>Ga0335071_10007190_pt1 | contig 11466 bp, 9 predicted proteins | sample Lox_Sample_15_FD_206724 | JGI IMG/M metagenome (GOLD analysis project Ga0335071, IMG submission 206724) | Soil microbial communities from Loxahatchee National Wildlife Refuge, Florida, United States - Lox_Sample_1.5 | ecosystem: Environmental > Terrestrial > Soil > Wetlands | place: USA: Florida...
TGCTCATCCCCGCCTTGGTGGGGATGTCGTGGCAGGGGAACGGCTTCCCGCCGAGCGCCGCGAAGGCGGTGCGGGAGTTGGCGAACGTATTGACCCGGATGCCGAACCAGGCGACGCCGTAGCTGCCGGCGATCCCGATCAGGCTGAACAGGAGGATGACCGCCACCGTCGCCGGCGGATACCCGTGTACCGTCGCGCCCGTCGCGTCCACCGTGGTCGCCAGCCCGCCGAAGTACACCGCGGCGATGGCGCCGATGAAGACCCAGAGGATCAGCAGGAACTTGCCCTGGGTGACCAGATAGGTCTTGCAGGTCTCGTAGATCAGCTCCGAGATCTCCCGCATCGACTGGTGCACCGGCATGTTCTTGAGCTGGGTGTAGATCATCAGCCCGAACGCGAGTCCCAGGACGCAGACCGCGAGGCCCCACACCAGGAGGGCGTGCCCGTCGATGCCGTTCAGGAAGGACACCTGATGGAGATCGGGGAGCACGAGGGTGGCCTCGCCGCCGGCTTCGTGCGCGGGAGCGGCCGCGGGGCCCTGGGCCAGCGCCGCGCGGGGCGCGGCGAACGCGGCCAGGAGGCCCGCGGCCAGGAGGGCGGTGATCGCCATTCGGCGGAGGCGCGCAAACTTCGGCGTCATCATCGGACGGTCATCTCCTCTGTGCGGATCCGGTTGGGCGAGCGGGGTCACTTGTCCCCGTACTCGTAGTATTCCACTCCCAAGTGGGTGATCTGCTCCTCACCCATCAGCCACCGGAGAGTGTTCTTCAGCTTCGTCTGCTGGATGAAGAGATCGTGCTCCGGGTACAGCCCCGGCGCGGTCTGCGGACTCTTGAAGTAGAAGGACAGCCATTCCTGCACCCCGGACAGCCCGGCCCGCTGCGCCAGATCGAAGAACAGCGCCAGGTCGAGCACGATGGGAGCGGCGAGAATCGAGTCGCGGCACAGGAAGTCGACCTTGATCTGCATCGGGTAGCCCAGCCACCCGAAGATGTCGATGTTGTCCCAGCCTTCCTTATTGTCTCCCCGCGGCGGGTAGTAGTTGATCCGCACCTTGTGGAAGACCTTGCCGTACAGCTCCGGGTACATGTCGGGCTGCAGGATGTACTCGAGCACCCCGAGCTTCGACTCTTCCTTGGTCTTGAACGATTCGGGATCGTCCAGCACTTCGCCGTCCCGGTTTCCCAGAATGTTGGTCGAGTACCACCCCGCCAGTCCGAGCATCCGCGCCTTGAAGGCCGGCGCCAGGACCGTCTTCATCATCGTCTGACCGGTTTTGAAGTCCTTCCCGCCGATCGCGATCTTCCGCTCGTCGGCGAGCTGGGCCAGGGCCGGCACATCCACACAGAGGTTGGGGGCGCCGTTGGCGAACGGAACGCTCTCCATCAGCGCCGCGTACGCGTACAGCATCGACGGCGCGATGGCGGGGTCGTTCTGCTCCATCGCCTTCTCGAACGCCGCGAGGGTCTGGTGCGCGGGGCCGGGCGTGATGAAGACTTCGGTGGACGCGGCCCACACCACCACCACCCGCGCCACGCCGCTCGCCTTCTTGAACTCGCGGATGTCCGCCCGCAGCTGCTCGGCCAGATCCCGCTTGTTCTTGCCGCGCTTGACGTTCGTCCCCTGCAGCCGCTTCACGTAGTTCTGGTCGAAGGCGGCGGGGATCGGGCGGATGGACTTGAGGAAATCGGCGATGGGCTCGAGGTGGTCCCGCTCGAGCACGCCCGCCTTCACCGCGGCCGTGTACGCATCGTCGGGAATGGGATCCCAGGCCGCGAACACCAGATCCTGGAGCTCGGCCAGCGGCACGAACTCCTTGATCTTGGGAGACCGCCGGTCGGTGCGCTTCCCCAGCCGGATGGTCCCCATCTGGGTGAGCGAGCCGATCGGGAGCGCGCGCCCGCGCCGGATGTTTTCGACGCCGGCGATGAACGTGGTCGACACCGCGCCCAGGCCGACCAGCATGACCCCGAGCTTCCCGCCCGCCGGCGCGATCGCGCGCCCTCCCCCCGCTCCCGCCATCAATGTCCTTTCCGCAGCACCGCGGGATGCCCCGCGAGCGTGTCACGTTTGCGGGACGGGGCCGGCGCCGGCGTCTTCTTCCGGACGACCCGCGCCACGTGCACCACCCGCTGTATCACCGTCACCGCCGTCGTCACCGACAGGAGGGCCATGATCCAGAAGAGGATCTGCCCGTGATTCCCGGCGCCGAAGAACAGCGTCGGCGCACCCAGGACGAGGAACCGCTCGGCCCGCTGCGCGATGCCGACCTTCGCTTCGAGTCCCAGCCCCTCGGCCCGCGCCCGGGTGTACGACACGAGCAGGCTGGACGACAGCGCCCCGATCGCGAGCGCCACCGCCAGATCCAGACGCTCCGGTGGAACCCCGCCGTGGACGAACCACAGCGCGATCCCCAGAAACACCGCCGATTCCCCCACCCGGTCCAGCGTCGAGTCGTAAAACGCGCCGAACGTGGTGGACAGGGCGCCCAGTCGCGCCACCTGCCCGTCCAGGATGTCGAACAGCCCGCTGGCCAGGAGCAGGGCTCCGCCCCACCGCGGATAGCCGGCACCGAACGCCACGGCCGAGCTGAGGACGACCGCGGCTCCGAACGTGGTGATGACATTGGGCGTGAATCCGGCCCGGATGGCGCCCCGGGCAATCGGGCCGACGGCCTTCAGGAATCCGTCGCGGACCGGCTGGGGAATGACGTTCATGGCCGGGGGGAAGGTAATGAGGGCCCGGAGGGGATGGAAGGATAGAGCAGGTACTTGGCGCGGAGACGACGGAACCGGCGGAGGTCTGCATCCCAGCGGCGCGTGATCGCGGCCGCGGACTCGCCGCGCTCGACGGCGGGACGCAGCGCCGGGCCCGCCAGACGATCGAAATGCGCCGGCCGGAACTCGAACCGTGAAGGGTACAGGCGGCGGAGCGCGACGAGGAGGCGGACCGCGAGGCGGGTCGGGTCGTAGGTCCGGCGGTCGGTGACGCGGAACCGGAGACCCCCCAGGGCCACGCCGTCGAACTTCCCGTCGGTCGGATGCGCGGGCGTGAACCGCACCGTGTCGATGGCCACACCCGCCGCCGGCCCCAGCGCGCGCCGGAGCGCCTCGGGGTCGATCCACGGCGCGCCGACCACCTGAAACGCGAACGGCGTCCCCCGCCCCACCGACAGGTTGGTTCCCTCGAAGAGACAGAGCCCAGGATAGTGGAAGGCGGACTCGAGATCGGGCAGGTTCGGCGACGGCCGTACCCAGGGAAGGCCGGTCGAGTCGTACGCCTCGCCCCGGCGCCATCCCGCCGCGGGCACGACGGTGAGCCTCACCTGGAGTCCGAGCTGGGCCGTCGCGAGCCGCAGCAGCTCTCCCAGCGTCATGCCGTGCCGCATCGGCACCGGGAGAAAGCCCACGAAGTCCGTGTCCGGATCGCCGATGCGGACCCGGACATTGCCCTGCGTCAGGTCGCCGCCGACGGGATCGGGGCGGTCGAGGACCACCACCGGCTTCCCCAGCGCCGCGGCCTCCCGGATGAGCGACGTCGCGCTCGCCGGGTAGGTGTAGTAGCGGGCACCGATGTCCTGGAGATCGATGAGCACCACGTCCACGGAGTCGAGGGCGGCGCGGGCCTTCGCCTCGGAGCCGCCGTAGAGGCTGTAGATTGGGAGTCCGGTGGCGGAATCGACGCCGTCGGCCAGTCCGGGCCGGTCTTCCGCGCCCTGAAATCCGTGCTCGGGGCCGAACAGGGCGGTGACCTGAAACCCGGCGCCGCGGAGGAGATCGACGTCGCGCACGCCGTGACGGTCGACGCCGCTCTGATTGGAGAGCAAGCCGATGCGCTTGCCGCGGATCAGGTGCGCCGAATCCGTGACGACGACCTCGATGCCGGGACGGACCTGGGCCGCGCCGCGGCTGCCCGGCACGGCGAGGCCAAGACTCATCATCACAACCGAGAACTGATGCGCGCGCATTCGCTCCTCATCCTCGCCGGTCTCACCGCCTGTACGCCGTCGCCGCGACCCCCGGTCGTGGCCGTCCCCAATCCCGGACCGCTGGCCCTTCCCGTCCCCGACCCGACCGACTCGCTCCTCGCCACGCTGTCGGTCCGCGAGAAGATCGGCCAGCTGATCGTCCCCTGGCTGTCGGGCGCCTACACCGCGCGCGACGACTCCGCGTTCCTGGTCGCGGCCCGCTGGGTGGACAGCCTGGGCGTGGGCGGCATCATCGTCTCGGTGGGCGCTCCGATGGACGTCGCCGCGAAGCTGAACGAGCTGCAGCGGCGCTCGCGGCTCCCGCTCCTGATCGGCGCCGACCTCGAATATGGCGCCGGGATGCGGCTCGTGGGCGGCACCTCGTTCCCCGCCATCATGGCGCTCGGCGCCACGGGCCGGCCGGGAGACGCGTACCTGGTGGGCCGCGCCGCCGCCCTCGAAGGGCGGGCGGTGGGCATCCACGTCGATTTCGCCCCGGACGCGGACCTGAACAACAATCCGCTGAACCCCATCATCAACACGCGGTCCTTCGGGGAGGATCCGGCCCAGGTGTCGAAGCTGGTGGCCGAGTTCGTCCGCGGCGTGCAGGAAAACGGGATGCTGGCCACGCTGAAGCATTTCCCGGGACACGGAAACACGGGGATGGACTCCCACATCGGGCTGCCGGTGATCGCCGCGGGATACGGCCAGCTCGATTCCCTCGAGCTGATCCCCTTCCGCGCGGGGATCGCGGCGGGCGCGGCGGTGGTGATGAGCGCGCACATCGCGATCCCGGCCATCACCGGGGACGACGCCCCCGGCACCCTGTCCCGCGCCGTGCTCACCGGCCTCCTGCGCGACTCCCTCGGGTTCCGCGGCTTGGTGGTGACCGACGCCCTCACGATGGGCGCCATCGTCTCGAAATACGGCGCGGGGGAAGCCACCGTCCGGGCTTTCGTGGCCGGCTCGGACCTCCTGCTGATGCCGGCCGACCCCGATTCGGCGCTCACCGCGATGACGGCCGCCGTCCAGTCGGGGCGGATCTCCCGCGCCCGGCTGGACTCCTCGGTCGGCGCCGTCCTCGAGGCCAAATGGAAGCTCGGGCTCTTCGCCCGGCGCACCGTCCCCCTCGATTCGATCATGAGTGTGGTGGGAAGCAAGGCGCTGCAGGACGAGGCCGACGACGTCGCCGCGCGCGCGCTGACGCTCGTGCGGGACTCGTCGGGAGCCCTCTGGTCCCTGCGCCGCCGGCGCTCGCGCGTGGCGCTGATCGCTTACGCGGACGAGCTGAACGGGGGCGTGGGCCAGCTGCTCACCACCGAGCTGCGCGCCGGCGGCGACACCGTCGAGTACTTCCGGCTCTGGCCCATGTCCGGCCCCGCCTCGTACGATTCGGCGCGCGCGGTGCTCAATCGGGCACCGACGGCCGTATTCACCTCCGTGGTGCGGCCCCTGTCGGGGCGCGGCACCATCGTCCTGCCCGATTCCCTCGCCCGCCTCATCACGGCCACCGATTCCGCCAAGCCCACGGTCCTGATTTCCCTGGGCTCGCCCTATCTCCTCGATCAGGTGCCCGGCGCCCGGAGCTACCTCCTGGGCTGGAGCGACGCGCGCGCCGTGGAGCGCGCGCTCGGCGACGCGCTCTTGGGCCGGGCCCCCATCGGCGGACACCTCCCGATCCGGGTGCCCCCGTATCCCCTGGGCTGGGGCATCGTGATCGGACCGGCGGCGCCGTGACGCGCGCCCGCCCGTTCGCCGCGGCCGCCTTGATCCTCGCGGCGTGCCGCAGCGTGCCGCCGGGGCCGCCGGCGCCGGTGAGCACGGGCATCCCGCAGGGGTCTCCGGCCGCCCTGGGGTTCGACAGCGTGGCCCTGGACAGCGTGGTCACCTATCTCCGCACTCAGGTCGACTCCGCGTTCCCCGGCGCGACCGTGGCGATCGGCCGGCACGGGCGGATGGCGCTCGTCGCCGCGGTGGGCCACTACGCCGTCTCCGATCCGCGCCCCGTCACGCCGCAGACCCTCTATGATCTGGCGTCGCTCACGAAGGTCGTGGGATGGACCACGGCGTGCATGCAGCTCGTGGACCGGGGCCGGCTCGATCTCGACGCCCCGGTTTCGCGCTACGTGCCCGAGTTCCGCGGCCCCCGGAAGGACCGGGTGACGATCCGGAATCTCCTGACCCACACCGCCGGGTTCCCGCCCGACCTCCCCATCTGGCAGGACACCCGGAACCGGGACGAGGCGTTCGCGCTCGCCGACACGGCGGCACTCGTGAATCCCCCCGGGCAGACCTACGTGTATTCGGACGTCAGCGCGATCATCGGCGAGCAGGTGGTCGAGCGCATCACCGGACAACGACTGGACCAGTACCTCGCGGCGCACGTGTTCGGCCCGCTCGGCATGGTCGCGACCCGCTACCTGCCGCCGGCGGGCTGGCGCGCGATGATCGCGCCCACCGAGGTCGACACCATCCTCCGGCACCGTCTCCTCTGGGGGGAGGTGCACGACGAGAGCGCGGACCGGCTGGGCGGCGTCTCGGGGAACGCCGGGCTCTTCTCGAACGCGCTCGACCTCTCGCGGTTCGCCGTGATGCTCCTGGCCGGGGGTGCCTGGGATTCGCTCACCGTGGTCCACGCCGAGACCGTGACCGAGTTCACCCGGCGGCAGAACCTCCCGCCGGGATCGTCCCGGGCCCTGGGGTGGGACACGCCGTCGGAGCCCTCGAGCGCGGGAACCCGGATGAGCGACGCCGCGTTCGGGCATACGGGGTTCACCGGCACGTCGATCTGGATCGACCCGGGGCGGGACCTGTTCGTGATCCTCCTGTCCAACCGCGTGAACCCGACGCGGGCGAATCTGCGCATCGCCAGGGTGCGGCCCCACGTGGCCGACCTGGTCGCGGCGGCGTTGACGCACCCCGAGCTCTGAGCAGTTGACACGTTCCGACCGCCTTCCTAAGTTGCGGCGGGACAGGAGGAAACACCGAAATGACCACCACGCAACACGCTCCGATCACGCTGACCCTGACCGACCGGGCGGCCCAGGAAGTCCGGAAGTTCATGGCCGAGGAGAAAGTGCCGGCCGAGACGGCGGGCCTGCGGATCGGGGTCATGCCGGGCGGGTGCTCCGGCTTCAAGTACAGCCTCAACATCGAAGAGCGGGCGGCGGACGACGATCTCACCATCGAGTCCGCGGGTGTCCGCCTCTTCGTCGACTCGTTCAGCGCCCAGTACCTGAACGGGGTCACGCTGGACTACAAGAGCAACTTTCAGGAGTCGGGATTCGCGTTCGAGAATCCGAACGCGACCGGCGGGTGCGGCTGCGGATCGTCGTTCACCGTCTGACGCCTCGGTGCGTCGGCTCCCGGTAGCGAGCGAGGCCCGCGTAACCCGCGGGCCTCGCGTCTTTTCCCCCTTCGAGCCCCCCGCCCCGTGCGCCCGGTAGACCTGGCCGTCATCGCGGTCTACTGCGCCGCGGTGGTGGCCTTCGGGCTGGCGCTGGCCGGCCGCCAACGGGACGCCACGGATTATTTCCTGGGGCACCGCGGGCTCCCGTGGTGGGCGCTGATGTTCTCCATCGTGGCCACGGAGACGTCGGCGCTCACGGTGATCTCGGTGCCCGGCATCGCGGCCCGCGGAGACCTGACCTTCCTGCAGATCGGTTTCGGATACCTGGTGGGGCGGATCGGGGTCGCCGCGTGGCTCCTCCCCGGCTACTTCCAAGGGACGCAGGACACCGCCTACCAGCGCCTGGAGCGCCGGTTCGGGACCGGCACCCGGCGGGTGGCCTCGGCGGTGTTCCTGGTCACTCGCGCCCTCGCCGACTGCGTCCGGATCTTCGCGACCGCCATTCCCCTTGCCATCATCACCCACTGGAGCCTGCCCGCCGGCATTCTCGCCATCGGCGTCGTGACGCTCGTCTATACGTGGCTCGGGGGCCTGAAGGCGGTGGTCTGGGTCGACGTGATCCAGCTGGCCGTGTACTTGATCGGCGGCATCGCGACGCTGGTGGTCGCGACCTCGGCGGCGGGCGGAGCCGCCGCGTTCGCCCGGGCGGCAGCCGCCGGGAAGCTCACCACCCTGGACTTCACGCCGTCGTTCCACGTGCTGTACACGTTCTGGGGCGGCGTGGCGGGAGGGGCCCTGCTCTCCGCGGCCTCGCACGGGACCGACCACCTGATCGTCCAGCGTCTCTTGGCCGCCCGCAATCTCAAGGACGCGCAGCGGGCCCTCGTGGGGTCGGGGGTGTTCATCATCCTGCAGTTCGCCCTCTTCCTGCTGGTGGGGACGGCGCTGTGGCTCGCGGGGGCCGACCACGCGGGGATGCGGAGCGACGCCATCTACCCGACCTTCGTCGTGACCCGGCTGCCGGCGGGCCTGTCGGGGCTCGTGGTGGCGGGGATCCTCGCCGCCGCCATGAGCAGTCACGCCTCGGCGGTGAACTCCCTGGCGTCGGCTTCGACCCACGACTTCTACGCCCCGCTGACCGGGCGGCCCAACCCGGAGCATCTGCTCCGCGTGGGCCGCTGGCTGACGCTCTTCTGGACCGCCGTCCTCGTGACCGGCGCGATGGCGTTCCGGGACCAGAGCACGCCGGTGGTGCAGCTCGCGCTCTCGGTGGCCTCGATCACGTACGGCGGCCTCCTCGGCACCTACATTCTCAGCGGCTGGGCGCGCTCGACCCAGGTCGACGTCATTCTCGCGATGGGCGTCAGCACGCTGATCATGCTGCCCGTGGTCATCGGCGTGCCGGTCCGCTGGCTCCCGGGACTCGCCTGGCCGTGGTATGTGCCCCTGGGGACGGGAATCACGTGTGCGGTCGGAGCGCTGTCCTCACTCACTAGACGGCTAGACGGTTAGTCGGTTCGTCGGTTAGGCGGTTAGTGAAAAGCACCCCCGGGGAGACAATTCGTGGACGAGAAAGAACTAACCGATTATCCGCCTAACCGCCTAACAACTCTTCTTGGGGTCGATGCCGGCGGCTCCCACACCAGCGTCGTGCTGGCCGATTCAAGGGGCACGGTGCTCGCCCGGGTCGACGGACCCGCCTCGGCGATGCGGCCGGGCGGCGCGCAGAAATCGACGGCCGTCATCGCCGACACGGTGCGCCGCGCGGCCGCGCAGGCCGGCTGCCCCCTGCCCGCGGCCTGGATGGGGGTCGGCGCGGCCGGAGCGGGGCGGGATGTCGAGCAGGGGGAGCTGGAAGACGCCCTGACGACCGCCGGACTGGCCGAGCAGGTGCGGGTGGTGAGTGATGGGGAGGCGGCGCTGCGCTCGGCCTTCGGGACGGCGCCGGGGATGCTGATCTCGGCCGGGACCGGGTCCATCGCCTACGCGCGGGACCCCGCCGGACGCCTGCACCGCGCGGGCGGCTACGGATGGCAGATGGGCGATGAGGGCGGGGGGTACTGGCTGGGACGGCGGGCGCTGGCAGCGGCGGGCGCCCAGCGCGACGGCCGCGGCGAGGGCTCGACCCTGGGGGCGCGGCTCCTCGGCGCGCTGGGCCTGCGGGACTTCGACGACCTGGTGCGCTGGGCCGCCACCGCCACGCCGGCCCAGGTCGCGGGACTCGCCCCTCACGTGGTGAACGCCGCGCGGGACGGGGAGCGGGTGGCGCAGGGGATCATCAACGACGGGGCGATGGCGCTGGGCGATCTGGTGCGGGCCCTCCTGCCCCGCTTCCCCGCGGACTCAGGGCCGGTGTCCCTCGCCACCGGGGGCGGACTCCTGCGGACCGACTCCCCTCTTCTGATCGCCCTGCGCGCCAACCTGTCCGGGGCTCCCGTCGCCCTGGCCCACCGCCCGGTGGACCCGGCCCTCGGTGCCCTGAGTCTCGCGCCCGCGCGCTAGTCCGGCCGGCCCGCGTTCCGCTGCCGCACCTTGCTGTGGCGGATGCTGTACAGGAAATAGATCGCGGCCCCCAGGACCAGCCATCCGACGAACCGCAGCTGAGTGATCAGCGGCAGGTTGTAGATCAGGTATCCGCAGAAGGCGATCGACATCAGCGGCAGCACGGGAACCCAGGGCGTCCGAAAGGGTCGCGGCCGGTCGGGATCGATGCGGCGCAGGACGATGATGCCGAGCGCGACGAGGATGAAGGCGAACAGGGTCCCGATGTTGGTCAGCTCCAGCACGATGCCGATCGGCGCAAAGGCGGCGAAGATGCCGACGAAGATGCCCGTGACGATCGTGGTGAGGTGGGGCGTCTTGTACTTCGGGTGGATCTTGGCCGCCCAGGGGGGCAGGAGGCCGTCGCGGGCCATCGACATGAAGATCCGGGCCTGGCCGAGCTGGAACACCAGCAGCACCGACGTCATCGCGGCGACCGCCCCCAGCGAGAGAATGCCCGTGGCCCAGTCCGCGTGCACGTAGTGGAGGGCGACGGCGAGCGGATCGGGCACGTTGAGCTGGTTCCAGGGAATGAGCCCGGTCAGCACGAGCGCGATGGCGATGAACAGCAGGGTACAGATGATCAGCGACGCGATGATCCCGATGGGGATGCCCCGTTTCGGGTCTTTCGCTTCTTCCGAGGCCGTACTGACGGCGTCGAATCCGATGTAGGCGAAGAAAATGATCGCGGCGCCGGCCCCGATCCCCGCCACGCCGTTCGGCGCGAAGCTCGGCGTCGTCCACTGGCTGGTATGCACGAATCCGATGCCCACCACCAGGAACAGCAGAATGATCCCGACCTTCAGGCCCACCATGAGCGTGTTGACCCAGGCGGACTCCGTCGTGCCGATGACCAGGAGCCAGGTGATCACGGCCACGATCAGAAACGCCGGCAGGTTGAACGCGATCGGGAGGCCGAGCAGGTGGGGCACGGCGGCGTGGGTGCTGACCGCGGTGAGCGTATCGGTCACGATCCACCGCGGGAGGGTGATGCCAAGACCGCGGAGGAGGGAGTCGAAGTACCCCGACCAGCCGATGGCGACCGCGATGTTCCCCACCGCGTATTCGAGGATGAGGTCCCAGCCGATGATCCAGGCCACCAGCTCCCCGAGGGTCGCGTACGCGTAGGTGTACGCGCTGCCGGCGATCGGGATCATCGCCGCGAACTCGGAGTACGTGATCGCCGCCAGGGCGCTGGTCACGCCCGCGACGAGAATGGAGATGACGATGGCCGACCCGGCGCCCGGGTGGGCGCGGTCGCCCGTGATGGCGGAGCCGATGGCGACGAAGATGCCGGCGCCGATGATGGCGCCGACGCCGAGGGCGGTGAGCTGTACGGCGCCGAGTGTGCGCTTGAGGCCGCCCCCCGATTCCCCGTCGGCGATGCACTGGTCCACCGTTTTCCGGGCAAACAGCGACATACGCCTCCCGAAGAGTCGATCGAAGTCTGCGAAGTGTGGCGGACCTAACGCGAAATCTGGGCGCTAAACGTGCTGGCTACCGGGACCCCGTTTCGGGTCTTGGCGGGCTCGAACCTGAATTCGCGCGCGCGCTGTTCGAACTCTTGCGCGCACTCCTCGCTCTTCACCCGCGGGTCGATTACCACCCG
>Ga0335071_10007193_pt1 | contig 11463 bp, 10 predicted proteins | sample Lox_Sample_15_FD_206724 | JGI IMG/M metagenome (GOLD analysis project Ga0335071, IMG submission 206724) | Soil microbial communities from Loxahatchee National Wildlife Refuge, Florida, United States - Lox_Sample_1.5 | ecosystem: Environmental > Terrestrial > Soil > Wetlands | place: USA...
ACGTTAGAGGGATTTGCCTGACGGATTGATGCGATGATCTTTCAACTTCGCGTAGATGGACTGCGCAAGGCCCGATTTCTTGAAGCCAAGCACCTTCGTTCCCTTGATTCCGAAAAACTTCTCCAGTTCCTCGGTTGTGTAATTCTGCACAATCGGGTAATGCGCGAAATCTTCGAGGATTTCCATGCGGCTGGTTTCCGAAATGTCACGGGTGATCAACACAAAATGCAATTGGCTTTTGCTGCGACGCAGGGTGTTGCGGCCGATAATGAGAGTGCGCGACCGCAGCACAAACGGATACAATCGCTCCACCGGCAGATTCGTGCTCTGATCCTTCATCGCACAATGGTACCTGGTTATACTGTCCCCCGGTTGCGTTTTTTCAGATATTCGTTGGGGGACAGTATAACCGGGTACGGATTGATTCCAGCTACCTGATTTTTTCAGCTGGCGAGAGCAGGAACTCGCTGACTGCCCGATTAAATAAATTTGGCTGATCGACAAATGTCATGTGTCCGCTCTTGGGCAGGACCACCAGCTTTGAACCCGGGATTAATTTGTTCATTTCCTCAGAAAGCGAAGGCGCGCATTCATCGTGATCTCCAACGGTGATTAGCGTCGGCACATGAATGGAAGAGAGACGGTCCGTATATTCGACCGATTTGAGATTCCCGTCGATCAGATACTCGCCGTGAGCGCCCCACATTTCCAAATAAACATCCCACGCCATGTTGCCGGATGCGATCGGGTCGTAATTCGGATCGGGGCGGTTCTGGTAGAGATACGGGAAATAGCCCTCTCCCCAGGCTGCAATCATGTAATCGGATGTGTACCGGCGCTTCTCGTACGCTTTGCCGTGACCGAACAACCCGGCTTTTTCCATATTCTCAATTCGCTGGCGCAGCTCCGGCGTCATGTTGGCCATCATTCGTCGAAATACTTCGTTCATCTTGCTTGTGCTATGAAACGTGCTGCAGAGAATGAGATGTGTCAGGTTATCTGGGTACTTGAGTGCATAAGCTTGCGCCAGGACGCCTCCGCACGAATGCCCCATTAATGCAGTTTTGCCGAGATGCAGGGCCTGGCGAACTGCCTCCGCATCCTCGACCATGTTTTCCACTGTGTAAAGCCTGGTATCCTCGAGTTTTTCAGATTTGCCTGAGCCGCGCTCGTCGATGAAGACCAATTGGTTGTGCCGTGCCAGGGGAAGCAAGTGGGGAAGAAAGTAGTCATGCGAAGCCCCGGGCCCGCCATGCAGGATCAGCAGCGGCGCGCCGCGGCCGATCGACTCGTAATAAATCATAGCCCCGTGAGCATCGACGAATCCCTGCTTCATATTGTAAACGGCGTCGGCCTGACTGTCCGGCGCAGCACTATTTGGAGCCTGCCCGGATCGAGTGGAGCATGCTATCAGGGCACAAAGCATTCCGCAGACAAACAGCGTTGACCAAACATGCTGCTTCATGTCGCTACCTCCTGCCATTGTTCTTTGCCGGGAAAAGCTGAAAAACACGAACGAATTTTGATGCAAATAGGGCGCGCAAAGCAAGCGTATATCTAGAAAAGCATCGTCGGGAGATAAAACATCGCAGTGACTGGCGGGCTTTAGCGGTCCGTGCGCTTGTGCTCCTTGTTATCGTCTTTCCGCTTTGCGCGCGCACCCTCCCACGCCTTCTGCTTGCTCCTAATATCTTCCTGCTCCCTGGATGTGTGGGGCTGGACAACCGGCGCCGGCTTCGCCAGAGAACGAGGAGTCTCCTGGGGCTTTGCGACGTTTGCGGCCTCGGAAGAAGCCGCCGGGCGTGTCTGCTGATAACCTGCATTGGGGCGCGCCGAAGGCGTCCGCGGACTGCTTTGCTGATCGGATGGCGCGCGGGCCGGCTGATTTGAAATTTGATCCGCCGGACGAGCGGAAGTTTGCGATGGCGGCCTGTCCGAAGGCGCGTTTTGCAGCCTTCCAAAGTGATTAGGCTCAGGTGGAGGATTTTGCTTGGCTATAACGGGACGATTCACGATCTGTGCCGGCGGATGTGGCGTGTTGCGATTGCCTGGTCCGAATACACTAAGACGTTCAGGAGCCGCCGAAGAAATGTGGGACACCGGTGCGGAGGCTATGGCGTTAGCCGGCACGTTGACAACGTTTCTGGCCACAGGTCGGGCATTTATAAAATTTTCGTGAGAAACGACGGTCACCGCATTGGGTGCGCCCCGGTTCACATAAGTGACGTTTTGAATGCTCTGGGATCTGTAAACATTCACGATTGTTGTCCGGTTCACGACCGTGTTGGTCAAGTTTACGTTGGCTGCATATCTTTCGCTCACGTGGTAGGCAGGCAAAAAGACTTCGCGCGGGCCCAGCGGAAACCAGCCAATTCCGCCTCGGGGACCGAATGAAGCAGAAAAGCTAAATCCGTTGCCTCCCACCCAGGCTACCAGCGCCGGAGCGTAGACGGGCCGGGCGACGATTGGTCCCGGAACCCAAAACCAATTACTGCTATAGAATGCCCACCGTCCATAATGGAATGGAGCAAACCCCCAAGGCTCGTCCTCAACCCAGGTCCAACCCCAGGGCGCTATCCAAACCCAGTGCCCATAGCGATAAGGAGCCCAGGCCACTGGAGTGCCGTTTGGCCTCCAGCACCACCCATACCCCGGCACGTTGACCCAGACGCCATAGGTGTCGAGATCCTCGTATCCGGTCATTTCCGGTGAGACGTAGCGCGGAGCCGCAGCCCTGGCTTCGCGCTCATCGCGACTCTTGGCCCAGCGGTCAAAATCACTGAGCGGCTGCGAATCCGCATCACTCAAATCGTAAGCGAGGGAATCGGTGCCCGTCAGGGTCACCTGTTGGTCCGAAATCACCTGCCAGGACCGGCCACCCCCAATCGCTTCACCTTCTCCCTGACGCACAGTGATCACCGATTGCTGCGAATCAGGAAATGAATCAATTCTGTAGTCTCCCGGACGCTTAATTGAGAATGCGATATTGGGAGTGTCAATCTCGTAAATTTCATTTGGATCCAGGTGGCGCAAATGCAGGATTAGCGAACCATCGGAAAGCCGAATTTGCATCGTGGTATCATCCAGATTCAGAAACGAAATTCCGGTATTGCTGTTCAACCGGATTGCCGTTGAACCCGAATGAAGCTCGCATCGGGTGTTGGCGTCCGCCCAGAGTCTGTCCCCGGTAGTAAGCGGCCGATTGAGCGCTGCCGCCACCCAATCCGAGTCACTTCCCCCAGATGGAAGATAGGAAACGGCCCCTTCAATAAAATTGAGCCGCGCGACCCTTTCTGGCGGATCCGCTTGCGCAAAAAGCACCGCCGGCAGGAGCAGAATACCAATAACAGCCGCTGATTTGCCGAGTATGCGTCTCACGATCTTTCCTCCAATCCTATTCACACCACCATGTTTCCAAATGCACTAGCCGAATATCGGCTATTGTAGATACAAACTATATGAATCTGATTTGTTTCTAAAGTTTCAAAATTTGAGGCTAAATTCAAAATTTTGAACCAGCCGATAGTCTAGTGCACGCCTTCTGCCGCGTTATGCTTTTTGTTGTAGATTCGCTTGCTTTCCCTATTCTGCTGCTTGTTTATCTGGGCCTTCTGCTTATTGGTAAGATTGCCGCCGTTGGCAGCGCGCTCGGTGCGCACTTCCTTATTGATCTTGCTCTCCTGGGTTTCCAGTTTGGCCGCCTCTCCGGCACTCAGCTGCCCGGATTTTATGCCGCCGGCAATTCGATCCTGCTGATTCTCCCGCCTCTTGTCGACCTCGTTGTTGCCATAGTGCTGGGTCGCGGCATTGTGCTTATCAGTATAAACCTCTTTGCTGAGTTTATTCTGCTGAGCGTTGATCTGCTGCTTTTCTTTATTGGTAAGGTTGCCGCCATTGGCTTTGCGGTCTTTCGCGATTTCCTTATTAAGCGTCGATTCCTGCTTTTCCAATTTGGCCGTTTCTCCTGCAGTCAATTGTCCGCTTGCCACTCCGTTTGCAATGCGATCCTGCTGGTTTTCTTTGCGGTCCTTGATTTCCGATCCGGTAGGTTCCTGCGCGAAAACTCCACCGATTAATACAAAACTGAGTATGGTACCGAGCAATATCTTCATTGTTGCCTCCATTTCTGTTTTCAATCCCTTCGTTGTTCTCTGCAAGCTATAAACAATCAATACCGCAAAAGGTTTCGCTCCTTTTTGATATCGACAGAAATGGTGACGGTAATATGGTTTGGTAACGGCGGTTCTGTAAAACTGAATAAAAAGGTCTCGACGGCCGATGAGATAAAGGTAAAACGATTCGTTCTTCTCACACGGGAAATAGAAACCAATGATGCGAAATTTCTTCCGTTCAGCCGTTTATGCCACCCTTCTGCTCCTTTCCTTCCAGCCAACGCTATCTTCAGCATGGCAGATTTACAAATGGGTCGATGATGATGGCGTTGTCCATATGACGGATAATCCGGCAGGTATTCCACCCAAATACAGGAATCAGTCGCAGAAAAGAATGCTGGAGACGCCAGTCGAACCGGAGGGCAGACCTGAAATTCAGCGCCCCACCGCGAGCGAGAGCACCAGGGGTACTTCCTCGAACCTCAAACGCATTGAGGTCCCTTTCAGGGCATTTGAGGGATCGGCGCGGAGAATCATCATTCCGGTCACGTTCAACGATTCCGTTACGGCGAATTTGTTGCTCGATACGGGTGCGCCGGGGCTCACGATTTCACCAAAGCTTGCAGACCGCTTGGGCCTCATCAATGAACAGGATGGGAATCTCCGGATAATGACCGGCGGGATTGGGGGAACCGTCCCTGCCATGCTCGCCGTAGTCGATGCTGTAAGCGTCGGGGAAGCGCATGCGGAGTTCCTGCCCGCCGTTATAACTGAAATCCCTTCCGAAGAATTTGAAGGCTTGGTGGGAATGGATTTCATGGCCAATTACAGAATCAGCATTGATAACGAAAAGAACGTTCTTGCCTTCGACGAACTGCCTCCTCAGATCGAGAGGCCGGGTGGGCATGATGAAATATGGTGGCGCTCCAATTTCAGGGAATTCTCAAGGCTGAAAGATGAATGGAAAGAATACCAGAAAGAGATAGCGACTGCGAATCTGGCATCAAGCGAAGCTGACAGGATTGTAAAGATTGTCAAAACCCAGAGCAGCGAAGCCGATAGGATTTATCGCAAGCTGGAAAGCTACGCGAGAGAGAAGGCTGTTCCAGTTACATGGAGGCGATAGGGGCTTATCTGCTCCGAATTGCTCTGTCCAAAAAACGAACCACGAAATATCCCAAATACACTAAAAAGGATTCAAGTTGATTTGTGTATTTCGTGCTTTTCGTGGTCAAATTCCTGGACACCCACCTAATCCGCCCCACACAACCGAAGCGATAGGAATTTCAAGTTGCCCTTTTTGCCCGGGAAGCTGATCTCTCTTTTTCTGCGCACACTTTCCAGCACGACTTCATCCCAATGATAGTGCTGGAGTACAATGAAACAAGGTCCTGAAGAGTTGCAGCTACGGGATTTTACAATAGACGCAATCTGTATCGAAGGATGGAGACAAAACTGAACATGATGCGGAACGGAATTCTTGGAACGCTCCTGATGGTTTCGTTTGTTTTTGCCCAACAAAAAGCCGTTGATACTGCCACTGCCGGAGTAAAAGGTGTATATCTCATTCTGTTCCGCACGCCGGCGCACGTGCGATCGAGTTCACCGGAAGTATTTCACACCGCTGCTGCGGACGTCCGGAAGGTGCTGACCGATGGGAAAGTGCCGATTGTAGAAGACAAAGAGCGCGGCTCCATAGAGAACGAATCGCAGATGTCGGTCAATAGCATGACAAAACTCGCCAGTGAAGCCGGCGCCGGGTCCCTGCTTTTCGTAACGGTAGACCGCCCGACCAGCAAATGGATCAAGCTGGTTCTTCAAGCATATGATCTCGATGGGAAACTGCTCTGGGAGGAGGCAGTCGATAGCGGCATGAGCGCGATGAGCGGTGGAGCCGGATACAAAAAGTGTTTTGAAAAGTTAAAAAAGCAGCTTTCTGCGCGAATCGGCGGACCTGGTTTACCGGTTCAAATGCAGTAACAGACCCTTTGGTGTCATTATGAAATTAGTACCATTATTTATTCTAGGCGCAATCATCTTGACCGATTCCGGCATGAGGCCTTATTCGCCGGTGATGCTGCTGGCGCAAGATCAGGCGCAGAGTCCATCTGACTCAGCCGCTCCGCAAATGCCGAAGGATGGCAGTGGCGCAGAACCTCTCGGCTTTTCGGACGATATCATCTTAAAAAGCGGCACAGAAGTAAAACTGGTGTTTGCGCAAAGCGTGAGTTCAAAGCACGCTGCCAAGGGCGAAAAGGTCGAATTGAGAGTTGCTGAAGACATCCGCGTTGACCACATGGTCGTTGTGCCGGCCGGAGCCCGCGTCCTTGGGACCGTGGTCCAGGGGAAGAAAAACGAAAAATACGGCAACTCAAAGGACCTGGCCGTCAGCGTCGACTATATCGCCGTCAAAGGCAAACGAATTAAGCTGACGGGGGAGCGGAAACAGAAGCCGCAAACCAATGTGGGTTCAGCCACCGCTGCGACAATCGGCTTTGGGCTTACCGGCCTGATGGTTTATATGAGCCAGCGAGAAGCATGGATCCGCGAGGGCACACCGGCAAACGGGTATGTTGCTGAGGATGTGATTTTCACACGATCGGAACTATCCTCTGCCGCCAAAGTCGGCGACTAAAGACTTCAAAAACATACCGGCATGGCGCACCTGCCCAAAACGCCCCCGGGAACAATTCTCCGGCGGGAATTGAGAAAATTGAGGAACTAAAACAGCACCCATAACGTCTTATTCTATAAGACTCAGTTTGCGTTTCCCGAAGGAGATTTGAGAATGGCTCGCGAATTTCACGTCGGCGAGTGGCTGGTAGAACCAAATCTGAACCGCATGACGCGGGGAAACGAGAAGGTCTGCGTGGAGCCCAAAGTCATTGAGGTGCTCGCCTACCTGGCGGACTACCCGGGTGAAGTGCTGTCGAAGGAACAGATCATCCATGCAGTCTGGCAGGACACGTATGTCGGCGACGAGGTTCTGCGATATTCCATTACGGAGCTGCGCAAAGCCTTTCGGGACGACGCCAAGAATCCGCTGGTCATCCAAACCATTGCGCGCAGAGGGTACCGCTTGATAGCACCGGTCACCAAAAAGGCTGCCGCTGCGGAATCCAGGCGATCCATCGCGGTGCTGGCTTTTACCGATCTCAGCTCGGCCAAAGACCAGGGGTATTTTTGCGACGGGATCTCCGAAGAAATTATCAACAATATGACGCGCATTAAAGGCCTTCGCGTCTCGTCCCGTACGTCTTCTTTCGCCTTCAAGGGAAAATCGGAAGACATTCGATCTATTGGAAGGAAGCTTGGCGTTGCCACCGTGCTGGAAGGGAGCGTGCGCAAGGCCGGCGACCAGCTGCGCATCTCTGCCCAGCTGATCAACGTGGAGGACGGCTGCCATCTCTGGTCGGAGCGGTACGATCGCGAGTTGAAGGACGTGTTCACCATCCAGGACGAAATCGCCCGGAGCATTGCGGCAACGCTCAAGATTGCATTGACGCCCAGGGAAAGTGTCGCCCTGAGCAAGGCGCCGACGACAGACCTCGAAGCATTCGATTATTACCTTCGCGGAAAGCAGTTCTTCTATCACTACAATACAAGAGGCATGGAGTTTGCCCTGAAGATGTATACCCGAGCCATTGAGCTTGACCCGACTTACGTACGCGCTTATGCCGGAATTGCAGACTGCTGTTCGTTTTTATTTATGCATGCCGGAAGCCATGATCCTCATCGGGAAGAAGCCGACCGGATGAGCCGGAAAGCCCTGGAGCTCGACTCGGATTCCGCCGAAGCGCATGCGTCGCGCGGCGTCGCGTGTTCGCTGAAAAAGAATTTTGTCGAAGCCGAATCGGAATTCGAACTGGCCATCCAGTTGGACCCGACGCTTTTTGAAGCGTATTACTTCTATGCGCGGATTTGTTTTGAACAGGGCAAGCTCGAAAAAACGATTCAGTTCTACGAGAAATCCATCGAAGTAAATCCGCAGGATTATCAGGCGCCGCTCCTGGTCGCACAGATCTATTCGGACTTGGGCCATGAAGAAAAAGCGGCCGCCTCGCGCCGGCGCGGCGTTCGTGCGGTGGAGGAGAGACTGAAGATGCATCCGGACGACACGCGCGCGCTCTACATGGGAGCGAATGGGCTCGTGGGGCTCGGCGAATGCGAACGGGGATTGGAGTGGGCGAGACAGGCCCTTGCAATCGATTCGGACGAACCGATGGTGCTGTACAACGTGGCCTGCATCCAATCGCTGGCCCACTGTTACGAAGACGCGCTCGATTCCCTCGAAAAGTCAGTGGCCACCGGCCTGAAAAATAAAAACTGGCTCCTGCATGACAGCAATCTGGACCCTCTTCGCCGCTTCCCCAGATATAAAAAGCTGATCAAACAACTCTAAATCCAACTCATCGTCAATCATCCCAATATGCGAGCCGGAGCTTCAGCCATGAAAAGGCTTGTATTGCGGTCGATCGCGATATCGATTTCAGCGCTTCTCGGCTGATGTTCTGGCGTTCCGGATGTCAACAAAACCCTCACAAAATCCTCACAGTGTCCTACGGCCGCCAAACCGTATCAATGAATCAGAAAGAGCGGAAGAACCAAAACTCGGGGGATTGAAAACCCACCACAAAAAACAAACGGAGGTATTTATGAAAAAATATATGGTTGTTTTGAGCTTCGTGGTTGTTTTCAGCATGATGTCAGGTTTTGTGTTTGCAGGCGAAAACATGCGCATCAACGTTCCATTTGCCTTTTACATGGGAGACCAGTTGTTTCCCGCAGGCGAATATCGCTTTGACATGAGCTACGGCAACTATGCCACCGGATCGATCCTCAACATATGGACGCCCAAGGGCACCGACACCAGGCTGCTTGGGACAACGGCGGGAACGGACAAGGACAAATTGGCCAATCAGTTGGTTTTTAACAAATATGGCCAGAAACTCTTCCTGTCCACCGTCACGATCGAGGGCTACAAAGCAACCCTGAAGATGCAAAAACTCGAAAGAGAGCTGAGAAGCCAGGCAGAACAGGCTCCGGCTGTCATCACGGTAGCGCAGAAATAGGCCGCACATCGTATCGCTGGCGGCGGATCTTAAGAGGCGCAAAATCAGGACAACAAAAAACGGGGAGCTCGACCGGTTAAGTCAAGCAGGAAACCGGGACGCTCCCCGATGTTCGTCTGGTGGGTGCCGATGGACCGGTTAAAAACAAAGTGGCAATCATTGCGGGAGGCAGCGCAGACGGGTCATGCCACATATTTTGGTGGGCGAAGTTTTCGGAGTGCGTGAGCTTGCTGCCGCTTAGAGGTTTCCCGTTTCCAGTTTCCCGTTGACATCTTCTATTCGAAACCGGGAACCGGAAACGGGAAACGCGTAAACGACTAAAGCGGTCGCAGATTTTGGCTATACAGCTTTCTGAGGAATCGCAGGGAAGGTTGCTCTACCAGACGCGTCACTGCCGTTGCGCCGAGGACAACGATGGCAAAAGCGGCCAGGATGGCCACATTCGAATTTATCCTCAGAACCTGGTTGAGGTAGCGGATGATCGCGTATCCGACATTCTGGTGCAGAAGATACAGCGGGTAAGAAATCGAGCCGAAGAACAGCAGAAATTTGGCGCGCAGTGGGGGCAAAACCTGAAGTGCTGCAAGTATGAACAACACCATGCCCAGGAATGAAATCCAGTTTTCCGGATACGGGATTGTCACCAGCGGCACCGCCAGGCAACAGGCCAGTAACAGCAAGCGAAATACGGTAACCCGGTCGTTGCGGAGGCGATAAATCATTATCCCCGCGCCAAAGTAATGGCTGTAACCAATCATCAATATGCTGCGCCAGGTGTGGCTGTCGTTGATAAACCCCGGGAGTCCGAATTGAAAAAAGAATAAAGGCATGAGGACCCACGCCAACACCAGGAATTCCACCCGATGCAATTGGCGAACAGTGAACAACACCAGCATGAATGCATAAAAGACCATTTCCAGGGTCAGAGTCCAATATGCGCCGTCCACAAAGTTGGCGTTTCCCAGGACTTCCTGAAACATCAAAAAGTTCCAGCAAAAGTCGGTGGTTGCTACCTGTCGGAGAGGCAATTGGGCCCAGCGCACCACAAGGAAGGTGATAATCAGGCAGAACCAGTACGTCGGATAAAGGCGGGAAAACCGGGAATAGATGAAATCCAGAGGCCTTTTGACTTTTTTCTGCAATATCAGGTAGATCAGATAACCGCTGATCATAAAAAACATCGGATTCCAGAACGTGTGATAGTTCTGGTAGTACCAGAGCCGGTCCCGATGTTGGAAGAAATGATGATAGCGGCCCGTGTAGTGGTACAGAATCACACCCAGGGCCGACAGGCCGCGCAGCGATTCGAATTCGACGATGCGCTGAACAGCGGCTGTCCCGGATTTCTTGCCGGACGAAACGGCCGAGGTTGAAGATTTTCTGTCGACTTTTCTTCTCTTGGCCATTGGGGAATCCGCCACCACAAAGAGTGGCAGTATGGGACCAACGAGTCCGCAAAGCAAGCTGCTATTTGCTTTGAAAAATGACTTGCGGGAATAGGATTGTGATCATGAAATTCGGGATGCTCGAGTCATCCCGAATATTCCATCCTACTTGCTGAAACCCCGCTGGACACGGGCAAGATACGTGTAAACAACGGGAGTGAGGTACAGGGTCACAAGCTGCGAAAATAAAAGGCCACCCACAACCACAAGGCCCAGCGGCTGGCGCGCCTCTCCGCCTGCTCCGTACCCAATAGCGATGGGGACGGCGCCCAGCATGGCGGACATGGTAGTCATCATAATGGGCCGAAAACGTATGAGGCAGCCCTGATAAATCGCTTTCATGGGAGGCAGTCCCTGTTTCCTTTCTGCCTCAAGAGCAAAATCGATTTGCATGATCGCGTTCTTCTCGACGATGCCGATCAACATGATCAGTCCAACAAAGGCATAAATATTCAGATCCAGGTGGAATAGAAACAGGGTAACCAGCGCCCCGAACCCGGCCGACGGCAGACCCGAAAGGATCGTTAGCGGGTGGATATAGCTTTCGTACAAAATTCCCAGAACGATATAGACCACCATGATTGCCACGACCAGAAGGATCCATAGATTTCCCAGAGAGCTTTGAAACGCCTTGGCCGCTCCCTGGAACGTCGTCTTTATGGTGGGCGGAAGCACCCGGGAAGACAGATCCTGAATTTGAGTCACTACGCTCCCAAGGGATGTTCCCGGTTGCAGGCCAAACGAAAGCGTGATCGCGGGCAGCTGGCCGAAATGGTTGATGGTCTGCGGGCCGGATTCTTTGACCACCTTGGCGACCGTTTCCAACGGAATCAG
>Ga0335071_10007196_pt1 | contig 11462 bp, 6 predicted proteins | sample Lox_Sample_15_FD_206724 | JGI IMG/M metagenome (GOLD analysis project Ga0335071, IMG submission 206724) | Soil microbial communities from Loxahatchee National Wildlife Refuge, Florida, United States - Lox_Sample_1.5 | ecosystem: Environmental > Terrestrial > Soil > Wetlands | place: USA: Florida...
TATAACGTGCAAGGCTCTCCGACTTTGGTGATTAACGGCGAAGTCGTTGCTCCAGACAGAGATTCCGCCAGCCTGCTCAAAACTATTTGCTCGGCTTTTACCGCCGCGCCGGTCGAATGTCAAAAACAGCTTTCTTCAACAACTCCGGCTGCGGGTTTTGGCAATGCCGCCGGTTCAGCCGGATCGGCTAACGCTTCCTGCAACACTCCGGCCCAGCAGTAATCGTTACTTTACAAATTATCGATTAAATGCTACTATTTGATCAGTTAATATTATTTATCGACGTTTCTGCCGCAAGAGCCAGGAATAATTTGGAAGAATTCATTTATTATTAGCAAAATGATTACTGCTAAACAAGTAGACTTTATCAAGCTTCATATATATAAAGAAGGGAATAGATAATTTCCCGGGCTTTGCTTTGCTAATTAATTTGGTTTTCGCCACAATTTAAATTCTTCTTGACTCTCGCGCAGACTCATATTATTTATGATTATTGTGGAAGTTTTGTTTGGCCTGATCATTGTCGCGGGAGTTTTTTTGCTGGGTTATTGGACGCGCAAGCGGCGTGTTTCGCATCAGATTGGCGCCGCCGAAGACAAAGCGGAAAAGATTTTGCATGAAGCAAGATCGAAAGAAAAAGATTTATTGCTCAAGGCCCAGGACAAAGCCTTGAAGATTATCGAAGAGTCCAAAGAAGAAGAACGCAAGCGCCGCGAAGAATTGAACGGCTTGCAGATCCGTTTGGAACAGCGCGAAAGTTCGTTCTCCAAAAGGTTACTGGAGTTGCAGGAAAAACAGCAAGAGCTGTATGACCGCGTCAACAAAGTGGAAGAAGCGAAAGAAAAAATCCGCCAGATCCGCGAAGAACAGTTGGAAAAATTGAAAAAGATCGCCGAGATGTCCAAGGAAGAGGCTCGCGAAGTTTTGTTCAAGAATGTCGAAGCGGAAGCCAAGGATGATTTGGCCGTTAGAATGGCCAAGGCGGAAAGAGAAAACGATGAAGCCGTTGATGAAAAGGCGCGCGAGCTGATCGCCAGCTCGATGCAGCGCATCGTTTCTTCCTATACGCCGGAAGTTTCGACGACCAATGTCGATCTGCCCAATGATGAAATGAAAGGCCGCGTCATCGGCCGCGAAGGTAGAAATATCAAAGTCATCGAACAATTGGCCGGCGTGGAAATCATTGTCGATGATACGCCGAACACGATCGTCATTTCCGCTTTCTCCCCGATCCGCCGCCATGTGGCCAAGCGCGCATTGGACGCGCTGATCAAAGACGGCCGCATCCATCCGACCAAAATCGAGGAGGCCATTGACAAGGCCAAAAAAGATTTGGCTCTGGATATTAAGAAGGCCGGCGAAGAAGCAATTTACGAATTGGGTATTACCGGGTTTGATCCGAAACTGGTCCAGATTTTGGGCCGTTTGAAATATCGGACGAGCTACGGCCAGAACGCTTTGCGCCACTCGGTCGAAGTCGCTATTCTTTCCGGCTTGCTCGCCGAGGAATTGGGCGCTGATGTGCCGCTCGCCAAGAAAGCCGGGTTGCTCCATGATATCGGCAAAGCGGTTGATCATGAAGTGCAAGGAACTCATCCGGAAATCGGCCGCGACATTGCCAAAAAATTCAATTTGCCGGAAGAAGTCATCGCGCCGATCGAAACTCATCATGATGATCATCCGCGCGGACTTATTTCCGTGATCATCAAAGTCGCTGATGCCATTTCCGCGTCCCGGCCGGGCGTACGCTCCGACACTTATGAAAGATATTTGCAGCGCTTGGAAGAATTGGAAAGTTTGACTAATTCTTTCGAAGGCGTGGATAAATCTTATGCCTTGCAGGCCGGCCGCGAAGTCCGCGTCTTCGTCAATGCCGAAAAAATCGATGATCTGGGCATGCAGAATCTGGCCCGCGAGATCGCCAAGAAAATTGAAGCTGAATTGAAATATCCGGGCGAAATCAAAGTCAATGTAATCCGTGAAAATCGCGTTATCGAATACGCCAGATAATAAATACTCCCCTCTAAAAAGAGGGGTGGCCGCGCCGCGCGGACGGGGTGTGTTACGTTGATTTTTAAGAAGAACTAATTAGTTGCTTGCCAATTTTTTTGGATTTGTTATAATGTTAGCAATAAACATAACCGAGTTAAAATAAGTCTTGGCTTGTTGTTGATAGCGAACCGGATACCGCTGATGTGTTAAGAAAGCAGAACATTAGAGCAAAGAACAAAAGAACAATTTTAAAAATGCTCTTTGTTCCATGATCTTTGCTCTTGCGGGGGAGACGCTCGGGTGTTTTATTGGTTTGAATTAAAATTAAAAGATTTTAATACAATTAAAACTAATATTATGAACAAGGCAACTTTAATCGAGAAGATCGCCGAGAAAACCGGCGCTAACCGGAAGCTCGCCGAGAGCATGATCAATTCCATGGTGGATATCATCATCGAAGAGTTGAAGAAGGGGAGCGATGTTTCCATCACCGGTTTCGGCACTTTCGAAACCATGACTCGTTATGCCCGCGGCGGCGTCAATCCGCAGAAACCGACCGAGCGCATCCAGATCCCGGAAGTGAAAGTGGCGAAATTCCGCACCGGCAAAAGATTAAAGGATTCATTGAAAGGCAAAGCAGCTTAAACTTAATTTTTTTGGATAAAAAGGAAGGGCCGCCTTACCGGCGCTCTTCCTTTTGCGTTATATAAGATGTCGGATTTCAGAAGTCGCCTGCCTGCCGGCAGGCAGGGAAGTCGGATAGCGATTTTTCCGCGGCAATCGTTATAAGCGATATTGATTTTACCAAATTTTTATGTTAAGTTGAGTTTAGCCTGAAAGTTTGGTTGTTGCAGTTTAATTTGCGCCCGTAGCTTCCGCCCAAGGCGGACCACCCTTTGGGTGGCAATGGATACCTGCCTGCCGGCAGGCAGGGAGCGCTCTTCCTTATTTTGAGAATTTTTTCCGAAAATATTTTCGCGCCCGTGGTGAATCCGCCCGAGGCGGACGAAGATGGATATCACGCTTGGCGGAGTTTATCCTGCACAAAGCGCACTTTGCACTCGTAGCTCAACGGATAGAGCGTCTGGCTTCGGACCAGAAGGTTGCGGGTTCGATTCCTGCCGAGTGCGCTTTGTGGAGGAGACCAAGTGTTTCGGGTTCGAGTCCTGACGGGCGCACAAGACAATTTTTAAATAAACTATAAATTTTTTAATATGATTGTAATAACTGGCGCAAGCGATGGATTAGGATTACAGTTAGCAAAACTTTATAAAGAAACAGGCAAGACCGTTGTAAATATATCGCGGCGTAAATCTGATTTTTCAGATATAAATATTCAATGCGATTTGCAAAAAGGATCCGATATTGAAAAAGCGGTTGGGCAAATTGCGTCAATGGAAGAACCGCTGGAAGTATTGGTCAATTGTGCTGGCGTAATGTCTCTTCAACCGTTGGGCAAAATTACTGGGGATGAAATTGATCGAGTTATGTCAACTAATGTTAAGTCGGCTATTTTGTTAGTTTCCGGATTGATTGAAAAAATAAAAAAAGATGGAACCGATATTGTGAATGTATCATCTTCCGTCGGGCTCAAGGGGTATGTTGATCAAGCGGCGTATGGTGCGTCTAAATGGGCGATGCGGGGCTTCAGCGTTAATCTCCAAACAGAATTAAAAGGAACTCCGTCTCGAGTGATTAGTTTTTGTCCTGGCGGATTTAAGTCAAAAATATTTGAAAAGGCGACAGGAGTCGATAATACAAAAAACGGCAGCGAGTGGATGCAGGCTGAGTATGTTGCACTGGCATTAAAGCAAGCGCTTGATTTACCAAAAAAAATGGAAGTTACGGAAATAATAATAAATCGCAAGTAATGATTTTTTATAGTAAATATTTTCCAGTGATTAAATTTTAAAAATTGTAAAATTCAATCAGTGAAAATTGAAAATTTGAAATTTAAAATTGGAGCGAAGCGATGGCTGGGTAGCTCAGCTGGTTAGAGCACGGCATTCATAACGCCGAGGTCGAGAGTTCAATTCTCTCCCCCGCCACACAATCAATTACAAATTAAAAATTAAGAATTAAAAATTATTTTTATTAACAAAAATTGTTTTTTTTGCAGAATATATCTCTATTAATAAATTTGTAATTTTTAATTTTTAATTTGTAATTGAATGAGGCGCTCATAGCTCAGTTGGCCCGCCTCGACGAGCTGAAGCTCGTCTTCAGCGAGGCGGGTAGAGCTGCTCCCGGTTATCGTAAAGTTAAAAATTTAGGTATAAAAAATATTGCGCTCATAGCTCAGTTGGTAGAGCTGCTCCCTCTTAAGGAGACGGTCGTGGGTTCGAATCCCTCTGAGCGCACAAGATTAAAAATAGTTCATCCGAACTATTTTTAATCTTGTGTTCTTAAGGGTTGGATTCGAACTGGTTGCGAGCGAGATATGAGGTGAGGCGGAAGCCGAACCGAATAATCGAGCGACGCTGACCATTCGGGGAATGGTCAGCGGGCAACCCCGGACAAGAGAGCGAGGCGGTTTTCCGCCGCCGAGCGAACGCGGAAATCCCTCTGAGCGCACTGTAAATTAGCTTGTAATTGAACATTTAAAATTAAACATAGGGAGGTAAAGATGTTTGGAAAGATTATAACAAGAGAGAACAAGTCTTGCTGGTACGGATTGTCTTGGCAAAGAGACCCGCCTGCCATTATCTTGAAGATTCACGAAAAATTCATCGAATTTTTTACTGGCAAGATAAAGCTAACTTTGGAAACCCCGATTGTTAAAAGGTTTATGGATGAATTTAATTTTTCCTCTTTCAGCGGGGATTTCGCCGGAAATTTCGGATTTAATGAAATTTTCCAGCGAAGAAAAGCAGAGGGTGATTTTATTGAATTAATTGTTGCTGTTCCGGCAGTTAAAAAAGAAATTGGAAAATGTGAATCTTGCGGCGGTTCTGGCAGTGATAAAATTTCTGGTTTAAAATGTTTTCTTTGCGGTGGCTCGGGGAAAAAGACTGAATGTGATTGGTCGGCGGCCTATGCGATTTCCGCCACCTTCTCGTTATTGTTTGTGGCATTAGCTCATACTCGGCAGCTTGAAATTAAATCCTCGCCTTTCCAATTGCTAACGCTCACAACAGCGACCCTGCGTGATTCGAACGGTTGTTCGTTGAGTGGAAAATACAGTATTCCGCTGGTTAATTTTTTAAAATTGTTTGATTCTGATACGGATATTCCGGAAATTGTCGAGGCGATGAAGGAAGCTTATGGAAGCATGTTCGGTAAATCGAGCGATTATGATTTTAGGGCAACGATCGCCAGCCAAGGACAGCTCCATATAAGTTGTCCGGGGAGCTCTTGCGGGCTTAATCCTTCTTTCAACTGTTCTGCGGAAGAAGAGCAAGGTTATGATTTTGACAGCCATAACGTGGACAATCCGGCACAGCAGATAACTTTACTCGCCGGACTAGCCGCTTTGTGCGGTTTAGCCAGAAAAACCGGATATTAGAAGAATAAAACTAAAAACAGGAGCCCGTTGTTTGTAAAACGGGCTTTTTATTTTTCTATTTTCGTAAATTCCGGAATATGTTATAATTAAACCGATAAGAAGAGAACATCTTTACGTGTTTTTTCCGTTTTAGCTTAGGAAATAATTTTTTAAATTATCTAATCTTCAAACCAATGGGGGGAGCAAAAAAAATTTTTAATTTCATGACAAGAGGAGTATTCTCTTTATTCTCGCCGTCCAGCGAATTAGTTTTTTCGTCCGCAAGTCCGCGATCCGCCGCCGGCTTAAGTCCAACGTCGTTTTCCATCTTGGTCGGAATTAATAACGTTGTAATATGTTTTCTGCCGCCTAAATCAACGAACCAGGCGGTTTTATTTTAAAATTATTTAAATGTTAAATTTTTTTCCCAAAAATAAAAGAATAAAATATTTTATCGCCGGATTGGCCGTAATTATCTTCGCCACCGCTTTTTTTTCCTGGCTGGCGATCGCTTCGCATCCTAACGCGCCGACCCAGAGTTCGATGAGTCAATACGGGGCCGATACGACGGCATCCTTGCCTAACGGTTCTTACTTGAATCAGAGCACGGTTAATTTTACCGCCACCTCTACCGATCCGAATAATTTTTTTCCCGGGTTGTACTATCAATTGGCCAGCACGAGCGGCAGCTTCATCACTTCGACCACGACGCCCGCCAACGCCTGTTCGACTAACACGGCTTACGGCAGCTGCGCCAGCAAGGTTTGGACCAATTCAACCGCTTCCACTTCGAGCTGGTATAATCAAAGTTTTCCTTACCGCATCAAGATTACTGTCCTATCGGCCAAGGTCGGCGCCGGTCTGACTTTTCCTTATCCGGTTTATCTGAACATGGCCAATGTGGCCGGCCATAATAAGGCTACCGGTTTTTGGCAGCATACTAAGAAGAACAGCGATGGCGGTGATATCGTTATTACCAATTCCACCGGAACAAGATTGCCGGTCGAAGTCGTGGCGCTTTCCACTTCCACGCCATCAGGTGAAGTTTATTTCGGCGCTGATTCGCTTTCCGATTCCGTTAATACAGTTTTTTATCTTTACTACGGTTCTTCCACTGCTTCCCAGCCGGCCGTCGCTGCCGCTTACGGCCGCAACGCAGTTTGGTCGAACGGCTATACCGTGGTGCAGCATTTTCAAAATACCAGCGGCACGTTTGTCAATTCAGTCGGCAACAGCGAATATAACGGCACGGCCTCGGGCACTCCTTTTGCCGGTGCCGGAATTTTTGGAAATTGCTTAACTTTTCCGACGGTACATAGCTATAAGGCCATACTAAAAGGCGACGCGGAAAGCAGCGGCAATGAATCATTGGAGGCGTGGATCAACCCGACTGATCTGGGCGGGTCAAGCGCTGGCCGCGTCATAACCGAAGAAACGAGCGGTAAGTCCGGACATGGTATGGAGGTGCACTCCGGCGGCACTGGCGAGGCGTATGGTCAAAATCAGCCGACTAATATTATCGGGGCCTCAAGCGGCATTTCAACCGGTAATAATATTTGGTATCAGGAAGTCGTCACTCATACTTCGAGCGCGGGAAATGTTTATGTAAATGGCGCGCAAAGCGGATCGGCGGACCAGAGTATAACTTCTATTGCCATGGGCAATGCCAGCACTACATTTGGCGGCATTTCCTCGACGGATGATCGAAATTATCACGGGTTGATCGATGAGGTAAGAATATTGAGTCGCGTTGAGCCATTGGCGGAAATCACCACCAACTATAATAATCAAAACAGCCCCGCATCTTTCTTCTCGACTTCAACCGAGCAAACTTTTACTTCGCCGACGAAATTCGTCAAAATAACTTCCGTGGCCGACAATAATTATAAATGGCAATCATTGGCTTGCGATGCCGCCGGCTGTTCCTCCTGGACCGCCTTTGACGCCGCCACTCCGAATTTTATCGTCGACACCACCAAACCGACGACACCGGGCAATCTGACTTTGAGTAAAAGGAGCGTTTATACCATTACGATTAAATTTGACGCCACTTCCACCGATGCCAACTTCAATCAATACAAGATTTTTTATAAAGCCGGCAAATCGGGCGTGAAACAAACCGATACGATGTTCGGTTCTTCGACAACTCCGGGCGATACTGTTCTGCAATTTGCCAATTTGTCTCACCATTCCACTACGACAATTTCCGGTCTTATCGCCAGTACCACCTATGTTTTCAATATTTACGCTTACGATAAGGCCGGCAATGTGGCCAGCGCGACGACGGAATTCGTCCAGGCGACCAAAAATATTCCGGCGGCGCCAAGCAGTTTGAATCAATATAAGGCCGATGGCGTGACAACGATCGGCAATAATACCTGGATCAACTCGAATGAAGTTAATCTGTACGCGACTTCCACCGATCCTGACGGCGATCCGACTTCGATGTATTATCAATTGGCCACGACCAGCGGAACATTTATTACGGCTACTACTACGCCGGTTAGCGCCTGTGCTTCAGGAACCGCCTACGCCTCCTGTCCTTCGCGGGTTTGGTTCACGGTTTCCGCTTCCAATGTAAAAGTTGATTTAACAACTATTCCGGCAGATCAGTATAAATGGCAAGCGTTGGCTTGCGCCAGCGACGGCTGTTCCAAGAATTGGGCGGCCTTTAACGGCACCACGCCTAATTTTTCCATCGATATCACGGCACCGACGATCTCTTCCTTTACTATGCCGAGTATTTACAGTTCAACGACGGTGCCGGTTTCAACTTTCAGCGCCAGCGATAATATCGGCGTGACCGGTTATTTGATTAATACCACTCCCACGACGCCAAGCTTATCCGATCCGGGCTGGTCGGGAACGGCACCGGCATCGTTCGTTTTTTCCGGCGCTTCCGGCGTCAAAACCGCTTACGGCTGGGTAAAGGACGCGGCCGGAAATATTTCTTCGAGCGTCAGTGCGACCGTGACGGTTAACGTTACCCGTTATTGGTATGGCCGGTCGAGTACCGGCAATGCCAATAATATGAACGACGGCAACAATTATAATCCGACGGGCCCATTATTGGCCAGCGATAAACTCGTTTTTAATTCCGGCGCCACCTCTTCAGCCGCGACCGCCGATCTTACGGCCGGATCGATTACGACCACTGCCGCTTATTCCGGCAGCTGGTCGCTGGCCAGTCACTCGCTTATCTCAAGCAGCTCGGTGATTATCGACGGAACCGGCGCGCTTAATTTGGGTAATGGCATAACTATCAATGGCGCTTCCGCCACTCTGCATGTCGGCCATAAAGTGGGCGCGGTAACGACCGGCAGTTGCGCCGTAACCATGAACGGAACCACCGGTATGATATTGGACGACGCGGACGCCGTTACCTTCAAGTCTTTGACGCTTGGCGCCAGCGCCGTCGTAACCGCCAGTTCCACCAACAGTTATTTTTTATCCTCGGGAGTTCCGCTGACATTGAATAATAATTCATCGCTGACTGTCAATTCAACGGCAAACCTGGGTTTTTACCGTTCCGCATCAGGAGATTTTTTCACCGCCGGAACAGGTTATACTTTTACCGCCAATGGCCAGGTAAATTTTTGGGCGGGGGCGAACAATGTAACCTTGACCGTACCGGCGCTGACAATCGGGGGAAGCGCCGCTGTAGTTTTTACGAATCAAGCCGCGCATACGGGCGTCACCATCCAATTTACCGGAGCGCAAAATTATGGCACGAAAACTCTGGGTTTATACACGGGCACGGCTGACAGCCAGTTCACCTATGATCTGAATAATCAAAGCATAACTTGCGGCACGTTCCATTTTGGTCCGGGAGTGGCGCCAACCACGGGATCATTCACGATCAATTATACGAACAGCCAAATTTCAACGAACGTGTATGACGGCTCTTGGCATAATTACGCCACTACCGAAAATTTCCAAACTTCCCAATGGACGGTTGGCGGCAGCTGGACCTTCGGCTCCAATCACACGGTCGTGGCCGGTACTTCGACAGTCACTTTCAAAAATACCGCCACCATCACTTCGGCCGGCAAAAGTTTCTATGACTTGACGTTAGCTTCCACTTCCAAGACTTTCACCTTGGGCGATGCGCTTTCCGCTCATACCCTCAATCTTTCCGCCGGCACTCTAAACACTAATTCTAAGAACGTTTCTTTAAGCGGCAACGCGACCATCGGCTCGGGCACGACATTCACCACCACCGGCAGCACCTTCACTTTCACTGGCACGCCGACCATCACGGCTAACAGTCACAGTTTCCCGCAAAGCGCTTTTAATAATGGCGCCTCCTTTACCGATAACGTCACCTTTGCTCGGGCCATCTTCACTCCCAATAAAACTTACACTTTTTCTCACGGCAATAACTTCACTTTGACTGCTTATACCTCCGGCGATTGGAGCGGTACGGCCGGAAATTCGGTAACCTTGCAATCCGATTCTTCTGGCCAGGCCTGGAATTTCGTCAACCCTACCGGTATGGCTGTTTCTTATGTGGCGGTTAAAGATTCCTCAGCTACCAACGATGTCAATGCTGCCGATTCCACCGATGTCGATAACGGCGGAAACAATGCCCATTGGCTATTCCCGCCAACCACGGTTTCAATTTCTCCCAATACCAAGACCGTCGGCGACGCTCAATTTACCATGACGGTAAAGGGAACCAATTTCGCAAGTAATTCAGCCGTCCAATTCAACGGCTCGAGCCGCACAACGACTTTTGCCTCATCCACTCAAGTCACCGCCACGATATTGGCCAGCGACATGTCGACTGCCACCACTACCGCGCAAATCACTGTTTTTAATCCATCTTCCGGAGTAACTTCCAACGCCCAGATTTTCACTGTCAATAATCCGGTTCCGACCACGGTTTCCCTCACCCCCAATACCAAAACCGTCGGGGACTCTGGTTTTACCATGACCATCAAGGGCACTAACTTTGTCTCCACCTCCAAAGTGAGATTCAACGGTTCGGATCGGACCACCACCTTTGCCTCTTCTACCCAATTGACCGCGACTATCCCGGCTACGGACATGTTGACCTCGACCACTACCGCCCAGATCACTGTTTTTAATCCGACTCCGGGCGGCGGCGCTTCCAACGCCCAGATTTTCACGGTTAACAATCCCGTGCCGGCAACGACCAGCATTTCCCCGACGGCGAAGACCGCGGGCGACGCCCAGTTCACTCTGACGGTCAACGGTTCCAATTTTGTCTCCGGCTCCATTGTCAAATTCAATGGCTCGAGCCGGACGACCAGTTTTGTCAATTCCACCCAATTGACCGCCACGATCCCGGACACTGATCTTACCGTGGCTTCCGACACCATCCAGATCACTGTTTTTAATCCGACTCCGGGCGGCGGCGCTTCCAACGCCCAGATTTTCACGGTTAACCCTGCCGCGCCCACTGCCACTAAATTTGTAATTATTCAACCGAGCGACGGAACCGTCGATGCCCCGATCGCCGTAACTATTAAAGCCGAGGACAGTTCAAACCACGTCGTAACCGATTACCAGCAAGATGTTACCTTGGTGACTAACGGCTCGGCGACTGGCGGCGGCCTGGTTAATATTGTCAATGGAGTGGGAACGACCAGCGTTAGCGACCATGTCGCCGAAACAGTCCATTTGTCGCTTTCCGATTCCCAATCAACCGGCCTGGATATTTCTTCGACGGCTAATGTTGTCTTTGCCGCTGGCGCGCCGGCATCATTCTCGCTTAATGATCCGGGAAATATTACCGCGGGCAATCGAGCCGCTTATGTTGTTTCGCGCCGCGATCAATACGGCAATTTAACCGACCAAGGCAATTCTACCGTCTATCTTTATTCGACTTCCAACGGCAGTCACGCGGCCTTTTACGATTCGGCGGTTAACGGCAATGTGATAACTTCCGTCGTGATCGGCAGCGGCAGCGCCAGCGCGAATTTTTGGTATTATGACGAAAAAGCCGGCCACTGGACTATTG
>Ga0335071_10007197_pt1 | contig 11461 bp, 8 predicted proteins | sample Lox_Sample_15_FD_206724 | JGI IMG/M metagenome (GOLD analysis project Ga0335071, IMG submission 206724) | Soil microbial communities from Loxahatchee National Wildlife Refuge, Florida, United States - Lox_Sample_1.5 | ecosystem: Environmental > Terrestrial > Soil > Wetlands | place: USA: Florida...
GATCAGATCCCTGCTTCGATTGCCCGTTTTGCTTCCGCCACGCTGACTGCACAAGCCCCAGGAACTTATTCAAGAAATCAATGACTCATGAGACTAGTCAGTCAGTCTCAGTCAGCCGGTCCAAACGTGGATCTTTCAATCTCGATTCCAAGCTACGTTAAAGCAACCTCAGCTCTGGTCGACAAACTAATGATGATTATCAGTGGCTGCAACAGTGCACGTGAACAGGAAGGTGACGTTGAAGTGGCACTGCGCGAGGCGATGGCAAACGCAGTACTCCACGGCGATCAGCAGAACGCCAGGGAAAGGGTCTACATCCGTGGTCGCATACGCTTGGGCGAGTTCTTAATCGTCGTCAAAGACTAAGGAACAGGATTTGATTCCGCTAGTCTGGCAGATCCTACCGACGCCACGAACATCACCTCCACGCATGGCCGGGGCATCTATTTACCTCCGTGTAATATACTGACATTTTTTGATTTCATGCTATGGTGTGGGCATGGGATTTCCAGCGGGGAAACGGCGCGATTTCGAGGCCTTGGAGAAGCGGCGCCTGCAGGCGGCCGAACTGCTGCGCCAAGGTGTGAGCCAGTCAGAAGTGGCTCGCCAGGTCGGGGCGCATCGGCAGTCGGTCAGCGAGTGGGCGGCCAAGTTGCGAGAGCAGGGGAAGCGGGGACTGCGCAAGGCGGGCCGTGCTGGGCGCCGATCTCGCCTGCGCCCGGAAGACAGCAAGCGGATTGAGCGCGGCTTGAAGCGGGGGCCGGAAGCGCTGGGCTACGAAACCAATCTGTGGACGGCCCAACGGGTGGCCCATCTGATCGAGCAGGAATGCGGGATTCAGTATCATCCCGGCCACGTGTGGCGGATCCTGCGGCAGTTGGGTTGGAGTTGTCAGCGTCCCATGGGGCGAGCCTTGGAACGCGGCGAAGACAAGATCCGGCATTAGAAGCAGCAGCGCTGGCCGGAGTTAAAAAAAAGGCCAAAAACGACGGCCTGACGATCGCCTTCATCGACGAAAGCGGACTGAGCGAGCGTCCGCACCGCTGCCGTACCTGGTCGCCACAGGGACAGACGCCGGTGCTGCAATATCACTTCAACTGGAAAACCCTGTCGGCGATCGCCGGGATCACCTGGTGGAACTTCTACTTCCGGCTGTTTCCGGGAGCCATTCGCAGCCCGCAGATCATCCAGTTCCTGCAGCACCTGCAGCACCTGCAGCGGCACATCCCTGGCCGGTTGCTGATCATTCGGGATGGTTTGCCCGGCCACCGCAGTTGCGCGGTATGGGATTTCGTGCGTCAACAGAAAGGACGACTGTGGCTGGAGTTTCTGCCCGGCTACGCTCCAGAACTGAGCCCTGTCGAGTATCTGTGGTCGGACTGGAAACAGCACGAGTTGCCCAACTTCTGTCCGCAAGCTTCGCCCAGTTCAGCGTCCACGCTCGCCGCGCCCTACCTCGCATGCGCCGTCGTTCCACGCTGGTCTGTGCCTTCTGGGAGCAGGCGGAGTTGTTCCCTTTGTAACTATATTATGCGGGAGTCAATAGGTTGGAAGCGAATTTCCCTGAGGCAGAAAGCTGCCGCAGTGAAGCGAGCATGGAGGCAGCAGAGGGATGAAGGCGGGAGGAACGGTTGGCTTGTATTTTCCCGGCTTGGCAACCATCATAGGTGGTGTCTTCCACCGCATGTGTGCGCTGGAGTGGAGCATGCAAGACCGGAACGTGTTTGGTCAAGGTTGTATTTCCCGTCGGGCCACGATTTTATTGTTAGCGGTGCTTCCCTTCTGCTGTGGTGGCAGGATTCTCTCCGCACAAGCACAAACGAACAATAATCCAAGCAGCATCAGGGTCAGCGGAACGGTATTGAACAGCGTGACGCATGAGCCGATTGGCCGGGCGATGGTGTACTCCACGGACTCGCGTTACGCCACGTTTACCGACAGCGGGGGACGATTCGAACTCACCATCACAACGGTAACGCCAGCAGGTGAAGGTGCGGGGCAATTTGCGCCGGAGACGGTCTTGCAGGCGAAGAAGCCGGGATTTCTTGCGGACCGTGGTGCGACGGGGCACGCGTTTGTCCGGGCGTCGGCGAAAGAAGTCACGCTGACGCTCGATCCGGAGGGACTGATCGCAGGGCAGGTGAAGTTTTCCAGCAGTGAAACCGCGGACCAGGCGCAGGTGGTGCTATATCGTCGCGAAGTGCGGGACGGATTTGGGCGATGGGAACGGCTGAGCGAGGCGCGGACGCGGTCGGATGGCGAGTATCGGTTCGCGGAGCTGCGTGCGGGTCAGTACAAGGTATTCACGGCGGAGGCGGTGGACAGGGACCCGCTGGCGACGGGGCCGGGCGGGCCGATGTATGCGTTTCCGCCGAGGTTCTATGCAGCGGCGCACGACTTCGCATCGGCGGAGGTGATTGAATTGCACGCGGGCCAGACGTTCACAGCGAACATGGCGCCGGAGCGACAGCGCTATTACGAGGTGAGGGTTCCGGTGCTGCCTGCGGAGGCGGCGGAGTGGGGGGTGTCGGTGGCGGTGCGCGGGCAAGGGCAGCGCGGGCCGGGATACGAACTGGGATACGATCCGAACGAACATGCAGTGCGCGGCTCGCTTCCGAACGGCATATACAGCATTGAAGGCTGGGTGGCGGGACCGACGGCGCTGACGGGCATCACGAGCATCACGGTTGCAAACGGCGGGGTATTGGGGCCACCGCTGACGCTGACGGAGAATCCGTCGATTGCCGTGAACGTGCGAGCGCAGCTCACGGCCGCGGACAGCTCGCAGGTGCCGACGCAGACGCCCACGGCCTACGTCACACTGCAAGCGGCGGAGGAGTTCTCGGACGAACGGGGACAGGGCATGGGATATGGGGCGCAGACGAGTCCCGAGGCACAAAGCGGCGCGATGAGGTTGCAGGGGGTGAAGCCGGGACGGTATTGGGTGCAGGTGCAGCCGTCGGCGACGGATCTGTATGCAGCTTCGGTGACGTCGGGAATGACGGACTTGCTGCGGGCGCCGCTGGTAGTGCCGGTGGGGGCGAGCGTGCCGCCGATTGAAGTCACGTTGCGCGATGATACGGGTGTGATTGAGGCGACGGTGGAAGGGGTGAGCGGTGCGACCGCGCCGATGGCGTATTACGGGGCGGCGCGCAGCGGTCCCGCCGCGCCGGGGGCGGACATCTATGTCTGGGGAATTCCAAGCAATGGCGGAGCGGTGCGGTGGTTCGGCGAGCGGGCGAACGGAAAGTACCGGCTGAGACAGGCGCCTCCGGGAGATTATCGAGTGATCGCGTTCGATGCGCCGCAAGAGATAGAGTGGCGCAACCCGGCGGCATTGCGGCGGTATGAGTCGATGGGACAGGTGGTGCATGTGTCGCCGGGAGAGACGGTGCAGGTCACGCTGCAAGTGACCTCGAGCGAGTGAAGATGACGATGCGAGAGGTTGGTGTATTCGGGCTGATTGCGCTATTGGGGGCGTGCGGGCTGGCGGCTCCGCAGGCGGCGGCACAGGGTTACCGCATCGCGGGGAAAGTGGTGAGCTCGACGACGGGTGAACGGCTGGGGCGAGTGCGGGTGACGATTGCCGATGTGCGGGACAGGTCGCGAACGGGCTCGGTGATCACCGGCGACGATGGAGCGTTTGTGTTTGCGAATCTGCCGGCCGGGAAGTATTCGCTGAAGGCGGCGCGGCGGGGATTCATTGAGTCCTATTTCATGCAGCACGGACAATTCTCCACGGCGATTGTGACGGGCGGAGAGGTGGATTCGGAGCACCTGGTGTTTCGGCTGACACCGCAGGCGATCCTGAGTGGGCGGGTGTTCGATGAGGCAGGCGAGGCCGTACGCAAGGCCAGAGTTGCGCTCTTTCGCCAGGACCAGAATGCGGGGTTCGAACGGGTGCACACGATGGCTACACAGCGCACGGACGACCGTGGCGCCTACGAGTTCGCAGAGCTGGCGGCGGGGAACTACTTTCTGTCGGTGACGGCGCGGCCCTGGTACGCGGTGAATCCGCGGTCGATGCAGACGGGAGGTGGGACTTCCAGGACGAGAAGCCCCGACGGGACATGGACGACCGAAACACACGAAGCGACGGTGGAGACGCCGGAGGCGATTGCGGGGTTCGATGTGGCGTATCCGACGACGTACTATCCCGACGTGACGGACTCGGACGAGGCGGTGCCGATTCCGCTGCGCGGAGGCGAGCGGCTGACGGTGGACATGCATTTGAACCCGGTGCCGGCGCTGCGAGTAGTGATTCGGACCAGCGGCTCGGGAGCTATGGGATTTGCAATGCCGCAGATTACGAAGAGGGCGTTTGACTCGGAGGACGACATTCTCGCGGCGTATATGGACCGCGGACCGGCAGCGCAGGACGACCCTCGGCCGAGCGTGGTCAACATGCTGGGGCCAGGCATGGCGGAGATTTCGGGCATACCGGCGGGGAGGTACACGCTGCGGATGAGGGGGATACCGGGCACGGGGCAAGCGGGCACGCGTTCGGAAGTGGAGCTGACGCAGGATGGGCAGGAGGTGACGCCCTCGGCGGGCGAGACGGTGGGCAGCGTGAAATTTGCGGTACAGATTGCGGGTGAAGCGAGCGTGCCGCAGGAACTGATGCTGGCGCTGAAGACGCCGGAACGCAAGGTGGTACGCGGGGCGCCGGTGAACGCGGAGGGCAAGTGCGAGATGCAGGAGGTTCCGCCGGGCAAATATGAGCTGCTGGCCGCGACTCCGAACACCGACTACGCGGTGACAGGAATGGTGGTGAACGGCGGCGTGAGCCGGGGACACGGGCTGGAAATAGCGTCCGGAACTTCAACTGAGGCGACGGTCACGCTGGTTGCGGGAGAGGCGGTGGTGCAAGGGGTGGCGAAGCGTGACGGTAAAGGCATGGCGGGGGTGATGATCGTGATGGTGCCGAAGGATCCGGAGACGCATCAAGAGCTGTTCCGACGCGATCAGAGCGACTCGGATGGAACGTTTAGCCTGGCGAATGTCATTCCGGGGGATTACACGGTGCTCGCGATTGAAGATGGCTGGGACTTGAACTGGTCGGAGCCGGGAGTGATTGAGCACTACGTTCCCAAGGGGCAGAAGGTGGTGGTGCCGGCGGGTGAGAGCGGGACGGTGAAGTTGGAGCGGGCGGTGGAGGTGGAGGGGAAGTAGAAGCGACTAGCGTGGTGTCCCGCAAATTCCCGACATGACTCCAAGATTTCTGAGTTGCGGAGGCGTCTTCCCCTCAGCGGCTAAAGCCGCCTTCTCTATGCACTTTTGCGGCACGGGTGAAGCCGTGCCCTTTCAATACGACGTTGCCTTTATTCCACGAACTTGCGGGACGCGATACCAGGAGGCTGCTGAAAAACTCAGTTTCAGCGCGAGAAATGATCACAGGGGCTAAAGCCCGAAGGTATTTTCAATCGTTTGCGGTGCGGCTGAAGCTGAAGCCGCACCCTGATACGAATCGATCGCGGAAAGGAGTTTTTCAGCAACCTGCTAGCTTTTTGAATGCGCTCCGGTGGGACGGCCGGGTTCGGAGCCGGGATAGTCGTAGACGCCGCGGCCGGACTTGCGGCCGAGGCGGCCGGCCTTGACGTACTGGACCATCAAGGGGGCGGGGCGGAATTTTTCGCCGAGCGTTTTGTGCAAGTACTCCAGAATGTGCAGGCGAGTGTCGAGGCCGACGAGATCGACCATCTCGAACGGGCCCATGGGGTGATTGAGGCCGAGCTTGACGGCCTTGTCGATGTCTTCGGGTGAGGCAACGCCTTCCTGCAACATGTAGAACGCTTCGTTGCCGATGAGGGCGTTGATGCGGCTGGTGATGAAGCCGGGCGATTCGCGGATGACCACGACTTCTTTTTTCATGCGCATGCCGACTTCGACGGCGGCGGCGAGGGTTTCTTCGTCGGTTTCGAGGGCGCGCACGATCTCGAGCAGCTTCATTTTGTGCACGGGATTGAAGAAGTGCATGCCGACGCACTGGGGCGCGCGATAGGTGACGGAAGAAATTTCGGTGACGCTGAGCGACGAGGTGTTTGAAGCGATGATGGTGGCAGGGCGGCAGACCTTGTCGAGCAGGGTGAAGATCTCGAGCTTCGACTCCATCTCCTCCGGGACGGCTTCGATGACGAGGTCGGCTTCGCGGGCAGCCTGCTCGACAGAGGAGGCGTATGCGAGGCGTCCGAAGGCGTCGTTGGCATCGGTCTGGGTGACCTTGCCGAGCTCGACGGCCTGGTCGAGGTTGGCGCGGATCTCGGTTTCGGCGCGCTTGAGTGCGGTGGGAAGGATGTCTTCGAGAATGGTGCGGTAGCCGCCGAGGGCGGCGGCGTGAGCGATACCGCGTCCCATGATGCCGGCTCCGATGACGGCGATGGTGCGGACTTCGGGCATCGGGTCAGACTCCCCGCTCGAGCTGGCCGACGATAGTGACGAAGTTGGGGTCGGACTGGCGCATGTATTCGGCGAGGCGCTTCTTTTCGTCATCGGAGAGCAGGTTGACGCTGGTGACGATGCGGCGAAGCGTGGCGGAGATGTCGTCGACGTAGTTCATCATGCGGATGAGTTCACCGCTGGCAGGCATAGGGTCCCTTTCGCGAACGCGAATCTGAAAATGGCAACAGGGTATTTTACGGCAGCCGGCAGCCGCCGGTAGCGAGTCGTCAGTCGCCAGTGAAAAGAAAAAAAGACTTGGCGGCGGGGGAGGGCGCAGGGGCAAGATCAGGCGGCGAAGTCTTCAGGCTTGGGAGCGGGAGCAGCGGTGGAGACGGGCGGCTGCGGGGGCTTGGTGGGAGCAGCGCGATCGGTGACGGCGGTGAGCAGCGCGAGCTTATCAGCCAGGTCAGGGGTGAGCAACGCCGTCTGCAAACGCCAGCTCCAATTGCCGCCGGGCTTGCTGGGAATGTTCATGCGAGCGTCACTGTCGAGTCCGATGACGTCCTGCACAGGAATGACTGCGATGCTGGCAACCGAACCGAAGGCGGCACGAATGAAGGCCCAGTTGATGCCGTCGGAGACGTTGCCGAAGTAGTGGGCGGCCCAAGCCTTCTCCTGTTCGCTGGCGGAATTGTTCCACCAGCCGACGGTAGTGTCATTGTCGTGCGTCCCGGTGTACACGACGTAATCGGGCGTGAAGCGCTGCGGCAGATAGATGTGGGCACCCGTATCGCCGAAACCGAATTGCATGACCTTCATGCCGGGGATGTCGAGCTTCTTGCGGAGGGCGCGGACTTCCGGCGTGATGTAACCCAGGTCTTCGGCTATGAAGGGGAGCTTGCCGAGTTCGTTTTTGAGAGCGCGAAACAGGTCGTAATTGGGACCGGGCGTCCAGTGTCCGTTGATTGCGGTTTCATCTTCAGCGGGAATTTCCCAGCAGGCTTCGAAGCCGCGGAAGTGGTCGAGGCGGATGATGTCGCAGGTCTCGACCGCCCATTTAATGCGCTGAATCCACCAGTCGTAGCCGCGAGATTTCAGGTCTTCCCAGTTGTAGAGGGGATTGCCCCAGCGCTGGCCGGTGGCGCTGAAAGCGTCGGGGGGAACACCGGCGACGACTTCGGGAGAGAGATCGGAATTGAGGCGGAAGATGTCGGGATGGGTCCAGACGTCGGCGCTGTCGTAGCTGACGAAGATAGCAACGTCGCCGATGATCTGTACTCCGCGTTGCCCACAGTAGGTGCGAAGGGCCTTCCATTGCTCAAAAAAAGCAAATTGGAGGAAGCTCTCAACAGCAATTGCGTCCTTGTACTGGAGGCGAGCCTGGGCCAGGGCCTCGTCCTTCCGGCAGACAAGGTCTGCGGGCCAGGTGTTCCAGGGGCGGTCTCCTTCGATTTCGCGCAGCACGGCGAACAGGGCGTAGTCGTCAAGCCACCAGTGATTGATCTGGCAGAAATTTTGGAAGCGCTGGCGAGGCGGGCCAGTGGCGCAGCTAAGGAAGCGTGCCGCGGCATCGCGCAGGAGCGGCAGCTTGCGTTCGCGCACGCGGTCGAAGTCAACCCGCCCGACAGGCTCGTCGATGGCGGCGAGCCTGTCGGGGTCGATGTAGCCGCGATCAGCGAGGCGCTCGAGGCTGATCATGAGGACGTTGCCGGCGAAGGCGGAGGTACAGGAATAGGGCGAGTTGCCGTAACCGATGGGACCTAGCGGGAGGGTCTGCCAGAGAGTTTGTTGCGCTAAGGCGAGCCAGTCGACGAATTCATACGCAACCGGGCCAAGATCTCCGATGCCGCCGCGCGAGGGCAGAGAGGTTGGGTGCATCAGGATTCCGGATAAGCGCTGGTTGAGCATGATCTCCGCCGCGGGCGCGTTGCAGCCCGGTAAAATTATTGCAAATTGTTACAATGAACGGCCCTGAAACAACTCTGGCCAGCGATTCGCACCGCTGGCCGGACTCTGACGAGAGAGAACACGACTATGAGCCTTCACTCATGCGGCTCATGCGTTCCATCTCCTTTTTGTTGATCCTGATCTTGCCTTCCTTCTCCAGCTTCTCGCGCAGATTCTGCACATAGAGGCCCTCGAGGACCTGGCGCCGCTGTTCGAGGAGCTGGTCTTTGGCGTGGTCCCATGCGAGCTTAGCTTCTTCCGGAGTGGGCTCCTGCTTGTCGATGACCGCGATCACGAGGCCACTGCCGGAGCCGGCTTGCAGCGGACCGCTGATCTGTCCGGGACCGAGGGAGAACGCAACGTTGGCCGGACCTGACATGGGACCGACGTCGGGTACCTGCGACGAGGCGCTGACGAGGTCGCTGGTCTTGACGGTGGAGCCAAGTTCTTTGGCAGCCTTGCTGAGATCGTGTTCGGCATGAGCACGGTCGGAGAGTTCCTGCGTGCGCTGCGCGAGGAGCGACTGAGCGCGCTGGGCCTTGAACTGGTCTTCGACCTGCGCCTTGATTTGTTCGAAGGCCGGGGTTTGCGCGGGCTCGACGTCGGTGACCTGATAGATGACGTAGCCGTCGGGAGACTGGGTCATCGCTGGGGCGTCACCCTCTCTGGCGGAGAAGAGAGCGCTGGAGAGTTCTTTCGAGCTGCCGACCGCTGGGAGAGGATCGGCCTGCGCAACGAAGTCAGTAGTGATGAGGGTGAAGCCTTTGTCGGCAGCAGTCTTGTCAAGGCCGGCGGAGCGGGCTTCGGTCTCGGCGGTGTTGGCGAGCTTCTGTGCGGCGGCAGCGCCCTTCTGCTGACGAATGGCTGCCTCAATTTGCGGCTTGACTTCGTCGAGCGGTTTGAGGCGGGCGTTCTGCTTGTCTTCGACACGGATGATGTGATAGCCGAAGCTGGAGCGAACGAGGCCAGTGGTCTGGCCCTTCGGCGTGTTGAAAGCAGCCTGCTCGAATTCAGGGACGGTGCGGCCGCGGGTAATGGGGGGAAGGAGTCCGCCTTGCTGCGCGCTGCCGGGGTCGTCGGAATACTTTTTCGCCAGCTCAGAGAAATCGCCGCCATTCTGCAACTGCTTCAGGATGTCCTCGGCCTTAGCCTTGGCGGCGTCGACCGCTTTCTGGTCAACCTTGCCGTCGGGGCCCGGAGCCGGCGTTTTGACGAGAATATGGCGCACAGTCACGCTCTCGGGAATACGGAACTCATCCTGATGCTGGTTGTAGTAGGCCTGCAGATCTGCCTGTGTGACCGGAACGGAGGCGGAAACCTTTGCCGTGTCGATGACGAGATAACGCGCCTTGCGCTTTTCGGGAATGGAGTTCACATACTGCTGCTTGTTCTGCTCGTAGAAGGCCTTAAGCTCGACGTCGGTGACTTTGATCTGCTTCTTGACGTCATCGAGGGTAAGGATGGCGTAGTCGAACTTAACCTTGGTGGCATCTTTTTTGACCTGGTCTTCGACTTCTTTATCGCTCACGGTGGCGGCGGCGCTGATGGCGGCGAGGAGCTTCTGCTGGGCGACCTGATCTTTCAGCTCCCGTTCGAATTGCGCGACGCTGAGACCCCACTGGCCCTGGACGATGTTGGCGTACTGGTCGGTGCCGACGAACTTACCATCTGGGAAAAACAACTGGCCGAAATAGCCCTTTTGGAGCACCTCGGTGAGTTCCTTGTCGCTGACGCCGAGACCCATGCGGTCAGCCTCGTAGGCCAGCGCGTTCTGGGTGATCATGCTGTCGGCGGCGCGCTGCATGAGGAACGGCATGAGCGAAGGAGGCACGTTGCCGCGGAACTGCTGACGGCCAATCATGCGGGCGCGCTGGGCGACTTCCTGCAGGGTGATGTCGTTGGAAGCGACAGCCGCGACGACGCCGGCGGTGTCGATTCCGGAACCGAAGAAGTTCAAACCACCGGGGACGAGCGTGATGACCATCATCACGCAGACGATCAGAAGTAAGCCACCCAGGACGATCTTCTTGATCGGCCCTTCGGTTTGCAGAAATCGAATCATGCTGGCACGAAACTCCGGAGTGAATGGATGGAAATCTCTATTATATCTGAGGAACGAGGGGTGTCGGGATGAGGCGGGAGGGCCTACGAAGGCGGCGGAGAAGGTTCCCATCGAATGCTGCAGCGTTACCACTCGGGTGCAAATATTCCCTAATGGGAGAGACGTGCTTCCCTGCTGGTACATCTATTGTGTTGTAATTGCGGTACATAGCTATGTCGAAATTGTCTCCCGGCGTGCGCGGAAGGATGATTGCTGCGAAGCGGCGGGTACGCGAACTCACGATGATCGCCAAAGGGCTGCTCTCCACCGACCACCCGGTAATGGCGCACATCATTCCCATTCGCCGGTGCAACCTGGCGTGCAAATACTGTAACGAATACGACGACTTCTCGAAGCCGCTTGCGCTGGAGACGATGAAGGCGCGCATCAACCAGCTGGCCAAGCTGGGCACGACGATTGTGACGCTGAGCGGCGGTGAGCCCTTGCTGCACCCAGAGCTGGATGAGATCATCGCGCACTTGCGGACGCATCCGATTATCGCGGGCCTGATCACGAACGGGTACCTGCTTACGGCGGACCGCATCAAGCGGCTGAACAAAGCGGGGCTGGACCACCTGCAGATCAGCATCGACAACGTAATGCCTGACGACGTGTCGAAGAAATCGCTGAAGGTGTTAGACAAGAAGCTGCAGTTGCTGGCGGAGTACGCGGAGTTCCACGTCAACATCAATTCGGTGGTGGGCGGAGGCACGCGCAATCCGCACGACGCGCTGGTAATTGGGCGGCGGGCGGTGCAGCTGGGCTTCACTTCAACGATCGGGATCATTCACGATGGTGAAGGACAGTTGCGGCCATTGAGCGACGCAGAGCGCGACGTCTTCCTCAAGATGAAAAGCCTGGAGAAGAAGAACTACTCGCGGTTTAATTCGTTCCAGGACAATATCGCTTATGGCAAGCCGAATGAGTGGCGATGCCGGGCGGGCGCGCGGTACTTGTATATCTGCGAGGACGGGCTGGTACATTACTGCTCGCAGCAGAGGGGGTATCCGGGGGTTCCGCTGGAGCGATATTCGG
>Ga0335071_10007198_pt1 | contig 11461 bp, 6 predicted proteins | sample Lox_Sample_15_FD_206724 | JGI IMG/M metagenome (GOLD analysis project Ga0335071, IMG submission 206724) | Soil microbial communities from Loxahatchee National Wildlife Refuge, Florida, United States - Lox_Sample_1.5 | ecosystem: Environmental > Terrestrial > Soil > Wetlands | place: USA: Florida...
AAATCGGCCGATCAAGCGCACCGTCGAAATCAGCGTCCAGGTCAAGGAGCGCCTCTGAGCGCTCACGACCGATAGTCGCCGTTGATCGTGACATATTCCTTGGTGAGGTCGCAGGTCAGCACCCGATCCCGGCCCTTGCCGAGGCCCAGCGATACCTTGATCTGGATCTTTGGCTGCGTCATCGCCTCCGAGACCTCGGTCTCGGAGTAGGAGGGATCGCGCGCGCCGCGCGTCGCGACGCGAATGCCGTTGAACGCGATCGACAGCTTGTCGCGGTCGGCGGGTTCGCCGGCCTTGCCGACCGCCATCACCACGCGACCCCAATTGGCGTCCTCGCCGGCGATCGCGGTCTTGACCAGCGGCGAATTGGCGATCGACATCGCGATCTTTCGCGCCGACGCCTTCGAGACCGCGCCTTCGACGATGATCTCGACCAGCTTGCGCGCGCCCTCGCCGTCACGCGCGACCTGCTCGGCGAGGTCGGCGAGCACGGCGACGAACGCCTTGCCGAAGGCTTTCAGGCGCGGGTCGCTGGCGCGGCTGATCTTTGGCGCGCCACGTTCAGCCGCGGCGCCGGTGGCGAAGGCGAGCAGCGTGTCCGAGGTCGAGGTGTCGCCATCGATGGTGACGGCGTTGAAAGTGTCCTCGACCCCCGACTTGAGCAGCGCCTGCAGGGCCGCGGGCGCAAGCGGCGCATCGGTGAAGACGAAGGACAGCATCGTCGCCATGTCGGGCATGATCATGCCAGCGCCCTTGGCCATGCCGCTGATCGTCACCTTGGCCTTGCCGAGCTTGACGGTTCTGGTCGCGACCTTCGGGAAGGTGTCGGTGGTCATGATCGCCTTGGCCGCGCCCATCCAGCCCTCGCCCTCGGCACGTTCGGCGAGCGCGCCCAGCACGCCGTCGAACTTGGTCGCATCGAGCGGCTCGCCGATCACGCCGGTGGAGGCGAGAAAGACCTCGCTTGCCTTGCAGCCGACGGCCTTGGCGGCGATCGCCGCGGTCAGTGCGGTCGATTGCTTTCCGGTCTTGCCGGTGAAGGCATTGGCATTGCCGGAATTGACCACCAGCGCACGGGCTTTTCCGCCCTTGAGGAGCTTGCGGCACCATTCCACCGGGGCGGAAGCGCATTTCGATTTGGTGAAGACGCCGGCCACCGCGGTGCCCTGGTCCATGACGGCAAGCAGCACGTCGGTCCGGCCCTTGTAGCGGATGCCGGCTTCGGCGGTGGCGAGGCGGACGCCCGCGATCGCGGGCATATCGGGGACATCGGTCGGGGCGAGCGGGGAAATGCTTGAGGACATGGCGGCGCCTATCGATAAAAAGATGCCCGGCGCGAGGCCGGGCATGACGTCTCAATACTCAAATTCGAGTGCGAAGTCGATTTACTTCTTCGCGGGCGCCGCCGCGTCGGTCGGCTTGGCCTCGGCCTTGGCCGCATCCGCCGGCTTGTCCAGGCGCTCGATCTTGGCTGCCTCGCGCAGCTTGGAGACGTAGTCGGCCTGCGCCTTGCGCGTCACATAGGTCTCGATCTGGCCCTTGACCTGTTCGAATTCCGGCGGCTTGCGGTTGCGCTTCTCCTCGACCTTGATGATGTGCCAGCCGAACTGGGTTTTCACCGGATCGGAAATCTTGCCGGGTTCGAGCGAGAACGCGACATTGGCGAATTCCGGCACCATCTGGTCCTTGGTGAAGAAGCCGAGATCGCCGCCATCGGCGGAGCCGGGATCCTTCGATTTCTTCTTGGCGAGCTCGGCGAAATCGCCGCCCTTCTTCAGCTCGTCCTCGATCGCCTTGGCCTCGTCCTCGGTCTCGACGAGAATGTGGCGGGCATGGACCTCCTGCTCGCCGGAGATCTGCTTGCCGGCGTCCTCGTAGACCTTCTTCATGGCGTCGTCTGTCGTCGCGGCCTTGCCTTCGCTGGCGAGCAGATTGTCCATCAACAGGCGGTTGCGGGCGAATGCCATCCGCTTCTTGAAATCGTCGGAGTCCTGGACCTTCTTGTCCTCGGCCGCCTTGGCGACGAGCTTCATGTCGATCAGGAAGGACAGCACATTGTCGTCCTTGGTCGAAGGATCCATCTGCGCGAGGCTCGGGCCCAATTCCTCCTCGGCAAGCGTCAGGTCGCTCTTGCGGATTTCGGCGCCGTTAACCTTGGCAAGCACCGGGTTCGCGTCCTCCGCGCGGACGGGACCGGCAAACAGCGCGAGCGCAAAAACGCTCGTCAGGGCCGCCGAGGCGAGGCCCCGGCGCATGCCGGTTTTCGTTACCGGGAACGAAGTGGTCATGGAAAATCCTTGTTGTCTTAGGTGGGGAAGCGTTGGGCGGCCGGACACTCGCCCAATCGTGGCGCCTTGGCAACGCGAAAAGTCTGGCAAAATCATGAATTCCCGGACAGGACTGCTGTTCCAGGCCGCTGCAATCGCAGGGAGCAGCGGCGTCGGGTTCGGGCGGCCTGGCGCCGTTGACAAGGCCCCCACCCAGCCATATCTCTGCCAGCGTCGTGTCAGTGGCGATAGCGCTCATTTTGCTGGTGTTTTTGCCGCCGACCGCCGAACTGACGAACTCCCACTCATTTGGCGGACGGGCCCTCGACCGGGGCTGGTACCACGGCGCGTCACAGTGAGTTGATAGACGACCGGACGGACTTCATTCACGGCCTCGAAAAGCAGAGCCGCAAACTTTAGGAAATCGGCATGATCGGCGCGCTCGCCCGCAAGTTTTTCGGCTCCGCCAACGACCGGCGGATCAAGGCCTATTTGCCCCAGGTCAACGCCATCAACGCGCTCGAGGCGGAGGTGGCCGCGCTGTCCGATGAGGCGCTGAAGGCGCGCACCGCCGAGTTTCGCAAAGAACTCGCCGAGGGCAAGACGCTCGACGACATTTTGGTGCCGGCGTTCGCGACGGTGCGCGAGGCGGCCAAGCGCACGCTCGGGCAGCGGCATTTCGACGTGCAGCTGATCGGCGGCATGGTGCTGCACGAGGGCGACATCGCCGAGATGAAGACCGGCGAAGGCAAGACGCTGGTGGCGACGCTTGCCGTGTATCTCAACGCGCTCGCCGGCAAGGGCGTCCACGTCGTCACCGTGAACGACTATCTCGCCCGCCGCGACGCGGGCTGGATGGGCCAGATCTATTCCTTCCTCGGCATGACCACCGGCGTGATCGTCCACGGGCTCGACGACGGCGAGCGCAAGCAGGCCTATGCCTGCGACATCACCTACGGCACCAACAACGAATACGGCTTCGACTATCTGCGCGACAACATGAAGTACCGCCTGGAGGACATGGTCCAGCGCGGCCACTTCTTTGCGATCGTCGACGAGGTGGACTCGATCCTGATCGACGAGGCGCGCACGCCGCTGATCATCTCCGGCCCGCTCGACGACCGCTCGGATTTCTACAACACCATCGACACCTTCTTCCCGAAACTCGACAAGTCCGACTACGAGGTCGACGAGAAGCAGCGCACGGTGACCCTCACCGAAGCCGGCAACGAAAAGCTCGAGACGCTGCTGCGCGACGCCGGGCAGCTCAAGGGCGAGTCGCTCTACGACGTCGAGAACGTCTCGGTCGTGCACCACGTCAACCAGATGCTGCGCGCCCACACGCTGTTCACCCGCGACAAGGACTACATCGTTAGGGACGGCGAGGTCGTGATCATCGACGAGTTCACCGGGCGCATGATGCCCGGCCGCCGCTATTCGGAAGGCCTGCACCAGGCCCTCGAGGCCAAGGAGCACCAGCCGGTGCAGCCGGAGAACCAGACGCTGGCCTCGATCACCTTCCAGAACTATTTCCGCATGTATGAGAAGCTGGCCGGCATGACCGGCACGGCGGCGACCGAAGCGGACGAGCTGTTCGACATCTACAAGCTCGAGGTGGTGGAGATCCCGACCAACCTTCCCGTCGCCCGTCTCGACGAGGACGACGAGGTCTACAGGACGCAGAAGGAGAAATATGTCGCGATCCTCGCCGAGATCGAGCGCGCGAATGCGCGGCTGCAGCCGGTGCTGGTCGGCACCGCCTCGATCGAGAAGAGCGAGGTGCTCGCCGCGTTCCTGAAGCAGAACGGCTACAAGCAGATCGATTTCGGCAAGCCCGGCGCGCTCGACAAGCTCTATGCCGCCGCCCGCGCCGGCAAGCCGGCAAAACTGTTCGCGGTGCTGAACGCGCGCTTCCACGAGCAGGAGGCCTATATCGTCGCCGAAGCCGGCGTGCCCGGTGCGATCACGATCGCGACCAACATGGCCGGCCGCGGCACCGACATCAAGCTCGGCGGCTCGCTCGACATGCGCATCGCGCAGGAGACCACCGAGATCGCCGACGAGGCCGAGAAAGCGAAGAAGATCGAGCAGATCAAGGCCGACGTCGAGCGTTTCCGCGAGCTCGTGCTGAAGGCGGAAGAGACCGTCGAGATCGAGCCGGCGAAGGGGGGCAAGGCCGCCAAGACCGTGCAGAAGCCGGGCGGACTCTACATCATCGGCTCCGAGCGCCATGAATCGCGGCGCATCGACAACCAGCTGCGCGGCCGTTCGGGCCGCCAGGGCGACCCCGGGCGCTCGAAATTCTTCCTGTCGCTGGAAGACGATCTGATGCGCATCTTCGGCTCCGACCGGCTCGATTCGATGCTGACGCGGCTCGGCCTGAAAGAGGGTGAGGCCATCATCCATCCCTGGATCAACAAGGCGCTGGAGAAGGCGCAGCAGAAGGTCGAGGCGCGCAACTTCGACATCCGCAAGAACCTCCTGAAATTCGACAACGTCCAGAACGACCAGCGCAAGGAAATCTTCACCCATCGCGTCAACCTGATGAAGGACGAGAGCGTTGCCGAGACGGTGGCGGGCATGCGTCATGATTTCGTCGACGACATCGTCGCAAAGCATGTGCCGGAGCATGCCTATGCCGAGCAGTGGGACGTCGCCGGGCTGAAGGAGGAATTGACGCGCGTGCTGGGCATCACGCTGCCGGTCGACGAATGGGCCAAGGAAGAGGGCATCGCCGACGAGCAGCTTTTGGAGCGGATCGAGACCCGTGTCGACGAGCACATGGCGGCCAAGGTGGCGCAGTGGGGCCCCGACATCATGCGCTATGTCGAGAAGACGATTCTGCTGCAGACGCTCGACCATCTCTGGCGCGAGCACCTGATCATGCTCGATCATCTGCGCCAGGTGATCGGGCTGCGCGGCTACGGCCAGCGCGATCCGCTGCAGGAATACAAGACGGAAGCCTTCAACCTGTTCGAGACCATGATCGCGCATCTGCGCGAGGCGGTGACCGCGCAATTGATGCGGGTCGAGATCGTCCCGCCGGAGGAGCAGCAGCCGCTGCCGCCGATGCAGGCCTCTCACGCCGATCCGAGCACCGGCGAGGACGAACTCGCTTTCGCCCAGGCCTCGCTGGTGCCGCAGGTGACGGCCGCTGCGAGCGCGTCGGCCGTCGCGGCTTCCAACCGTGATCCGAAGAACCCCACGAGCTGGGGCAAGATCGGCCGCAACGAGGATTGCCCCTGCGGATCGGGAAAGAAGTACAAGCACTGCCACGGCAAATACGGCTAGCTTCACCGGTGCGTAGGGTGGGCGAAGCGAAGCGTGCCCACCGTCGCGGGTGACGGTCGCCGAGAGAGAAGGTGGGCACGGCGCGAAGACGCGCCTTCTGCGTCAGAAATCGCGACGCCCGTATTTGTGCCCTCTCCCCGCTGGGGGAGAGGGCTGCGCCGCGCTCTCAACGATCTCGGTCGGGTGAGGGGCCCTCACCCAACCATCTTCGTTGACGCTGCGAGAAGCCCTCTCCCCAACGGGGAGAGGGCCCAGTCACGAGCACCGCGTCCCGCGGCGCGTGCGCAAAGACTTTGTGACACAGTAAGATTAGCCCAACCTACGCAGTCATCGCTTTGTGTTGGTCCTGTCGCAGAATACCAACATGACCCGTTTCGTCTCCGTGTCCATTCTCCTCGCCGTCTGTCTCCTCCTCGCAGGTCCAGCCATGGCCTTCGACATCGAGGCGCATCGCGGCGGCCGCGCGCTGTTTCCGGAGAATACGCTGGTGTCCTTTGCCGGCGCGCTGTCGATGGGCGTCGATACGCTGGAGCTCGACGTCGGCGCGACCAAAGACGGCGTGCTGGTCGTCTCGCACGAGCGGCGGCTCAATCCGGACCTCGCGCGCGATGGCAATGGCAACTATGTCGCCGTCCCCGGCACGCCCTTCGTCGAGCTGCCGCTTGCGGAGGTCAAGAGCTACGATGTCGGCCAGATCCGTCCGGGCAGCGCCTACGCAAAGCAGTTTCCCGAGCAGCGCGCCATGCCGGGCACGCGCATCCCGACGCTCAAGGAGCTGATCGACCTCGTCCGCAGGTCGGGCAATGACCGGGTGCGCCTCAACATCGAGACCAAGATCGATCCCGATCATCCCGCCGAATCGCCCGACCCGGAAAGATTCGTCGCGCTGCTGCTCGGCGTGATCGAGGCGGAAAAATTTGCAGGTCGCGTGATGATCCAGTCGTTCGACTGGCGCACCCTGCAGCTTGTGCAGCAGCGGGCGCCAGAAATCCCGACGGTCTATTTGACGCTGCAGCGCGGCGCGTCGCCAAACGTTTCACTCGCGCGGGCCACCAACTGGATGGCGGGCTTCAATCCCGCCGACCACGGCGGCTCGCTGCCGCGCACGATCAAGGCAGCGGGCGGTGCGATCTGGTCGCCCTATTTCGGCGACGTCACGCCGGCGCTGGTCGCGGAAGCGCACGAGCTGAAGCTCGCCGTCGTGGTCTGGACCGTCAACAAGCCCGAGGACATGGCGCACCTGATCGAGATGGGCGTCGACGGCATCATCTCCGACCGGCCCGACCTGTTGCGCAAGGCGGCCGCCGACAAGGGCATGACACTCCCGGCGGCGTTTCCGGTGGCGCCGTGATCCGCATCTCGCCCGCCTGCGGAAGACCTCAGTTCCGCGTCATGAGGCCGGACAGGTCTTTGCCAGAATCTTCTCCTTGAGCCGCTTGGTGCAATAGCTCGTGCAATATTTGCCGGCGACCTTGGTGCAATAGGCGACGCATTTGTCATACGAGCAGCCCCATGCGTCGGCCGCGGCCAGCGTCGCGCTTAATCCGGCGTCGGCGCCCCACAACAGACCGCCGACGGCGATGCTTGCGAAGATGCGACCCATGAAAGTGCTCCTTCTGAAATGTCGTTGTCCACCTGCATTGACCGCACGACGTCGCGTGCCGCGTCGTGGCATAGCGTCGAAGTGGATGATGGCGGGGCCGCGGCAGATGCGTGAAGGTCGGCAGTGGGCGCCGGTACTCGGGTCCCGGAAATTCCATTCGTAGTCGCTCGGCCGCCGCGCCGCAATCCGGGCGGTGCTGCTGGCGGCCACGACCTGCTCACAAGGACGGCTACTGACCGAAGCTGGTTCAGTTGAAGTTTTGTTCAATCAGCTTCTTGGACCGACAAATCCTCGTCGATCTCGTCCGGCAAATCATCAGGCTGTTCGGAAGCTGCCTTCGTGAAGGCCGACTCTATTCTTTGGATCTCTGGGGACGTGAGCTCGTACAAGGCATATACCAGCTCATCGATTCTTCTGTCCAAGCCGTCTGCTTGGTTAGTACGATATTCGGCATCCGCCGGCTTGGTAGCCTCCCGTAGAGCAGCAACTGCTTCCGTTAGCGCATCCACCTTTTGTGCGATTTCCCGACTTATCGCCTCTTGCTCCGACGTCGAGGGGACGACAAACGGAAACTGCTTACACTCTTTGATCAGAATTTTTTGGAAACGCATCTTAAATTCGTCCAAAAACGTTTTGCGGTGGTAAAAGCTGATAAGCTTGCTGTTAAGCACGCCAGCAATGTAGCTCAAATCTACCCCGTCCTTCGGCAGGAGAACGAACGCATTTTGCGTATTGTAAAGCTCTTCATCAGAAATAGCTGCCCATATGCGAAGGTCAGACCAATCGATGATCTGCTTTACCAGAATCCGCCGCTCTCTGAAAAAGCGAGGCTCTCTTGGCGCTCCAAGCCAGGGACCGTACGAAATGTACTGACTTCCGTTCCATCTAACGCTGTATCGCCGCACATCATTTCCACTTAGCAGGCGCTTAAATGTCTTGTCCTTAGCAGTAGTAGCGTGGAACGCTCGGCTCTTAATTTGTTCCTGCGTGTGTCCTCTATACTTGTCGTAAGGAGTTAAGCCGAGGCATATTTCGACAAGATGTTCCAGCGGTTTGCCCCTTTGCCTGATCTTGGCAAGCAGGGCTTCGTCCTCGTCCGTCGTGTTAATGGCCCAAACCTGCGAGGCCCGCAGACGTGCCTTATCTATGTAGCCGTTGACGGTGGCTTGCTCTGGATCGATTTCCTTGATCCGATCATAGCCCTTGTAAGCGACGATCCGTACCGCTCCTGCTGCGGAGAATGGTGTGGCCGCCGTTACTATCACCGTGTCTACTTTGACCTTGCCTGCGCTGGAGCCGAACGACTCGTTAGGTAGCCTAGTCAGTTCTCTCATATTGGCGTTATCCAGGAGCTTGGTCCTGAGGTCTGCGTAAGAGCTTTGGGCCAATATGGCCGTCGGCACAATCATGGAGAAGTAGCCATCGGCAGGTTTTAGAAGCTTCAGGGATTTCTCAATGAACGTCGCAAATAGGTTTATTCGATTATTTGCGCATTCATATCTCTCGAAAATGTAACGTGCCACCTCATCAGGCATACCTTTGATGTCAACATATGGAGGATTGCCGATGACGCAGTCGAACCCTCCTTCCTGGACGACTATCTGACGGAAGCCAGTTTCCCAATCAAAGGCGTTAATTCGATACTTGATCAGTTCAGGAAGCAACGAAGCCTGCTCGTTGTCATAAAAATCGGTGGCTACAATGGAATTTCCGCACCGTATATTTTGAGCCAAATCTGGCAATATGCGCTCGTGTTCTCGGATCCAGTCCCGCTGAGAGATCTGCTCGGTCTCGCCTTCGGTGACTTTCAAAAGCAACGACAGTTTTGTCACTTCAACGGCTTGTCGATCAACATCGACACCGTAAATGTTGTTAAGAAGTATGCTCTTTCGTTCTGTTGTAGTAAGGCGCCACTCGCCGTTCCTTGTCTTAAACAGCTTAGGCTGTGCACCCCTAGAGTAATGTTCCGGACTTTTCCGATATTGAGTCAAATACCAATCCAAAAGGTGCTGGTAGGCCTCAATCAGAAACGTTCCTGATCCACATGCAGGATCTAGTATTCGTAGGGACGATGCTCTTCTTAGCGTGATGGGAGCGGGACGATGCCCTTCTCCATTGAGCAACCGGTCAACTGTTTGTCGCACCATGTGCGATACGATGTAGGTGGGCGTGTAATATACTCCACCTGCTTTTCGGACTTCCGGCTTCTCCTCGACGACCGCCCTATGAGCTTTCGTTAGCCTAACTGCCTTCCCCAAAAACTCTTCATACACTTGACCAAGAATATCTGCGGGAAGAACAGAGAACTCGTACGGGCTCTCAGGATAATAGAGATTACCAAGTATGTGGCGGAGCGTTTTGTCGTCGAATTGTAGATTCGGAGTCAGCTTGTCCGGTATCCCCCAACGATTTCGTTCTACCGTGAAATGGAATAATCCAGAGTTGTACCTGGCCTCCGCTCTCCGATAAAGATCGACGAGTTTCTGATAGGTCTCAGGTTGATCTTTCAGATCTCGAAGTCGGCCATAATCTTCAATGCCTCGATCTTCGCAGATGCGCAGGAAAACGATTCGATCAATCGTCATCTGAACTGCATAGTTCAGATCGATTTCGCTAATTTCTGGGTTACGTAGCGCAAAATTCCTTGCTAGGAGCGAGCGCCATTCTTCAATTTCCGACAGGAAGGCGGAGTCGACCTCGAGCGTGCCCCGTTTTGTCTTTGCGGCGACAGCGTATTGGTCGAACGAGCCCCTGAGAATTGCTTCCTTTGAAAATACATCCGCGATGTCTTTCCAGCGGCTGACATATTCGTGAGAGTTCAAATACAACACACGTGCTGCGGACGCATCATCATTCTTGTTTGGGCGTAACCTAGTGTCGTAAACCGCAAACTCCTCAAAGTCTGTCAGTACCGAAAGAGGAAGCTTTGCGGACCATCCATATCGGCGAAGCTGAAAAGCTGCTTCTTGATCCATTTTCACTTTGACCGCAGGCCTCTTTGCCTCCACAAAGAATTTGCGGACACCGCCTATGCGAAAGCAATAGTCAGGAGCTTTAGTGCTCCCGCCGATCTTTATGGCATCCTCGTGAATAACGTCCTTATAAGCCTCCGCATGACCACTTGCGTTGTCGACGTCCCAACCAAGCAGTCGAAAAAAGGGATCAACAAATTCCCTTCTAACCTGAGTCTCATTGTAATTGGCCGACAGATAGCTATCTCGATTGCGATCAAAACGACCGATAAGCTCGTGCAACTGACCAGCAGTGTCCACTTGTCTCCCCTCGCAGATTTGTCGAGCTTGCCCGAAGTTCCAGTCCATTCAAGTTTATGCCTCTGGTATCGGGTGAGCAACCGAGCTATTGGTATCTAAGCGTTGGGACTACGAAAGGACCGCTTGGCGAAGCTCTTCAACTCCGGATGCAGCAACAACCGACCGAGCTTGGCAGGCTCGCTTGTTCTCGGGGAATTCCGTCGTGCCGGTCGCGAAACGAAACCTACCCGCACTGCAACGAGGTTGATGGGTTTCGCAAGAGCTCAACCCATCCTACGGCCCCGGTGGGTTTCAAGCCGCATCAAATGAATCAACGCGCGCATCCGCTGCGATCGTCGGCGGCGCCTTGTTGAGCTGTTCGATCGCAAATCCCGCGGCTTTTTTGTAGGCCGCCATGAACTCGGCGCGCTCCGCGGGCGGGATGACATCGTCGATGTCCGAGAAGATGCCGCCGCAACGCTGATCCACCATGTTCAACAGTCCGAACGGACCCGCGCCGCGGTTGCGCAGGATGAGCTGCGAGATCGGGCCGCACAGTTTTGCGTCATAGGCCGCGAGCGCCGCCGGCGTGATTCCGTGCGCGAGCATGGCGGCGCCCAGGACGCGGGCGTCGACGATGGCCTGGCTCGCGCCGTTCGATCCGGTCGGATACATCGCGTGGGCCGCATCGCCGAGGAGCGCCACCGGACCGTCCTGCCAGCTCGGAATCGGATCGCGGTCGATCATCGGATTCTCGTAGGCGCCGTCGGCGCCTCTGATCAAAGCGGGCACGTCGAGCCAGTCCCAGGTCCAGTTCGCAAAATGCTGGACAAAATGATCGATGCCCACCTGCCGGAACCAGCCGGTCTGCTTCCAGCCCTCGGCGTTGTCCATGGTGACCTCGGCGATCCAGTTGACCAGAGCGAGGCCGGTCGCCGGGTCGGGATGGGAGATCGGATAGATCACCATGCGGTGCCGATGCGTCCCAAGGCCGATGAAGGAGGAGCCGGTCCGGATCGGCTTGGCGTGCGTGACGCCGCGCCACATCA
>Ga0335071_10007200_pt1 | contig 11460 bp, 11 predicted proteins | sample Lox_Sample_15_FD_206724 | JGI IMG/M metagenome (GOLD analysis project Ga0335071, IMG submission 206724) | Soil microbial communities from Loxahatchee National Wildlife Refuge, Florida, United States - Lox_Sample_1.5 | ecosystem: Environmental > Terrestrial > Soil > Wetlands | place: USA...
TATTATGCTCGCTTGCGTAGGTTTGAGCGCTTTCGCACTTGTATCGACAGTGACACCGGAGATTGAAGCCTTCGTAGACTATGGGATCAGAAGGTACGACGATATATTCCCCGAGATTACCATCAATAAAGGAAAGGCTTCCATAACCAAGCCTCAGCCTTATTTAGTGGATGGAATAGACGAAAAATATCTGACTGTGATCATAGATACGCGAGACGGTAAGCAAGGAGAGGCGCTGAATTATCTTAAGGACACGGAAGCAGGCGTTATTCTTACTCAGGACGCCGTCGTGATCAAGAACAGCGGCCAGATCAGGATAGTCCCATTAAAGGGATTCCCTGACATTGTCCTGAACTCCGCCATCCTCAGAGATGTTGCGGACAAGTATTTGCCTTTGGTAAGACCGGCCTTCATGACCCTGGCAATAATCTATTTCTTGATTGTGAAGCCGATCCAGGTCCTGGTTCTGGCGCTGATCCCATTCGTTTGGGCCAGTCATTGCAAAGTTCCGATCACATACGGCCGGTGCATCAAGATCAGCGTTTTTGCAATGATATTACCGGTCCTGTTGGATCTGCTTCCGGAATTCAGCAGCATACGAATACCGTCCCCATTTTTCGTCTATTTTGGTCTATACGTGCTCTTGATGATCCTGGCTGCCCGCGATCTCGTGAAGAACTCGCCGGCTTCCGCGGTCGTCCCTTCCGCGGTCAAGCCCTAGCGCTCGTTCGGCGGTCCCGGTAAATTGAGAATGATGCGCTTGAACTCTGTCGGAGACCTACAACGGTTTCCGTACCATGGGGTATAATGACTATGGAATTCTTTTTCTGTGTCCTGGGCATGGTCCTGGTTATAGAGGGTTTGCCATATTTCGGCTTCCCGGAAAAAATGCGCGACATGATGCGCTTCTTACACGAGCAGGATGATATGAGTCTCCGTATCATGGGGGCCACACTCATGGCCATCGGGCTCCTGATACTATTTTTCGCGCGGAGAGGTCTCGGTTCGTCATGAATCACCACGGCCCTGTTCATGACGCAGATGTGGACTCGCATATGTCCGAAGACATTCCGGCGCGTTTCCGTCTTTCGACTTATCTTTATCGTCTCTCCGCCGAACTCATAGCTCAGGAACCGAAAAGTACCAGAGATCAGTCAAGGCTCCTGGTTCTGCACAAAGGTACCGGAGAATTGGAGTGCAAACTGTTCAGGGACCTCCCATCTCTCCTTACGCCGTCCGATCTGCTTGTAATCAACGAAACTCGGGTAACGCCAGCCTCACTCATTGCTCGCAAATCCACCGGTGGACGAGTGGAGATCCTGGTGCTCGACCCAGCGGCCTCTTCGAATGATCGAAATCTCGGACACACCGCAGTCCGCACATGCATGACACAATCCAGCAAAGCGCTTCGCCGCGGGACAACAGTAATGCTGGAAAGCGGACAAGAACTTTTCGTTGAAGAGATTATCGTCTCGGGCAGAGCCAAGATCCGCTTCCCGGTTCCGGAGGCTCAGTTCTTGAGCTTTCTCGACAAACATGGCAGGGCCCCGTTGCCGCCTTACATCAAGGATTCCAACCGAGATCTCGGTCGGGACAGGTTAAGATATCAGACTGTCTACGCAACTGTGCCGGGTTCGGTTGCAGCCCCTACTGCGGGCCTTCATTTTTCGGAGAAACTCCTTGCGGAACTTGAGGCAAAAGGCATCGAGACGGCCCGGATCGTGTTGCATGTGGGGCCCGGGACCTTTACTCCTGTCAGACAGGAGGACATAAGGCTTCACGCTATGGAATCGGAATACTACGAAATTTCGGATGAAGCCGCCAAACAAATCAATACGGCAGTTGATGCCAAGCGACGCGTCATAGCTGTGGGGACAACCACAGCTAGAGCATTGGAATCCGCAGCTACATCCACGGGCGGTGTTCAATCGGGACAAAGATCTACAGACCTGTTCATATATCCGGGGTACATATTCCGTGTTGTTCAGGGACTGATTACTAATTTTCATCTGCCCGGCTCCACGTTGTTGATGTTGGTATGCGCGTTTGGGGGTATCAACCGAGTTCTCGCTGCGTACCAGAATGCCGTGAAGGATAAATTTCGCTTTTACAGTTATGGTGATGCCTGCATAATAATTGATTAATTTAAGTAAATGCCCCCGTAAAAAAGGCGGGACCCCCCTCGGGGCATCGGGAAAGGTACTAATCGGCTGGAGTCTCAGGAAGGATATATTGGCAGGACTGATGCAGGTAGGCCTTGTCTAGTAGGATACAATTTTCTTGTCAAGCTTTTTTTTATAAAAAAGAGTCATCCACCTGTGACAACAGGCTCATGTGGTTGATTGACTGAAACTAGGCGTCATCTTCGCAGACTACAACCATTTCTCAATCTGATTCATCCAGAGACTGTCGTAGCTACTTTCCAGTCATATAATTACTTGATAACACTGTGAATTGTCGATTCAGGAATTTGAAAATTCTTAAATCCAATGAATTTTAATTAGTAACCACAATAATATAATAATTTTTCTAGACTTGGGGCCTTGGACGGATTGCTATTCAATCTCCGAATAGTAGTCGCGAGCCATTTTCTTCTTAGGATGTTCAAAAAGAGAAAAGTGGGCCAAACCCAGTTTTTGCAGGCGAAAACGGGTTGCAGCCCAGAGTACTCCAAGACCGTATTCCACTGATCTTCGAAAATTGATGGACGATGCTTCAGGAAAGTAACGTGTCGGACAAGAAATTTCACCGATTTTGAAGTTGAAGAATATTGCCTGGGTCAGCATTTGATTGTCGAAAACAAAATCGTCGGAGTTTCCGTAAAGCGGCAGCTCTTCGAGCACTCGGCGGGAAAAGGCCCTAAAGCCGGTATGAAATTCCGAGAGCTTCGATCCGAGCAAGAAATTCTCCACAAGGGTCAGTACGCGATTGGAAAAGTATTTGTATAAGGGCATACCGCCTTGTCTCGCCCTTCCGCCGAGGATCCTGGAGCCGAGTACCACATCGTACTCTTCGGATACCACCATTGCAGCCATGGCGGACACAAGTTTGGGCGAGTACTGATAGTCGGGATGCAACATCACTATGATGTCTGCTTTTGATTTAAGGGCTTCCGTGTAGCAGGTTTTCTGGTTGCGGCCATAGCCGTAATTCTTATCGTGAAGGAAAGAACGAATCCCAAGCCTTCTGGCCATTTGCACTGTTTCGTCCGCGCTGTAGTCATCGACCAGCAGGATGTCATCCACTACGTTCCTGTCCAGCTCGGACACGGTTTTTTCCAGGGTTTTGGCCGCATTATACGCAGGTAAAACCACTATTATTTTTTTTTCGTTCAGCATGCGGGATTTTGAGCGCCTCCGCCACGCAAGCAGTATGTTCTTTGATGTTTCCTGGTTGCTACTTGCTCAAGGGACCACAAGACATCTTTTCAGCCTGATCTGTCGGCAGGGCGCCCAAATGCTTGAGCTCGTCTCTCCTGTTGCGGACCTGTATCATTTGCGCCACTATAGAAACTCCGATTTCTTCAGGTGTTTCTCCGCCTATGGGGATCCCTATCGGCGCGTGTACTCTTTCGATGTCTTCCCGAGTGAATCCTTGGCCTAATAATGCCTGAAAAACAATGCTGTTTTTGCGTCGCGATCCGATCATACCTATGTAGCCAGCATTGGTTTTCAGCGCTTCGGCTAGAGCGACTCTGTCATGGCTGTGACCGCGGGTCACTATGACGACGTAGCTGTCCTCATCCACAATCAGGTCCGCAAACGCGTCCTGGAATGATTCCAGTACCATGACATGATCCGCGTCAGGAATTCGCTCCGCAGATGCGAATTCCTCCCTGTCATCCAGTACCACGACCCTAAAGTTCACGTAGGACGCCAGATGGGCCACGCACACACCCACATGTCCTCCGCCCAATATATACGCCGTTCCTCTCGGACGGAGCCATTCCAAAAAGACGGGATGATCCAACCCCTGAACTACCAACATCTGCGAAGGCTTAAGCAGCCGAGGATCAGGCATGGACTTCAACACAGCCTCCTCGCCTGGGACTTGACCGATTCGCGCTCCATTTGCCTCAACAAGCAGATGCTCCAACGGACCGTGACTTTGATCGCCCGGTCGTATGGAAACTTGGGTGAAGAGATAGCCGGTCGTCCGATTTGCACCCATTGTCACAAGACGTCCGACTATTTTTTCCATCATTTCGTCCTTCGCGGCAACGAACTCAAGCAGCACATCCACGTCGCCACCGCAGATCATCTGGGATGACTGGTGGTCCTGGCCCTTGAAGGAAAATGCGGCCCTGTGAGACGTGCCGGCTTCCAGCGCTGACGCGGCAAATCGTTGAACTTCAGCCTCAAACAGACCGCCTCCAATGGTCCCCACTATTGAACCGTCTCGCCTAACGAGGAACCGCGTGCCGACATGCCTTGGTGATGACCCCTGAACATCCAAAATCGAGGCCAACATAAAATCTCTGCCCTGTCGGAATTCTTCCAGAGCGGCTTTCCATAAAGACAACATGACAATCTTCCCTTCAAGCTTCGAATGAACTACCTGCGACGATTCCCAAAACAGGAATGGTTCCAACTAATCGTAACACATAAGCTTTACGTACACGGCTCTCTATTGTCAAGCTCGTCCGAATGAATCATTCGATGCTGACCCAGGTGGCTGGTGAGGCTTTGGCAGCATAGACCTTCAGGATCTTCTTCAGCCTCTCATCGTCTTTGAGGGTGTATAGCAGACTCTTTTCATCAGCCAGATCCTTCTCGATGCGTTTGACATATCTGAAGGGATTTGCTTTTAATGCCGATTCCAGTCGCTGGTAGACTTTCTCCTCATCGGTCAAAGCAAGGTAACACTGAGCCATGAGATAGTCTCCTAGGCCTTTTTCATCGCCTCGTTCGTATTTCTCCAGGTTTTTGTGTAGATCTTCCGCGGCAACCAGCACCTTGCGAGCCCGATCATTCTCATCGAGCATAACCCAGGTCCGGGCTATCAAAATCAGGTACAAGGGATTTTTTTCAAATTCAGCCGCTGCTTCCTTGTAATAGCCCAGGGCAACCTGTGGCTTATCCGCAGCAAAGTATAAGTTGCCTATATTGGCCAGGACTTTTGCCTTTTCTTCCTTTTCATCGGCAAATTCTAAGGCCCGTTCGAAATTCTGCATCGCCTTTGTGTGATCGCCCATATTTTTGTAACAGATCGCTATTGCATTGAAACCAAAAAAGGTTTCCGGTTCTTGGACCACGTGTTGTGTGAACGCCTCAACAGCTTGCTCGAAGTCTCCCTCTTTAGCTTGGCGTATTCCTTGTTCTTTCCACGACTCCTTCAGCGGTGAAGATTTCCCCGAAAACACTCTGTTGAGATCAAAAGGCGCTCCGTGGCGAGCTGCCTTCCTGGCGCATCCACCCGTGGTAAGCAGTGCGCAAAGACATATGAGAATGGCACGAATGACGTATGATCTCACTGACCGTCCGGTCGTAGTCCTAGTGTACGGCAAAGCGAGCAGGCCCGGTTCGCTCAGCAGGAGCGGATTCGCACAGGCTAACGTTGCGGAACGAGACGTTGCAGACATATCGATGACGCCTCGGTCCAGGCAACTGTGTCCTGTCAATCCCGGTTCTCGGGTGAACATTTTAAGCCCCTGAAAAGGGACTGATCCGTCCGCTTTGATTCTTTGTCCGGATCGGATCGACAAACACCGAGTGTGTAATGATATCAGAACTAAACACCATGACAAGACGGACTTAAGTGATGCCGGCCATCGACGCCTGTTGTATACTATGGCGAGCCTTCATCACGAATGATGAAGTCTACCAACGATTGAGCAGGAGGATGACCGACAATGTATTTACCTGAGATTTTCAAAACATTTGTAGAAAGGCACCGGGAAATCTCGGAAGCCTATTTTAAGGTAGGCGCTCTCTGTTCGCAAGCAGGATCGATGGATCCGGTTACTCAGCACTTGATCCAGATGGCGATTTCCGTCGGCGCCAATTCCAAGGGAGGCGTTCGCTCGCATGCCCGAAGGGCCCTGGAGGCCGGGGCCTCGGAGGAGCAAGTATTGCAGACAGTACTGCTTTCCACGACTATTATAGGTTTTCCTGCAATGATCGCCGCTTACGGCTGGCTGGACGAATTGCTTTCCGCCAAGGAATGATGAAGAGTCGGCTCGACACCGAAAAGAGATCGTGGGAACCCGACAGGATGCCTGTTCCAATGATTCTCCGGGTTGGCAAAAACCTCTATCGCGCCCGGTAACTGCGTGCTCCTCATTGTGCTATAAATTGACTTGGGGTGGCTTTTGTTGTACGCCAGGAGCGAATCAGAGGCGGAACGGAGGATCTATGGAAGACAGGAGTCGGCGCGGCAAAGAAAGCAAAGGTAGGTCGAGGGTTTATTCGGCTGTTCTATCTCTGGTTTTTCCTGGTTTGGGCCAAATTGTGCGAGGCAGAATATTTGCCGGCTTGTTGTTTTTTTTCAATGTAGTCCTCTATTTTGTCCCGCTTTTTATTGCTCACAACATCGAGTACGATGTCCAAACGCCTTCTCTGCTGATCGCCATAGGAGTCTGGATTTGCTCGGCACTGGATGCGTTTCTATACCGGAGTTCGTTTCTGGTGCTGGCGCTTCTAGTATCTCTGTTTTTCTTTGGGGCCGGTTTCTTCGGCGCGTTCTTCATACTACCGCATCTGGATATCTGAGAAATGGGGAGTATGCGTCGAAAAAGGCCTTCGGCCAAATCCCAACGCGTAGAACTGTAAGTGATGGAACAATTACTCAAGATAAGAAATCTCCGCACGATTTTCGAATCCGATGAAGGGCCCGCGGCAGCAGTGGATGGGGTAGACCTTGACCTACGAGAGGGCGAGACCTTGGGCCTGGTCGGTGAGTCCGCTTGTGGAAAGACAGTCACGGCGCTCTCCATAATGCGGCTCCTTCCATCACCGCCCGGCAAAATAGTTTCCGGCGAGATATTCTTCGAAGGAATCGATCTTCTGAAGCTGAGTGAATCAGAGATGCGGCGGGTCCGGGGGAACCGCATTTCCATGATTTTTCAAGAACCCATGACGTCGCTCAATCCGGTCTTCAGAGTGGGAGAGCAGATCGCGGAAGTGTATCGGCTTCATCGAAATATGAGCAATTCTGAAGCTCAAGACGCGGCTGTGGACATGCTTGGCAAGGTAGGTATCCCTTCACCGGAGAAAAGAACGAAGGATTACCCGCACAACATGAGCGGCGGTATGCGTCAACGCGTAATGATAGCCATGGCGCTGGCGTGCGATCCCAAACTCATGTTGGCGGATGAGCCGACGACGGCCCTGGATGTGACTATACAAGCTCAGATCCTGGCGCTCATGAACGATATCAAGGCGAGGAAAGGGACCGGAATCATACTGATCACACATGACCTCGGTGTTGTTGCGGAAATGGCTGAGAGAGTGGCCGTAATGTATACAGGCATGATCGCTGAAGAAGCTCCGGTGGAATCACTTTTTGCTTCTCCGCAGCACCCCTACACAATAGGCCTGCTCAAATCGATTCCCCGCATCGACAAAACCGGAGCCGCAGCTAAGCGGCTGTACGTGATTTCCGGGAAAGTCCCGGACCTGCGTCATCTTCCGGCCGGATGCACGTTTCAGCCCCGCTGCCCTGAACGCCAGTCGATTTGTGTTCAACCACCGATCCTTGAAAAGAAGTCATCAGGTCATCTTGTGAGATGCTGGATGCGACAATAAATTCCCTAATAGAAAACGAAAATTGAAGACTCTAAGGGGGTACCTATGACTGACGAGGCACAACCGCCTCATACGCGGGTTCAGGATTCAGGCTCGTACGTGAAGATAAAATACAAAGTTAGAATCGTGGACGGACCTGTGCTCAAAGGGCTCAACCAACCGGAAATCATGGACTTTATCACCGGTTACCGGCAGGTCATTCCCGGGCTCGAAAAGCGACTTGTCGGGCACAGCAGCGGTGAGGTCATGTCCTTTACCGTTCCGGCCGAGGAAGCTTTCGGACTCAGACACGAGGAACTTGAATTTGAAAAAGATAAAGGTGATTTCCATTTTCCCGCCGGCTTTGAACCTTATCCGGGAATGGAGATTCCCATTGTGAGCCCCCAGCCTAATGCTCCAGACACGGTAATAATCAAAGAGATTCGTGACGACACAATCGTTGTTGACTGCAACCATCCGTTGTCCGGCCACGCGCTTTACTATGAACTGGAAATACTGGAAGCCCGACCCGCGAAAGAAAATGAAATCTGCTCGGAGTGGGCTCAAACGCTTTCCCCGAGCCCATGCGGCGCAGACTTGCCGGGGATAGTCATAGGACAGGAAGACGTCGAGAAACCTTGATTAAGGAGATGAGCGATTTAGGTACAACGTTGGCTTTAAAGTCCCAGATGGCCTTAACACAGGACGGGCCGAGGTACCCTGCTCAACGAGAGGACGCCACGAGGGGATTTCAGCATGAAAGTGTTCATTACCGGGGCAAACGGTTTCGTAGGAAGCAACTTATGTAAGGTCCTCGTCAACGAAGGACATCAAGTCACGGCTCTTGTTCGAAGAGAGAAGAAAGGAGAGCTAGTTCCCCGAGCCGCATCTCTTGTCGTAGGTGAATCATCCAAGCCAGGAAAGTGGCAGGAATCGGTCGCTGGCAATGATTTGCTGATTAATCTCGCCGGCGCTTCCATCTTTAAGCGATGGGACCCGGCATACAAGGAATTGCTCCGCGACAGCCGGATATTGACTACGAGGCACCTCGTGGAAGCTGTTCCAAAGGGAAGCGGCGAAGGGGTAACGCTGTTAAGCACATCGGCCGTAGGCTACTACGGATTTACCGGAGATGAAGAACTGGATGAGACCTCGCCTCCCGGCGACGATTTCCTGGCTCAGCTCGCTCGCGATTGGGAAACCGAAGCCTTGAGAGCGCATGAAAAAGGTGTAAGCGTAATTATTACACGCTTTGGAATCGTGCTAGGGAAAGACGGCGGGGCCTTAAATCAGATGATCATGCCGTTTCGTTTCTTCATGGGCGGGCCTTTGGGTAGCGGGCAACAGTGGTTCTCCTGGATTCATATGGAGGATTTGATTCGCGCGGCCCTCTTTGTCGTCTCCCATGTCGATATCGAAGGACCTGTAAATTTCACCGCGCCCATGCCGGTGAAGAATCGTGACCTGGCAAGGACGATAGGCAAAGTGATGAATCGGCCTTCTTTTATGCCGGTCCCTGCGTTCATGATGAAGCTGGTCCTGGGAGAATTTGGGTCAGTGACTCTGAAAGGGCAGAGAGTGGTGCCTCACGTACTCAAAGAGAAAGGGTTCACTTTCAACTTTCCCGATATCGAGAGCGCTTTAAGAAATCTCCTGGCAAAATAATCAAGCCATATATTCACAAGTCGGCTCCAATTCCGCTGGAACCTTGGATACTTCTTCTCGCTGAGCTAGGGGCAGCCAAACCGTGAACACTGTCCCGTCTCCGTCCGATTTCACTGAGATGGATCCTGAGTGATCATCAACGATCTTTTTGGAAACGACAAGTCCAAGACCGGCGCCGTGCTGCTTTGAAGTATAAAAAGGGTTGAAAATATTTTGCAGCACCGCGTCAGGAATAACAGGGCCTGTATTCCGAATTTTCATCTCGAAAAATCCCTCAAATTCAAGCTCCCCTGTCTTGATAGCCTTGTCGCTGGGCAGAGACACCCCGGACTCGACCTCTACCACGCCGCCTACGGGTGAGGCTTCGATAGCGTTCGAAATCAGGTTCAGCACCAGTTGCTGGAAACGGCCCGGATCCAAAGGCACCTCCCCTAACTCGTTTCCAAGGTTGATCCTCAACTTGATTTCTTTGTCACGTATTCGTGGTTCAGTAATACCGATAATGTATTCAATCAGATCGTTCGGATTTATTCGCCGTAAGCGAAGCTTGTCGCGCTTGGTAAAATCGATAAGCCTGTCGAGGATTCGTTCCAGACGGCATATTTCGCTTATTATGACATTGGCGTACTGTTTCTGTCTTTGCAGGTCCAACTGTTCACCGGATTCCAGTTGACGGACCATCCGCCTGGCAAATCCGCCGACAATGGCCAAAGGCTGCCTCAACTCGTGCGCCACTTCAGCGGTATGTTCCTCAATTGCTTTGCATTTTCCTGATTGGACTATATGTTCATAGAGTTCGTCTATGATTCTTATTTTTTCCAGCACGGCTTCTTTGGAGGCTCGCAATTCTTCTTCAAGCTTCCTTCTTACCGTGCGGTCCCGCATTACGCCTTCGAATCCAATGGGTTTGCCCCCATCCCCAAAGGACGCCTTACATCGAATTCGCGCAAATTTGCGATTACCATGCGCATCAATTACGGCGATATCTTCATCCCAAATGGCTCCGGGTTCCAAAGATAGTATGCTTTGCACACGGTCCACCTCTTCAGGCGCAAGGTAATCACTTAAGGGGGTGTCAAGGATCTGTTGAACCGGGTAACCAAGCAACTTTTCGATTTGTGTATTCGCGAAGGCAAATTTTCCTTCGGCATCCAGGGAAAAGATTACATCAGGGACCTGTTCCACCAGATTGCGATATCGGCTTTCCGAATCTTTTAACCATTCTTCGGTCTTCCTGCGCTGCGTGGTGTCAATGGTCAACTCACTGGCGCCGATGACCTCTCCTGCCTCGTTTCTTATGGGAGTAGCGGTGTGCTGTAACCATATGGCCGTGCCGTCTTGGCTATGCCGCTCACGTTCGGACACTGCGCGTTCCTCACCTTGGAAAATTCGTTCCACGGCGCAATCGGGACAGAGTTCATCACTTCCGGCCATGAATTTATGACAAAGCTTACCAACAGGATCCCCAAAAGTCTGCTTTAGCAAGTCGTTGGCAAACACCACTCGAAAGTCACGGTTTAATTCCCAAAACATCTGACCGGCAGCATCAAGAAGTTTACCAAAACGCTCTCTAAAAGATTCGTCCGCCACCTATCCTCCTTTATTATCGCTGGAAGCTTCAAAAGGACGCGAATAACTTCTTTTTCAATTATCGTCATTATCAACAATATTGTCTAGAGGATTTCCCAACCGTCCTCAATGCCGAATCGACTTCTTAAGCTCCAGATATCTCTTGTAAGCGGCTGTCTTGCTGAGTCCAAATCTGGAATGCGCTTCTTCAGCCAATCTCTTGCCTGAAAAGCCTTCTGTTATCAGCACGTTGATAGCCTCGTCCCGGTTCACCTCGATACGGCTGCTCCGGGCGCCTTCCACTACCACTGTTATTTCACCTTTCAAGAGTTCTTTGCCTCCGAGGGTTTCCAGTAGGCTCGTGGCTGTTCCCCAAAGCATCTCCTCATGTAATTTCGTCAGTTCTCTGAGTATCACCAGTCTCCTCGATCCGAGTATTTCTGCGGCAACTTTCAGGCTGGTTTGGATACGCTTGGCTGTTTCAAATAATATCGCAGTCCGC
>Ga0335071_10007201_pt1 | contig 11459 bp, 9 predicted proteins | sample Lox_Sample_15_FD_206724 | JGI IMG/M metagenome (GOLD analysis project Ga0335071, IMG submission 206724) | Soil microbial communities from Loxahatchee National Wildlife Refuge, Florida, United States - Lox_Sample_1.5 | ecosystem: Environmental > Terrestrial > Soil > Wetlands | place: USA: Florida...
GAGTTCGCGATCTTTGTCATGGACGAAAACAACGAGGAGCAGACCTGTGTCGCAGCTGCCGCATAAAGTAACCGCCGATCCCAAGGGGGTCGAGTCCGGCCCCCACTTCATGGACGGTGACCATGCTCTGGCCGAGGGTGCGCTTGCCGCGGGCTGCCGCTTCTTCGCCGGCTACCCGATCACGCCATCGACGGAAACCGCAGAACGCTTCGCTGAGCGCTGCCCGTCGGTAGGTGGATTGTTCATCCAGATGGAAGACGAGATTGCGTCCATCGCGGCCTTGATCGGTGGTGCCTGGGGCGGCCAGAAGGTGATGACCGTCACGTCAGGCCCTGGTTTCTCGCTCATGATGGAAAACATCGGCCTCGCCGTCATGACGGAAACGCCGATGGTGATCGCCAACGTGCAGCGCGGCGGACCATCGACCGGCCTGCCGACACTGACCGCGCAGCAGGACATGATGCAGGCGCGATGGGGATCGCACGGCGACTATCGGGTTATCGCCCTGGTGCCGGACTCGCCGCAGGAATGCTTCGACCTCGCAGTGGAAGCCTTCAACCTCTCGGAAACCTATCGGGTGCCCGTGTTCATCATGACCGACGAGACGGTCGGCCACATGCACGAGAAAGTCGTCATTCCGCCAGCCGACCAGATCGAGGTCGTCGAGCGCAACTGGCACAAGGGTCCGAAGTCCGAGTACCGCCCCTACCAGTTTACCGGCAAGGACGTGGCACCAATGGTCAAAGCCGGCGACGGCTATCGCTTCCACGTTACCGGCCTGACGCATGACGAACGCGGCTATCCGGCACTGACGCCGGAGCAGGGCAAGAAGGTGGTGACCCACTTGATCGAAAAGATCGACTCGAACGTGGACAAGATCAGCCGCGTCGAGGAAGACGGTATCGAGGGTGCCGACGTCGTCGTCGTCTCCTACGGCATCACGTCGCGGATCGCCATCCGCGCGGTGCAAGAGGCCCGCAAGGCGGGGCTCAAGGTCGGTGTGTTGCGCCTGATCACCGTCTGGCCGTTCTGCGAGAAAAAGATTCGTGATCTGGCCGGCAAGATCAAGGGCTTCGTCGTTCCGGAGATCAACTACGGGCAGATCGTGCTTGAGGTCGAGCGCTGCGCCGCCGGCAAGTGCAAGGTCATCAGCGTCAATTCCTGCGGCGGCGCCGTGCATGACCCCGAGGAAATCCTGACCGCCATCAAGGAGGCCGCCAAATGAACGATGTCGTGCCCAAGATCGACGACGCCACCTTCCGCAAGCAGAATCCCATGGCGGAGTTCCTGCGCATGGAGCGCATGCCGCACATCTGGTGCCCCGGCTGCGGCATCGGCTCGGTCGTCACGTCCTTCGCTGAGGCGGTCAAGGAAAGCGGCCTGGACATGGACAAGATCGCCGTGGTGTCCGGCATCGGCTGCACCGGCCGCGTGGCCGGATACGTGAAGTTCGATTCCCTGCATACGACCCACGGGCGCGCCATCCCGGTGGCCACCGGCCTGAAGCTCGCCAATCCGGAACTCAAGGTCGTGGTGTTCAGCGGCGATGGCGACCTCACTAGCATCGGCGGCAACCACTTCATCCATGCAGCGCGCCGCAACATGGATCTGCTGGTGATCTGCGTGAACAACTTCACCTACGGCATGACCGGCGGCCAGATGACGCCGACGACGCCGACCACAGCGAATGCCTCGACCACGCCATACGGCAACTACGAATACCCGTTCAGCCTGCCCTTCCTGGCCGACGCGGCCGGCGCGAGCTACGTGGCGCGCTGGACTTCGCTCAATGCCCGCAACATCACCGACTCGATCGGCGAGGCGCTGACTCGCAAGGGTTTCTCCTTCATCGAAGTCATCACGCCTTGCACGACGCTCTACCAGCGCCGCAACCGCCTTGGCGACGGATTGGACGCGATGCAGTATTACCACGACGATGCCGACATCGAGCACGGCGCCGACACGCGAAATGTCGATATCGACTTCCAGGGCAAGATCAAGGTCGGCAAGTTCGTCGATCGCCAGAAGCCGACCTACCTCGACGCGGTGAATACGCACTACGCCAACGTCATCGGCGACGATTACCAGCTTTACGGCAAGACACCTCAGGAGAAGAAGGCCGAAGAGGAAGCCAAGAAGGCAGGAATCGACGATCTTCCAGAGCCGGACTCCACGACTTGCGACAGCGAGGACGACGCGTAATGTGGGAGATCAAGTTTTCCGGCTTCGGCGGGCAGGGCATCGTTCGCTGCGCCTTGATCACGGGCAAGGCGATCTCGCTCTACGACGGCAAGTTCGCCACCATGACGCAAAGCTTTGGTCCCGAGGCGCGCGGCGGCGCTTGCCAGTCGCAACTGATCATCTCGGACAGTCGCGTGCTTTATCCCTACTGCACGGTGCCCGGCGTGCTGATCGCCCTTTCGCAGGAGGCTTTCGACAAGTACGAACCGGGCCTGGGCGATGGCGGCATCCTGATTTACGAAGAGGAATTGGTCAAGCCGTCGGGTGATCCTGCGCGAGTGAAGCGCTTCCCGATTCCGGCGACGCGCTTCGCGGAAGAAGCCGGCAACCGCCTCTTCACCAATCTCGTGGTGCTCGGGTTCTTCTCGGCCGTCACCGGTGCGTGTTCAGCCGACGCGATGAAGAAGGCGCTGCCCGGACTGGTGCCTGACCGCTTCCTGAAGAAGAACATTGCTGCCTTCGACAAGGGCTACGAATTCGGCATGGCGCAACAGGGCGCGGTTGCAGAGGAGGCCGTGCAGTGACACGTCGCGCCGGGGTTTTCGTCTGCCATTGCGGCACGAACATCGCTGCCACGGTCGACGTCAAGAACGTCGTCAGCGAACTCGCCAAGGACGACGGCGTGGTCTTCTCCAAAGACTATGTGTACATGTGCTCCGATCCCGGTCAGCAATCGGTGATCGATGCCATCAAGGAGAACCAGCTCGACAGTGTTGTCATTTCTTGCTGCTCACCGAACCTGCACGAAAAGACGTTCCGAGAGGCCTCTTCCGTCGGTGGTCTGAATCCCTTTCAGTGCGAAATCGCCAACATCCGCGAGCAGTGCGCATGGGTGCACAAGGATCGCGCCAAGGCAACGGAAAAGGCAATCAAGATCACGCGCTCGGCGGTCCGGCGCAGCCTTCGCGACGAATCGCTGACGCCGCTTGGCGTTCCGGTCACGCGCAAGGTCATGGTCATCGGCGGCGGTATCGCCGGCATCCAATGCTCACTGGATCTGGCCAACGCAGGGTTCGACGTCGTGCTGGTCGAAAAGCAGGCCACCATCGGCGGCCACATGCTCCAGCTCTCCGAGACGTTTCCGACCCTGGACTGCTCGCAGTGCATCCTGTCGCCCAAGATGGTCGAGGTGTCGAAGCACCCGAAGATCACACTGATGGTGCAGAGCGAAGTCACGTCGATATCGGGCTTCGTCGGCAATTTCAAGGTCAAGGTGCACTCCAAGGCGCAATACGTCGATCCGGAGAAGTGCAAGATCTGCGACGACTGTGCAGCCGTCTGTCCGGTCGTGGCCACCAACCAGTATGACGTAGGACTGACCGGCCGGCGCGCCATCCACATTCCCTTTGCGCAGGCCATTCCCGCCAGCTATACACTGGACGAGGAAGCCTGTCTCGGCCTCAATCCGGTTGTCTGCGGCAAGTGCAAGAAGGCCTGCGAAGCCGGCGCCATCGACTACGACAGGAAGCCGACCACGACGGACATTGATGTCGGCGCCATCGTCGTTGCCACGGGTTTCGACCTCTACGGCAAGGACAAGCTGGGCGAGTACGGCCACGGCCGCTACCCGGACGTGCTGGATGGCCTCCAGTTCGAGCGTCTGTGTTCGGCATCGGGTCCCACCGGCGGTCACGTGTTGCGGCCTTCGGACCAGAAGGAGCCGAAGAACGTCGTCTTCATCCAGTGCTCAGGCTCCCGCGATCCCGAGAACCACTGTGCCTACTGTTCCAAGATCTGCTGCATGTACACGGCCAAGCACGCGACGCTGTACAAGCACCATGTTCCGGATGGCAATGCCTACGTCTTCTACATCGACATTCGCTCCGGCGGCAAAGGTTACGAGGAGTTCGTCCAGCGCTCCATGGAGCGCGACGGTGTCATGTACTTGCGCGGCCGGGCATCAAAGGTCTACCAATCCAAGGGCAAGCTGAAGGTCCTTGGCGTCGACACGCTGTCGGGCCGCAACGTCGAGATCGATGCCGACATGGTGGTTCTGGCCCAGGCCATGGTGCCGTCCAAGGGCACGGCGGAAATCGCCAAGACCCTCAAGATCGGCCGCGACAAGGATGGCTTCCTCGCCGAGGCGCACCCGAAGCTACGGCCCGTTGAATCGGTCACCGGCGGCATCTTTCTGACCGGCGCCGCGCAGTCGCCCAAGGACATTCCGGAAACCGTGTGCCAGGCCAGTGCCGCGGCTGCCAAGGTGATCCAGCTGCTTTCCAAGCCGGAACTCGAGCACAACCCGGCCGTGGCACGCGTGCGCGAGTCGCACTGCACGGGTTGCGAAATGTGCGTTGACGCCTGTCCCTACGAGGCCATCACGCTGGTGAATGGCAAGGCGCATGTCAATGAAGTCCTGTGCGAGGGCTGCGGCACCTGCTCCGGTACTTGCGTGCGGGCGGCAATCGACGTCAAGAACGTCACGCAGTTGCAAGTATTCGAAATGATCTCCGCGTGCATGGGAGGATGACCAAGGTGTCCGAAGTTCTCGAAGCCCCCGTTCAAGCCAAGAAGGAAGCTCAGGAGTTCGAGCCCAAGATCGTGGCTTTCCTGTGCAAGTGGTGCTCGTCTGCGGGCAGCGACCTGGCGGGCGTGTCGCGCCTGCAATATCCGCCCAATGCCGTGCCCATCCAGGTGATGTGCTCGGGCTCGGTGTCGCCCCTTTACATTCTGTCCGCCTTCAACAAGGGTGCCGACGGCGTGCTGGTATCCGGCTGCCATCCCGGCGACTGCCATTACCTCAAGGGCAACTTCTTCGCCCGGCGGAGAATTTATCTGGTGCAGAAGCTGCTCAAGTTCATCGGACTGGAGTCGGACCGTTTTCGCATGTCCTGGGTTTCAGCTGCCGAGGGTACCAAGTACGCCCAGGTGGTGGCCGATTTCGTCAAGGACATCAAGGCCCTCGGTCCCCAACGCAAGCTGAAGGCCAAGAACTGATGGTCGCCATCGAAGATATCCGGACGCGAGCCAGGGAACTGCTGGAGGGCGGCAAGGTTCGGGCCGTCCTCGGATTCCGCCGGAGCTCGGCCGGGCTGCTTGCCGAGCCGACCTTTGTCACCGAGTTGAACGACGTTGCGTCCCTGGTCTGGGATGCGACCTGTGTGCACAATCTTGCGCTGTACTTGGTGAACGAAAAGAAGCGCCAGAAGGCGGAGCGCAATCCCGACACGAGACCGCTGGCGGTAATTGCCAAGGGCTGTGACAGCCGGGCGATCAACGTTTTGCTGCAGGAGAACCACATCGCGCGCGATGAAGTGGTCGTCCTTGGCGTGTCCTGCGAAGGCGGCGGGGTGATCGACGTGCGCAAGTTGGCCGATGTCCTTCGTGGCAAGGAAGCGACTGCGGCAGCCTACGAGGGCCTGGGCAGCGTCAAGGTGACGACTGCGAGCGGCGAGGCGACGCTCGCTGCGTCCGACGTCCTGGCCGATCGCTGCCTGGAATGCGCGACTGCATATCCGTCGGTCAGCGACGTTCTCTTCGGCGAAAAGGTCGACGAGCGTGGCTTCTCTTCCCGCTTTGCCGCGACCAAGGCGGTCGCCGCAATGACCGAGGAGGAGCGCTCGGCATTCTGGGATGGCCATTTCGAACGCTGCATCCGCTGCTACGCCTGCCGGGCCGTCTGCCCGATGTGCTATTGCGACGAATGCGTCGTCGACAGCACTTCGTTCATCGTCGGCCCGACGACGACGGCAGAGGAGAAGGCCAACCGCATCCGCTGGATTCAGCGCTCGACCACGCCGGCGGACAATGCCATGTACCACATGGTGCGCGCCATGCACTTGGCCGGTCGGTGTGTGGACTGCGCCGAGTGCGAACGGGTCTGCCCGGTCAACATTCCGCTGCGCCTGCTCAACACCTCGCTGGAGTCGGAAGCGCTGGAGATGTTCGAGTACACACCGGGGACGGACCCCGCGCAACCATCGCTGATCTCGTCCTTCCGCGACGGCGATCCCAACGACTTCGTCAGATAAGCCGATGGATACGATCCTGAAGAAAGAGCGTCTAGGCGAGTGGGTCGCCCAAATCGGATCCCGTGCCCGGGTTTTCGCGCCAGCGTATGCCGACGGCATCTGGAATTTCAGCCCGGTCGCCGCCGGTGTGTCCATCGAACTCGATCACGGCAATACCGTTCGACCGGCCAAAGGCTTCGTCTTCCCCCAGCGTGAAGTCCTCTACCGGTTCCGTCAAGAAAGCGGCAAGGCGCCGGAACTCACCGAGACTTTGCCCGACACGACGCCGACTGTCGTCTTCGGCGTACGGCCCTGCGACGGTCGCGCCATGGTGCGCAATGACAAGGTCTTCACCTGCGGATTCAAGGATCCGTACTATTCGGCGCGTCGAGACCAGGTCGTCTTCGTCGGTCTGGCGTGCAATATGCCGCCATCCCAGAACTGCTTCTGCCTGTCGATGGGCGGCTCACCGCATTCCGAGGATGGCCTCGACGTCCTGATGACGGAATTGGATGGGCGCTACCACGTCAAGGCGATCACGCCAAAGGGCAAGGCAATTGTCGAAAGTGGCGCAGCACTGTTCGACAAGATGCAAGTGCCCGACGGCAACGCGGTTGCCAAGGTGCATGCCGACGCTGACAAGTGCCCCCAGCGCTCGCTGGCGGCCATGGAGAAGATTGCCGCCGGCCTCAAGGAACACTTCGAGTCCCCGAAGTGGGACGAACTGGCGCGGGCGTGTATCGGCTGCGGCGCTTGCACGTACCTTTGCCCAAGCTGCCACTGCTTCGACATCAACGACGAGATTACCGGCAATACACCGCTCACCGGCGAGCGCGTGCGTACGTGGGACAACTGCCAGTTCCCGGACTTCACCATGCATTCGTCAGGCCACAATCCCCGCCACGACACTGGTGCGCGGCTTCGGCAGCGGGTGTCCCACAAGCTGCTGTACTTCGTCGAGAACCACAACATGCAGCAATGCACGGGCTGCGGTCGTTGCATTTCCCACTGCCCGGTGGGAATCGACATCGTCCGCGTTGCAACCGAGGTGACTGGCCAATGAACGCCAACGTCTATCTGCCGGCGCTGGCGCGCATCGCCGGCATCGAGGAAGAAACGCGCGGCGCGCGGGCCATCAAGACTTTCAGGGTCGAGTTCCCCGAAGGCGGCAATTTCGACCATGCCTGCGGCCAGTGCGCCATGCTCTCGCTGTTCGGCAAGGGCGAGGTCATGATTTCGATCGCTTCAGCGCCTGCGGTCAAGGACTACAAGCAGTTCTCGATCATGAAGTCGGGCCGCGTCACCACCGCCCTGCACGACCTCAAAGTCGGCGACATCATCGGAATTCGTGGCCCCTATGGCAACCAGTTTCCTCTGGAGCAGTGGAAGGGACGCGACCTCATCTTCGTGGGGGGCGGTGTCGGACTGGCGCCGATCTGGCCAGTGATCCAGACCGCGGTCGCCAACGCCGAGGACTACGGCAAGATCACGGTCTTCTACGGTGCCCGCAGTTCGCGCGACATCATGTACAAGGCCGATTTCGAGGACCTGGCGCGCAAGGCGATCGTGCAGCTCTCGGTGGATGCGGCGGAAGACGGTTGGCAGGGCTACACCGGCTTCGTGCCGGCCAACCTGATGGACAAGGCGCCGTCGCCGAACAATGCGATCGCCATTACCTGCGGCCCGCCGATCATGATCAAGTTCGTGATCCAGAACCTGCAGAAGCTGGGTTTCACGGACGAGCAGATCTACACCACGATCGAGAACAAGATGAAGTGCGGCGTCGGCAAGTGCGGGCGCTGCAATGTTGGCAAGGATTACGTGTGCGTCAAGGGCCCGGTCTATTCCTGGGCCGAACTGAAGACGCTGCCGCAGGAATACTGAGAGCAGAGGGCTCAAAGGGAGACAACATGCAAATCACGGGGATGCTCTACGGAGCCAAGCTCCTCAAGCTGGTGGACTTTCCGACCGCGGAAATTCGCGGGCCGGAAGCCTGCGACCACGAGATCAAGGATCTCATCACGCGACACGGCGAAGTGTTCGTCAAGCCGATCTTTCGCGGTGGCGTCGGCAAGAAGGGCAAGGCGGGCCTGCTTGGCCGCGCCAAGGACCTGAAGACTGCCCTCAAGGAAAAGGAGCGGCTGTACTTCATCGAGCATCGCCATGGCAATGCGGTTGCCAAGTCGCAGGGTGTCACCTTCGAAGGCGCCGTGCCCGCCGAGCACGAGGTGTATGTCTCGATCGCCGACTCCACGCGTTATCGCGCGCCGACGTTAACCATTACGCATCGTGGGGGCATGGATATTGAAGAGCTTCCAAAGGACCAGATCGTCGAAGTGCCGTTCGATCCGCTTACCGGCCTCAAGTCCTTCGTCATCACCAATGCGCTGTGCGACCTCAATGCACCCAAGGAAATTGTTTCGCCGCTGGCGCAGAACCTGCCGAAGCTGTGGGACCTGTTCCATCACAATGGCATGACGACCCTGGAACTCAACCCGATCCGCATGATGCCCACAGGCAGGGGCAGCCTGACGCCCGTGGCGTGCGATTTCAAATGCGGTTTCGACCGCGACGATCCGCGCATGAAGCGGCTCAATCTGCCCAACGACTTGTTTGCGGTCGACTACTCCGACTTCGAACAGGAGATCAACCAGCTGCGCACTTACCAAGGCCAATCGGACGTCTCGGTAATCAACGCCAACGGCACCATCCTGGCGCCGACCTTTGGTGGCGGCGCGAACTCGCTGGTGACCGAGTTCCTCGGCGACGACGCGATCATATCGTCCGACTTCGGCGGCAACCCGCCCTACGAGAAAATGCGTGAGGTCATGCGCATTTGTCTCAAGCATTGGCTGAAGCAGACCAATGTGCTGTTCATCATCGGTGGCAAGGCCAACAACACCGACATCTTCGTCACGTTCCGCGCCATGGCCGATGCGCTGCGCGAGTACTTCAGCGAGCGCGGACCGACGCCGGTTTACGTCGTCATCGGTCGCGGCGGCCCGAATCTGTCGCGTGGCCTGCTGGCGTTCAAGGATGTGTTCGACTCGCTGGGCTTGCCTTATCGCATATTCGGTTTCGACTCGGCGATGACCGACGTCGTGCGCTATGCGCAGGCGGCTGACCGCTGGATGAAATCGGGTGGTCGCAAGATGCTCGCCCGCCAACTGGGCGTGGAGGCGTGAACACCATGGATACGTTGAACAACAAGCAAGGCAGCGGCAAGTTCCAGTACTTCGTAGGCATCAACTCGCTGGCGGAGATTGCCACCTGCAAGGATCGCGTCTGCGTGCTCAACATCCTCGGCAACGAGTCGCGCGGCGTGACCCCGGTGAGCCACGCCTATTCCGGTGGCAACGTGGTCTTCGGCACGTCGCCCGGGCGCCGTGGTGAAGTGCTGGAGACTCCGGCCGGCAACATCCCGGTCTATAACAACGTGCGCGAGGGCCTCGAAGACGGCCACACGTTCAATACCGGAGTCGTTTACCTGCCACCCGCAGCGGTGCGCGACGGCGTCTTCGAACTGATCCGAGTCAATCGCGACATCGAGAAGATCGTCATCCTGACGGAAAAGGTGTCGGTCCACGACGCGCGCGAGATCCGCGCCCTGGGGCAGCAGCGTAACGTCGACATTTTCGGCGCCAACTGCTTGGGCGTGGCCGATGCCTGGAACCACATCCGCATTGGTGGCGCGCTGGGTGGCGACAAGCCCGAGGAATCGCTGCGCAAAGGTTCGGTGGCGATCTACTCGAACTCAGGCAACTTCACGACCACCATCGCCACCTACCTGACGGCGGGCGGTTGGGGCACGACGACCAGCATTTCCAGCGGCAAGGACCTTTACATTCATTTCGCACCGGCCGAGTTCGCCAACGCCTTCGATCACGATGCCCGCACAAAGGCCGCCGTGATGTACATCGAGCCGGGCGGCTACTACGAGTCGAAGCTGGAGTTCCGGAAGCCGGTCATTGCCTGCGTCGTCGGACGCTGGAAAGCCAAGCTCACCCGCGCGGTCGGCCACGCCGGCGCCATCGCGGGCAGCGGCGACGGCGCCGAGGCCAAGGAGAAGTGGTTCCAGCGCATCCTGCGGGTGGATGGCCTCTACACGCCGGAGAATCCCATCGTCTCGCAAGCTGGCGCCGTGGTGACCAACATCGCGCACATTCCGGCGGCGCTGACGGCCGTCATGAAGCTCAACGGCGTCGAGCCCGACTTTGCACCCGAGGGCGATCTGACGCTCAAGCCGTGGTTTGGCGACAATCAAGGCCTGCCGCTGCCGGCCGAGCTTGCCATTCCCCTGGTCGAGCCGATTGAGCCCTATCGTACGCAGATCGCGGAGCTTTCCAGGCAGGTCGGCGCGACCTTCCCGCGCGAGTCCATGAAGGACCGTTCGGGCAGCTCGATCATGGACGCCAAGACGCAGGTGACGAAGGTGAGCGGCGTGTCGATTCTCGATACCGCCAAGTACCCGCTCGAGTCGAACTACTTGCTGGCGATCCTCCGCGAGAACAGCGACGACAACGACCTGGCGCTGTTCAATGCGGCGGTGGCGGCAGAGGTGAACCTCTACGGCGATCCGGCCATTGCCGCTGCCGATGGCGCCCGCGCCGCCGGCAATGCGCCGAACACGGTGCTCTCGGCTGCTTGCACCATGGACGGCCCGAAGCGCGTCGACAACGCGCGCAAGGCAGCTGACGTGCTGATCGAACTATTCGGCCACTCGGGCTTGCATACGGGGGACGACGTGAAGTTCGACTTCTCGGCCATCAAGCCTGACGCCAAACAGTTGGCAGCCCTGGTCGGCAAGAAGGCCGATCCCAAGGCGGAACTCCTGCTGGCCGGCCTCAAAACGCGCGGTGCCAAGTCCGTGTTCGTGGACTTCCTGCGTTCGCTCGGCAACCCGACCGGCGATGCCGTCCTGGCGGCAATCACAACGACGATCGGATGGAGCGCGCTGATCCGCAAGAAGATCTCCCGCACCACGGCGCGGAACCTGCCGTGGTACGCGCATCTGTTTGCGACGATCATCGGTGCTTCGGTCGACGGTTCGCACCACAAGGCGGACAGCTTCTGCGGCGTGTCGGCCAAGGAACTGGTCGGCAAATGGTCCGCTACGGAGCTTGCCTACCTCGCGCTGCTGGGCGAGAAGCCGACTCCGGACAAACTGTTCCCCTTCCAGGTGCTGCTCGGACTCATCATCTCCAACGGAGTCGGCACGATTTCGGCGCAGGGCGCCAAGGGCGCAGTGTCCGCTGATGGCCCGGAATC
>Ga0335071_10007202_pt1 | contig 11458 bp, 12 predicted proteins | sample Lox_Sample_15_FD_206724 | JGI IMG/M metagenome (GOLD analysis project Ga0335071, IMG submission 206724) | Soil microbial communities from Loxahatchee National Wildlife Refuge, Florida, United States - Lox_Sample_1.5 | ecosystem: Environmental > Terrestrial > Soil > Wetlands | place: USA...
GGATCCCCGGGCAGATGGAGATCGACCGGATCATCCTCCAGCACAACGAGGACGGCATGGCGGGCTTCGTGCCGATCGGGCCGGAGCTGGCGTACATGTTCTACAACTCGGCGTGGCCGGAGGGGACCTGGCTGGACCCCGACACCCTGGATGTGGTGCTGCGCGAGCGGCTCGCCAGCTTCGGCGGGCTCACCGGCGCCGTCCGCGACTCCTGGATCACCGACCCCGCCGGCATCGTCTTCCGCCCGATCGAGTGGATGATCGCCGCCCCGCCCTGGCACGCCGGCCGCGTCGTCCTCATCGGCGACGCGGTGCACGCGTTCCTGCCGCATCTGGGGCAGGGAGCGGCCCAGGCCATCGAGGACGGCATCGTGCTGGCCGAGTGCCTGGCGGAGGCCGATCAGCTGGAGAAGGCGCTGACGGCCTATACCGACCGGCGCTACGAGCGATGCCGGATGGTGATCGAGGCCTGTGTGCAGATCGGGGAGTGGGAGCGCGGTCTGCGGCCGGGCTTCGACAACGTCGCCGTCACCCAGAGCGTCATCGAGACGCTGCTCCAGCCGATCTAGTACCAGGCTGGCCGCACGAAGCTCGAGGAGCGCGTACCGGGGCAGGCTGCGATGGTGGCCGGGGTCGCGCAGGGGTCCTGCGCGACAAGATCCAACGGCCATACGACAAGTACGCCACCAAGCTGCGCACGGGCACCTGACCTTCGTGGAGGAGGACGCCCAAATGGCACGGTTGGATGGCGGCGCAAGTGAGCTGAAGACGCCAGTCACGGTGGTCCTCAGGCAGGAGAACTCCTGCGACGATCTACATCGAGGCGTCAACCCCTCGGGGGACTTCTGTGACATACGGTTGCTCTCGTGGGCGCTCCCCGTCGCGAGCTCGAGCCCCTGGCTCGTGTGGATGCCAGCGATGCCTTCGCACTCTTGACGAGGGCCTTCGAGTTCGACCGGGTAGAAAGGTGGATGTACCCGGGCGACTTCGAGTACGCGGAGCACTTTCCACAGTTCCTGCGGGCCTTCGGTGGCATGGCCCTTGAGGAGGGCACGGCGTGGACCCTGCCCGACCGTTCCGCGGTCGCCCTGTGGCTGCCGCCTGGTGTCGGCCCCGACGGTGAGGCGATCGTGGAGTTGCTGCGCCAGACCGTTCGAACGTCGGTGCATCGAGAGCTCTTCGAGGTGCTGCAGCAGATGGGCACGGCTCATCCGGTCGAACCTCACTGGTATCTGCCGTGGCTGGGTGTGGATCCAGCGGCACAGGGTCGTGGGCGTGGCAGTGCGTTGCTGGCAGCTTGCCTGGCCCGCGTCGATGGAGACGGCATGCCGGCATATCTCGAGACGCCGAATCCGCGCACGATCGGCTTCTACGAGCGACATGGTTTCGAGATGGTGGGCCAAACCAGCTCACCATCGTGCCCTGCGATGACGTTCATGAGCCGTCCCGCCAAACGCTAGGTCACCGGCCGGGGCGTTACTCACCTAGTACTAGTCGCACGCTTGGGGTGGCCAGGAGTCGCTTCGCCTCGCGGATGCCACTCGTCAGGGCTCCGTCGGCGTAGGCGAGCCGCGCACTCTGGGTGTGCTCTCCAGCAAACAGGACGCGGCCGCCGACCGGCTGGCCGAGCTGGTCACAGTCGAGCGGATGTCCCCACGGGGTGATGTGCGTATAGGCGCCACCGCTGTGTCGGTCGGTGGTCCAGGAGGTCGACACGATCGAGACTGGGTCCGGGCAGCGATGGCCGAGTGCTTGACCGATCAACTCGAGCAGCCAGTCCGAGTTCTCCTGCGCGCTGTGATGAAGAGTACGGGCCGCACTTGTGTGGAACAGCAGCGCTTCCAGAATCGGGCCGCTGCCGAACGAGTCGAGACCGAGGACCCAGATTGCGGGTTCGTGCGCGTCGGGCGGGAAGACCACAACGTGCCCGACCCCGCTCGCCTGCCAGAAGGGTTCGTCGAAAGCGAGCACAAGTTTCTCGAAACGACCGAACCCGAGCCGCTCGATCGCTGCACGGTGCTCGGGCGGGAGGTCGGGGAAGAAGCTCGGCTCGCCGCGTTTGAGGATCCCAAGCGGCACCGTGACCACGACGTGGCTGGCCCGCTCGACCGGCCCCGAGGCAGTCCCAATCTCGACGCCGGAGGCGGTCCAGGAGACGGCGCTGACCTCGACTCCGAGTCGAACGTCGACCCCGCTGCTCAGGGCGCTCACGATCTTCCGGTAACCGCCGACAGGTAGGTCGCCGAAGTAGCTTCCATCGAACTCGTCTTCGTTCCACATCCACCGCAACGACTGTCGACTGGCGAGATCGGCCGCCTCGGCCTCGATCACGGCATGCAGCGCCTGCCGCGCGCGTCGCATGTCGTCCTCCGCCAAACGTTCGTGCGCAAGGAAATGGCTGATCGCGTCCTCCATCGACGCAGCCGGCCCGAGGCGATCGGCCAACTCAGCCTGAGCCTGTGGGAACACCTCATACTGCATGGTGAGGCTCGCCTCCCACTCCTCGGCGTTCAGCCACCGCCCCGCCGTGCAGTCGTAGGCACTCAGCTGTTCCGTAGGATCGCCGCTGACTCGCTGGATGCCCGCCCGTTCCGTCAAGGCGGTCAGGGGGTTGCCGACCGGCATGTGGATCCAGGAACCACCCAAGTCCACCGGATGCCCAGCGACCTCGACCGTGTGTATCCGACCACCGATGCGGTCCCGTGCTTCGAGCACCACGCAGTCCACACCGGCGTGCGTCAACGCGTTCGCCGCCGTCAGTCCAGCGAGTCCCGCACCCACCACGACGACGCGTTCAACAGGGCCCACCACCCCTTCTCGGAGTGACGGAGAGCCGTCATCGACTTCCCACTCGGGCACGTCCATGCCGCCACCTGACGATCGGACCGACACGGGGAGTCTTCCACCGCGACCCTCTCGCGCAAAGACGTGGGTGGTCGCCACCGATGGCGAGTGCTTGATCACGAGGCCCTGGGGTCTAGCCACGGCACCCGCGTCGCCGAAGGCATCAGGCAACCGCGAGTCCGCCCGATCGAGTGGAGGATCGCCCCGCCGCCCTGGCATGCCGACCGCGTCGTCCTCATCGGCGACGCGGTGCACGCGTTCCTGCCGCATCTGGGGCAGGACGCGGCACCCGGAGCGTCATCGAGACGTTGCTCCAGCCGATTTGGTGCCAGGCTGGCCGCACACGGCCGCGTGGCCCGGCAGGAGGAGTGGACGATGAGCGCGACCCAGCCGATCGACGTCCGGGACATGGCCATCGTGCACCGGACGTTTCGCGCCGCCTTCAGCGAGCGCCTGGCTGGTCCGCGACAACCCGATGCCCTCTCCCGAGCGCGTCGAGTTCCTCTCCGAGCACATCAGGTTCGGCATCGACATGCTGCACCACCACCACGCGGCCGAGGACGCGCTGCTGTTCCCCAAGCTCGAGCAGCGCGTACCGGACCAGGCGGCGATGGTGGCCGGGGTCGCGCATGAGCACGAGGCGGTGACGGGGGCCATCGACGCGGTGACGGTCGCGCGAGAGGCGTGGCGGGCGCATCCATCGAAGGAGACCGGCGAGACGTTGGCCGAGTCGCTGGACACCCTCAACGAGATTCTCCAGCCGCACCTCGACCACGAGGAGCAACAGGTGGTCCCGCTCGCCGCGGTCAGCTTGACCGAGCAGGCCTCCTACTTCTTCGCGACCGCCGCCTTCTTGGCGGTGGCGCGCTTGGCGGTGGCGCGCTTGGCGGTGGCGCGCTTCGCGGTTGCGCGCTTCGCCGGACGACGCGCGGCGGAACGCTTGGTCAGCGTCCGGTCGGCGCTCTGCACCACCTGGCGCAGGAAGTTGTACTGGGTCGTAACCAACCTGTCGGCCATGTCGAGGGCGGCCTCGATGACGGCGTCCCGACGCTCGCCGATGGTGGGAAGAGCCTCGTCAACGGTGTCCACGAACTTGCGGACCGCCTCGATCGCCGCCCGCTGAGCCGCCTCGATCGAGGCCAGCACGTCGTCGGACAGCGCAGCAGCCCTGTCCGCCGCGAGCATCTGCCGAGTGGTCGTACTCTTCTTGTCCGGTTGGCGAGCCGGCGGAACGGGTACCTTCGCCGCCTTGGCGGCACGGGACTGGGTCATGATGATCGCGCTCCTGGGTCAAGACACGAACGAGTGATTCCCATCCAGCACAGCAGCCATGGGTCGGTCGTCGACAGAGGACAACGTCCTTCACGTGAGCGCGGTGGTCGGGTCCCTCAACGCGCAGGTCCCTTCTCGTGCGGCAGGACCCGGCGCCTCGAGCCGGTCGGCGCGCGGGCCGGTCAGATTCTCGAGTACTCGAGCGCAGATCCTCGAAGAGGCCGCGAAGCACCGGGCTGGCGGTCGGGCGCATCTCCTGTCATGAGTCGACCTTGCCCCCGACATGCCCGCCGACGTCCGATCGAGACGAGCGGACCGAGGCATCTACTGCTTCTCTCCGGCGAGGCGGTCTGGTCGCTTGGGCCGACGCCCGGACACGCTGATCCGACCGCGGCCAAAGGCATCGACCCGCCCCCAACGACCCGGGATGTCCAGTAGCTCGAGGCTCCCGACCTCCTCCGGGAGCGCCGCGTCGACCACGAGGTGCTCTCCCGTCGGCTCGAGGCCAAGCATGGTGCGAAGCAGCAGGAGCGGCGCGCCGGTCGACCAGGCCTGGGGGCTGCAGGCCGTCGGGTACTCGACGGGGAACCTGGTCAGCTCACGAGGGTAGCCCCCGAAGGCCTCCGGCAGCCGCCCGTCGAAGAACTCCGCTGCTTCGAGGATCCCGGCGGCCACCCGTGCCGCCTCCACCTTGAAGCCGTACCGGCGCAGTCCCCAGGCGATGAAGGAGTTGTCGAAGGGCCAGATAGTGCCTACGTGGTACCCGATCGGGTTGTACCTGGCTTCGCCTTCGGCCATGGTCCGGATGCCCCACCCGGTGAACATGCGGGGTCCCATCAGGTGCTCCACAACTCGCCGGGCCTTGGCGCGGTCGACGATGCCGCTCCACAGGAGGTGGCCGTTGTTCGAGGTCAGCGAGTCCACGGGACGTCCGTCGTGATCGAGGGCGACGGCGAAGAACCCGCCATCCTCGATCCAGAAGTCGCGGTTGAATCGTCGCTTGAAGGCCGCCGCGTCGCGCTCCAGCCTCGCCGCGTACGACTCGTCACGCCACACGAGTCGCGCTAGCCGGGCCGCTCGGACCTTCGCGTCATATGCGTAGCCCTGCAGTTCACAGGTCGCCCGTGGGAAGCCCGGGAGAGTGCCGTCGTGATAGGAGATGGAGTCCCAGGAGTCCTTCCAGCACTGGTTCTCCAGGCCCGTCTTCTCGTTTCGTCGCTGGTAGGCGACATACCCGTTGCCCTGGAGGTCGGCGTAGGTGTCGAGCCAGGACAGGGCCGCTCGTGCCTCGACCTCGAGATCGCGGACCAGCCGGGTGTCACCGGTCCACTTCTCGTACTCGTCCAGCAGCACCACGAACAGCGGAGTGGCGTCGGCACTTCCGAAGTATGGCGAGTGCGGGCGCTCCTCGAAGGCGGTGAGCTCTCCGTAGCGCATCTCGTGGAGAATCCGACCGGGGTCCTCGTCGCGGAAGTCGTCCACCCGGGTGCCCTGCCGAGCGGCCAGAGCCCGTAGCGTCGTCTCCGCCAGCTCGGGGACGAAGGGCAAGGCTTGCAGGCTGGTCAGGATGCTGTCCCGGCCGAACATCGTCATGAACCACGGCAGGCCGGCGGCCGGCAGGGCGTGGCCAGGCATCGTGCGGGTGGTGAACCGCAGGGCGGCCAGGTCGACGAGGCTGCGCCGGTAGGTCGCGACCAGCGCCTCCCAGTCGCACGTCAGTGTTGGTGCCCGCGTCAGCCACTTGTCGAGGCCACGAGCCATGTGCTGTCGAGCTGACGACTCGGTCTGACGACCGGGCTTGGTAGCGGTCTCGAAGCCGCCGAGGACGGCCGCGACCGCGATCTCGGTACGCCAGGAACCGTGCGCGGCGACGTGGACCTCGAACGTTAGGCCGTCCTCGTCCACGGATACCGGCCCAGTTGCGGAGATGACGGTCTCGCGCCGGAAGGTCTCGCGCTGGTAGCCCAGTGTCAGCCGTCGGTCTGCAACGCGCCTGTCGTACGAGCCCTTCTTCTGAAGAGCGTCCTTGACCTCGAACAGGTCGGCGAAGTCGCTAGAGGCGGTGAGCCGGACCTGCAGGTCCACGGGCTCGGCCTTGTGATTGAGGATTGTCAGTTGCTCGACGAACCCGGTTCCCACTGTCCTGCGTCGGATGACCGACAGGTCCGCGTTCTGGTAGACCGTGCCAGTGCCCGGCACGAGGAAGAACTGAGCCTCGAAGTATTCGAGGTCGTCGACCGAGAGCGAGCTCAGCCTCTCCCCGTTCACGGTCAGCACCCAGGTCGACAGGAACCTGGTGTCGTAGGAGAAGAGTCCGGTGGGGTCGACGGGGCTGGCCTCGAGATCTCCGCGCTCGTCGCTCACGACGAACGTGTTCCCCTCCAGGATCCGAACGGCGTTCTCACCCACGGTTGCCTCCTTTGTGTCAAGGACCCGGCTGCGCGGAGGTCGGCGGACCAGGGAAGATCCGCTGGAAGGCCAGCAACAGCCCCAGCTCGCCCTCGACGATCACGGCACCACGCAGGAGGGCGGCCATGGCGTTGGCTCGCCCGGTGACCAACCGGTCCATCAGGTCGCGCTCGACGACCATCTTCGCGTCCGCGCGACGGTTGCCCCGCGACACCGAGACCGTGCCGCCGGACATCGACACCCACCAGTGCTCGACGTGTCCTGCATCGACCACGTCGAAGCGAATGGACCCCTTCGCGGTACGGAGGAGCGGGTCCGGCTCACGCCCTGGGAGCGAGCGGAAGAAATCCGCGGTCGGATCGAACGCAGTGGTCGACGGCGCGGAACTTGCCATCCACCGACTGTCACCCACGCTCAACCTGGCGACCAGGGTCCTAAGACACATGACTCAGCGGTAGCCGGTTCTGGACGGGCAGGTGAGGCGCTTGGCAGGCATGGAGCCGTCGCTGTCTCGGATGCCCTGACAAGCGTTACCCCAACAAGGCCAACCCATGAGACTCCAAGCGCGTCAGACCGGGCGGGAACACGCCGCATCCGACGTCCCTGCCGTTCTCGTTCGCCTTGGGATCTATGAGGAGGTGGAGTCAGGCATTCGCCTCCTTGTCTCGTCGCCCTGTGGGAACATCCGGCCGCTGTCGGACCGCTTCGGCTCTTGGAGGTGGCCCCCGGCGTTGAGTGGGTCGTGGGCGACGATCCCGGGGAGCTGGTCGTGGAAGAACACCTGGGAGAGGAGCTCGCGGCGTGAACGGGTGTCGGTCTTGGCGAAGACCGCCTTGAGATGGTCCTGCACGGTCCACGGCGAGATCACGAGTCGCTCGGCGATGGCAGCGGTGTCCAATCCTCGGGCGACGAGGGTGGCGACCTCCCGCTCGCGCGCGGTCAGCCCGAACGCTTCCAATCTCAGGGGGACCGAGTACTCGGCGCCCGAGCGCTGCAGCACGATCGCCACTCGCCCGTCGCTGCCCCCGTCGGGCAGTGAGCCGTACAAGGTCAGCCACCCGGACGAGGTGGGCACGTGGAGGGGAGGCGCGGACCGTCCCGTACGGCTGTAGTTCCGAACCTCCGCGGCGATGGTGAGTACCGCCGCGGGAACGGCCCGGTGGGCTGGGTCATCGTTCACCAGCAGCGACACGAGCGCCTCTGCCGAAGGTGTCGTCACTTCGACCTCGTCATGCCTGTCGAGGACGATCAGGCCTGGAGCGCGGTCTTCGTCAGCGCGTCTCGCGGCGTCGAAGCGATAAGAGCTGCGCAGCGCCTCCGCCACCGGGCGTGAGAGCCGCGCCAGGAGTCGCGCTTCGTCGGCGGTGAAGTCACCGGTCTTCTCCGTGCGGTGCAGGACGACGCAGCCCCAGGCGCGGCCGCGCGTGACCATGGCGGCGCGCATTTCTTACGGGGTACCGATCGGTCGAAGGTACTCGACGTAACGCGCACTGCGCTCTGGCCGACCGCGGGTCGTCTCGCTGAGCACTGCCACCGGCGTGCGCCGTGTGGCGAGGGCGGCGAAGGTGTTGACGTCCTCCCGCAGGTACTCGCTGGTGACGACCGCACCGGCGGCCATGGCCTCGGTCTCAGGGGTGAGGAAGCCGCCTGTCATCAGCTCCACAGGATTCGCGGTGGTCAGCAGGCGCGTGTCGGGGTCGAGGCCGTGCCAGCAGAAGGCGTCGACCGGCATCACGCGCCGAATCCGGGCCGCGAGCTCCGCGTGCAGTTCGCCGTAGGGCAGTCCGCGCCCCCCGAGGCGCTCCACGTCGGCGACGAGGCGGTCCAGGGTCCACATCTCCACATGTCCATGGTGACGGCGACGAGCACGGTAGATGCCCACATGCACGAAAGATCCCAGATCAGCAGGGATGTGCGACGTCCCCTGGCTGGCGGAGGGTGTGGTCGGAGCCGAACCTTCGGCGCCGTAAACCCACGAGGAGGACACGACCATGTCTCGCGAGATCGTCGGCGCCGAGCGCGCCACCCAGACCCTGTGTTTCGCCGCACCACTGCTGCCCGGGACGTCGTCCAGCGACCGCGAGGAGATGCTCTCCTGCTGGCACGGCGTGCGCAGCGACGATCACACCGCCTCCCGTCGCCGTCACGGCATCAGCCGCGAGTCGGTCTGGATCCAGGGCACACCCAACGGGGACGTCGCCGTCGTCCTCATCGAGTCGGCAGACCTGCCCCACGCTCTGCTGGGCCTCGCGACGTCGGACGAGCCCTTCGACGTCTGGTTCCGCGAGCACCTGCTCACAGTTCACGGGATGGACCTGAGGGCCGGGATGACGCTGCCGGAACTGGTGCTCGACTTCGGCGGCTAGCAGCTGCGCGTGGACCTTCCGGAACCCGTAGAGACCATGACCGAGCGTGGGGTCGGTGTGCACCCGCACGACCTCGGCCAGCACCCGCTCATCACGTAGCGCCCGTGCCGAGGGCGCCCGAAGCTTGTGCGCGTAGTAGCTGTTCGGGGCGATCAGCACGCCGTGCTCACCGAGCACGCGGTAGATCGGCTCGACCCCGAACCTTCCACGGTGGTCGTCCATGAAGGCGACTACCACGGCAAACGCGGGTCGAGCTCCCGCGCGAAGAACGAGCTGGCCGCCAACAGAAGCTCATTCGCGCGCTTGAGCTCACGGTTCTCCCGCTCGGACTCCTTGATCCGCTGCGCGTCGCCCGTGGTCGTCCCGGGTCGCCGGCCACTATCGATCTCCGCCTGTTTGCACCACCCACGCAGGGTGTCGGCGTTCACCCCAGTCCGCTGACCGATCCGGACCACCGCAGCGTTCAGGCTCAACTCGGGTATCTTGCTCGCGGGCCTCTAGGACGAGCCGCTGCGCCCCCTCACGCAACACGTTCGGATACTTCCTCGGTGCTGGCACAAGACCACCTTCTCGTGGCTTCGCACCCCTCACGAGACCGGGGACGGTTCAATCTCACCTAGGTGAATGTCGTCGTGAATTGATGATTCCCTGTGCGCCCGGTGCGAGGTTGTGTGTGGAGTGCCGCTCGTTCTTCCTGTCCTGTCCACTGATTTGCCTTCGACCAGCGCCAGTCGTCGAGCGCCAGGCCCGAGAGTCGGCGAGGTCAGGTGCCTCGTTGCTGTCCACGCCTCGCCTACCGGTTGCCAAGGCCAAGGGAGCTTTGAGATGAACCACGACCGTTCGCACGCGATGGACCATGTCGTCCTTGTTCTCTTCGAGAACCGCTCGTTCGACAACGTCCTGGGCCATCTCTATGGGCCTGAGGATGGCAAGACGTTCGAAGGCGTGATCGGCAAGGACCTGAGCAACCCGATCCCGGAGTGGGCGGAGCACGGAGCCGAGCGCAAGAGGGTGCCGTTCACCGTCGCCGACAACATGGACGCACCGAATCCGGACTCAGGGGAGGAGTACTTCCACACCAACACCCAGCTGTACAACACGCTCGACGAGCACAACCGGTTCAAGCTCGCCGAGAAGGTGACCGCGCCGTGGAACGTCCCCCCGCCGGGCACCGCTCCCACGATGGACGGGTTCGTGACGGACTACATCAGCACGTTCACCAGCGAGATCGGCCGCCAGCCGACCTACGATGAGTACGCACAGATCATGACCGGGTACACGCCCGAGCAGGTGCCCGTGCTGAACGGGATCGCCCGTGCGTTCGGGGTTTTCGATCACTGGTTCTCCGAGGTGCCCTCGCAGACGTTCATGAACCGCTCGTTCTGGACGTCGGGGACAGCATCGGGCTTCGTGACCAACGCTCCCGGGGACAAGTGGACGCGAGAGAACACCCAGGAGACTCTGTTCAACCGGCTCGAGGCGCACGGCCGCACCTGGAAGGTGTACGTGCTCGAGCCCGCCCGGCTCTCCTACACCGGGTGGATCCACATGCCCCGCCTCAAAGACCGCCTTGCGACACACTTCGTCCCATTCTCCGAGTTCGAGCGCGACGCGGCCAACGGAACGTTGCCTGACTTCAGCCTCATCGAGCCACATCTCATCGCCGGGCACGGCGACTACCACCCAGCCTTCGGCCGGGCATTCATCGGTCACGGTTACGACATTGCGCTGGATCCACCGTCGTCGATCCTGTCCGGTGAGAGCTTCCTCGAACGCATCTACCGGTCGGTCAAGTCGGCCGGCGCGAGCGAGGGATCCAACGCGTACAACACTGCGTTCTTCATCGGCTGGGACGAGCCGGGCGGTACCTATGACCACGTTCCGCCGGGATCGGTTCCTCCGCCGGACCCAGGTGCGCCCCCCGGACAATGCGACTTCACGTTCGACCGCTCCGGCTACCGCGTGCCGGCGATCATCGTCTCCCCGTGGGTCGACGAGGGCACCGTGATCAACGAAGAACACCGCCACACCTCGCTGCTCGCTACCCTCCGCAAAATCTGGGATCTCGGTGACCCGTTCACCGCTCGGGACGCCTCCGCGCGCGCGTTCGACCAAGTCCTCTCACGCGACACCCCACGCGACCCCGACACCTGGCCCGAGTTCGACCCGCGGCCGCTCCCGGAATGGCAACTGACCAAGGTGCAACTCGGCGAGGTGCTCAGCAATCTCGGCAAGGTGATCGGGCCGGCACTCGTCGAGCACGCCAAGCAGTCTGGGCACCCGCTCCCCCCCGAGCTGGGCGACGCCGACCACCCGCCGACGCCGACGCAGCTCGTCGACTTCATGTTCGCGACAGCGGGCAAGTACTTTCCCCGACTCGTCCCCGACAGCACCGAAGACGCCGAGACGTACAGATAGGACGGAGCCGGTAATGGGCGCAACGGTGGAACAAACAGAGCAGGACGAGCCACCAGATTCCCCAACCACCGTGCACTCAAAGTGCCGATCCTGAGCGGCGACAAGGGCATTCGAGAGCGCTCAGATTGATCTCGATCGACGCTTCTGTT
>Ga0335071_10007203_pt1 | contig 11457 bp, 6 predicted proteins | sample Lox_Sample_15_FD_206724 | JGI IMG/M metagenome (GOLD analysis project Ga0335071, IMG submission 206724) | Soil microbial communities from Loxahatchee National Wildlife Refuge, Florida, United States - Lox_Sample_1.5 | ecosystem: Environmental > Terrestrial > Soil > Wetlands | place: USA: Florida...
TGCCCGGTGCACGACGTCCTCCGCGCCTCCACCGTCACCCGGGAGAAGAAGAACCACCCGGAGGCGGTGATCATCGCCCACCCCGAGTGCCGGGCGGACGTCCTCGAGCTCGCCGACGAAGTCTGCTCCACCACCGCCATGCTCGCGGCCGTAGCCCGCCACCCCAAGGCCCACACCTTCATCGTGGCCACCGAGCACGGCATGCTGCACCAGCTGCGAGAGCGCTATCCCGATCGCGAGTTCGTCGTCGCGGACGGGTGCCTCGGCTGCCGAATGCACTGTCCCTACATGAAGATGATCGACCTTTTCATGGTCCGCGACGCGCTCTTGCGCGAGAAGCACCTGGTCCGGGTCCCACAGGACGTGGCCGCGGGGGCGCGCCGGGCGCTGGAGCGGATGATCGCCGTCCCTCGCGACGCCTGAGGGATGTCCTCCCGGCGCGCCGCCTTTGACCTCTCCGCGAACGAGCTGGCCGCCCGGCTCGAGGCGGCGCGCGCCGCGAGAAGGCCGCTCATCGACCTGACCGAGTCGAACCCGGTCCGCGCCGGCTTGGGCTGGCCCGCTTCTCGCCTCGAGACCGCCCTCGCCCGCCCCGGGGCGGCGACCTACCACCCCGATCCCCGAGGGTCCCCGGGCGCGCGCCGAGCGGTGGCCGCCTACCTCGCCGACCGCGGCGCCGCCGTCCCCATCGACCGCATCCTCCTCACCGCCTCCACCAGCGAGGCCTACGCCTATCTCTTCAAGCTGCTCTGCGATCCCGGCGACGACGTGCTCGTCCCGGCGCCCGCCTACCCTCTGCTCGAGGTCCTCTCGGCGCTCGAGTCGGTCGAGCTGCGCCGTTACCCCCTGCGGTACGACGGGACCTGGCACCTCGACCTCCCCGCGCTCGAGGCAGCCGTCGGTCCGAGGACGCGCGCCGTCGTGGTCGTGTCCCCCTCGAACCCGGTGGGTGCCGTCCTCTCGCCTGAGGAGCTCAAAGCCCTCGACGAGATCTGTGGCGCACGGGACCTGGCCCTTCTCTCCGACGAGGTCTTCGCCGACACCGCTCCTCCCGGCACGCCGAGCGCGCTCGGTGCGCGCCGCGCACTGACCTTCCACCTCTCCGGGGCCTCGAAAGTGTGCGGGCTCCCGCAGCTCAAGGTGGCGTGGCTCGCCGCGGCCGGTCCCGAGACCCTGGTCGCGCCAGCCCTGGACAGGCTCGAGCTCATCGCGGACACCTTCCTCTCCGTGTCGGGGCCGTCGCAGCTCGCCCTGGAGGAGCTGCTCCCGGAGCGCGAGGCCTTCCTCCACCCCCTGAGGGCAAGGCTCAGGGAGAACCGGTCCAGGCTTGAGCGGTTCGCAGGATCGGCTTTCTCGCCGCTTGGCGGCGCCGGCGGTTGGTCGGCGGTCCTCAGGGTCGGCGAGACGCTCGACGAGGAAGCCCTCTGCCTCGCGCTTCTCGAGGAGGACCAGGTGGCGGTCCAGCCCGGGTTCTTCTTCGACTTCGAGCGAACGGGGTATCTCGTCGTGTCGCTCCTGACGCCTCCGCCGGACTTCACCGAGGGCATCGACCGCCTGGCGCTCCGCCTTTGCGAGGGCCGCTGACGTCCAGCGCGAAAAACCCCCGTGGGTTCGCTGGAAAACCGGCGCTCACAGGGTGGAGAGGCGGTTTGACACCCCCTCGGCACCCTTCTATAAGGCTGCCCAGAGATGAACCGCTTCAAGCTCTGGCTCTTCGCGCTCATCCTGCTCGTCGCCGCGGCTCTCTCGATGCGCGGTCTCGTCGGGGACCTGCGCCGGCAGGCCATCGACGCCTTGGACCGGCAGCTCCTCTCCGCCCAGGCCCGGGCCGAGGCCGCCGAGCGCGCGCTGGACGGCGATCTCACGTCGGCGGTGGCGCTCGCCGCCCAGGACGACCGGCTCGGGGCGGCGCTCCGCGCCGGCGTCGCCGCCCCCGAGCCTCCCGCGGCGAAGCCGCGCCGGCCCGCTGCCCCCCCTCCCCCCCCGCCCCAGTCCCCCGAGCAGCTCGCGGCGGCTGTGGACCAGGCGGCCGCCGATGCGGTCACCTCCGCACAGGCTCTCCTCGGAACCGCCCAGCCCGGGCGAGAGGTGCGAGCCTATAGCCGCGAGGAGTTCCAGCGCCGGCCTCCCCCCGATGCAGAGGTCGCGGCCTTCCTGCAGGACGCTCTCGATCACAAGGTGCATCGCGGGTACGCTTTGATAGCGGGGAAGCTCTACGCGGGAGCGGCAGCGCCGGTCTTCGACCGGGGAGCTCTGGCGGTGTTCGCCCCGGTCGACGCGAGCTGGGCCTCCGCCGCCGTGGCGGGCACGGGGGCGGCCCTCATCCTCGCGGTTCCCGGACAGAAGCCCGTGGCCGGCAGCCGGCAGGCCGACGCCGAGGCACTCGTCCGTTCCGCCACGAAGGCCTTGGCCCCCACCGACGTCGATCGCCTCGCGCCAGTCGACGTCTCGCCGGCCTGGCTCAGACTGCAGCTCCCCAAGGTCCGCTCGTTCTTGGGACCGCTGCCCGCCGACCGCGTGGTGGCGCGACCGCTCCCGGGCGTGAAGGGGGGGCAGATGGTGCTCGCCCTCTCGGCCCGGCCGCTCCTCGCCCCCCTCGTGATGCTCGAGTGGACCGTGGCCGCGGCCCTCGTCCTGGCGTTCCTCCTCACGGTGGTGTTCGGGTTCCTGGTGAAGCCCACCGAGGTGGCGGCTCCGGTGCCGCCCGCCCTGGTGGATGCCGCCCGCAAGATCGAGAAGGGGGACTTTTCCGCCCGGGCCCCGGTGCTGGCGGGGAAGGTGGGCACGGTGGCGGCGGCGCTCAACAGGGCCGCCGAGGCGGCGGCGGCCGAGCCCACCCCCCCCGCGCCTTCCGCGGCCGGAACCCTCGCCTCCGAGTTCTTCGCGAAGGGACCGGAGCCGCTCGCCGCCGAATCGGTCGATCCATTCAGCCTGGGGGCACGGGGGGCAAGGTCCGGTCCGGTGGGCGGATCCGTTCCGGCAGGGGAGAGGCTCGCGAGCGATACCGCAAGGCTCGACGGTGCGAACCTCACCCCCTCGGCGTTCGAGGCGACGCCGCTCGCAGCCTCTCACCCCCCACAAGCCCGGGGGTCTCAGCCTCCCGCGTCCGCCGGCCCTCCGCCGGCGTCGGTCCCCGCCCCCGCTTCCCCCCCCGCGCCCGTCCCCGCCGCTCCGGCTCCTCCGATCGCGGCGACGGCCGCGGCCCCCGAAGCCTCTGCCGGCCCTCCCCGGGGGGCTCCGGCCCCCGAGGGAGGGGACGAGGAACACTGGCGCGACGTCTTCCGCGAGTTCGTGAGGACACGCGGGCAGTGCGGGGAGTCCGCCGAGGGGCTCACCTACGAGCGCTTCCGCCAGAAGCTCGAGTCGAACAAGGGAGCGCTCATCGCGAAGTATGGCTGCAAGACGGTCCGCTTCCAGGTGTACGTGAAGGATGGCAAGGCCGCGCTCAAGGCCACACCGGTGAGGTGACCGCCGTCCGCTTCCCCCGAGGTGCTCTACGGGGTGGGCGCCGCGGGCAGCCAGAGGGTGAAGGTGGCCCCCTCTCCCGGCATCGACCGGGCCTCCAGCCGACCGCCGTGCTCCTCGGCGATCCGCCGCGCGATGGACAGGCCGAGCCCGGTGCCGCCCTTCTTGCGCGTGAAGTAGGGCTCGAAGATGCGAGCCAGGTCTTCCGGGGCGATTCCCACCCCCGTGTCCGAGACGGCCAGGGCCACGAGCCCCCCCTGGGCGCGGGCGGAGACGCGGAGCACCCCCCCGCGCGGCATGGCGTCGAGAGCGTTCTGGACGAGGTTCAGGAGCACCTGCACCACTTGGTCTCTGTCGGCCAGGACCTTGGGCAGACCCTGGGCCACGTCCCGTTCGACCGTGAGCCCGTCGAGCGGGGGGAAGAGGGCCAAGAGCGTGGAGACGAGATCCTCGGGTGGGACCGGCGATGGCTCCGGAGCGGGGAGCCGGGCGAAGCGGCTGAACTCGTCCACGATCCGCTTGAGGCGGCGCACCTCCTCCCCTATGGCCCGGGTTCCCTCATCGAAGATCTCCGGGAAATCGGGGCGGGAGGACGCCTGCGCGTCCCGGAGGGTCTCCACGCTCATGGCGATGGGGGTGAGAGGATTCTTGATCTCGTGAGCGAGGCGGCGAGCCACCTCGCGCCAGGCGGCCACCCGCTCCGCCTGCGCCAGCCGGGCGCGTCCGACGGCCAGGTCCTCCGTCATGGCGTCGAAAGCCCGAACGAGCTCCCCCACCTCGCCGGAGGCGGGGGCGCCGACCCGCGCCGAGAGATCTCCGGAGGCGACGCGGGCGGCGGCCTCGCGCATGGCCTCGAGGGGCCGGGTCACGCGGGCGGCGATGGCGCTCCCCGCGGCCAGGGCCGCGACCCCACCCGCAAGCAGCGCGGCCACGAAGGCGAGCACCACCGTGGCGGCAGCGCGGGCCAGGCCCTCCGAGGCCAGCCTGAGCTCGACCTCGCCGACCGGGGCGCCGGCCGGCCCGAGCGGGAGGACACGCCGCGCTCCGGCGAGGCCCACGCCGAGCCGCGCCCCCCAGACGGCGAGCCGCGCCGTACCCGCCCCCGAGGGCGCCTCCGCCCGGGCCAGGACCGCGCCCCCCGTCCCGCGGATCTCCACCTCTCCGCTCGTGAGGAGGGCGAGCCGGCGGGCGCGGTCCAAATCGAGGCCCAGGCCTCCCACGAGCTTGAGCCTCGGGTCGCCGGGAACGGGCACCCAGGAGACGAACGCCAGGAGCGGCTCCGGACCCGAGGGCCCGGCCCGGGTGACGACGCGGGGGACCGCCTCCTCCGGCGGCAAGAGGAGCAAGGGGCCGAGCTCGGGGTCCTCATCGCCGGCCCGCCCGGGCAGGTGGCCCGAGGTCACCACCTCGCCCGACGCCGCCACCAGGGAGAGAACGTCGAGACCGCTCGCTCCCATGAGCTCCACCCCGCGCCCGGCGGCGTCGGCCGGCAGAAGGGCCCCGGCCTCAAGGTCGCGGGCGAAGGCCTCCACCTCCGGGCTCTGGGAGAGTACGCCGACGCGGGTGGCGGCCTCATGAGCGAGCCGCGTCAGCTCCCCCTCGAGCGCCCGGGCCGCGCCGTTGAGGCGCGCCTCATGCTCCGAGGAGAGCGCCCGGGCGAGCGTCCGCGTCACGGGGAAGAGGGCGGCGGCGAGCGGGAGGACCGCGAAGAAGGTGAAGAGGGCCGCGAGCTCTGTGCGGAGCCTCACCGGTTCTCCCCCTCCAGCCGCCACAATTCGCCCGGGTCGAAGCCCCCGTCGGCGAACACGCGAAGGCCCTCGAGGCCGGGCCCCGCCGAGTTCCGCTCCCCCGTCGCGAAGAGCGGCACGAGGTCGAGGGCCCGGGTCAACTCCTCCGCCCGCGCAAAGGCGGCATCCTGGGAGAGCCCGGCCATCTCGGCGAGAACGCGCCGCGCCACCATCGGGCCCCGGGTGGCGAGCGCCACCTGGCCGGCCGCCAGCGAGGGAGCGAGTGAAAGGACCGGAACCGCGACCAGGGCCACGTCGTAGTCCTCCGCCCCGAAGCGGGCCGCGAACCGGCTCGGTCCCTCCACCTCCGCCGAGGCGCGCAGGCCGGCGTCGAACAGCTTCACCTGCAGCCGCCCGGCCACCGCGCGCTGGTCGGGCGCATCGGCGAGGGCGAGGAGGGCGAGCCTCACCGGCCTGGCTCCGTCGCCGGCCGGGACCGGGCGCGGATTGGGGCCCGGCGCCGGGAGCAACGCGGGCGGGACCAGCGTCTCCATCGGAGCAGACGGGCCGCGGGCGAACCGGCGGGCCAGCTCGGCCCGGTCGATCGACTGGATCACGTTCCGGACGTGGTCGGTCTCGCTGCCCAGCCGCCGTGGGTTCAGCACGGCCACGGTGACGAGGAGGGGGGGCGTGGGCGGACAGGACCTGGCCCCCGCAAACGCCTCCGGCCTTTGAACCAGATCGGCCTCGCCGCGGGAGAGCGCACGGGCGGCAGCGCGGGCGTCTGCCCCCTTGAGGAGAAGCCGGTCGGCGAAGGCCCGCCCGCGCCAGTGGAACGGGTTCACCTCGAGGCGAGCCCCGGATCCGTCGAGGGTCTTGAGCCGGAATGGGCCCGCGCCCTCGCCCCCCCGCGAGACCACCGCGGCGGTCGGGGCCGCCAGGGCGAAAGGCCACTCGGGCATGGGAAAGGCCAACGTCACGAGGAGCTCGCGATCGGACAGGACCTCTACGCCCGGCAGGACCAGAGCCCGCCCGTCGAGGAAAGCGTCGGCACCGAGGATGGGCAGCGCCACCCAGGCGTGTGCCGATCCGCTCGAGAGGAGCCGCCCGAGGCTCGCCGCCACGTCGGCCGCCCCGAGGGGAGTTCCATCCGCGAACCGTAGCCCCGACCTCAGCAGGAGGCGAAAGGCGCGGCCGGCGGCCTCGGGGACGGGGACCTCCTCGAGCAGGCCCGGCGAGAGATGCCCCTCGCCGTCGATCTCGAGCGGCAAGGAATGGAGGGCGCGCACGAGCATGAGGTCGGACGAGTTGATGGCCAGGGCCGGGTCCACCACTCGAGGGGCCGAGGAGACGAGAACGCGGATCTCCCCGCCGTAAGCGGGACGAGCAGCGCCGTTCGCGGGGACGGGCGGGACGAGGAGGATCGCCAAGACAAAAGCCGCCCTCACGGCAACTCCCTCGGGTCAGCCGTCACGAGCAACAGATCCGTCACGGGCGAGCCGTCGCTCTCCCGCGACACGAGCGCCAGCACCGCATCGTCCACGCCGTCGCCGGTGACGTCCCCGCCGGCAGCGGCCAGGATCGCGCCGGTGAGCGGCGGCGATTCCAGCACGACCGGTTGCTCGGCGAATGGGGCGATCACGCGCACCCGGTCGGTGCCGTCCGTGCGGGTCGACGACGCCACCACCTCGGCGGTCCCATCGCCGTGGAGGTCCGCGAGCGCAAAGCCCACTCCCACGCCGGGGATGGGCGGCCCGGCGGGCTTCAGGTCCGGGCCGAGGAGGGTGAGCGCGAGGCTCGAATCGAGGGCTGCGAAAGCGATGGGACCGCCCTGGGGAGCGGCCGAGACGCCGAAGAGGTGACGGTCCGACCGCGGGCGCGCCTCGGGATCGACCGAGGGGGTGAGCTCGTCGAGCAAGAGGCCCTCGCCCGGAGCGAACGCGCCGAAGAGCCGAACGCCGCCCTCCGCGGCGCACACCGGAGCCGCAGGGAGAGTGGCCACCACCTCCAGGCGGTCCCCGTTCCGGGCGAGCACTTCGGCCTGCGGTGCCCCCGCCTGCTCTACCGCCAGGCGTCCCCCGCCGAAGTCGCCGAGCGCGACCATGGCCGCTGGGTCGCGAATCCGCTGCCATCCGGAGCGATCGGGCTCGCGCCGCGCCACCTCCCTCCCCGTGGTGGAGAGGAGCAGCACCGCGTCCGGGGTCACCGCTGCGATGGCGGGGCCGTCGCCAGCGTCCCCGATCGCCAGGGCGAGGACCCTGCCGCTGATCCTCGAGAGCGTCCGGATGCGTGCAAACGGCGACCCCGGCGGCCGCTCCTCCCGTCCGAGCGAGAGCGTCTCGGGGTCGGCAGGCCCGCGGGCTTGCACCAGGCGAGGGGCGCGTGCGCGCGCGCCCGCTTGCCGCTGGAGGAAGAAGGAGTCCCAGGTGGGGATGAGCTCACCCACCAGCGCCACCTCTCTACGGCCCGGGACGAGCCCGGCCTGCACGCGCAGGAGCCAGTCCTGGCCTGCGGCACGAGCGGTCGACTCGGCCTCGGGGCCTCCTCGGGAGGGGGTAACCGAGTAGCCGAGGTGCGCCAGGCTGTCCGAGAGCGCTGCTTCCGCGGGGCCCACGAGCGCCCCGGCCCGGGCCTCGACGAGGAGGGCCATGCCGCGACGTCCGTTCGCAGGGGGACCCAGGGCCTGCCCCAGGCCCTCTGCCACGGCGGAGAGCGCCGGTGGTGGGGCTCCCGCGGGTGCGGCGAGGAGGATCGCGAGGACGAGGGGAGGCGCGGCCATCGGGGAGGGGTTCTCCCGGCCTCCTCACCGGTCGTCCTGGAAGAAGTTTTCCGGCGGGGGACCGGCGTCCTGCGGGCCCGTCGTCGCGGGCGCGGTGCCGGCCAAGAACGAGGCGAAGGGGGCGCTCGACGACAACGGTCCAGCTGGCTTGCCGGAGGCGGCATCGATGCGGACCTGTTCCACCCCGGGCACGGGATCGAAGTCCACGGGGGGCCGGTTGCCCAGGGCGGCCTGCATGAAGGAGAGCCAGGCGGGGAGGGCCGCCATGGCACCGGTCTCCCTGGGGCCGAGCATCGAGTGATCGTCGAACCCCACCCACACCCCGGCCACGAGGTCGGGAGTGAAGCCGACGAACCAGGCGTCGCGGTGGTCCTGGGTGGTCCCGGTCTTGCCCGCCGCCGGGCGTCCCAGGGCGCGCGCGGAAGCGGCCGTGCCGGACTCGATCACCTGGCGCATCATCGAGGTGAGCACGTAGGCCACATCCGGCCGGGTCCCGGTCGCCGGAAGCGGAAACGGCGGCCGCCCGTCCCCCCCATCCTCGGCGGGCGCAGGCCCGATCACGCTCTCGTCGCCCCCCTCGCCCGGGCCGGGCGCGGTCTCCATTTCCGTCCGGGGCGGCATCGCCGGCCCGTGCTCCTCGAGCACGTTCCCGTGGCGGTCGCGCACGGAGAGGATGAGGATGGGCTCGGCCGCGAACCCGTGCGCGGCGATGGAGGCGTAGGCGTTGGTGAGCTCGAGCGGCGTGACCTCCCCGGTGCCGAGGGCCAGGGTGAGGTTCCGGGGGAGTTCGGAGGAGATCCCGAGGCGATCGGCGAAATCGATGACCGCGTCGACCCCGAGCGCATTCACGAGCTTCACCGAGACGGTGTTCTTGGACTGGGCGAGGGCCTCTCCGAGGAGCATGGCGCCGTCGAAGGCGTCCCGCTCGTAGTTCCTGGGCTTCCATTCCTTCCCGGTGAATGGGTCCCGGTAGAGATCGGGCGTGTCGTAGACGATCGTGGCGGGCGTGAAGCGCCGCGACTCGACCGCCGTCCCCCAGACGAACGGCTTCATCGCGCTACCCGGCTGGCGCCGCGCCTGGATGGCTCGGTTGAACAGGTTCTCTCTCCCGTAGTCGAGGCCGCCGACCAGCGCCCGCACGCCGCGCGTCTGTGGGTCGATGGCCACCAAGGCCCCCTGCACCTCTGGCGTCTGCTCGAGCGAGAGGGGCAGCGGCTTCTTCTCCCTGGCCGCGCGCTCCGGCGGGATCTTTCCCGGCATCACCTCCACCGTGACGACGTCTCCCTCCGAGAGGACGGCAGACATCCTGCGCGGCGCGGCCGTCACCTCCTGGGGGTTGAAGCGGCGCGCCCAGGCCACGTCGGCCAAGGCGATCTCGCCCCGGGCGTTGCCCAGGTCCACCGTCGCGACCTTGTCCTCCACCTTGAGGACGAGGCCAGCGTAGGTGTCGCCCACCGATAGCGGCTTGGCCCGGGCGATGCGCGCGAGGTCCTTCTCCTTCACCTCCCCGGGATCGATGGCCTCCGGATCCACCCGCCCCAGGTCCCAGACGAGAACCTGCCCCGGGGCCGGATCCGCGCTCTCGAGCTCCTTGCGCCAGATCGGCAGGGCGGCCTTGAGCAGTGCCGGGTCGAGGTGAAGACGGGGGCCGCGCCAGCCCTGTCGGCGGTCGACGGCCCGGAGGTCGGCCTCGAGCGCCAGCTCGGCGTAGCGTTGGAGGCGAGGGTCCATGGCCACTTCCACCACGAGGCCGTCGGTCTCCACTCGGTCCCTGCCATACCTCTCGTCGAGCAGCTTGCGAACGGTGTCGGCGTACCAGAGGCCGGCCGGATCGGACGGGGGGGGCCGGGTGGCGATGGGACGGTCCATCTCTGCCCGGGCCTGGGCCGGGGAGATGAAGCCCTCTTCCTGCATCCGCCGCAGCACGTACTGCTGCCGCTTCTTGCCCGCGGCCGGATGGTTGAGAGGGGACCAGCGCATGGGCGACTGGATGAGGCCCGCCAGGGTGGCCGCCTCGCCCAGGGTGAGCTCCCTCACGCCCTTCCCGAAGTACAACCGGCTCGCCTCCTCGACTCCGTAGCGCAGATGACCGAGGTAGATCTGGTTCAGGTAGAGGTAGAGGATTTCGTCCTTGGTGAGGTTTTGCTCGAGACGGGGTGCGAGCACGAGCTCCTTCACCTTGCGCTTCATCCGCGAGTCGGTCGAGAGCAGGAACGTCTTCACCACCTGCTGGGTGATGGTGGAACCGCCGCAGGCCACCCCCCCGCGGAGGAGCCCCTTCCCGAGGCACCGGAAGATGGCGAGGTAGTTCACTCCCTCGTGCTGGTAGAAGCGGGCGTCCTCGGCGGCCAGGACGGCCTTCTTGAGGACATCGGGGATGTCCTCTATGGGGACGACCGTCCGGCGCTCGCGGGAGAACTGGAACGCCTCGGTGCCGTCGAGTGCGTACACCCTCGTCGAGACCAGAGGCTCGTAGTCCTTGAGCGTGTCGAAGGCGGGCAGCTCGCGGGTCCAGGCGAGGATCACTCCCCCGGCGAGGAGTGGAGGGAGGAGCAACGCGACGATGACGAGCCGGAGCACCCTTCCCGGCCTCATCCATTTGCGGCGCACGCCCTTCTCCTGGCCGTCCGGCCGCACGGCGAGTGGCCCTGCGGCTGACGACTTGTGGGCGAGGGGTGTGTGCACGGCGAGGGGCCGAACGATAGCGCCCGGGCCGCCGTTCGGCAAAGCGCGCGGACCCATTCGCGGGGCAGAGCAGCAGGGGGCGTGCCAGTGCGCTCGCCGGGGGGGAGCGCTGGCTCGGACCGGCGGGGGAGCCAAACGGCGGACCCAAAACAACGACCGCGGCCGCCCGCCCCAGCGGGCGGGTACTCGGGCCCTACCCGGACCTGTGTCCGCCGCGACACCACCGTGCGCCTCTTGACACGCCGACGGCCGCCTACTCGGCCCCCCGCTTCACCCCGAGCGCCCGCATCTTCTTGTAGAGATGACTCCGCTCGAGGCCCAGAGCCCGGGACGTATCGGAGACGTTGCCTTGGTGCCGATCGAGGGCGGAGAGGATGATCTCGCGCTCCGCCTCCTCCACGAGCTCGTGGAAGGAGGCCCCGGACCGGAACCGGTCGGTGCGCGGCTTCCTTGCCCCGGGGAGGAGGCGGACGACGTCCTCGGCGGCGATCTCGGGCCCGTCGCAGAGGATGACGAGCCGCTCGAGCTGGTTGCGGAGCTCGCGCACGTTCCCGGGCCAGTCGTGGGCATAGAGCGCGAGCAGCGCCTCGCGCGACAGCTGCATGGGCCGGCGTCCGTTCCGCTCGCAGGCCTCCCCGAGGAAGCGGCTCGAGAGCTCGGGCAGGTCCTCCTTATGCTCGCGGAGCGCTGGGACGTGCACCGGCACCACGTTGAGCCGGTAGTAGAGGTCCTCGCGGAAGCGTCCCTTCTCGACCTCGGCGGCGAGGTCCTTGTTGGTCGCGGCGATGACGCGCACGTCGG
>Ga0335071_10007204_pt1 | contig 11457 bp, 6 predicted proteins | sample Lox_Sample_15_FD_206724 | JGI IMG/M metagenome (GOLD analysis project Ga0335071, IMG submission 206724) | Soil microbial communities from Loxahatchee National Wildlife Refuge, Florida, United States - Lox_Sample_1.5 | ecosystem: Environmental > Terrestrial > Soil > Wetlands | place: USA: Florida...
TCCCTGGAGGCGCCGCCCGAGCCGCCCGAGCTACCCGAGGCTCCCGGGCCGGGCCAGGCCGAGGCCCAGGTGGCCGCGGCGCTCTCCGCCCTGCGCGCCCGACAGGGGCTCTCCCCGCTGGCGCTCTCGCCCCAGCTCTCCGAGGTGGCGCGCCGCCACAGCGCCGCCATGCTGGCTGCCGGCCGCGTCGCCCATGTCGTGCCCGGCAGCCCCGGGCCGGCGGAGCGGCTGGCCAGCGCCGCCATCCCCTACCGGCGCGTGTTCGAGAACGTGGCCGCGGCCGCGACGCCGCTCGCCGCCCACGAGGCGGCCGCGGAGAGCCCGGCCCACCGGAAGAACATGCTCGAGCCGGCGGCGCGTCGGGTGGGCATCGGGCTGGCGCGCGACCGCCTGCCCACCGGTGATGCCCGCGTCTACCTGACCGAGATCCTGATCGAGCCGGCCGCGGCCGACGACGGCCCCCTCACCCTCGACGCGCGCGTTCGCGAGGCGCTCTGGCAGGAGCGGGCGCGGTGGGGGCTGCCCCCGCTCACCGCGGACGACGCGCTCGACGAGCTGGCCCGCGACGCGGCCGCCGAGCTTCGCGCGCGGGACGCCCGCGAGCTGCCCGACCTGGCCGAGCGGGCGCTGGGGCTGCGCAGGGGCCTGGCCGCCGCCGACGCCTTCGTGGCCACCGAGCCGCGCGAGGCGACCCAGTCGCAGAACCTGAGGGACCGGCGCTTCCGCCGGGTGGGGGTCGCTGTGGTCGAGGGTGCGAGCCCGCACTACGGCGCGGGGCGGCTCTTCATCGCGGTGGTGTACACCGACTGAGCGAGCCCATGCGCGCCCGGCCTACACCAACCGCCGCTGTGTGGCGTAGCTCTCCACCCCGCCCTCCACCTTCGGCTGGATGCTGTGCAGCTCGCAGCGCGAGCAGCTCCAGCTGTTCCAGCCTCGCATCACCGCCTCGTCCAGGCAGCTATCGTAGAAGCCGCAGAACAGGTTGCGGTGCCCCTCGACGCCTCGGTCGGGGTTGATCGGCGCGGTGAGCTCGGTGGGACTCGGCTTGGCGAGCACGGTGGACTCCTCCGGATGGCCGGGCCATCCTCTCCAAGGCGGCGCGACGGTGCGCGTGAGCGCATTGGGCCCCTCCCGTCGTCGCTCGCCCCCTCTCCCCGGGGGTGGCGAGCCGCTCGGCAATCTGACATTCCGGGTGATCGCGACCGACCGCTCGGACGGCCGGCCTGGCCGTATATCGCGCCCCCGGACCGATCGAGTCAAGAGCATGCGGCCCCCCTTTGGTGTGACCCTCCTGGCCTGGTCGGAATCTCCCGGCCGGTCGCCCCCTTGGCGGAGGGCTCGGGCGCTTTGCCCGCTGGCCGCGCTCCTCCTCGCTCTGGCGTCCCCAGAAGCGCACGCGACCGAGACGCCCCTCTGCGACTGGTTCTCGTCGCTCGGCGAGGCCGCTCAGGACCTGGCCGGCGGGCTTGCCGAGCCCTCGGAGGTCGCGGCGCGCCGCGCGCTCGAGGCGCGCCCCCGCGGCGCCGCGGCGGCGCGCGCCTCTGCCGCCCTGGGGCTCGCCCTGGAGGCCGAGGGTGCCCACCGCGCCGCGGCCGACGCCCTGGAGCTCGCCCTCGCGCCGCCCACCGCCCCGGCGCGCGCCCACCTCGCCTACCTGCGCGGCCAGGCCCTCCTCCTCGCCGGGGACGCGCCGGCGGCGGCCCGCCTCCTCGGCGAGGCGGCCCGCGCGGCGCGGCTCGCGGTCGGCCGCCGCGCCGGCTTCCTGGAGGGGCGCGCCCTGGCCGCCGCCGGGCTGGCCCCCGACGCCGTGGCGGTACTCGAGCCGCTCCTGCGGCGGTTCCCCGACGACCCCGCCGCACCGGCGGCCCGCCTCGACCTCGCCGACGCCCGGCGCGCCACCGGGGACGAGGCCGGCGCCGTCGCCCTCTACCGCGAGATCTGGCTCGGCGCCCAGCCCCCCGAGGCGGACCAGGCCGGCGACCGGCTGGAAGCCTGGCGCAGGGCCGGAGGGCCGGTGCCGGCACCGGCGGCCGAGGACCGCCTGGCCCGCGCCGAGCGGCTCCTCTCGGACGGCCGCCCCGAGGAGGCGCTGCGGGAGTGCGACGGGGCCGCGAGCGAGGAGCCGCCACGCCCCGACGTGGTCCAGGCGCTGCGCGGGTCGGCGCTATTGGGCATGGGTCGCTCCGCGGACGCGGCCCGCGTGGCGGAGCCGCTCGCCGACGCGCCGGATCCGGACGTGCGCCGAGCCGCCCAGCTGGTCCTGGCCAAGGTCGCCGCCCGCGCGGGCCAGCTCGACCGAGCCATCGACCTCTACCGCAAGGTGAGCGCATCGGACTCCCTGGTGCCGGGCCTGCCGCCGGCCCGACAACGCGAGCTCTCCGACGACTCGGCCTACCTCGCCGCCTGGCTCCCCTACGACGCGGGGGACTACGCGCGGGCCGCCGGCTCCCTGGAGGATTTCGGGCGCGCCCGGCCCGGCTCCCGACACGCCGGGGACGCGCTCTGGTTTGCGGCCTGGTCGCGAGTCCGGCTGGGCCGCCGCGCGGAGGCGGCCGCCGCCCTGGAGCTTTTGGCCGACGGCCCGCTCGCCGATGCGGCCGCGTACTGGCAAGGACGCCTGCTGGGGGGTGCGCGCCAGCGGGCGCTCCTCCGCCGCGCCGCGCTGATGGGGGGCGATGGCTGGTACGGCGTGCTGGCGCGCTCCCGGCTCGACGCCCTGGGCGAGCCCACGCCCCGCCCCCCGCGCCCTCCGCCACGACCGCTGGGCGAGCTGGTCGACCCCGCCTCGTCCGGGACCTTCGCGGTGGCGGTCGAGCTGCTGGGGCTCGGCCTCGAGGACGCGGCCCTGGACGAGCTGCGCGATCTGGCCTCCTCGTCCCGGGCGCGGGCCGCCGCCCCGCACCTGGCGCAGCTGGCGGCCTTCGCCGGGGACGCCGAGCTGCCGCTGCGCATGGCCCGTGACCACCTGGGCCAGAGCCGCCGCACCCTGCGCTGGAGCCACCCGGCGCCGCACCTGGAGCTGGTCGAGCCGGCCGCCGCCGCCTCCGCCATCGACCCGACCCTGGTCCTGGCGGTGATGCGGCGCGAGTCAGGCTTCCGCCGCGGCGTCCGGAGCAGCGCCGGCGCCGAGGGCCTACTGCAGCTGCGCCCCGCCACCGCCGAGCGGGTGGCCTCGCTGCTCGGCCTCCCCGCCGGCGCCGCCGGCCGGCTGGGCGATCCGGCGGTGAACCTGCCGCTGGGGATCCACTACCTCGGCCTCCTCCTGGAGCGCTTCCATCAGCCGGCCGCCGCCCTGGCCGGCTACAACGCCGGGCCGACCGCCGCGGCCGAGTGGGCGCGTGCCCGCGCGGGGATGCCCCTCGACGAATGGGTGGAGTGCATCCCCTTCCGCGAGACCCGGCAGTACCTCAAGGTGGTGCTGGCGGACTGGGACGTCTACCGCGAGCTGCGCGGCCTGCCCCCGCCCCCGCTCGACCCCACCCGCCCCGTGGCGCGACCCGAACCCGGGGTGGACTTCTAGATCGACGGGTCGGCGCCCCCGGCGGCGACCGCGGCCAGGATGGCGTCGCCCATCCGCCGCAGCACGGAGGGCGTCACGCCCGGCACCGCCCGCATGGCCGCCTCGGTCCGGGGGCGGGCCCGGGCCAGGTCGAGGAGCGTCTGGTCGCCCAGCACCTTGAACGGCGGCCGATCGGCGGCCCGGGCCCGATCCTCGCGAGCCAGGTAGAGCGCGCGCAGCACCCTGAGCTGCCCGGCCCCCAGCTCGCGCGAGCCCCGGATGCGCCGGTAGCCCTCGGGGTCGAACACCCGCTCCCGCGGCTCGGCCGCGGCCACGCGCGCGAACTCGCGCCGGGCCTCCTCCAGCGCCTGTCGCCCGTTCAGCTCCTCGAGCAGCTTCTCCCGGAGCGGCAGGAGGAAATGGGTGTCCAGCGCGGCGTAGGCGAGCTGCGCCTCGGTCAGCGGGCGGTGCCCCCAGTCGGAGCGCTGGAACGCCTTGGAGAGCTTGACCCCGAAGCGCGCCTCGACCATGGCCGAGAGCCCCAGCGCCGAGTGTCCCAGCCGCCGGGCGGCGAGCATGGTGTCGAAGAGCCGGGGCAGCCTCCACCCCCACTCGCGCCGCAGGCAGCGCACGTCGTAGTCGGCACCGTGCAGCACCGTTTCCCGCCCGTCGCACAGTTCTTCACTCAGCGAGGACAGATCCACGGCCAGGGGGTCGAGCACCCAGTCGCCGCCGGGGGTGGAGACCTGCACCAGGCAGACCCGCTCCCGGTAGACGTGGAAGCTGTTGGACTCGGTGTCGAGCGCCACCACCGGCTCGGCCCGCAGCGCCTCCCGGAACCGGGCCAGGGCCAGGGGGTCGGCAACCAGCGTCGGGGGAGGCACCCGTTCCATCCGGAGATTCTAGCGCAGGACGCGGGCGCCCCGCCCCGTGGTATACAGAGCCGCCGTGTTGCTCGCCCGCCTCCGCGGCCTGCTGCTGCTGGCCTACGCCGCGGTCACCATGGTGCTGTTCTTCCTGGTGTCGCTGCCGGTGATGATCCTCACCGGGTCCGGCGACTTGCCCATGTGGCTGGCGCGGCGGGCCTGGTCCCCCTCCTGCCTGTGGGTCTCCGGCTGCCGCCGCGAGGCCCTGGCCGCGCCGCCCCTGCCGGAGGGGCCGCTCATCTTTGCCTCCAACCACGAGAGCGCCCTCGACATCTGGGTGCTGGTCGAGCGCCTCCCGCGCAACGTCCGGTTCATCGCCAAGCAGGAGCTGTTCCGCATCCCGATCTTCGGCTGGTACATGCGCCTGGGCGGCCACGTCCCTGTCGACCGGCGCAACCAGGCGCAGGCGGTGGAGTCGCTGCGGGCCGCCGCGCGCCTGGTCCGGGGCGGCACCTCCCTCATCGTCTTCCCCGAGGGCACCCGCTCCCGCGACGGCCGCGTGCAGCCCTTCAAGAAGGGACCGTTCGCCCTGGCCATGGAGGCCCTGGTCCCGGTGGTCCCGGTGGCCATCTCCGGCAGCGGCGCCGTCACCCCGAGCGGCCTGGTGGCCGTCTGGCCCGGCACCATCCGCGTGGCCCTCGGCGAGCCGGTCCACCCCGCCTCCTATCGCGACCGCGCCGCGCTCCTCGCCGCGGTCCGCGAGCGGATCGTGGAGCTCCACCGTCGCATCGGCGGCCAGGGCGGCGACCTGGATCGCCCCGCGGCGCCGCCCGGTGCCGAGGGTAACGGGGACTGACCCCGGCGCCCTTCGCGCTTGTCCCGCCGGCGGCGCGGGCGGTAGGCTCCGCCCATGGCGGACAGCGATCGCCCGACGCCGGCGAGCTCCCCAAGAGCGCAGGCCCCGCCAGCCCTGGGCTTGTCGAAGGGAGCCCTCCGGGTGAAGGACCTGGCGGTCGACCTGGCTTCGGACCTGGCCCACGGCTACCGGCGCTCCACGCGCTTCTTCAAGATGCGCGCGGTGGCGGTCGGGGCCTGGGCGGCGATCTCGCTGCTCACGCTCTGGCTGGCCTGCCCGTCGGGCGGGCCCAGCAACTCGCTGGGCGCGGAGGTCCAGCTCTCCGAGGAGCTCCTGGGGACGCAGATCCTGGTGTGGAACGGCTCCGGGCGGATGTGGACCGACGTCACCCTCACCCTCGACGGTGGCTGGCGATGGCAGACCAACACCTTCCGGGACGGCCAGCGGCTGGTGATCGCGGTCGGCCGCTTCAGCCGCGACGGCGTCGCCGCCCCCGCCAACCTGAAGCCCCGGGCGTTGACCATCGAGTGTCGCCAGGGCTCGGTGACCGCCCCGCTGGTGCCGAAGGGGCCTTGATGAAGCGCATCCTGCTGGTCGACGACGACGCCGAGATCTGCCAGTTCCTGGCCACGCTCCTCGAGCTCGAGGGGATGGCGAGCGCGGTGGCGCTCACCGCCGAGGTGGCCATGGCCGGCCTGGGCGACGCGGACGCGGTGCTCCTGGACGTGGCCATGCCCGGCCTGGACGGCCTGGAGCTCTGCCGCCGCATGCGCGCCAGCGGCTACGCGCGGCCCATCCTCATCGTCTCGGCGCGGCCCGGCCCCGACCTACCCCGCAAGGCGATGGCGGCCGGCGCCAACGGCTTCGTGCGCAAGCCCTTCGACAACGCCGAGCTGGTGGCCCGCATCCGGGGGCTGCTCGGCGGCCAGACCCGCCCTTAACGGTGCCGCGGGCGAGGTGCGCCCGGCTAGGCCGCGTCGCGCTCCACCGGCTGCAGGTAGCGGTGCAGGAACTGCTTGGTCTTCAGCTCGACCTGGCGGACGCGCTCGCGGGACACGCCCCAGCGCTTGCCGATCTCCTCCAGCGTGCGGGGCTGGTCCTGCTCCAAGCGGTTGTGCACGATGTCCCAGCCCAGCTCGCCGATCCGCTTGCGGACCTTGCCCAGCGCGTCCCGCACCTCGCGGTTGCCCTCGCCCGACAGGTAGGTGTCCTCGGGGCCCGGCTCGTCGTCCTCGATGCGCTCGAGGTGGGTGGCGTCGCCCTCCTCGTCGATGGCGCTGTCGAGCGACAGATCGGGCTGCGCCACGGTGCCGCTCTGCGGGCGCACCGTGGAGCGCGCCTCCTTGAGGTACTTCCCGATGTAGGCCCGGATCCACCAGACCGCGTAGGTGGAGAAGCGGGTCCCGGCGTGCGGATCGAACTTCTCCACCGCTCGCATGAGGCCGACGTTCCCCTCCTGGATGAGGTCGTCGAGCCGCACGGTGCCCCGCCGCTGCTTGCGGGCGATGGCCACCACGAAGGCCAGGTTGTGCCGGACGAGCCGCTGCTTGGCGGCGACCTCGCCCTTGCGCGCGCGGAGCGCCAGCTCGTGCTCCTCGTCGCGGTTCAGCGGAGGGTAGTCCCGAACAGCCTTGAGGTAGGGTGCCAGCTCCTCGAACTCCTTGCTGCCTCTCTGGGGGATCGCCGTCCTCATCCGGTTCCTCGTCGCTTGTCTGAGATCAACTCGCCTCGGCCAGGTAACGTTACGTGAGCTTATTATTGTGGACCTATCAAGTCAAGCTTCCAGGGATACACGCCACACTCGAAAGGAGTACGGGACCTTGGGCCGCTTGACTGCACCTTGAGTGCGACCGAGCCGCCCGCCGCTTCCTAGCCATGCCCGTGCATCCCCTCGAATTCTTGCGTCTGATCAAGCGGATCCGCTTGCCCTCGATACTGTAAATTTTTCGACTTCCCGACTTCCTGAACGAACATTGACGCAAGACTTGCTTACCGCCCGATTCAGATGGATTCGAACCGGCAAAATAGAAAGGGCCCGGCCCCAAGAGGGACCGGACCCCGATCTGTCCGAACCGGCTGGGGAAGCTGCCGCTACTCCTCCGCCCCCACGGCCAGGGCCTCCTCGGCCTCCTCGACCGCGTCGACCGGCGTCTCCACCTCGATGTCGAGGTGCTTGTAGGCCGGAAGGCCGGTGCCGGCCGGGATGAGCCGGCCCATGATCACGTTCTCCTTGAGGCCGCGCAGGTAGTCGACCTTGCCGCTGATGGCCGCCTCGGTGAGCACCTTGGTGGTCTCCTGGAACGAGGACGCCGAGATGAACGACTCGGTGGAGAGCGAGGCCTTGGTGATGCCGAGGAGCAGGGGCTCGCCCTGGGCCGGCCGGCCCTGGGCGGTGATCACCTTCTCGTTCTCCTCCTCGAAGACGAACTTCTCCACCTGCTCGTCGACCAGGAAGCTGGTGTCGCCCACGTCCACGATCCGCACGCGCCGCAGCATCTGCCGGACGATGGTCTCGATGTGCTTGTCGTTGATCTTCACGCCCTGCAGCCGGTAGACCTCCTGCACCTCGTCCACCAGCCAGCGGGCCAGCTCCTTCTCGCCCAGCACCCGCAGGATGTCGTGGGGGTTGGCGGCGCCGTCCATCAGCGCCTCGCCGGCCCGCACCCGGTCGCCGGTGTGCACCGAGATGTGCTTGCCCTTGCCGATCAGGTACTCCTTGGCCAGGTCGGGCCGGAGCTTTCCGTCCACCTCGGGAGTGATGACCACCTTCCGCTTGCCCTTGGTGTCCTTGCCGAAGGCGACCACGCCGTCGATCTCGGAGATGACCGCATGCTCCTTGGGCTTGCGCGCCTCGAAGAGCTCGGCCACGCGCGGGAGGCCGCCGGTGATGTCCTTGGTCTTGGTGGTCTCGCGCGGCATCTTGGCGATGACGTCGCCGGCATCCAGCTCGTCGCCGTCGTTCACCACCAGGTTGGCGCCCTCCGGCAGCATGTAGCGGGCATCGGCCTCGGAGTTGGCCAGCTTGCGGGTCTTGCCCTCGGCGTCCTTGATGGAGATGCGGGGGCGCGCGTCGGGGTCCTTGGAGGCGATCACCACCTTGCGGGCCAGGCCGGTGATCTCGTCCACCTGCTCGCTGATGGTGACGCCGTCGATCAGGTCGCCGTACTTCACCCGGCCGGCCACCTCGGTGATGATGGGCATCGAGTAGGGGTCCCACTCGGCCAGGAGGGTGTTGGGCTCGATGTGCTGCCCCTCGCGGACCAGGAGCTTGGCGCCGTAGACGACGCCGTAGCGCTCGCGCTCGCGCCCCTGCTCGTCGGTGACGATGATCTCGCCGTTCCGGTTCATGACGATGAGGGTGCCGTCCTTCTTCTTGGCCACGCTCACGTTGTGGAACTTCACCAGGCCGGGGTTGCGGTTCTCGATGGTCGACTGCTCGGCCCGCCGCGAGGCGGCGCCGCCGATGTGGAAGGTGCGCATGGTGAGCTGGGTGCCCGGCTCTCCGATGGACTGGGCGGCGATGACGCCCACCGCCTCGCCGATGTTCACCTTCCGCCCGCGGGCCAGGTCGCGCCCGTAGCACTCCACGCAGATCCCGCGCCGCGCCTGGCAGGTGAGCACCGAGCGGATCTTCACCTTGTCGATGCCGGCGTTCTCGATGAGCCGGACCTTGGCCTCGTCGATCTCCTCGTTGGCCTTGACCAGCACGTTGCCGGAGAAGGGATCGTGCATGTCGTCGAGCGCCACGCGACCCAGGATGCGCTCGCCCATGGGCTCGATGATCTCGCCACCCTCCACCAGGGCGCCCAGGGTGATGCCGTCCATGGCCCCGCAGTCGTACTCGGTGATGATGGCGTCCTGGGCCACGTCCACCAGCCGCCGGGTGAGGTAGCCCGAGTTGGCGGTCTTGAGGGCGGTGTCGGCCAGGCCCTTGCGGGCGCCGTGGGTGGAGATGAAGTACTGGAGGACGTTGAGGCCCTCGCGGAAGTTGGCGGTGATGGGGGTGGCGATGATCTCCCCCGAGGGCTTGGCCATCAGACCCCGCATGCCGGCCAGCTGCCGGATCTGCTGGGCGGAGCCGCGGGCCCCGGAGTCGGCCATGATGTAGATGGGGTTGAAGGAGGGCTGCTTGCGCTCCTCGCGCTTGCCCTCGCCGTCCACCCCCACCGCGGTCTCGGTTCCGATCTCGGCCATCATCTCCTGGGCCACCTCCTCGGTGACCTGGGCCCAGATGTCGATGACCTTGTTGTACCGCTCGCCGTCGGTGATGAGACCCTCGGTGTACTGCGTCTGGATGTCGTCCACCTCGTGCGTGGCCCGATCCAGCAGCTCCTGCTTGCGCCTGGGGATGACCATGTTCGACAGGGCGATGGAGATGCCGGCCCGGGTGGCGTTGCCGTACCCCAGCGAGCGGACGCGGTCGGCGAGGAGCACCGTCTCCTTCTCGCCGCAGAGCCGGTAGGTCAGGTCGATGAGGCTCTGCAGCTGCTTCTTGTCCATCACCTTGTTGACCGAGTCGAAGGAGAGCCGGCGCGGGACGATGTCGTAGAGCAGCACCCGGCCCACGGTGGTCTCCACCCGCCGCCCGTCCATGCGCACCCAGATCTTGGCCTGCAGATCGAGCTCGCCCTGGTCGTAGGCGGCGCGGACCTCCTCCGGGCTGGCGAAGCGCTTCCCCTCCCCGCGCGCGAAGGCCCGCTCGCGGGTCATGTAGTAGATGCCCAGCACGATGTCCTGGGAGGGCACGATGATGGGCTTGCCGTGCGCCGGCGAGAGGATGTTGTTGGTGCTCATCATGAGCACCCGGGCCTCCATCTGCGCCTCGATGGAGAGGGGCACGTGCACGGCCATCTGGTCGCCGTCGAAGTCGGCGTTGAAGGCGGTGCACACCAGGGGGTGGAGCTGGATGGCCTTGCCCTCGATGAGCACCGGCTCGAAGGCCTGGATGCCCAGGCGGTGCAGGGTCGGGGCCCGGTTGAGCAGCACCGGGTGCTCGCGGATCACCTCGTCGAGGATGTCCCAGACCTCGGGCCGCTCCTTCTCCACCATCTTCTTCGCGCTCTTGATGGTGGTGACGTAGCCCTTCTCCTCCAGCTTGTTGTAGATGAAGGGCTTGAACAGCTCGAGGGCCATGATCTTGGGCAGGCCGCACTGGTGCAGCTTGAGCTCCGGGCCCACCACGATCACCGAGCGGCCGGAGTAGTCGACCCGCTTGCCCAGGAGGTTCTGGCGGAACCGGCCCTGCTTGCCCTTCAGCATGTCGGAGAGCGACTTGAGCGGGCGCTTGTTGGGGCCGGTGATGGTCTTGCCCCGCCGGCCGTTGTCGAAGAGCGCGTCCACCGCCTCCTGCAGCATCCGCTTCTCGTTGCGGATGATGATGTCCGGGGCGTTCAGCTCCTGGAGCCGCTTGAGCCGGTTGTTCCGGTTGATGACCCGCCGGTAGAGATCGTTCAGGTCGGAGGTGGCGAAGCGGCCGCCGTCCAGCGGGACCAGGGGGCGGAGGTCGGGCGGGATGACCGGGATGACCTCCAGCATCATCCATTCCGGCTTGTTGCCGGACTGGACGAAGGACTCGACCACCTTCAGGCGCTTGGCGATCTTCTTCCGCTTGGCGTCGCTGGTGGCCTCCTTCATCTCCGCGCGCAGCTCGTTGGCCAGGCCGGGGATGCCCTCGCCGTGCTTCTTGTCGGCCGGGCCCACCTGGCGGAGCAGCTGCAGCACCGCCTCGCCGCCCATGCCGGCGCTGAAGGCCTCGTCGCCCAGCTCCTCGAGCGCCTTCTGGTAGCGGTCCTCGGAGAGCAGCTCGCCCCGCTGGAACGCGCTCTCCTTGGGGTCGATGACGATATAGGACTCACAGTACAGGACCTTCTCCAGGTCCTTCAGGGTGATGTCCAGGAGGTTGCCGATGCGGCTGGGGAGCGACTTGAGGAACCAGATGTGGGCCACTGGCGTGGCCAGGGTGATGTGCCCCAGCCGCTCGCGGCGGACCTTGGACTGGATCACCTCCACACCGCACTTCTCGCAGACCACTCCCCGGTGCTTCATGCGCTTGTACTTGCCGCAGTTGCACTCGTAGTCCTTGACGGGGCCGAAGATCTTGGCGCAGAACAGGCCGTCCCGCTCCGGCTTGAAGGTCCGGTAGTTGATGGTCTCGGGCTTCTTCACCTCGCCGTGCGACCACTGGCGGATCTTGTCCGGGCTGGCCAGCGAGATGCGGATGGCCGAGAACGACAGCG
>Ga0335071_10007205_pt1 | contig 11457 bp, 10 predicted proteins | sample Lox_Sample_15_FD_206724 | JGI IMG/M metagenome (GOLD analysis project Ga0335071, IMG submission 206724) | Soil microbial communities from Loxahatchee National Wildlife Refuge, Florida, United States - Lox_Sample_1.5 | ecosystem: Environmental > Terrestrial > Soil > Wetlands | place: USA...
TCGATGCCTCGGTGAGCGCGCCCTTCATGGCCTCGTCATCCGCCTCGCCCGGGGCGGCAGGGAACCGCAAGGTGAAGGCCGTGCCTTTGCCGAGCCCACTTTCGCACTGGATGGTCCCGCCGTGTTCCTCGACCACCTGCTGGGTGAACGCCAGCCCCAGGCCGGTGCCCCGCTCCTTGGTCGAGTAGAACGGCTCGAAGATTCGCGTCAGGTCACCTGGGGGGATCCCCCCGCCGGTATCGGCGATCTGGGCCTCGGCCCCACCCTCGATCGGGCGGGTCCGGACGGTGATGGTACCGCCGCCCGGCATGGCCTCGCGGGCGTTGCGCAGGATGTTCAAGAAAGCGCCGCGGAGTCGGGCCTCGTCGCCGCGCACGGGAGAAAGGTCGGGGCGGAGCTCTCGCTTCACGGCCACGCTGGCGGCCGCCAGCTCGGGCGCCAGGAAGTCGAGCAGCCCGCCGAGGACCTCGTTCAGGTCGAGGGGTTCCAGGCTGGGGTGGGGCAGGCGGGCGAAGCGGAGGTAGTGCTCGGCGACGGCGTTCAGTCGATCGACCTCGCGCGAGATGGCGGAGACCATCTGCATCGCCTCGCCGGGCGGCTCGGGGAAGGCGGCGATCTCCTCGGCGAGGAGCTCGGTGTTGAGGCCGATGGCATTCAAGGGGTTTCGGATCTCGTGGGTGATCTGGGCGGAGATGCGGCCCACCGCGGCGAGCCGCTCGGCCCGGCGCAGCGCGGCCCGCTGCCGGTCGAGGGAGGCGGCCATGGCGTTGAACTCGCGGGCGAGCAGGCCGATCTCGTCGTCGCGTCTCACCTCGACCTTGCGGGAAAGATCGCCGGCGGCGACCGCCTTCACCCCCTCGGTGAGCCGCTCGATGGGGGCGAGGAGGCGCTGGGAGACGAGGGCGGCCAGGGCGCCCACCGCCAGGGCGACGAGGGAGTAGAGGACGATGAGGACGACGGTGTGGGCCTCGGTCTGCTCGGTGGTGCGGATGCGATCGCTCACCTGGGACTCGAGGTCCGCCTGGAGGCGTTTCACGTCGAGAGAGAGGGCCTTCTCCAGCTGGCGGACCCGGGTCACCCGGGCGTCGAAGGCGGCGGCGCTCATCGCGTCGCCTCCCTGGCCGGCCTCGATGGCATCGAAGAGGCCGCGGGCCTCGGCGTCGTAGTCTGCCCAGCGGGCCCCGAGGGCGTCGAGCCGGGCCGCGAGGCCGGCGAAGCGATCGTCGTCCTCGCGCACGTAGGGGGCGGCCCGCCGCAGCACCTGTTTCCCCTCGTTCACCTTCTCCCGCACGAGCACGGGGAAGTTGGCCCGGGCCACCGGCAGGTAGGCCGCCCGGGCGGCCCGGTCGAGGCCCCGGGCCTCGAGGGCCCGCGAGGCCACCCAGTCCTTCACCTCCAGTTCGGCGACGATGCGGGTCAGGGGAAGGTACCCGTCGTTCAGGAGCAGGAGGTCGCGGCGCAGCTCCTGCAGCCGCATGACGGAGAAGGCGGCCACCGCAGCGAAGGCGGCCAGCGAAACAGCGAAGGCGAGGAAGATCTTGGCGGCTACCCGGCGCATGGGGGGGAGGTCGGCAATCCTAGCGGGTGCGGCTGGCGCCGTCGGCTCCAATCGTGACCTAACCCGGGGTCCCGGGCCATGCCGCACTGCCGCGGCGCGGCACTCTCCCCCTGTCCCGCCTCCCCCTGGTGGCGGGGGCCTGCCCGTCCGCTCTCCGGCGCTTCCCAAGCCGAGCAAAGCGCGATAGGGAGTGTCCTTATCGGAGCTTTCCCCACCCGGAGCACCTCCCTCGGAGTCCCTCACCATGGCGAACCCCATCGTCATCCTGGTCGCGCTGGCGGCCATCCTCCTGGCAGTCCTCTTCTTCCTTTCCGGCCGGTCGGCGAAGGCGGCCCTCGCGAAAAAAGAAATCTCCGAAGGCCACGAGCGGGCCGAGGCCGAGGCGGCACGGAAGTCGCTCGCGGAGGTGAAGTCGGAGGCGAAGGAGCGGCGGGACGAGGCCGCCCAGCTGCGCGCCGACCTGGAGCGGGCCAAGAAGCGGGCCTTCGAGCAGCTTGAGGCGGCCAAGCGCGCCGGGGGGGCACAAGCGCTCCGGGAGGAGCTCGACAAGGCGAGCCACCGCCTGAGCGAGTCCAAGGCCGAGGCCGAGCACCAGCGCGAGCGGGTGCGCTCGCTCGAGGGGGATCTGGAGAAGGCGAACCAGGCCCTGGAGAAGGCGCAGAAGCTGGCCGCGGAATTCAAGGCCCGCGCCGAGGCGCCCGTGGCCCCGGCCCCCCCGCCCGCGGCGGCGGCACCGCCGCCGGTGCCCGCCGGCATCGACCCCGCGAAGCTCCAGGCGGAGAAGGAGCGGGCGGACAAGGCCGAGTCCCGGCTCGGGGAGCTGCGCAAGCGGGTCATCGAGCTCGAGCGGGACCTGAAGGGCGCCCGGGGCCGGCTCGAGACCGAGAAGCGCGTCTACATGGTGCAGAAGGGCGAGCTGGAGCTGGCTGCCGATCGCTACACCGAGTTGCGCCGGCGCCACGAGGCGCTGCGCCGGGATCACGACGAGCTGGTCGAGGCGGTGCGGCAGGCGGCGCGGGAGGAGCGGCGGCTCACCGAGAAGGAGGCGGCCCGGGCCACCACCCCATCCAAGCCGGCTCCGCCCGAAGGCGAGGCGGAGGAGGTGGGGGGAGGCGAGCACCAGGCGTGAGGGGAGCGGGCTACTTGGCGTTGGCGAGCACCTTGTAGAGCGGCGCCAGATCGCGGAAGACGCCCAGCAGGTCGCCGAGCGCCAGGCTTCGGGCCTCGTCGGAGAGCCAGGCGATCCCGAGGTCGAGGCCGGGGTTCCCGGGGGCGAGTCCGTCGGCCACCTCGAGCCAGAAGGCGCTCGAGTGGGCCGGGGCCAATTCGGGCAGCTCCTCGAAGTTCCAGCCCACGAACTGGCGCAGGCGGCGGAAGGGCTTCCCCTTCTTGGCGAGGTTGGGGGCCTCGCGCTGCAGCGCCCGGCGCATGGGTTCTCTCCGGCGGGACTCGCCGCGAACGCCCACCCGCGCGTGGAGGTGCTCGCGGGTCAGGGCCACGCCGAGAAAGGGCATGCCCCGGTAGCCGCGCGGGCTGTCGCTGAAGGCGACGAGGAGCTCCTCGGGCGCGTCCTGGCGTCGGCGCTGGACGCGGGCGGCGTGGAGGTGGAGGTCCTGGCCGGCCACCCGGGAGAGCCCGGAGACGCAGTTGTCGCCCAGGGAGAGGAGCTTGGGGAGGAGTGTTTCCCCGAGGGCCGTCCCCCGCTGGTCCGGGTCGTCGATGTCGAACAGCGCGAAGTCTGACGGCCCGAACCCCACGCCTGCCATGGGACGCTCCCGCAGGGCTGAAACCGACCCATCCTATCACACGTTGACTGGCCCGAAGCGCCTGCTAGGTTCTGTCGGCCGATGCACAAGGATCAGCGGCTGCTCGATCTGGCGGCGCTCTTGCTCAAGGCGGCGGAGCCGGTCTCCTGGCGCGAGATCCAGGAGCAGTTCCCGGAGGACTATGCCGGGAAGGGGGAGGCCGCCATCCGCAAGTTCGAGCGGGACAAGGCGGATCTGCTGGAGCTCGGCATCCCGGTCCGCTACGCCGCCGGGGACGAGGACTTGCCGGCCGGCTATCTCATCGACAAGGACGAGTTCTACCTTCCCGACCTGAAGCTGCCCCCGGAGGACCTGGCGCTGCTCTACGTGGCGGGCTCGGCGGCCCTGGCGCAGGGCACCTTTCCCTACGCCCGGGATCTGGCCCAGGCGCTCAACAAGCTCTCCTTCGCGGCCAGCGCGCCCGGCGCCTCCGAGTCTGCCGCCCAGGCGGCGCGCCGTCTCTCCGCTGCCGAGACGGAGGCGCCCCCGGCGGTGGTGCGGTGGCTCGAGGAGCTGTCCCGGGCCATCGCCCATAAGAAGCGGGTCCACCTCCGCTACCGGGGGGCCGAGCGGCCCGAGGACACCGAGCGCGAGGTCGACCCCTACGGCCTGTTCCAGAACGGCGGAGCCTGGTACCTGACCGGCTGGTGCCACCTGCGCGAGGACATCCGCACCTTCCACCTCTCGCGGATCGTCTCCCTCTCGGTGAACAGCGCCACCCCCCGCACCCCCGACTTCGACGTGCGCGGCGACTTCTCCCTGGCCGAGGTGGCGGCCCGGGAGCCGTGGGAGTTCCGGGTGCACGCCCCGGTGCGCTGCCGGGTACTGCTCGACACCCCGGTCTCGGACGAGGTGCTCGCCTCCTTCGGGCCGCGCAAGAAGGTGCGGGAGGAGGAGGGAGCGCTGGAGGTGGAGGTGGAGGCCACCAACTCCGAGGGGCTCCTCCGCCACGTGCTCTCCCTGGGCCCGGCGGCGGAGATCCGCTCGCCCCGGGCGCTGCGCGAGCGGGCCCGGCAGGTCTTGGCCGAGCTGGTGGAGGGGCTCTCGTGACCGGGCCGCGCCGCCGCCCCCCGGCTCGCCCTGCCGCCGCCCCGGTCGACCCCGGCCCGCCCCGCCCCGACCCGCGCGACCGGCTGAGGCGGGTCCTCTTCCTCGTCCCCTACGCGGTGCGCCACCCCGGCTGCACGGTCAAGGACCTGGCCCGGCGCTGCGCCTGCACGGAGAAGGAGCTCCTCGAGGATCTGGACTTCTTGCTCAACGTGGGCTCGCCTCCCTTCGGCCCCGACGACTTCCTAGACGTCTACGTGGAGGGGGACCGGGTCCACGTGGCCCTGCACCAGAGCTTCTCCCGGCCGCCCCGGTTCACCGAGAGCGAGGCAGCGGCTCTGGCCGCCGCGGCCGAGGGGCTCGGCGGGGAGGGGCGGGAGCGGGCGGTGAAGGCGCTGCGGGACTCGGTGCCCAAGGATCGCCGGGCGAGCTTCGACGAGCTGTCGCGGCGGATCTACGCCGGGGCCCCGCCCGCTCCGGACTCGGTCCTGGGTCGGCTGCAGCGGGCCATGGCCGATCGCCGCGCCGTCCGGCTCGCCTACCACTCCGCCTCGCGCGATGCCGAGACCGATCGCGTGGTCCACCCCTACACGCTCGCCCAGCGGTTCGGCCACTGGTACCTGTACGGCCACGACGAGGAGCGGGGGAAGCCGCTCGCCTTCCGGGTGGATCGCATCCGCGGTTGCCAGCCCCTCTCCCAGCGCTTCGAGCCGCCCGGCGAGGCCGAGCTCTCGCGCATGCGTCTGTTCTCGGAGACGAGCGGCGAGCCGGCCTCCATCCGCATCGCCCCCGGAGCCACCGCCTGGGCGATCGCTCGCCCGGGGATACGGCCGGTGCGGCGGGAAGAGGACGGGGGAGCGGTGGTCGAGGTGACCGCAGGTGAGGAGTGGGCCACGCGCTTCGCGCTCTCCTTGGGGGGGCAGGCCGAGGTGGTCGGGCCCCCCGCGGCACGCCGCCACTTCGCCGAGCGGGTACGCCGGACCCTGGCCCGATATCGGACGACCTGAATCGGGCGTCCGGAAGCCTGCTCGCACCCCCGCTTCTCACTCCGGGTGAGGTGACGGACACCCTCTTTCACCTGACCCTGGGTCCCCCCGCCGCCGGTCCCCACACATGTATCCACTCGAAATCGGCTCTGTTCGGCGCGGCACGGCGTGCGCATGTACCAGGAGCGTGGGAGGAGTGGGGAGAAAAGACCGTCGTGGCACAAGTCTTGATCGTGGATGACACCGACATCGTCCGCCGGGCGCTCGAATTGGCGGTGCGTCGGATGGGGCACGCCACCGTGTCGACCTCGGACGCGTTGGAAGCCCTGGCCCTGGCCGAACGCGAGCCGCCGGACCTGGCGCTGCTCGACTACCGGATGCCGAAGATGAGCGGGGCGACCTTGTTCCAGCGCATGCAGTGCTCGCTGGGGAAGCGCTGTCCCAAGGTGGTCTTCGTCTCTGCCACCGCCCCCGAGGAGGTGGCCCGGGAGGTCGAGCCCATCGGCCACGTGGCGGGGTACGTGAAGAAGCCGTTCGCCCTCGACGACCTGATCCGTCTCGTCGACGAGGCGCTGGGGGCGGGTTCGCAAGGGGCCGCCGAGACGGCCTGAGCGTCCCCCCGGGCCTTTCGAGGGGCCCTCGGGAAGGGATCCCGTCCTAAGGGGAGGAAGGCGAGGCGGGCGCCTCGTCGGGCCTGCTAGGTCTTCTTCGCCCACTCGAAGCAGAGGTCGGCGACGGCGCAGATGTCCTTGTCGGCGCGGCCGGAGGCGGCCGCCTCGCCGAAGACGTTGCGGACCGCCTCGTTTATGGGGACTCGCGTTCCGAGGTCCTGGGCGGCTTCGTGGGCGAGCCGCTGGTCCTTCTCGGCGAGCGCCACCTTGAAGCGCGGGGCGAAGTCCTTCTTCTCCACGAGCTCGCCCTTCATGAGGTAGAGCGGCGAGTGGAAGGAGGAGGCCTGCAGGACCTCCACGGTGCGCCACACCTCGAGGCCTCCGGCCGCGCCGAGCGCCAGCGCCTCGGAGAAGGCGGTGATCATGGCTCCGCCCACCGCGTTGACGCACAGTTTCATGAGCGCGGCCTGGACCGGGTCGTCGAGCTCGAAGAGCCGGGCCGAGACGGCGTGCAGGGCCGGGCGGGCCCGCTCCCGGGCGGGCGGGGGGCCGCCGGCCACGAGCACGATCTGGGCCTGCTCGGCGGCGGTCTTGGACCCGAGGATGGGGCAGCTGATGAAGCGGACGCCCTTGCGGCCGGTCTCTTCCTGCACCGTACGGGTCATCCGGGTGCCGGCGGTGGAGAGGTCGACGAGCACGTCGCCCTCGGAAAGGCCGGCGAGGACGCCGTCCGGGCCCTGGAGCACCGCCGCGAGGGCGTGCTCGTCGGAGACGCAGGTGAAGACGAGGTCCTTGCCGGTGGCGCACTCCCGCGGCGAGGCGGCCAGCTTCCCGCCCTTCTTCACGATGTGGTGCGACTTGGCGGTGGTCCGGTTCCAGACGGTGAGTTCGTGGCCGGCCTTGCGGAGATTGTTGGCAATGGGCTCGCCCATGGTCCCCAGGCCGACGAAGCCGATGCGCATTCGCATGCGGACGTTCTAGACGATCTTGCCCGGGCGGGCCAAGGGAAACGGGCCGCGCAGGGCGGCCCCTCGGCGGGACCAGGGCCTCCCCGAGCAGGATGGCGCGATGTCCCTGGCGCCCGGGACGGTTCTTTGCGACGCTCGAGCGGACATGCCGGACGTGATCGTGGTCGGTGCGGGCGTGAGCGGCCTCGCCTTTGCCTGGCGGGCGGCCGCCGCCGGGCGAAAGGTGCTGGTTTTGGAGAGGGCGGCGCGGGTGGGCGGCTGCCTCAACTCGCACCGGCGGCCGGATGGGTTCTGGTTCGAGATGGGTGCCCACACCGGCTACAACAGCTACGGGAACTTCCTCGATCTGGCTTCGGCGGCGGGGGTGGCGGGGCGGATCCTTCGCCGGGGGGAGGCCCGGGCCCGCTTTGGCCTCATGCGAGGCAGCGAGGCGAGCTGGCTCACGCCCTGGCGGGTGCTCTGGGAGCTCGACTGGCTGGAGGCGGCGCTGGCCTTCCCGGCCGGGATGTTGCATCGGCGCAAGGGTGAGACGGTCTACTCGCACTACGCTCGCCTGGTCGGCCGCAAGAACTACGACCGGCTGCTCTCTCCCTTCTTCCAGGCGGTCCCCTCGCAGAAGGCGGACGGCTTTCCCGCGGCCGGGCCCGGCTCGCTCTTCAAGAAGCGGTCCAGGCGGAGGGCCTTCCCGCGCAGCTACGGGTTCGAGGGTGGGCTCGAGACGGTCTGCGATGCGGCGGCGACCCTGCCCGGCGTGTCGGTGGAGACCTCGGTGGAGGTGGTGGCGGTGGCCCGCGACGGGGCTTTGTTCGCGGCCTTCACCTCCGATGGTCGCAAGCTCGTCGCCCCGGTCCTGGCGGTGGCGGTCGCCGCCGACCGGGCGGTGGCGCTCTTGCGCGACGACTTCCCCGAGCTGGCCGACGCCTTGGCCAAGGTCCGGACGGTGGAGGTGGACAGCGTGGGGACGGTGCTCCGCCGGGACCGCTGCTGGATGCCGGAGGTCGCCTTCCTGGTCCCGGTCGACGACGTCTTTCACTCGGTGGTGACCCGCGATCCCTTCCCCCATGCCACCCTCCGCGCCTTCACCTTTCACTTCCGGCCCGGGCTCTCCCGCGATGCGCGAATCCGGCGCGCCGCCGAGATCCTGCGGGTGGCGGAGGGCGAGCTCGAGCCGCTGGTCGAGTCGAAGGTGGTGCTGCCCTCGCCCGCGCCCGGCCACGCCGAGCTCCTCACCGAGATCGAGCGCTGCCTGCGCGGCGGCCGGCTGGCGCTGAGCGGCAACTACTTCGCTGGCCTGGCCATCGAGGATTGCATGCTCCGCTCCACCGACGAGTGGCGGCGGGTGGGCGGCGAGCGCCCGCTGTAGACCGCTCTCCTCCTTATCGGCCGTCCCCTCCGGTGCCGAAGGCCTGGGGCGAGGAGCTTGGAAAGGGAGGGCACGCATGCGTTCCGCATCGGCCATCGCCGGCTCGGGCCTGGAGGTGGCGGCGCTCGGCCTCGACGTCTCGGCGAACAACGTGGCCAATTCGCTCACCGACGGCTTCGTGCCGAGCCGGCTCGCCCCGGAAGCGACGGAGGGCGGCGGCGTCTCGGCGGCTGTGCAGGCGGGGCCGGACCCGCTCTCCGAGGTCCGGGCCGACCGGGCGCTCCTCGCCCCCTCGCAGGTCGACCTCTCCCGGGAGATGGTCAACCAGAGCCAGGCGCTGGCCGTCTACCGGTCGAACCTCGCGACGCTCAGGACCTCGCAGGAGATGGACAGGGAGCTCACCGAGGAGCTGTCGGGCTAGCGTTCTTCGCCCCGGACGGCGCCCGGGGGCTCAGGGCGAGCGGAGCTTCGAGGGCCGCTCGGGAGGAGCGGCCGGGGCGGTCGGCGGGCGAGGCAAGGGAAGTGTGTTCACCCCGAGCAGCTTCCCCAGCCGGGCGGCCAGGCCGTGCGGCCGCACCCCGGCGGAGGGCGCCACGAAGATGGTGTCGTCGCCGGCGATGGTCCCGAGGACCTCCGGCATCCGGGCGAGGTCGACGGCGCGGGCCACGGCGCTGGCGCTGCCGGGCGCGGTCCGGATGACCACCAGGGAGCCGTTGGCGGAGACGGCCGAGATCTGCCCAAGGAGGGAGGCCCCCGTCTCCTCGGGCAGCTCGTAGAAGGCTCCCTCGGGCCTCGACACGCGACGGGCCCCGAGCCGGGCCAGGTCGCGGGACAAGGTCGCCTGGGTGGCGTGCTCGCCGGCGGCGGAGAGGGCCCCCAGGAGTTCCTCCTGGGTCCCCACCCGCCGGCTGCGGATGATGCGGGCCACGGTCTCGCGGCGGCGGGTGGCGGAGGGGGCCATGCTCACTCCAGGGTGACGAGCGAGCCCACCCCGCGGTCGGTGAAGAGCTCGGCGATGACCGTGTGCGGCTGGCGTCCGTCGAGGACGTGGACCCGCGCGACCCCGCCCGAGAGGGCGGCCAGGATGGAGTGGGCCTTCCACTTCATCCCCCCGGTGATGGCCCCGGCCTCGAGTCGCCGGCGCAGGTCGGCGGCGGTGAGCTGGGGGACGAGCTCCCCCTCGGGCGAGTCGAGGATCCCCGGCACGTCGGTGAGGTGGAGGAGCTTGCCGGCCCCGAGCGCCACCGCCACCGCCGCGGCCACCTCGTCGGCGTTGATGGAGAGGCCGGCGCCGTCGTCGGCGAGGCCGATGGGGGAGATCACCGGCACGTAGCCGCCGTCGGTGAACATGCGCAGGAAGTCGCGGTTCACCTCGACGATCTCCCCCAGGTGGCCGAGGTCGCGGCCCGAGTCGAACACCGCCTTCTTGGCGCGGAGCAGCTTGCCGTCCTTGCCGGAGAGTCCCACCGCCCCGGCGTTGCGGGCGTTGAGCAGGGCCACCAGTTCCTGGTTGATCTTGCCGGTGAGCACCATCTCCACGACGGGCAGCGCCTGGGCGTCGGTCACCCGCAGCCCGTCCACGAACTCGCTCCGCTCCCCGAGCTTCTCCAGGGTGCGGGTGATCTCCGGGGCCCCGCCGTGGACCACCACCGGCTTCAGGCCCACCTTCTTGAGCAGGGCCACGTCCTCGGCGAAGGCCACCTTGAGGCTGTCCTTCACCATGGCGGCGCCGCCGTACTTGATGACCGCCACCTGGCCGGAGAAGGCGGCGATGTACTTGAGGGCCTCGGCGAGGAGGGTGCGCTTGAAGGTGGGGCTGTAGTTGGCGACCCGGTCGTCCTTGGCCACCCCGCCGTCGGGGCGCTGCACGATGAGGGAGGTGTAGTCGGCGTTGATCTTCACGTAGTCGTAGGAGAGGTCGCAGCCCCAGGCCACCGCCCGGGCCTTTCCCGCGCACAGGTCGACGAGCACGTCGACCCGGGCCTCGCGCATCCGGTCGCGGAGGGCCTCCCGGTCGAGCTCGGCGGGTGCGCCCTCGGCGAAGACGGAGACGCCCTGGATGGTCACCCGGGCGGCGAAGGGATCGACCGGCCAGCCTCGGGCCCCGGCGCGAGCCCCGACCGTGGCCAGGATCCGTCCCCAGTTGGGGTCGGCGCCGAAGAGCGACGACTTCACGAGGGGTGATGAAGCCACCGCCCGGGCGCACTCGGCGGCGATCTCCTCGTCGGGTCCGCCCTCCACCACCACCTCCAGCATCCGGGTGGCCCCCTCGCCGTCGGCGGCCATGGCCCGGGCCATCTCGCCGAGAAGGTCGGTGAGGGCGGCCTCGAAGCGCTCCAGGTCCGGTCCCTGCTCGTGCAGGCGCGGGTTCCCGGCGAGGCCGTTGGCGAGCAGGTAGACGGTGTCGTTGGTGGACATCTCGCCGTCCACGGTCACCATGTTCAGGGTGCGGGTCACCGAGCGGGAGAGCACCTCCTGCAGTGCGGCGGGGGAGACGGCCGCGTCGGTGACGACGAGGCACAGGGCGGTGGCGAGCTGGGGGGCGAGCATCCCCGAGCCCTTGCAGATGGCGGAGATCACCGCCACCTTGCCGCCCAGCACCACCTCGCGGGCGGCCATCTTCGCCCGGGTGTCGGTGGTGAGGATGGCCTCGGCGGCGAGGTCGGGGTGGTCGCCCAGCTGCTCGACCAGCGCCGGCAGGGCGGTGATCACCTTCATGGCCGGCAGGCGGGCGCCGATGACGCCGGTGGAGGCGGTGAGCACCGCCCGCTTCTGGAGGCCCAGGGCGTCGGCCACGGCGCTGCGGATGACGGAGACGTCGTCGAGGCCGGCCGGGCCGGTCAAGGCGTTGGCGTTGCCGGAGTTGGCGAGGATGGCCCGCATCCCCTCGGCCGGGAGCCTCTGCCGGGCGTCGAGGACGGGGGCGGCGGCGGCCTTGTTCCGGGTGAACACCCCGGCGGCCGCGGCCGGGTGATCGGAGACGAGGAGAGCCAGGTCGCGTCGCTGGGGCTTGAGCCCGCAGTGGACGCCGCCGAACCGGAAACCCCGCGGAACGCGCACGCTAGCCTCCCAGGAGGTCGAGCCCGGCCGTCTCCTCCAGGCCGAGCACCGCGTTCATG
>Ga0335071_10007206_pt1 | contig 11455 bp, 10 predicted proteins | sample Lox_Sample_15_FD_206724 | JGI IMG/M metagenome (GOLD analysis project Ga0335071, IMG submission 206724) | Soil microbial communities from Loxahatchee National Wildlife Refuge, Florida, United States - Lox_Sample_1.5 | ecosystem: Environmental > Terrestrial > Soil > Wetlands | place: USA...
TTGTTCACGACCAGCGGATGCAGGTCGTTCAAATTTTCCGTGATCAAGAAGGTCGCCAGTGAATGCCCAGCAAGTAAGTTTTCGCTCGACCAATCACGGATTAAGCTGGCGAGGGCGTTCAAATCGTAGTCAAAGCCTCCCTGCAACGCAGGAGCCAAAAGGTCGGCGCTCTTGATGATGCAGCCAACTTGTGTGCGGTCACGATTCAGACGGGCAAGATTCGCCGTGTAGCGAAAATAGTGAGTCAACGTTTCAACCGCAGGCCTCGGAGACTTCGGCAGATTTGGCTCTTCTTTCATCTGCGGCCACTTAGAGAAAATTTCGCCGCCTTTTTCTACACGAATGCCATTTCCGATGTCGTAGCTGAGGACAACATCGAAGCGCGGCAGCAGCATCTGCAGCAGAAAATCTGTTAGCCCGCCCAGATGCGGCATCGGAGACGGGATGACCATCTGGTCGTTGACGTTGCCGAACACGATGAACTGGTTCGCCGCATTGCTCTCGTAGAGTTGGACGGCATCGAGCGCCCACTGCGGAAGATTAGGCCGCGGCGTGGTTTGAGGTTCGTTGGATGCGTCGGGCGTCGCCATCAGGCTGGCTCCTTCTGCGCCCTGGTTTTGGAGCGCCCGTAGGTCTGATCAAGGTCTGTAATTGCCGACTCATCGTCGCCGAAAATCGATCCGCCGAGCAGATCGCTGGCGAGTTCGATGTCGGCTGAAATTGTCTGCGGCTTCTGCTGTACGGTCGCATTCTCGAGAATGAGATCGACCTGGTTGTCGATGCGCGTCAGATCGCTCTCGATTTCTTCCAGCGTTTGCTGTTTTTTGTGCATCGTGGACAAGCGCTTCTTGAGAATGTTCAGGGTCGCCAGTTTGGACTGGCGTAGCGATTCGGTTTCCTCTCCGTCGCGAAGGTCGCTGTCTAGTTCCTTGATCTTCTTCTCTAAGCTATCTTCCGTTTCACTAGACGGACTTAGTAGATGGTGGCGTGCAACCAGCAACTTGAGATAAACCCATTCCAGATTTTTCAAAGCCTGATCGTTACTTTCGACGATGTAGTCCTCCGCCTGTTGGCTGCGAAAGACGTCGAGCACTTGATTGCACTTCTTTGCCAATCCCCACAAGCGCTGCTGCGCCGCAGACTCAAGAAGCTTGACCAGAGCCTGGCGCTTCTGATCGGCATCCCCTTTTGAGAGCTGGAGGGACTGCGCTTCTACATATTTTTGGAAACGCGGATTGAAGGCGAGAGACGGGATGATCGCAGCTTCAATCGCCATACCGAGCAGCCAGAATGCGGGTTGCGCAAAGCCAAGGATTGCGAATGCCGCCGTGCCGAGAACGTTGACGGGAATACGCCCGAGGCTCGGCACGTCGACACTGACCAGAAACGCGGACTTGAGATAGCGCCACACGCTGAGATCGGCCCCGCGTCAGCCAGTTTACGCTTTCTCCATCCCCGCCGGACCCATGGTTTTCGCCGGGGGCTTTTCTGCCTGCGGATCCGCAGAGGCCGCGATGTCGAGGGTAATGCCTTCCTTCGCGGCGAAATCAGCCAACGCCTGATCGGCCAGCGCTTTCTGTTCTGCTTCCTTCACCACTACACCGGAAGTGTCGAGCGTGTCCCGCGCCACGCGCACCCGGCCCGCCGCTTTCGACCGCTCTTCCTCTACGATGTTGTGCAGCCGGTCTAGGGTCTCCCCCGAACTCCCGATGTTGGTGATCATCCCGGAAGCCATTTCGGTGAGTTCGGCGAGGGCGCGCTTCATCTTCATGTCGTTGATGCCGGACTTGAGCGACTCGATCTTGTTGCGTGCCGCCGTGATCGCCACATCGCGCGCGCGCACAAGTTCTTTGTAGGTCGTTTCCGCTTGCTCAAGTTGAGTCCGGTTCTCGCCAAGCTCGCGCTCGATGGTCTGGAGCTGCAGCGCGTACTGCGCGGCTGAATCGCGATTGCCCGCGCGCAGGTTGGCGGTCGTCTTGGCGCGAAGATCGCGCTGCTCGGATTCGAGTTGGCGGACTTGCGATATCAGACGTTCGGCCAGCCCGGCGTGAGAAGCCAGGCCCTGGTTGTACTGCCCGATCTGCTTGCGCAGATTCTCCTGCTCCACTTCAAGCAACGCTTCGGGATTCTGACGTTCAAGGCCCGAGATAAACAGGCCGAAGAACCCGCGGACAAGATTCGAAAGACGCTGGAACATTGGGATGCACGCCCCCTTCGCACTGCACGGCTCGTATAAGCTTACTCTACCGGTTCCCCTGCGAGCGCTGCCAACTCGCCAGGAGATTATTTACCACCTCTGCCTTGGGCGGTTCGCAAATTTTCTGCAAATCCACCTGGATGCCGTTTGCCGAATAGAGCTCGAACGGGCTGTCGGCAAATTTGATCGGAACATTCGGATTTGCAGGCCGGAAACCGTGCTTCAGTGATTCCTTTTGGATCGGCTCCGTCAACAGAAAGTTGAGAAACGCATCGGCTGCCTTGCGCTGATCCGGCGTGCTCCAACTCGCATTAATAATGTAGTAGGGGCTCTCGTTCCAGGCGTTGTACTCGGGGTACACCACGCGCAGCGAACCCCAGCGACCCTCGGCGTTTTTTAAATAGTCGATAGCGACGCTTTCATACACATAGAGCACGTCATAGGAAGAAGGCCCCTTAAGCACCATTTCCCGCATCATGTTGCCCGTGCTGTTCGACATTCCGCTGGCGCCGCGCTCGAGTTCCTCCAGCCATTTCTGGAAGCCGACATCCAGCACATCTTTGAGCGTGAGATCTTTCGTCTTGTGATGGTACGAGTAGGCGGCGAGAACAATCGTCATCAAGCCGGAGTTCGACTGATTGGGATGAGTGTGCCCGAACTTGAACAGCCCCCACTCAGGGTGACGCGCGATCTCATCCCAGCCCCCCTTGGCCTGAAGCGCCTGCGAGATAGTCTCGAACGACATCGTTTTGTACTTCTGGACGAAGGCCTGATAGCGTTCATCCCACACCACGAAAACCATCGGTGTGAGCGCGATAGGCTCTTCGCGGACGATTGGATTCCCGCTGTATTTAACCTGCCACTCCTGCAGGAAGACGTCTTTGTAGGCGGCGCTGGCCGGCGACCACACGTTGATCCGCTGATCGCCCGCGAGTACGGCGTGCGCGCCCTCCAGAGATCCCATGGGTATCAGGTTGATTTTGATGTGCTTCCCATCGGAAGTCTTGCTGAATTCCTGGACCGCCCACTCCAGCCATCGTTGCTTCTCTGTTCCGTACGCGATCCCGATTTCGACCGGAGGGCCGCCTCCGAGCATTGAGCTCGCGGCCTCTTTCGTCGCCTGGAAAGACTTCTTCCCGACGAAGAGGTAATACGCTCCGGCGATACAAGCCAGAATGAAGAGAAATATGAAAACCTTGCCAAGGGCTGTGAGTTTCGGGCCGTCACTCGAAGTGTTTAGGTCTGCCATGGGCCTTCAGTTTAGAAGAAAGTCGAAATATCCTTGAATACGCCGACGATAGTCTGCGGGTTCCCCTCGTAAAATTTTGCTTGCGTCGCTTCTGCTATCTGCCGCAGGATGTCCTTCCTCGCATCTTTCCCATAGGCGATCGTGAACACGTGAATGTTGTGCAATTCGCCGTCGAATCGAATGCGCTCCATGAGTTGACTGAGCTGCATTTTACTCTCGGTGTCCTCGCCATCGGTTAGTACGACGATCGATAGAATGCTATCGCCACGAGATTTCTGAGCCATCAAGTACTGATACGCAGTATCGATCGAATCGTAGAGCGCGGTGCCACCTTGCGCGAACAGCGAATCGACCGTGCGGTTGAGATCATCACGGCCGGTCTTGATCGAAATATCCTGACCCGCCCACGAGACCCTGCTGTTAAACGGAAGAAGAGACAGGTGGTCTCCGTCGGACAACAGGCTTACAAGCTGGCGGGCACCTTCACGCGCATTCTGAATCTTCTGATCGTCGTTCATGCTGCCCGAAGTGTCGAGCACCAGAACGACGTTCGCGGCTTTCTTTTTCTGATCCCAGAGATTCAGGATTGAATCGATGACCGGTACCGCGGGAACTTCCAGCGTAGTCTTCGGTTCCTGCGGGTCGACGCCATGGGCGACATCGACGGGAGATGTCAAAGGCACATCCACCGAGCCTGGACGAAAGCCGTAGGTGATTGCCTTTTCCTGCTGCGGCTTTTGCAGCAAAAACTGAATGTATTGCTTCGCGGCGTCCCTGTGTTCGGGCGTCACCCATTCACGCTCGACGACGCCAACCGGGTGATCGCTCCAGAACGTACCCTCCTTCGGATAGATGGCAACGACTGGGAACGGAAGATTGTTCTGCGAATACGACTCGATCACCATGTTCTCGTAGAGCACTGCGGCAGAGAGATATTGCGGACCATTCGAAAACATTTGCCGTCCAAAAAAGCCGGTGGAACTGCCGTAGTGCACGACAGACTTTTCAATGCCCGACAGGAAATCGGCAGTGTGAGGCTTGCTGACGTCTCCTGTGGTCAGGCCTGCCGTTTTCCCGGAGCCCGCATAAACCTCGGCAAAAAGCGAAATCAGCCCGCTGTTGCTGAACTGCGGGTGCGTGTGCCCAAACTTGAACTGTCCCCACTGCGGATAACCATAAGCTTCCCAGCCCTTCTGGCTGCGCGCGAGGGCCAGGATGTCAGACCAACCAATCGGCTTCTTTCCCCAACCGAGCGCCTCGGCCATCGGCTTCCACATCGCGATGACGACTGGCGAGAGAACGAGATTCTCGGTAGATGCGATCAGGTCCTTGCCATATTTTGTCTGCGATTGTGCATTTCCAAGCTTGATGAATGCGGCCGACGCGGGACTAATCAGATGCGGCTGCCGCCGCCCTTCCATGACTTCATCGATCGCTTCACCCGATCCCATGGGAATCGCACGCACAAAAATCGGTTTACCGCTCGTGCTGCGATGTCCGGCGCGATTGAATTCTGCCGTTACCTCGTTGATCCACTTTTCTTTTTCTGAGCCGTAGGTGAAGACAAGTTCCAGGGAATTAGCTGGCGCAGCCTGCGGTTCTGCCTGGGATGACGAAGATGTCTTCGATTTGCAGGCGAGCAAAAAGCAGATAAAAGCGAAAACGAGTGCCGCGGCGATGCTTCTGCGCCAGTTGGAAGAGGAGTGTCCGGACCACATCCGGGTCACATTCATATGGCCTCAACGCACAACCCATAATTGTAGAGCGTTAACGAGGGTTAGGACACCAGAATATGCAAGCGAAGAGTGTGGGGAGAGGTTCGGTCTGCATATTTTTAACGATCCTGTAACACTCTGGCACCAATCATCTGCGCAATCAATGACGACTTCAGCGCAGTTCGCGACAAGCGGATGGTTGGGATCGTTTAGGCTGCTGGTCCAGAGAAACATAATCTATTGAGAGATGATTTCAGATCTCGAACCAGCCCCGCGGTCGCAGTTAAATCGAATGAGACAGTGGGCGTCCAGAGTTTTTCGAGTGCCGTTTCTTGGTGAGATCTGGCTTGTACGACACTCGGCAAGGATGCGGCACAACACCTATACCTTTAATAGGGCAGTCTTACATATTTCGGTCGAGAATTGTTGGGGCTCAATGAAAGACAGATTCCGTTACCCGCTGAGTTGCGGCCCGGATTTAGCTACAACCCGTCGTTTCGCAAGATCATTCCAAACCCCAGCCCACGTCCCGGATGTTTTTCCTTTTGTGAAATGGGCAGGAGATCGTGTTTTGGGTCACAGCGCCGCCCTGATAGTCGCAAATATGCTTGGCAGTCAGCGCACGAGCGAATTGACGGGGATCGCTGTTCTTCCCGAGGCACGCAATGAGACGCATTGAAAGAACCGGATCGAGAACAGCGGAATGGACGTGCCTTTCCAGGGCATTTTCCTCATTGGAGACCGACTGCCACTACCATAGCAATGACCATATTGCCCCCCTGCTTCTACCCTGGTTCGTGAAGCCCATGCTTCGCATCCCGCTCGTCAGGACCATATACAAGAGAATGGCACCCAAAGGCGTCTACAACTACGTTGTCGCCCGAACCAGGTATGTGGACGACGTTTTTCGACAAGCGTTGGCCGATGATTTCAGGCAAATTCTGATTTTCGGGGCGGGATTCGACACCAGGGCCTTGCGCTTTCAGCAGGAGTCGCACAACTTGCGAATACTCGAACTTGACGTTCTCTCCACTCAGAGCGCAAAGATTTCCCAATATCGGAAGCGAAATCTGACCGTGCCGATGAATCTAACGTTCGTTCCCATTGATTTCGACAAAGAGTCGGTGCCTGTCAAGCTCAATCAAGCCGGATTTCAGAAAGGCCAGCGGTCATTGTTCGTCCTGGAAGGTCTGCTGATGTATCTCGAGCCGGCCTCAGTGGACGCAACCTTTCGAACCATTCAGGAATATGGCGGGGAGGGCAGTTGGGTGGTCTTCGATTATGTCTATGCGTCCGTGCTCCGCAAGGAAAAGCTATACCACGGCGAGTCCGAGATCATGGCATCCGTGACAAAAGCGGGAGAGGCATGGCACTTCGGAATTGAGCGTGGAAATGTCGGGAAATTCCTGGCCGCTTACGGTCTGAAGCCCATTGATGAGAAGGATGCGCAGGCGCTGGAGAAAATGTATTTCACGGATGCGGCAGGCAGGATTGTTGCCCGCGTGAACGGCGTTCACTGTCTTGTAACCGCTGAGAAACGATAGAGCGGGCAATTCGCTGTAGGGGTAAACGTCGAATGACCGGGAACAACTTATGGGCTCGAATTACACCTTGCATTCCCAATCGAACTGCCGGCGGTCATTTATGACTTGTTTCGAGTCTGCTCAAACCCAACCCCCAGGGTCTCGATTGGTGCTGAGGCTCTTCATCGCCGAGACATTTCAGCATCTGCAGCGCGAAGATGTGGTTCGGGTTGGGTCGCTTCCACATAGCTGCGACCAGGAGAACGAATAGGGCAAAGACCGCTAAGCGAGCCACCACAGCATAGTTTCTCCACCATGAGCCTAAGCCGCGAGTGTCTCGTCGACACGCTCATTCTTGTGCGTCACGTCACAGCATCGCACCCTCAGACACCACTATCATTGGGCAGGCAGGGAAGCGCGGATTTAGAAGCGCAAGTCTATGACAGTCATGCAAACGGCTGCCCCCACGATGCCTCAACAGACTTTGGCAAGATTCGGATTGTTCTTGCTCCTGACCGTCATCGGGTTCCTCATCTTCGCCCTCACCATGACCTTCGCGCCGAAATTGCCCCTGTGGACGAACTACGGCGCAAGAGCCGGATTCCTCGTGACCTTCGGCGCTTTGTGGTGGGTCGCTCGCGGTGAATACCGCATCAGTCGCTTTCGTCCCGTGTTTTTTTCGTACTTCACTGCGGTACTTGCCCTCTCGCTAGGCTATCTCTTCGGAGACTGGGGGCTGCGGCTCTGTGGTCTGACGACACATACAGCGGCCGGAATCGCCGTGGCGAAGTTCTCGCAAGCTCTCTTGACAATTGTCGGCGTTCTCGTTACGACGAGGCTCTGCGGCGAGAGTCTCGCTTCTCTCTACATGCGGAAAGGTCGCTTGATTCTCAGTTTGAGCGTGGGCTTAATTGCGTTTGCCGCTTGTGCGGTGCTCGCGGTCCAGCAACCGGCCGTCAAGAACCTCGGCATGGTCAAACTGGCTCCGATTGTTCCGTGGATATTCCTCTTTGTGGTCTCCAACGCCTTTATGGAAGAACTCCTCTTTCGAGGATTGTTTCTTGGAAGGTACGAACCCCTTGTGGGCAAATGGCCCGCAATTCTCTCTACCGCGTTGGCTTTCACGCTGGCTCACATGCAGGTCAGGTACGCGCCGGACATTGTGGGTTTTCTCCTCGTGACGCTCGTGCTTGCTATCACTTGGGCATGGTTGATGCATAAGACCGAGAGCTTGTGGGGATCGGCCTTGTTCCACGCTGGGGCTGACCTGCTGATTATCGTACCTATCTTTAAGACACTTGGAGCGGCCTGAGACCCGGCAGACTTCTGAGTAGGGAGATAGTTAGAACAGTTGTAAGACTCACGGATGACGGCGATAGCAGCAGACTGGATTCTGGAATAGGAGCACCCGTGGCATCCGCTACCGAATCAGCGCAATTGAGCACGATGCGTTACCGCACGCTGCATGCTTTGCTGGGCGGCCTCTTCTTTTTTGTTGTCGCCCTCCCTGCACCGGATCTGGTTTCCGGGGTGATCCCATATCTGATTGAGAAGCATTACACGTTTGCCTTCAAGTCAATGCACGCAATCACCGTTGCGGCAATGTTCGTTTTCATCATCGCCGCCCGCTCACTGCTGGTCTGGGGATATGCACGTTGGGCAAAGCACCGGGATTTGTTTTCAGTACGCATGGGACTGTCGCGATCAGACGCTATATGGTGCCTTGCAGCCGTATTCGTTGCGATTGCCGCCGTCATGATCCAGTTGCATATCTCAGGCGAACCTCACCGTTTCCAGTGGGTAGCATTCATACGGTACTGGGGTTTGCTTCCGGGTATCGGAAACACGATCCTGCAATACGCCTACTACGTCACCGAAGGCTTTGCCGTCGTCTGGATGGTGGATGCGTTTCAGAATACGGGTGAGTTTGCCCTTCCGCGGCTGAGATTCCCATGGGGAGCATTGGGTCTCATGGTGACATGGGGCGCCGGACACTTATTCTCAAAGGATCTGCGAACCGCAGTTTATGCAGTGTTTGTCTCCTGCGTTATCGGGCTGTTGCATTTCGCGAATCGCAAGGGCATTTGGCCTCCGCTCATTTTCTGGCTGGTGATGACGGGCGGATAGGCATTCACGGGGCTGCTTTGAAATGAGATTTCCCAGACTTTTCACTTCAAAGGTACTCTACACTCGCACCGAGGGTGTGAGCACGGAAGAGAGAGACGTGCTACAACGCATACCGGTCCGCATTCGGTTTTCGCTTCTCGCCGCAGTCACTGCCTTCCTGGTTCACCTTGCATGCAATCCACATTACGGGTTTTTCGGTGATGAGCTCTATTTCATCGTCTGCGGGCGGCATCCGCAGTGGAACTATGTGGATCAGCCACCGATTGCACCCCTTTTAGCCGCGGCTTCGCAGGTATTTGGCCCCTCGCTCGTCCTATTGCGGGCTCTACCGGCTCTGTTCGCAGGGGCTGGCATTCTTGTCACTTGCTTGATTGTGCTTGAGTTTGGTGGAGAAACTTACGCCCAATTCCTGTCAGCGATTGTGGTCTTTTTCCTGCCGGTCTTGACGGATTTCGGGATGAAGGTCTCGCCAGACATGGTCGGCCTATGGTCTTGGCCCCTCATTACGTTGTGGATTGTGCGCTTGACCAAAGGAGTTCACTCTGGACTGTGGATCCCTATCGGCGTGCTGATGGGAGTCTCCATACTGAGCAAATACAGCGTTCTGTTCTTTGTCACCGCACTACTGGTGGGGCTCTTGCTCACACGGGAAAGACGGATTCTTCTTTCACCTTGGTTTGTCCTCGGGGCATTGACTTCCGCTATCATCGCACTGCCGTCGTTCTTGTGGCAGGTTCACTATGGATACCCGATGCTGGAAATGCTGCGGGCCGTCCGGCACGGCAAGAACGTAATCGTTGGGCCACTTGGATACGTCGGACAACAATTCTTGATCAGCGGTTTCCTCTGGCCGTTCTGGATCATCGGCTTCATTTGGCTCGTCTTTCGCCCTGCTCTTCGGTTCCTGGCTTATAGTTATGTGCTCCTGATTGCGATCATGATTTCGCTGCACGGCAAGCACTACTACCCCGCCGATGCATATCCATACCTCATCGCAGCCGGATGCGTGCAGGTCGAGGCCTGGACCAGCGAACTTCGCCGCTTACGAACGCTCATTGCCGCCACCGCCATCCTCCTTGGCCTGGTTTTCGTCCCCGTCGTGATGCCCGTGCTTCCGGAAGCTGGGCTGGCAAATTACTACATAAAACTGCACTCGTTCTTGCACATTTCGCGAGCGAGCACAGAAACCGAGCATCGAGTCTACGCGCAAATACCGACCGACTTCGCGAGCATGCACGGCTGGCCAGAACTCACCGCCATCGTCAATCGTGTTTACGCGGAGCTTCCACCCGCGGACCAGAAGCAGGCAGTGGTCCTAGCACAGAACTACAGCGAAGCTGCCGCGATCGAATTTCTTAGCGAACCCAGGCTGCCTGTCATCAGCGGGCATAACCAATACTTTCTCTGGGGCCCGCGTGGGTACAGTGGCGACGTTCTCATCTGCGTGGGAGCCAACTGCGACTCGGTTAGCGAGGTGTATCGCACTTGCTCACTGGAAGCAACACTGCAGGCTGACTGGATACAGCCCTCTGAATATGACATCCCGATCACCGTCTGCCGAGGCATAAAGAAACCAATTTTGGAGTTGTGGCCCCAGGCAAAGTTTTACAACTGAGGAGAGCCAGAGGTCCCTTCCCGATCTTAGAGAACAACCTACCACCGGTCTGACCACTTCTACGATTGCAGGAACCCGCTCGTTCCAAAGTCTGCTTGACGTCGCCGACCTTGTCAGAGACGCAACATCACCTGTGCCACGCACCAACTCAACTCCCCACACGCCTCTCAAGGCTGGCTAACTCTTAACAAGAAAAAAGGCCCAATCAAGCCTAGGAGAGTAAGCCGTGTTGGGCCTCGTTTCCGCTAGCAACCAAGAAAAGCGGAATCGATCCTATGCGGTTTTGGCGACTACTGGCTGCGTTGGCTGAGACTTCGCAGCAAGTATCTTCGAAATGCGTTCCTTGAGCTTCAGGGCCTTTTTATCTTCGTGCGGTATGTAGGGTATCGGAATAGGGCTGGTTTTCATGTTGCGAGTCTGGCACAGGGCGCGCCAATCGCGCAAGGGACCGCACAAAAGCGACCATACCCACCCGCATATCAAGTCGGTGGCACAACATATTGACTCACTGGGACCAAGTTCTTGATGTTGAATGGCGCACTAACGAGAGGAACGGCCTGACTCCCGTTCCGGGGGTTGATGACCGAAGTCTAGACAAACGCGCCGAGGACAACCGCCATCGCGAAGTACGCTGCCCGCAATGTGTATAAGCGAAAGAGCGAAACCTCACACTTGGTGGAACCCCATGCAACGGCTTGTAGTGAAGAGGAAGACCGAACGGCGGCGCTCATGATACCGCCTCACGAGACCAGGTCATCTGAACCACGATGGTCGTAACGAGGGTCAGCAGAAAACTGGCCATTTGAGGATGAGAGGGCCAGATCATGTTGCCCAGTCCAGACAGCCACGCACCTACCCCTACAGCCGTTCCGATGCACGTGGCGATCAAAGATACCTTCCAACCTTTCGTGCATGTTTGAGTGCCCATTATGCAGATGCTCCTCTCGCCCCAACCTGTAGCAAATCGCATCCCCACGTCAAGGACAGGCATCACAAACAGCCAGTCTAAACGAGTGTTTGCTCCCATTA
>Ga0335071_10007207_pt1 | contig 11455 bp, 10 predicted proteins | sample Lox_Sample_15_FD_206724 | JGI IMG/M metagenome (GOLD analysis project Ga0335071, IMG submission 206724) | Soil microbial communities from Loxahatchee National Wildlife Refuge, Florida, United States - Lox_Sample_1.5 | ecosystem: Environmental > Terrestrial > Soil > Wetlands | place: USA...
ACCGACCGCTTCGACGAGGATCGCGTCGGCCTCGACCACATCGCTTTCCGGGTCGGCAGCAAGGCCGAATTGGACGCCGCGGCGGCCCATCTCGACGAAGTCGGCGTCGGGCACGAGCCCATCAAAGACATTGGGCCGTCGTACATCCTGGAGTTTCGCGACCCGGACAACATCGCGCTGGAGCTCACGGCGCCGAAGTAGCGGCGCGGCCGTTCGCGAGGGTGCGCAGAATGTCAGCCTGTACGGCGTGTCGCCGTACAAACATGCGCGCTCGCGAGAGGCGTTGGGAGGGGTAAAGAGGAACTATGACCATCAGTTTCAACCACACCATCGTCGCCTCACGCGACAAGCGAGAGTCCGCCGAATTCCTCGCCGGGCTGTTCGGCCTGCCCAGCCCGAAACCGTTCGGTCGCTTCATGGTCGTCGCACTCGATCACGATGCCAGTCTCGATTTCGCCGATATCCCCGAGGGCGAGGAAATCCGGCGCCAGCACTACGCGTTTCTGGTCTCCGAAGAGGACTTCGACGCCATCTACGGCAAGATCCAATCGCGTGGCCTGCAGCACTGGGCGGACCCGGGTGCCCAAAGGCCCGGCGAGATCAACCACCGGGACGGCGGCCGCGGGGTGTATTTCCCGGATCCCTCCGGCCATGCCATGGAGATCCTGACCCGGCCCTACGGCTCGGACGGCTAATCGCCGGCGCGCGGTGAGCCGTGCCGCACATGTTCTTGGTCCCGATAGTCATCGGCCATTTGTGCGACGTGCTTGGGCAGGGTGCCGGCCGCGACGTCGGCCAGGGTCGTTTCTTCCAGGACCGAGCGCATGCTTGCCCGCAGCGCACGCCAGACGTCGGCCAACGGCGCGGTGGGCCCGGAGTACGGCAGGTCACCGAGCCCGATGTCGCGGACGCTGGCCAGCGGGCCGTCGATGCAGCGCAGCACATCGGCGATGCTGATCTCGCTTCCGGGACGGGCCAGTTCGTAGCCGCCCTCGCGACCGCGATGGCTTCGCACCAGGCGGTCGGTGCGCAGGTTGGTGAGGATGTCGACGAGGAATTGCGGCGGTATGCCCTGGGCCTGGGCCAATTCGTCGGTCGTCACCAGCGTGCCGGCGTCGACCGTCGCGAGCTGGACCATCGCGCGCACCGCGTACTCCGCCTTGGCCGACATCCGCATGTGAGGATTGTGCCACCGGCCGCCGATACGACGATGCGGTCCGCGCTGGGGGCACCGCCCGCTTGCGGGGGACGGAGCGAGGAGGAAGTGAGGCAATCTGGCAGAGTCGAGCGCTTAGGGGCGCAATTCCAGCAGGTCGATCACCAGCTGCGCCTGCTCGTCGACCCCGCGATCCGGCGTGAGCCGCAGGTCCGGATGCTCGGGTTGCTGATACGGGCTGTCGATGCCGGTGAAGTTCGCGATCTCGCCGGCGCGCGCTTTGGCGTATAGCCCCTTGGGATCGCGCTTCTCGCAGTCATCGAGCGGGGTGTCGCAGAAGACCTCGAAGAACTCCAGGCCGGCTTCCGCGTGGACCTTGCGCGCCAGTTCGCGATGCTCGGCCAGCGGGCTGATCGCCGGCACCAGCACGGTTTGGCCGGAGTCGGCCAGCAGCGCCGCCACGTGCGCCAGCCGGCGCAGGTTCTCCGCGCGGTCGGCCATGGAAAAGCCGAGGTCGGCGTTCAGGCCGTGGCGCAGGTTATCACCGTCGAGAACGTAAGCGGGAGAACCACTTTCGAGCAGCTGCCGTTCGACCTGCATGGCCACCGTCGATTTCCCGGAGCCCGACAGGCCGGTGAACCAGATCGTCCTGCCCCGTGGCCGGGAGCCGGCGCCGACGAGGGACTTGTGCCGCACGGTATTCGGGCTCGCCGCCTGCGTCGAGACGTCACGCAACACCATGCCCGCCGCCACCGTGCCGTTGGTGTTCGGGTCGATGAGGATGAACGAGCCGGTGCTGGAGTTGCGGGTGTACTCGTCCAGCAGCAGCGGGACCTGGGTGCGCAGCGAAATGCGGCCAAGTTCGTTGAGCTGCAACGCCGTTGCGGCCTTGTCACGATGCAGGGTGTTGACGTCGAGCCGGTACTCCAGCGCGGTCACCCGCGCGCGCGTGGTTCGGGTGGTGTGCTTGATGAGGTAGTCGCGGCCGGGCTCCAGCGCCGAATTGTCGGCCATCCAGCACACGGTCGCGTCGAACTCCTGCGCGACCCTGGGCTGGTTGTGGGCGCGCGCGATCATGTCGCCACGCGAGATGTCGATGTCGTCGGCGAGGCTCACCGAGACCGCCATCGGCGGAAATGCTTCCTGCACAGGGCCGCCTGCGCCCTCGATCGCCGTGATCCGGGTGGTCTTGCCGATGGGCAGCACGACCACCTCGTCGCCGGGACGCATCACCCCGCTGGCCACGGTGCCGGCGTAGCTGCGGTGGTCCTGGTGCTCGTGGGTATGCGGCCGGATGACGTATTGCACCGGGAACCGCACGTCGACCAGGTTGCGGTCACCGGCGATGTAGACCTCCTCGAGGTGCGACAGCAGCGCCGGCCCCTCGTACCACGGCGCGTTGTCCGACTTGGTCACCACGTTGTCGCCGTTGAGCGCGGAGATCGGGATGGTGGCCACGTCCTGGACATCCAGCCGCGCCGCGAAGGCGTAGAACTCGTCGCGGATCCACTCGAATCTCTCTTTGTCCCAGTCGATCAGGTCCATCTTGTTGACCGCGAGCACGATGTGCTGGATGCCCAGCAGCGAGGCCAGGAACGCGTGCCGGCGGGACTGCTCCAGCAGGCCGTGGCGGGCGTCGACGAGCACGATCACCAGTTGAGCGGTCGACGCGCCGGTCACCATGTTGCGGGTGTACTGGATGTGGCCCGGCGTGTCGGCGATGATGAATTTCCGCTTGGGAGTGGCGAAATAGCGGTAGGCGACGTCGATGGTGATGCCCTGTTCGCGCTCGGCCCGCAGGCCGTCGGTGACCAGCGCCAGGTCGGTGTAGTCGTGACCGCGCTCCTCCGACGCCCGTTCCACCGACGCCCACTGGTCCTCCATCACGGCCTTGGAGTCGTAGAGCAGGCGCCCGATCAGGGTGGACTTGCCGTCGTCGACGGAGCCTGCGGTGGCCAGCCTCAATAACGTCGTCATCAGAAGTAGCCCTGCCGTTTGCGGTCTTCCATCCCGGCCTCCGAGATGCGGTCGTCGGCCCTGGTCGCCCCGCGCTCGGTCAGCCGGGACACCGCCGTCTCGGCGATGACCTCCGACACGGTGGCGGCCTCCGATTCCACGCATCCGGTGCAGGTGACGTCGCCGACGGTGCGAAAGCGCACCGTCGCCTCGAACACCGGCTCGTCGGCGCGAGGCTGCAGGTGCCGGTGCACCGCCAGCAGCATGCCGTCGCGGCTGAACACCGTGCGGCGGTGCGCGAAATAGATCGACGGCAGCTTGACCTTCTCGGCGCCGATGTAGGACCAGATGTCGAACTCGGTCCAGTTAGACAGCGGGAAGACCCGGATGTGCTCGCCCTTGTGGTGCCGGCCGTTGTAAAGATTCCACAGCTCGGGCCGCTGCGCCTTGGGGTCCCACTGGCCGAACTCGTCGCGGAAGCTGAACACCCGCTCCTTGGCGCGCGCCTTCTCCTCGTCACGGCGCGCCCCGCCGAACGCGGCGTCGAACTTGTTCTCCCGGATGGCGCGCAGCAGCGTCACGGTCTGGATCGGGTTGCGCGACGGGATCGTCTCGACAACGCGGCCCGCGTCGATGTCCTCCTGCACCGACGCCACCACCAGCCGCACCCCCGACTCGGCGACCAGTTCGTCGCGGGCGGCTATCACCTCGTCGAAATTGTGGCCGGTGTCGACGTGCATCACCGGGAACGGCAGCCGCCCGGGGCGGAACGCCTTGAGCGCCAAGTGCAGCATGACGATGGAGTCCTTGCCGCCGGAGAACAACAGCACCGGCCGCTCGAACTCGGCCGCCACCTCCCGGATGATGTGGATCGCCTCGGCCTCCAGCGAGCGAAGGTGGCTCAACTCGTACTGGCCGGCGGCGGGGGCCGCGTTCACAGCGCTGGTCATCGGCTACCTCGAGCGTTTACTTGATAAATCCGATCGAATTGACCATCTTTACGGTCATTGCCGTCTATGCAACCAGCCGGCACCGCCGGTGTCAATGTTTTGGCGCGGGTGACAGGGATCCGGCGCATCGCGCCAAGAAGGGTGGGCCGGGTGCTGCGGCGGGGCCGGTCGCTGGTCAACTGCGAGGCCGAGATCATCGACCCGGCGGGCACGCTGGTCGCCAAGGCCCTGGCGACCTACAAGGTGGGTTAGAGGGTGACCTCGTCGAGCTTGCCGGTGGCGACGTCGAAGACGAAGCCGCGCAGTGACACATGCTTGGTCACGAACGGGCTGTTCTCGATGCGGCGCAGCGACTGCCGGACGTCCTCGTCCGGGTCGGGGAAGGCCTCGGCCGCCCACGGCGGTTTCACCCCGGTCTCCTCCTGGATGGCGCGCTTGAAGTCGTCGTCGGTGAACGTGAGCATCCCGCAGTCCGAATGGTGGATCAGGATGATCTCCCGGGTCCCCAGCAGCCGCTGGCTGATGGCGAGCGAGCGGATGACGTCGTCGGTGACCACGCCGCCGGCGTTGCGGATGACGTGGGCCTCCCCCTCGTTGAGGCCGAGGAGGCGGTAGACGTCGAGCCGGGCGTCCATGCACGCGACCACCGCGACGTGTTTGCTCGGCGGCATCGGCAGCGGCCCCTTGAAGCCGCTCGCGTATTGAGCGTTGTGGGCCAGGTATTCGTCGGTAACGGTCACGCAAGCCTCCTGGATCGGTCGGTGCGCGGTGGATCCTAACAACCGGCCAGCGGGAGTTCACGGGTAAAAATCAGGGATGCATTTCGGGTCCCCCGATGTCCCACCTGTCACTCGGGTAACGGCTGGGTTGGGTGTGTTCGTTTGTCCACCTACGACAATCCGCGCTGTGGGGCGGCCAGGTCGGTGCAGGGCGAACAAGCGCGACGGGCACCGGCACCCCCGGCGGGCGGACACAACCCGACGCGAACCTGCCGGGCCGTCGTCCGCTCGTTAACCTGTCCCAATGCGGAACGGGCGGCTCGGTCGGGCATGATCCGGTTTCTGGCGCGCCGGCTGCTCAACTATGTCGTGCTGCTGGCGCTGGCATCGTTTCTGACCTATTGCCTGACCTCGATGGCCTTTTCGCCGCTGGACAGCCTGTTGCAGCGCAATCCACGCCCGCCGCAGGCCGTCATCGACGCCAAGGCCCACGCGCTGGGCTTGGACCAACCGATCCCGATCCGCTACGCGCACTGGGCCTCGCACGTGGTCCGCGGCGACTTCGGCACCACCATCACCGGCCAACCCGTCGGCGCCACGCTGTGGCGCCGCGTCGGGGTGACCCTGCGGCTGCTGCTCGTTGGCTCCGTGGTGGGCACCGTGCTGGGCATCGTGGCGGGGGCGTGGGGCGCGATCCGCCAGTACCGGCTCAGTGACCGCATCGTCACCATGCTCGCGCTGCTCGTGCTCAGCACCCCGTCGTTCGTCATCGCCAACCTGTTGATCCTCGGCGCGCTGCGGGTGAACTGGGCCCTCGGCATTCAACTGTTCGACTACACCGGCGAGACGTCGCCGGGCGTGGTGGGTGCCGGGCACGAGTTGCTCGACCGGTTGCGGCATTTGATCCTGCCCACGCTGACGCTGGCGCTGATGGCCGCCGCCGGATACAGCCGCTATCAGCGCAACGCCATGCTCGACGTCCTCGGCCAGGATTTCATCCGCACCGCCCGCGCCAAGGGCCTCACCCGTCGGCGCGCGCTGCTCAAACACGGGCTGCGCACCGCGCTGATACCGCTGGCGACGCTGTTCGCCTACGGGGTGGCCGGGCTGGTCACCGGGGCGGTGTTCGTCGAGAAGATCTTCGGCTGGCACGGCATGGGCGAATGGCTGGTGCAGGGCATTTCCACCCAGGACACCAACATCATCGCCGCGATCACCCTGTTCTCCGGCGCGGTGGTGCTGCTGGCGGGCTTGCTCTCCGATATCTTCTACGCGGCGCTCGACCCGAGGGTCCGGGTGTCATGACGCGCGCCGGCGACGATGCAGTGGGGGCACCCCCGGCCGCGCAGCGGCGAGGGGGACGAAGCGATGAGGTGGGGGCAACTCCCAGCCGCGAAGCGGCGAGGGGGAGAGCGACGCAGTTGAGCCCTGAAGTGTCTGCGGCGCATGGGGTTCCGAGTGCCGATGTGGTGGAGTTCGCCTCGCGGCGCAGCCTGGTGCTGCGCAGGTTTGCCCGCAACCGCCTCGCGGTGGCGTCGCTGACACTGCTGGCGCTGCTGTTCGTCGGTTGCTACGCGCTGCCGTCGCTGTTGCCCTACTCCTACGACGACCTCGACTTCAACGCGCTGCTGCAGCCGCCCAACACCCGGCACTGGCTGGGCACCAACGCGCTGGGCCAGGACCTGCTGGCGCAGATCCTGCGGGGCATGCAGAAGTCGATGCTGATCGGTGTCTGCGTGGCGTTCATCTCCACCGGCATCGCCGCCACCGTCGGGTCCATCGCCGGCTATTTCGGCGGCTGGCGGGACCGGGTGCTGATGTGGGTGGTCGACCTGCTGTTGGTGGTGCCCAGCTTCATCCTGATCGCCATCCTCACGCCGCGGGTCAAGAAGTCGTCCAGCGTCCTGCTGCTCGTGCTCCTGCTAGCCGCCTTCGGCTGGATGATCAGCTCGCGCATGGTTCGCGGCATGACCATGAGCCTGCGCGAGCGCGAATTCATCCGCGCCGCACGCTATATGGGGGTGTCCAGCCGCCGGATCATCGTCGGCCACGTGGTGCCCAACGTCGCGTCCATCCTGATCATCGACGCCGCGCTCAACGTCGCGTCGGCCATCCTGGCCGAAACCGGACTGAGCTTCCTGGGTTTCGGCATCCAACCGCCCGACGTGTCGCTGGGCACGCTGATCGCCAACGGCACCCAGTCCGCGACCACCTTCCCGTGGGTGTTCCTGTTTCCGGCCGGGGTCCTGGTGCTGATCCTGGTGTGCGCCAACCTGACCGGCGACGGGCTGCGCGACGCGCTCGACCCGGGCAGCGGGATGGCGCGGGGCGGCGCCCGATGAGCCCGCTGCTCGAAGTGACCGACCTCGCGGTCTACTTTCCGACCGACGGCCAGCCGGTGACCGCGGTGCGGGGCATCAGCTACCGCATCGACCCCGGCGAGGTGGTGGCCATGGTCGGCGAGTCGGGTTCGGGCAAGTCGGTCTCGGCGATGGCGGTGGTGGGACTGCTGCCGGAATACGCGCAGGTGCGCGGCTCGGTCCGGTTGCACGGCACCGAGCTGCTGGGGCTCGGCGACGAAGCGATGTCGCGGTTCCGCGGCAAGGCGGTCGGCATGGTGTTCCAGGACCCGATGTCGGCGCTGACGCCGGTCTACACCGTCGGTGACCAGATCGCCGAGGCCATCGAGGTCCACCAGCCGCGCGTGGGCCGCCAGGCGGCGCGCCGCCGCGCGGTGGAACTGCTTGAGCTGGTGGGCATCTCGCAGCCGGAGCGCCGAGCCCGCGCCTTTCCGCATGAGCTGTCCGGCGGCGAACGGCAGCGGGTCGTCATCGCGATCGCGATCGCCAACGACCCCGACCTGTTGATCTGCGACGAACCGACGACCGCCCTGGACGTCACGGTGCAGGCCCAAATCCTCGAGGTGCTCAGGACCGCCCGCGATGTCACCGGCGCCGGGGTGCTCATCATCACCCACGACCTCGGCGTGGTCGCCGAGTTCGCCGACCGGGCGCTGGTGATGTACGCTGGCCGCGTCGTCGAATTCGCCGGCGTGGCCGAGCTTTACCGCGGCCGCCAGATGCCCTACACCGTGGGGCTGTTGGGGTCCGTTCCCCGGTTGGACGCCGCCCAGGGCACCCGGCTGGTGCCCATTCCCGGCGCGCCGCCGTCGTTGGTCGGGCTCGAGCCGGGCTGCCCGTTCGCGCCGCGCTGCCCGCTGGTGATCGACGAATGCCGCGCCGCGGAGCCGGAATTGATCGAGGTCGGCGTGGACCACCGGGCGGCGTGCATCCGCACCGACCAGGTCGGCGAGCGCAGCGCCGCGGACATCTACGGGGTCAACACCTCGGCCCACGCGGCGCCGGCCGGCGACACACCCGTCGTCGTGCGGGTGCGCGACCTGGTCAAGACCTACAAGCTGACGAAGGGCGTGGTGTTGCGCCGGACCGTCGGCGAGGTCCGCGCCGTCGACGGCATCAGCTTCGAGCTGCGGCAGGGCCGCACCCTGGGCATCGTCGGTGAGTCCGGCTCGGGCAAGTCGACCACGCTGCACGAGATCCTGGAACTGGTTGCGCCGCAGTCGGGGTCGATCGAGGTGCTGGGCAGCGATGTGGCGTCGTTGACCGCGGCGGGCCGGCGAGCGCTGCGCCGCGACATCCAGGTCGTGTTCCAGGACCCGGTGGCGTCCCTGGACCCGCGGCTGCCCGTCTTCGAGCTGATCGCCGAACCGTTGCGCGCCAACGGCTTCAGCAAGAGCGCCACCTTCGCGCGGGTGGCCGAGCTGCTCGACATCGTGGGCTTGCGGCGCGCGGACGCGACCCGCTACCCCGCTGAGTTCTCCGGCGGCCAGAAGCAGCGCATCGGCATCGCGCGGGCGCTTGCGCTGCAGCCCAGGATCCTGGCCCTCGACGAACCGGTGTCCGCGCTCGATGTCTCGATCCAGGCCGGCATCATCAACCTGCTGCTCGACCTGCAAGAGCGGTTCGGCCTGTCGTATCTGTTTGTTTCCCATGACCTTTCGGTGGTCAAACACCTGGCCCACCGGGTGGCGGTGATGCACGCCGGCACCATCGTGGAGCAGGGCGACAGCGAGGAGCTGTTCCGCAATCCGCGGCACGATTACACGCGGCAGCTGCTGGGCGCGGTGCCGCAACCGGATCCGGGGAAGTATGTCTAGCGGGCGCAAGGTTTTGAGCCTGGCGGTGGTCGCCGCCTTGGCGCTCACCGGGTGCTCGCCGGCCATCGACTTGGCGCCCTCGGCGGGCAACAACGCGTCGATCGGCACCACCAGCGACGTCAATCCGCGGGACCCCGCCACGCTGCGAGACGGCGGCGACCTGCGGTTGGCGCTCAGCGACTTTCCGCCGAACTTCAACATCCTGAGCATCGACGGCAACTCGGCCGAGGTCGCCGGGTTGGTGAAGGCGACCCTGCCGCGCGCGTTCGTCATCGGGCCGGACGGCTCGACGACCGTCGACACCGACTACTTCACCAGCGTCGAGCTCACCGGGACCAACCCGCAGGTGGTCACCTACACCATCAACCCGAAAGCCGTGTGGTCCGACGGCACGCCGATCACCTGGCGCGACATCGACAGCCAGATCCACGCTCTCAGCGGCGCCGACAAGACCTTCGAGATCGCCGGACCCGGCGGCGCGGACCGGGTCGCGTCGGTCACCCGGGGGGTGGACGACCGGCAGGCCGTCATGACTTTCGCCAAGCCGTACGCCGAGTGGCGCGGCATGTTCGCCGGCAACGGCATGCTGCTGCCGGCCAGCATGACCTCCACGCCCGAGGCTTTCAACAAGGGCCAGCTCGACGGGCCCGGCCCGTCGGCCGGTGCGTTCGTCGTATCCTCGTTGGACCGGACCACGCAGCGAATCGTGTTGACCCGCAACCCGAAATGGTGGGGCGCAAGGCCGCGCCTGGACAGCATCACCTATCTCGTGCTCGATGACGCCGCCCGGCTGCCGGCGCTGCAGAACAACACGATCGACGCCACCGGGATCGGCACGGTGGACCAGCTGACGATCGCCCAACGCACCAAGGGCATTTCGATCCGCCGCGCGCCCGCGCCCAGCTGGTCGCACTTCACGTTCAACGGTGCCCACGGGGCGATCCTGGAGGACAAGGCGCTGCGGGTCGCAGTATCCAAGGGCATCGACCGGCAGACCATCGCCAGGGTCGTCCAGTACGGGCTCACCAGCAACCCGGTGGCGCTGAACAACCACATCTACGTCGCGGGGCAGGAGGGCTACCAGGACAACAGCGCCATCGTCCCCTACGACCCGGCCGAGGCGAGCCGGGAACTGGACGGGTTGGGGTGGAGGCTCAACGGCCAGTTCCGCGAGAAGGACGGTCGCCAGCTCGTCATCCGCGATTTGTTCTACGACGCGCAAGGCAGCCGGGTCTTCGCGCAGATCGCGCAGCACAGCCTCGCCCAGATCGGGGTCAAGCTCGAGCTCGTCGCGAGGTCCGGCAGCGGCTTCTTCACCAACTACATCAATGTCGGGGCCTTCGATATCGCGCAGTTCGGCTGGCTCGGCGACGCGTTCCCGCTCTCGTCGCTGACTCAGATCTACCAGTCCGACGGCGCAAGCAACTTCGGCAAGATCGGCAGCCCGGAGATCGACGCCGCGATCGAGCGCACACTCGAAGAGCTCGATCCGGGCAAGGCGCGGGCGTTGGCCAACGACGTCGACAAGCTCATCTGGGCCGAGGGATTCAGCCTGCCGCTGACCCAATCCCCCGGCGATGTCGCGGTGCGCAGCACACTGGCCAACTTCGGCGCGGTCGGTCTCGCCGACCTGAACTACACGGCGATCGGGTTCATGCGGAGCTGAACCGGCGCCGCAGCAGCCTGACGCCCGGCACGGTGGGCAAGGCCGGCAGGGCGCCCTCGGCGATGGCGGCCACCTCGATCGCCTTCCACAGCAAGCGAATTCCGGGCCGCGGCGGGAGCGCATCCAGCGCCGGCGCCTGGGCGGCCAGCCCGTCGAGCTCGCCCCGGCACACCGCGCCGGCGATGGCCAGCGCCGCCGGCTCGCGAAAGTCCAGTGCGCTGTGCGCCATCGTGGGAAGAGTCAACAGCGTCGCGCCGGGAATCAGCGACGCCACCCGCTGGGCGATCGGCGGCGGGGTGATGAGATCGCGGCCGCCGGAAATCACCGCCGTAGGCCAGTTGAATTTTGGCATTTCGGCGGGCAGGTCATACGGCTCGTCCTCGAAAGTGACCCGCTGAGTGCGCGTTTCGCGTTCGGCCACGGCCGGGTCGAGCGGCAGGCCGTCGGGTTCGGCGGCGTAGTCGAGTTCGCGGAACGCGATGCGGCTCACCAGGTCCTCCTCGTAGCGGTATGGCAGGTTGGAGAGGATGGCGAACTGAGAGATGGCCGACCACAGTAACTTTCGTCCGTCGAGCAGCAGGTCGAGCTGCCGGTTCAGCAGGGCCGGGCCGCCGTAGCCGTAGATCGTTGCGACGACCTGCGTTGCCGCGGCGGTCATCACACCGGCATCGACGAGCTTGCGGATTTTGGGTGCCAGTAGGGCGGTTTCGGGGGTGTCGCCCTTGAGCAGGAGCCGGCGGATCGCGCGGCGCACGATCACGATGTCGTGGCGGGAGAGCAGCGGCGAGTCGAGGACCATCGCGTGCACCCGCACGGGGTGGCGCACGCCGA
>Ga0335071_10007208_pt1 | contig 11455 bp, 9 predicted proteins | sample Lox_Sample_15_FD_206724 | JGI IMG/M metagenome (GOLD analysis project Ga0335071, IMG submission 206724) | Soil microbial communities from Loxahatchee National Wildlife Refuge, Florida, United States - Lox_Sample_1.5 | ecosystem: Environmental > Terrestrial > Soil > Wetlands | place: USA: Florida...
ACCAGGCCGTGCAACAGGGGCAGCAACAGATCGCGCAGACCGCGCAACAAGCCCAGCAGCAGGCGCGGCAGGCCGCGCAATCGGCGCAACAGGCCGCCCAGCAGGCGCAACAATTAGCGCAACAAACCCAACAGCAGGCCCAGCAGATGGCGCAGCAGACGCAGCAACAGGTCTCGCAAGCCGCCAACGCTGCGCAACAGCAGGTTACGCAAGCCGCCAACGGCGCACAGCAACAGATCACGCAGGCTACCCAGCAAGCCACGCAGCAGGCCGCCCAAGCCGGCCAGATGGCTCAGGGCGCTGCCAATCAAGTTACCCAGCAAGTGAGCGGTGCTGCCTCGCAGGCTTCGAAGACCATCGGATCCACTGCCCAATCGGCTTGCCAGCAAGCGGGCAATTCCGCCAATCAAGCGGCCCAGAGCCTCCAGCACGGCTTAGGCGGATTGGGTCTGTAGAGGATACGCCATGTTCCCAGCCGCGCGCGTCACCGACATGCATGTCTGTCCGATGGTCACCGTCCTCGTTCCGCACGTGGGCGGTCCCATCCTGCCTCCCTGCGCCATACAAGTTCTGATCGGCGGATTGCCCGCGGCCCGCGTCACGGACATGCTGACTTGCGTCGGCCCGCCCGACATGATCGTGATGGGCGCGTTCACGGTCCTGATTAGCGGACTCCCGGCCGCGCGCATCCTCGATCAAACCGTTCACGGCGGCGTGATCGTGCTCGGTGAATTCACCGTATTAATTGGTAATTCGGGATCAGGCGGCGGAGGCGGTGGTGGTGCGCCCGGTATGCCAGGCATGCCCGCTATGCCAGCGCTGCCGGGAATGCCGGCTTTGCCCGCGATGCCCGCTCTTCCCGCATTGCCCAATGTGGCCGGTCTCTCCAACCTCGCCCAGCAGGCGTTTGGAGCCGTCTCGCAAGTCGCCGGACAAGCTGTTGCTGCTGCGCAGTCCGCTGGCCAGATGGCGCAGGGCGCGGCGAATCAGGTCATGGGCCAGATCAATAATGCCGTCAGCCAGGCGCAGTCCACCATGGCCGGGGCCGTCAATCAAGCTCAGGATACGTTGAAGGCCGGGGAGACCGCCGTGCAGTCGGGCGTCCAGCAGGCCGCCAATCAAGCCGCCGGCGCGGCACAGCAACTCGCCAATCAGGCTTCACAGTTGGAAAAGCAGGCACAGCAGCAGTTGCAGCAGGCCGCCAATCAAGTCCAGCAAGCTGCTCAGCAAGCCGCTCAACAAGGCCAACAAGCTCTCAACCAGGCCCTGCAACAAGGCCAGCAGATGCTGAATCAGGCGGAGCAGACCGCTCAGCAAGCCGAGAAACAGGTGAAGGATGCTGCCGATAAGGCGCAGCAGGCCGCCACACAGGCCGCGCAACAAGGTCAGCAGGCTCTCAACCAGGCCACTCAGCAAGCTGCCCAAATGGCTAAACAAGCTGAGCAGACCGCCAATCAAGCCGCACAGCAAGCGCAGGCGGCCGCCAACCAGTTGCAGCAAACCGCCAATCAGGCCGTGCAACAGGGGCAGCAACAGATCGCGCAGACCGCGCAACAAGCCCAGCAGCAGGCGCGGCAGGCCGCGCAATCGGCGCAACAGGCCGCCCAGCAGGCGCAACAATTAGCGCAACAAACCCAACAGCAGGCCCAGCAGATGGCGCAGCAGACGCAGCAACAGGTCTCGCAAGCCGCCAACGCTGCGCAACAGCAGGTTACGCAAGCCGCCAACGGCGCACAGCAACAGATCACGCAGGCTACCCAGCAAGCCACGCAGCAGGCCGCCCAAGCCGGCCAGATGGCTCAGGGCGCTGCCAAGCAAGTCACCCAGCAAGTCGGCTCAGCCGCGCAGACCGCCTCTCAGGCGGTGGCCGGCGCCACCAAGGGTCTACTCGGCGGCTTTCACTAACGGCGCGGCCTGATAGAATCTTTTTCGGATATTCTCATGCGCACTGTATCGCTCCTCGCCTGCACCATTCTGATCGCCGTCACACTTCCCGCGGACGAAGCCTCGCGCCGCGCCGACCTGACCCGCTGGAAAATTTCCGATCCTAACCGTCCGGCCCCGGCTGTCATTACGCCCGCCTCGCCGAGCACGCAGCAATCGCCCGGCAAAGCTCCCTCGGACGCTGTCGTGCTCTTCGACGGCACGAATCTATCCAAGTGGCAGGACAGCAAGGGTGGCCCTGCGCGCTGGAAAGTAACGAACGGCGTCATCGAAATCGTTCCCGGAACGGGCGACATCCGTACCGCGCAGGCGTTCGGCGATTGCCAGTTGCATGTCGAATGGGCCGAACCCAACCCGCCGCACGATAAAGATCAGGGCCGCGGCAACAGCGGCATCTATCTCATGAGCCGCTATGAGCTCCAGGTTCTCGATTCCTACGAAAACAAGACCTACCCCGACGGCCAGGCCGGAGCCGTCTACGCGCAAACGCCGCCGTTAGTGAACGCCTGCCTGCGCCCCGGCGAATGGCAAACCTACGACATCGTCTTTCACGGCCCGCGCTTCGCTCCCGACGGCAAGCTGCTTCGTCCCGCTCACATTACTGTTCTGCAAAATGGCGTACTCGTGCAGGACAACACCGAGCTCACCGGGCCCACGAACTATATGGAGCGCCCGCCCTACAAAGCGCATCCCGACAAGATGCCGCTGCTGTTGCAGGATCACGATCAGCCCGTGCGTTTCCGCAATATCTGGATTCGCGAACTCGGCAACTGAGTTCCCAATGTGAACCGACGCCCCCTCGCCGTCACCATCATTGCTTGCTTGTACATCCTGACCGGCGTGGTTGGCCTTGCTTTTCACTTCACCGATTTCACGAAGCCGCCTCGGCTTGAGTACGACATCGCATGGGTTGAGCTGATCCGCCTCCTCGCAATCGTGTCCGGAGTCTTCATGCTGCGTGGCAGCAATTGGGCCCGCTGGCTGGCTGTCGCATGGATTGCCTATCACGTGGTTCTGAGCGCCTTTCACTCGTGGCCCCAGGTGGCCGTGCACAGCCTGCTTTGCGCCGCGTTCGCGTATTTCCTCTTCCGCCCCGAAGCCACACGGTATTTTCGTCCGCCGTCGTGATTATTGTTTTCGCGCCAGAAGATACAGTGTCGCCGGCCGCGTTCCTTCCTCCACCACCTGAAATCCCACTTCGTGGAGACGATCCGTCCACCAATCCGCGCCGCGAAAGCCCTGGTGCATCAGCAGCGGTCCAAAAGTGTATTTCATCCACGCTTCCTTCGCTATGAGCATTAGCAGGAAGTCCGCGCCCGGCTTCGCGACCCTTGCGGCTTCCGCGAGCGACTGCTGAATTCCCTCGCGATTCAGGTGCTCGAACACATATGCGCTGACGACCGCATCGAACGTAGCCGGCGGGAAGGGCAGTTTGCGCATGTCAGCCGTCTCAATGGATGCCCTGCCCTGCACCCCCGCGGCTTCCAAATTCGCCATCAATCTCTGTTGCGGACTCTGGCTCGGCCCGAAATGCTGTTTGAAAGATTCTCCGAACAGATCGAGCGCCACCAAAGTTGCTTGAGGACGAGCCTTCAGCACCATGCTGGATGACCGGCCGGTGCCGGCCCCGATGTCAAGGACTCGCCCAACGCCGGACTTCAGGAAATTCTGCGTCGGCATTGCCGCCTCTCCGTTGATATTGAGAACGAAGCGCGCGGCCAGGAACGCCGTGCTGGACCAAAGGAAGATTGGAGTCAGCAGGACGATCGTCCAGATGGGCCACTTACGCCAAATACCAAACAGCAGCAACAAGCCTGTAACTGCTACTAGCGGCACGTGCCCGTAGCTAAGCCACCAGGGATAACCAAAATCGAGAGTAGCGTTCGCATTCATGCGCATGAGTATGCACTGGCGAGCCTGAACCCTACCTGAATGGCCTGTTCAGCCGCCGTTCATCTGGTATGCGCTATAAAAGTCTTGTTGCGGGTTCTGGTTGTAGAAGACGAGGTGCTTCTTTCACGGCAGTTGGCCAAGGCATTGGCCGCGGCGGAATACGCCGTCGATTGCGCGGGAGACGGAGAGAAAGCCGATTTGCTCGTGCATACCGAGCAATACGACGCCGTTGTGCTCGATCTGGGACTGCCGAAAATCGATGGGCTCACGCTGCTGCGGCGCTGGCGCGCGGCTGGCATCTTGGCCCCCGTGCTGGTTCTGACCGCGCGCGGAAGCTGGCATGAGAAAGTGCAGGGCATCGACGGCGGCGCGGACGATTACGTCTCCAAGCCGTTCCGCATCGAAGAGGTGATCGCTCGCATTCGAGCGCTTATTCGCCGCGCCAGTGGAGTGGCGCATTGCGAACTGCGTTGTGGATCGCTTGCCTTGGATGTGCGCAACGCCCGCGTCTCGCTCGGCGGCCATCCGGTAAAGCTGACCAGCCACGAATTCCGCGTGCTCTCGTACCTAATGCACCATCGCGACCGTGTTGTCTCGCGTCCGGAACTTACCGAGCACATTTACGCGCAGGATTTTGACCGCGATTCCAACACGGTCGAAGTCTTCATCGCGCGTCTCCGCCGCAAACTCGGCGCTTCCGTCATCGAGACGGTGCGTGGACTCGGTTACCGCATGGGAGAACCGTCCCCCGGAGTATCCAACCCGTGATGCTGCGATCACTCCGGTCCAGGTGGGTCCTCGCCTCGGTTCTATGGACCGCTGGAATGCTCATGCTCATGCACATGTTCATGATGGTGGTCATGCATGTGTTTCCTGCCATCCGGGGAACCCATAGCGCTTTGGCCGTCCTGATCGGCGGCGTTCTCATGGCTGGCGGGATCCTTGGAGTACGCCAAGGCCTGACTCCATTTGGAGAACTGCGGAAGCGATTGTTGGCGGTTCGCTCAGGCGACGATCGCCGAATCGCCGGAAAATATCCGACCGAAGTCCAGCCGCTTGTCGACGATCTGAACGCGCTGCTCGAAGATCGCGAAAAGGCCGTGAGACGCGCCGTTGCTACCGCGGGCGACCTGGCACATGGACTGAAGACACCGCTCGCGCTGCTAGCGCAAGAAGCCGATCACGCCATGGCTGCGGGAAACCCCGAGTTGGCCGATAGCATCAGCCAACAGGTTGAGCGCATGTCCCGCCAGGTGAACTACCACCTCGCGCGTGCCCGGGCCGCCGCCTCAGGGGCATCCGGCGCGCCCCGTTGTCCCATAGCGGCCTGCGCCGATGCTCTCGTGCGCACAGTTTCCAAGCTTTATGCGGCCCGGGGACTGGAAATCTCACACTTGATTGCCGCGGACCTTTACGCGCGGGTTCAAAGAGAAGACCTCGACGAGATACTCGGGAACCTGCTGGACAACGCCTGCAAATGGGGAAAGTCCGTGATCGCACTAGACGCATGCCAGTTGGGCGCCACGCTGGTCATAACGCTGGATGACGATGGACCGGGGCTGACAGCCGATCTCCGAAAGGTGGCCTTGGAACGAGGCGTCCGAATCGACGAGAGCTCTCCGGGCTCCGGCCTCGGCTTAGCGATTGTCCGCGACCTGGTGGAACTTTACGGCGGATCCATCGCCCTCGATGAATCCCCGCTAGGTGGGCTGCGTGTGCAAGTCCTACTCCCGTCCTCGTAGCGCGGGGGTACCGCCGGCTTTGCGGCCTCCGCGCGAGTGAGTGCAGACACCTTCCCGCTGTTCGGCGCTCCATTCGAGAAGGGGCGTTCGTTCACCGCCGCGGAAGGCCGGCCAGATTCCCGCGCGGTGTGCGGCGCGCATCGATCCCGCCGAGGCCCTCCGCCACTCCTGATCGTTTACCCGCGCGTGCGCACTGCATGCACGATGAAGCGCTCGGGCGCCGGGCCCAGGTAGTGGAATGGATAGCATGTCACCAGCGTTAGCGCCGGCTCGCCGGAATCGGCCAGCACGCGCGTATCGTGCGGTGTGACCACTTCGCACGATTTCACCTGGTATTCATATGACCCACTGAGCGTGGTAAGCAAAATCGTGTCGCCCGGCTGCACCCCTCGAAGGGCGCGGAAGAACGTATCGCGGTGGCCGGCGAGTCCGACATTTCCCGCGTTTCCCGGAAAGGCCGTGCCCGGAACGTGGCCGACCGCGAGCGCCAGCGTCCGCTGCGTGACGCCTTCCAGGATCATGCTTTTCAGGCCAACCCGCGGGATTTCGATGCGCCCGAGGATGGAGCCGCCGCCGGCCCCATCGAAACCCAGGCTCGGCGGCTTGGTGCGCCCCAACGTAGGCATCACCGGCAGCACGTCTCCCACTGTCGAAAACGATACCGTTTGCACCACAAACTCGCGATACGACGCGGGACCGCCGCCGAGCTTCTGTTCAAACGCCCAGTTCTCGTACGCCTCGAAAAACCACGCCTGCCCGAGAAGAACTCCACACAATCCTATCGATGCCAGGCCGAGCCCGAAGCAGAAGCGCTCCGTGCGCCGCAGCAGCGATTTCTTAAATCGCAGGCGGACCCGCAGGCTCACCGTCGCTCCAGGCGCAAGGCAAGGATGCGCAGCAAGGCGCCCGCGAGGATTCCCAAGGTGCCCAATGCCGCAAACATCGCCAGGTAGCTCGCCGTCTTCGGCAAACTCGCCGCGATCATCTGCGGTTCGCGCGCCCGCGCACGGCTTTGCATCGGAGCCGGCGCTTTGATCGCAGATGTCACGGCCGCGGGAATGATCTTCGGCGGAACAGCCGCAATGCGTGGCGGAACTGCCGGGTTCGGTGAAACCGGGGCTGGAGACGCAGCCGGACTTGGCGCAGCCGGCGCCGGAGCAGCGCCCGTGAGTTTCCCAAGATCGCCCGGCAATTCAGGCGGTAAAGACAACACGGCACGGCCCACCGATTTGGCCAGTTCCACCGCCTGCAGCTTTGGATACACGAACTCCTGCCCGTAGTTCCTGCCGGGCGCGAACCAGATGCGCAACGCTTTGGGCTGCTTTGGCCCGCGGTCGAAGAATGTGAAAACGGTCTTATCGGTGGTCGGCTGGTCGTAATTCGGCATCGTCAGAAGGGTCGAAATCAGCCGTGTTTCGTCGCCGGTCCAGAGCTGAACGGTTTCGAAAACGTCCAACACGTTGCGCTGCGGCTCACGTTCCACCAGCCGAAGAACGTAATGGCCCGGCTCCAGGATCATGCTGGGGATTTCAAATGGATCGTTGATCGAAAAAGGCGTTTGCTTCACCGGCTCGGCCGCACGGGCCTGCATCAACAGCGAAAGTGCCGCGATGCCGCCAGTGATCAGCTTCCGTCGGTGCATACCGTCGTTACCAAAAGTTAACGCTCTCAATACTACTACAGTTATCCGCCCCCGGCGAGCCACTGGCGATTCATCGCAAGACTTTGGTACCAATAAGACTGACATGCATATCCGGGAGCTGCTCAGCCGCGGCCGGCCGTCGTTTTCATTCGAGTTCTTTCCTCCGAAGACGGAAGAGTCGGCCAAACAGCTCGAGCAGACCATCTCCGAGTTGAGAGCGCTGAAACCTAGCTTTGTTTCAGTGACTTACGGGGCTGGAGGCTCCACTCGCGAACGTACTGTCGAGATCGTTACCCGCGTGAAGCGCGAAACCGGAATCGAAGCCATGGCCCACCTGACCTGTGTCGGCGCCACTCGCGACGATCTGGGTCTCGTTCTCGACAAGATCCGCAATGCCGGTATCGAAAACGTACTGGCCCTGCGCGGTGACCCTCCGAAGGGTCAAACCGAGTTCAGGGCTGTCGAGGGCGGGTTCCGGTATGCGATTGAATTGGTGGGATTTATCCGGGATCGCTACAGCTCCGGTTTCTGTTTGGGCGGTGCCGCATATCCGGAAAAGCACCCGGAGTGCGGAAATCCGGCCGTTGATCTGATGAATCTAAAGCGGAAAATCGAGGCCGGATTGGACTTCGTGATCACACAGCTTTTCTTCGACAATCGGCGATATTTCGAGTTTGTCGACCGTGCCCGCCACGTCGGTATTCAGGCGCCTATCATCCCTGGAATCATGCCGATAACCAATGCATCGCAGGCTGAGCGCTTCGGAGCCACCATTCCATTCGCTTTAGCCGAGGAACTCGATCGCAGACGCAACGATCCGCGCGCCGTGCTGGAGTTGGGAGTGGCTCATGCGACAGCCCAGTGCATCGAGTTATTGGAGCGGGGTGTACCCGGTATCCATTTCTACACGCTCAACAGAAGCACAGCGACACGAGAGATTTACACGGCATTACAAGCCGCTGGGTACATAGACCACCACTGACAAGTTGTGTCTAAATTGTTCCTTGAATAGCTACCCCTTTCGTGACATTCTAGACATAATCTATTCACAGCAGGAGGGTCTCAATGGAAAGAAGTGGCCGTTCGACGTGTATTTTGATGCTGGCGCTGTCAGCGCTGGTCGGCTCTACCGTTGTCCGGGCGGATGTTACGGGATCGATTTTAGGCGTTGTTCGTGACAAGACGCAGGCAGTAGTGGCGGGCGTGCACGTCGTCGCAACCAACACAGAAACAAATCTGTCCCGAGAGACCGTCTCTGGACCGGACGGGACGTATCGGATTCTGGCTCTGCCTGCGGGACCGTACAAATTAACCGCCACGGCAGCCGGCTTCCAGCAATACACGACTTCGGACATTGACGTAAAAGTCAACGACCAATTGCGTATCGACGTGACGCTTGAAATCGGCAGTGTTCAGCAACAAGTCAATGTCGAGGCGAGCGCCGTGCAGGTGCAAACCGAGAATACACAATTGGGCGATGTGATTGAGTCGAAGAAGATGCTGGCGCTGCCGTTGAACGGCCGTAGCTATATCGATCTTTTGGGACTGCAGGCTGGCGTAGCCCCCGCGACCGCCGGCACAATCGGTGGCGACCGGCCGGTATCCGGTATTCTCTCGGCGGGAAACGTCTCGGTGAATGGACAGCGCGAGACGGGCAACGCTTTCCTGGTGAATGGAGGTGACGTGAGCGAGGGCCGCAACCTCGGCGCGGGCCTGATCCCCAACCTGGATTCGATCGAGGAATTCCGTCTCATCACGAACAGCTTCGATGCCGAGTATGGAAAGTTCAGCGGCGCCGTGATGAACGCCATCACCAAGTCGGGCACCAACAGCATTCACGGCGATGCGTTTGAGTTCCTGCGCAACAACGACCTGGACGCGCGCAATTTCTTTGACCCCTCGATTGCCGAGCTGCGGCGCAATCAATACGGCTACACCTTAGGCGGGCCGGCATGGAAGAACCGGCTGTTCTGGTTCTCGGATTATCAGGGCACCAAACAAGTACAAGGAGCGAGCACCGGTCTTGTAACGCTGCCCACGACGGCGGAGCGGGCAGGAAACTTCGACCCATCCCAGTTGACCGGAACAGTAGATGGGCCATATTGGGCAAACATTCTTTCGCAACGGTTAGGTTACGGCGTTTCCGTCAATGAGCCTTACAGCGCGCCTGGCTGCACGCTGACCTCTAACTGTGTATTTCCCGGCGGAGTGATCCCGCAGCGAGCCTTCGACAAGGCGGCGGTGGGCACCCTGCCGTACATTCCGGTTGGCAACATCAACCCAGCCCTGGGGACGTACGCTGACGACTCTCAAAAGAACACGGTGACCGATAACAAAATCGGCGAGCGTGTGGACTTTGTGAACCAGAAGACGGGTAACTGGTCGTGGTATTACCACCTGGATAACTCCACCGTCTTCAACTCCCTGCCGGCCGCCAGCGTCCCCGGTTTTCCGTCGTCGACGCCGACCCGGGCGCAACAGATCGTCATGAGCAACACGAAGACCTTCGGCCCGACGGCCGTTAACGAGGCGCGCGTCAGCTTTTTCCGGACCTCCACAGTGACTGACAAGCCCGAGGGCAGTTTTGCCAAGCTCTCGGATTTGGGTTTCGTAACGGGAATCGGATCCCTGGGTATCAATCCTTCAGGCCCTCCCAATTTCCCGCAGACCCTGCCGCCGCTGTATTTCCAGAACTTCTCGGTTGGCGTGCCTACGCTCACCACCGGGCAGCCGAACAACACCTGGATGTTCACGGATAACTTTTCCAAAGTTGAGGGCAAACACACGCTGAAGTTCGGTGGTGAGTTCCGCTATTTGCAAATCAACGAGCGGAACGTCTGCGCTCCCAACGGCGATTTCACGTTCGACGGCTCGGTCACCGGAGTGGATTTCGCGGATTATCTTCTGGGTGCGCCCGCATATGGCGGCTTCAATCAGTGCAGCCAGCAGTTCCTCGATTCGCGCACTCGTTATGGCGGGGCGTTCGCTCAGGATTCCTGGAAGGTGAGACCGAACCTGACCATCAACGCAGGCTTTCGATGGGAAGTCAGTATGCCGTGGTTTGACACGCAGGGCAAGATCGAAACCATCGTGCCCGGGCTGCAGTCCACCCAATTCCCAACGGCTCCGCTCGGTTGGGTAGTTCCCGGCGATCCAGGAATTCCCAGCACGCTGGCCCCGACACACTACGACAACCCCGCGCCGCGACTGGGTCTCGCGTATTCACCCGGCTTCTCGGATGGAATTCTGGGCAAGATATTCGGAGGACCCGGGAAAACCAGTATCCGGGCCGCATACGGCATTTACTACACGTCGATCGAGGACCTCAACTTGTTCTACGAGGTGGGCGATGCTCCGTTCGGCCTCTACTGGACCACGCCGAATAGTGTTCTGTTCGAAGAGCCTTACCTGACACGGACCGACGGCAGCGCGCAGGGACCGAAGTTTCCCTTTACTTTCCCAACTCCCGGCAGCCCGGCGAACAAGACTCTGAACTACGGGCAGTATCTGCCGATCCAATACTCGCCCGGGTACGACATCCACAACCGGATGCCCTACGCGGAGCATTACAATTTCTCGATCCAACGCGAAATTAGCAAGTCGACCGTGTTGACGCTCGCGTACGTTGCTACGCAGGGCCATAAACTCATTTCCCAAAACGACGCCGACCCGGGTAACGCCGCGTTTTGCCAGCAGCTCACGGCGGCGGGCGCGATGGATATCACCAACGGGACATTGGGATGCGGACCGTACCAGGAAAACGACACGTACCAACTTCCCAACGGGACCAAGGTTTATGGCACGAGAAATTATCTCGGGTCAAACTACTGTCCCGATGCGCCGCCGCTGTTTATCTGTTTCTCCCAAAGCAACACGTTTACGCGAAACAGCGCCAATTCAAACTACAATTCGTTCCAGGCGACTGCCGAACGCAAGGCGGCCGACGTAACCTTCCTGCTCGCGTACACATACGGTAAATCTCTGGACGACGCGTCGACTTTTGGTGACCTGATGAACTTTTCGAATTTTGCGCTCAGCCGCGGACTTTCCACGTTTGATGTGACTCACAATTTCGTGGGGAGCTACAACTGGGCGGTACCGTTCGACCGAGCCTTCAGTTCGCTGCCGAAGCGATTGACGCAAGGATGGACCGTCAACGGCATCACGCGTTTTTCCACGGGATTTCCGATTCGTATCCGTCAGGGTAACGGCGACATTTCGCTCACGGGGAGTT
>Ga0335071_10007210_pt1 | contig 11453 bp, 7 predicted proteins | sample Lox_Sample_15_FD_206724 | JGI IMG/M metagenome (GOLD analysis project Ga0335071, IMG submission 206724) | Soil microbial communities from Loxahatchee National Wildlife Refuge, Florida, United States - Lox_Sample_1.5 | ecosystem: Environmental > Terrestrial > Soil > Wetlands | place: USA: Florida...
GGCAAGGTCGTCCGCAAATTGCATTTGAATGCTTACGCTCTTTCTCTTCGCGTCGTCTCCAACCAAGGCGAGGACGTCCCGAATGGTCTCATTCAGATCCAGCTTCTCTCGCGGGGTTGGAGCCCTCTTTGTCAGAGCACGGACGCGAGCGATGATTTCGCCAGCTCGCTTCCCGTCGCGCACGATGCGGCGGAGTCCCTCCCGCACTTCCTCCACATTGGGCGTATCGGCCGCCAGCCAACGCAACCCGGCGCTGGCGTTGCTCACCACACCTGATAGTGGCTGATTCACTTCGTGCGCGATCGAGGCGGTCAGCTCTCCCAACATGCTCACGCGGTGCATGTGCGCGATATCGGCCTCGAGCTGGTGCAGTCGCTCGCGCTGTTCCTCGGCGCGCTTGCGTTCCGAAATATCGACGACGGTACCCACCAGTTTAACCACATTACCCGCGTTGTTCAGGACAGGATGCAGTGTCGCCTGAACATGCTTCACCGTTCCACTGGACAGGACGATCCTGAATTCGCTTAAGGCATCTACCTTTTCACAAAGCGACTTCTGAAACCTTGCGTTCGCCTGGTCCCGATCCTCCGGGTGAATAAGTTGAGCAACCGTTTCCCTATCCGGCAACCGCGGTTGCGCATTTATTTCAAAGATTCTGAGGCATTCCTCCGAAACATATACATACTGGTTGGTGGCGGTATCCAGAGCCCAACTACCGGTGTGGCTCAGCCGTTGCGCTTCCGCCAGGTAGTCCTCGCTCTGCCGCAGAGCTTCCTCAGCGCGTCGGCGTTCTGTAATATCGGTTCCTACACTCAGAATCTCCGCCACTTCGCCATTGGCGCCGCGCACGACTTTGTTGGTCCACGAGATCGTAACTCGCTCTCCATTGCGCCGCATGTTCTCATTGATATTCTCTTCAAAATCCCGGGGAGCGCTGCAAACCTGAAGCATGAGCCGGCTCAGATCGCGCCCGCCACTCTCCGTCGGCGGGACGATCGTGCCCACGACGTGGCGACCGATAATCTCTTCGGCGGCGTAGCCAAAGAATTTCAGCCCAAACTCGTTGAGAAAGGTGATCCGGCCATCGTGCGTCCAGCGCAGGATGATGCTGTTCGCGTGCTCCACCAGCTCGCGATACTTCCGTTCGCTTTCGCGCAGCGCCTCATCGGCCTCTCTACGTTCCGTGATATCCACGGAGGTGCCCACCACTTTGACTACTTCTCCCGCGCTATTGAGGACGGGGTGACGGATGACATGCACATGCTTCAACTTTCCGTCGGGCAGCACGATACTGTACTCGCAGGAGGTATCTACCTTGTCGCGCAGCGTGTTCTGAAAGCTCTGTTCCACCCGCCTCGAATCCTCTGAGACGACTTGCCGGAATACTGTTTCCCTGCTTGGAAAAGGACCTTTCGGATCGAACCCCCAAATGCGGAGGTCTTCTTCGGAACAGTAGATATACCGATTGCTGGCGACATCCACGGCCCAACTGCCGGTGTGGGTTAACCGTTCGGCTTCTGTCAGGTACGCCTCACTTTGCCGTAGAGCCTGCTCTGCCCGGTCACGTGCGGCCCGGGAACGCAGGGTGATTATGCCGAACGCTAGGTCCGCAGCCAGTTCTTCCAGCAGTCGAATCTCTTCAGAAATGAAAGCGCTGGGCTCGGCGGAGTAAATATTTAGGCTGCCAAACGCGTCGGCATTTTCGTCTTTGAGGGGTAAACCGATGGCGGAACGGAAACCGTGCCTTAGCGCGCTCTCTCGCCAGGGTCTTACCCGGGGATCGGTTGCGTAATCGTTAATGCAAGTTGTTGCTCCGGTTCGAATGGCCAACCCGGCAGGACCGCATCCATTCTCGGCGTCGGCCCAGGTAATGCCCAGGCTTCTGAGAGTTACCTCGTCAGCCCCGGTCCAGGCCACCGGGCGCACGCTCTTGGCATCATCGTGTTCGGCAAAGCCCACCCATGCCACGCGGTAACCGGCGTCATCACAAACGATACGGCAGATTTCCCGGAGCAAACTCTGCTCGTCAGTAGCGCGCAGGAGGGACTGGTTACAGTTGCTGATGGCGCGCAATTCGCGATTCAAACGGTGCGATGCCTCTTCCGCCCGCTTGCGTTCCGTGATGTCGTTATTAGTCTCCAGGATTGCGACCGGTACGCCTTGCGCGCTTCGCTCCAAAGACCAACGGCTTGCCACCACGACCTGGGACCCGTCCTTCTTCGTTTGCAGAAGCTCGCCCTCCCACCGCCCTGTGCGAACTACCTGCGCAATAATCCCTTCGCGCGGTACCGGGAAGGCTGTCTTGAGGAGGTCGTGCACCACTTTTCCCCGCGCTTGCTCGGCGGTCCAGCCGTAGCGCTCCTCCGCGCCATGATTCCAGTATCTGACCACTCCTCCAATATCCATGACAAGAACAGTGTCATGCGTCAGATTAAGAAGACTCGCCTGCTCCCGCAGAAGCGCCTCCGCGCGCCGCCGGATCGTCGCAAACCACAAAGTGAGGGCCGCGAAACCGGCAAAAACAATGAAATATGGGATTTCGGAGGGGTAGATGTAAGGTGTGCGAACCGGCTCCACGAAGTACCAGTAAAAGCCGGCAATCGAAAGGAGCGCTGCTACCACCGCAACTCTTGCACCCCCGTACCAGGAACTTATGGCAACAGCAAAGAGCAGCAAAAGAGCGGCGGGAACACGAAAATGAAAATGTTGAAACAGTAGCGAAACGCCTAATGCGAGACCGAAGGGAAGAATCGCAAGTCCATAGCGAGCAGCAACATTCAGGATTGGGGACCTCGCCGGCGCATAAGTGTCAGACTCTTTCGCATTGCTACCGAAGGGACTCATTTTCATGCCGCCAAGCTTCCAGTTCCGAGTCGGCGAATTTCAGGCTGATCGGCAGGTCTCCAGCATAGTGACTCTTCAATAATGGTGCCGCGGCATTTTATCACAGCGTAGCGGGGGAGTGCCCGGTCAGAGCTCGTCATGCCGGGGCGTCCCCGCCGACAGATTGCATCCTCCGCGGGACGATTGCGGTTTTGGTCATTACTTTGGCGATAGGCTCAGAATCCCCCAAAAAATGTGAATCGCCGCTGTATGATATAAGTGGGGGACCTTGACTCTCCAGTCAGATTCCCATCGGAGGGGGCCACGCCTGCCGGAAGCCGCAAGCCTGCGCCAGACCGCCCCAACTCAGTCTTGACCACAAAGGAGCCACCCGGATGCCAAGAGCCGCCATCTATGCAAGGGCCTCGCTTCCGACCCAACACATCTCAGCCCAGCTTTGCCAGTTGCGCGAGCTTGCTGCGAGGCGTGGGTTTGATGTGGTCGGCGAGTATCAAGACCTGGGGAATTCCGGCACCAAGGCACGGAGACCGGGGCTTGACGCCCTCATGGCCGACGCCCGCCGCCGTAGGTTCTCGGTCGTGCTGGTGGCCTCATTCGACCGCATTGCCAGAAGCACCCGCCATTTCCTCCAAACCCTGGACGAGCTTGGCAGGCTTGGTGTCGGGTTCATCTCCGTCAAGGAGGATATTGACACCACCGGGCCGACAGGGCGGCTCATTTTGACCTTGGTTGGCTCCCTCAGCGAGATTGATGGTGCTTTGATTCGTGAGCGCATCCGCCGAGGGATGGCCAGAAGGCGGCTCGAAGGCTTCCGGCTTGGCCGGGCACCGCTCGAGGTAGACCGTGACGCCATTGCCCGTGACCGCCTGTCCGGCATGAGCCTCACCGAAACGGCGAGGGCGCACCATGTGTCCAGGGCCTCTGTTGTCCGTTTCGTTCGGGAGGCTCGGCAAAGGTCTGCACCGGTCGAACAGTTTCAGCCGATGTCGGCTAATGCGGCCGTCGAGTTGATGGTGTAAGGGGGGAACAATAAATTATGCGAGCTGCATTATATGCCCGAGTTTCCACGCTTAACGGTCAGCACCCCCAGATGCAACTGCGGGAGCTTACGGAACATGTGACCCGCCGTGGGTGGGAAATCATGGGCGAGTATGTTGATGAGGGCGTATCCGGCTCGAAGGAATCCCGCCCTGAATTGAACCGCCTCATGGCCGATGCCCATCGGCGGCTGTTTGACATCGTCCTAGTTTGGAAGATTGACCGCTTCGGCCGGTCGCTGAAGCACTTGGTCAATGCCTTGGCTGACCTTGACTCCTACGGCGTGACGTTCGCCAGCCTGAAGGACAGCCTTGATTTGAGCACACCCTCGGGGCGGTTGATGTTCCAAATCATCGGGGCGATGGCGGAATTCGAACGGGCGCTGATACAGGAGCGGGTGAAGGCGGGGCTTCAAAACGCCCGGCGCACCGGCTGGCGTGGAGTCGGCTTTCCCCGGAACGCCGCAAAATTCGTCACCCAAAACGAAAGTATCCTCAGTCTGGCGGAGGGCGAGACTGGAATGATGGTGGAGGCCAATGTCTGGGGCATGCTTTTCTACGGCACGGACTTGGACACGGAAATCAACCTAAAATCGACCTCGATAAGTGGCATCCATCTTTACCGCCTTGTTGGGCATCTACTAGTTTTCACCGAGCACGCCAACCAAATGACATCACGCTTTGGAGGTGAAAGCCCGCTTTCATTCGATGTCACGCTCAGCGATATTCTTGGTATCCCATGGTTCTATTCACAAGGCGACATGGGAGGCATATATGAAGGCCCGAAATCTCCGTTGGACGATGAGTTTTCGTTTTCGCTTCCGACCACCAGTGAAGAACTCAGAAAGCGACCCGATGCGCTTGTCATGAGCATGCTTCAGCACATTCTGTTCGCCATGAATTGGTCCGACTATGTCAACAAACCTGCCGGATTGGAATCGCTTTTGCGAACTGGGTATAAATGCAACTCGTGGGGAGAGCCGACAGTGTTGCGGCTTTGAGTTTTCCGTGCGCCTGCCTGAAAAAGTTGACAGCGCGTCCATTTTGGCTTTGCTGGGAGGCGGTGGACTCAATCACGCCGATGTTTGTGCGCACTGTGGGCGAGGCCGCTCTCATCGCCTACTCGCCCGACTACGAACCACTGCGACCAGTGCTGGTGGAACTGAAGCGCAGGTACGAGGTCTGGCGGGTGGTAGGGCTGGTTCAACCGTGAAAGAAACTCTCAAGGCTGGCGAAGTTTATTTCGCCCTCGTGTTTGCTGCGGGATTCGTGCTCGGCACCATCCGTACCCTCTGGGTAGTCCCGAGATTGGGCGTGAGGACGGCTGAACTGGCGGAAGCGCCCATCATGTTCTGCATATCCATCCTTGCGGCCCGATGGGTGGTGGGATATTTTCAGTTTTCGCCGCTACGGTCGGGACGGCTGGCCGTGGGATTCATTGCACTCGGCCTCATGCTCTTGGCAGACTTCACGCTCGGCCTGTGGATTCAGGGTACGACGCCTCGTCAGTATTTTGCCGCCCGTGACCCCGTTTCGGGGACTGTCTACTTTTTGACGCTCGGGGCCTTTGCGGTCATCCCAATGTTCGTGAGCAGGCGATGAGGGCAGCCTCGGCGACCCGGCGCACGAAGGCAGGGGCGTTGCCGTCCCCCGCTTCCCAGCGAAGCCACGCACGGAGTTCGGGGTCGGTGTTGGCGGAGTTCGTTACTGGCGATATGCCTCACAGAGGATTCTGACCGGCATTAGCAGAACCTGTGGGTACTCCGTGGCCTGCGGCTCAATTATCATCCTGCAGAGCGCCCGGCAAACAGGTTGTACAACCAGCCAAACAACAGACCCCCCACCGCCCCATCGACCAACGCATAGGCCGTGCCCACCAAAACGTCAATGAAGGTACGGGAGTTGTGGAAACCCGGATAGACAGAGCTGGTACATTGAAGGAAAACGGTCCCGTAAGATGGCACCGCCAAGTTGACGGCCCCAACAAACAAGACGCCCCCACCCCAGAGAAGAGCGACAACGATTGCTAGGGCTTTCAGCGAAAATCGCATTGAAATCCCTCCTTGAGCCTTAGGACTCTATGCTGGATAAAATCAGAAATTCCATTTCGGAATCCTCGCCAGCCCCAGTATACGCCGCACCCCCTCCTATTGAAATGTTTGGGCACAGACGAGCCTCATGAGTGACGGGGTTTCTTTCTTGTGAGAGACGGATATCAGCGGGAACTCTCCGCTGAAGACAAGTTGGAAGTTGATGCGTTGTTCAGATTGGCAGAACAGGAACGCTGACCTAAGCCGGGGAGGTGAGTTCAGAGAGCGGGCTTCCGAAGATTGGAACCCCACTAGGCGCACCGCTCCGCCTCATCGCCGAACCCGACCGCCACGCAGTCAGCCGCCTTCACTGGCCAGCGGCTCCCACGCCCATCCCGGACCCTGTACCCGTCGCGTAGACAGCAAAGCGACCCCGGATGGTAATTCACGGAGACGATTCTCCCTCCGAACTCCTCTGCGATGTCTTTGGGCAGGTTGTTTCGCAGCAGCCCGTCGCAATCGGGCGGATTGATGCGCCGTCGCCGCCAGTCGTGGGGAATCCTCCACACCGTACCAGAGGAGTCTTTCCAGCAGACCGTGGGGATTTCGCCGGGGGCAACCGTCACTTCAATCCAAATGCCCTCACCTACCGCTGCGGCTGCGCTGCCCGGTATGTTTATATCGCACAGGTCCCACCACGTCGGCGGGCACCAGATTTCGTGCCAGCACAGTTTATCCGTAACCTCATAGCGGCTGGCATCGACAACCGACGTGACGCCATCGGAGAGCCGATGCCGGGGCAATCTCCATGCACGACCACCAGCGTCGGTGTAGAGGACCCGTGGGGGCGAGTAGGCATTCCACGCCACGTCATTGTCGTCGATTGAAATCGGCAAGCCGTCTGGAAGCTTGTTCAGGTCCAGACGGCAAGTCAATGGCGGCTCCTCGGGGAGGACATCGACAGTTATTTCCCGCCCAGCGAGGCTGGTCGCCAGTTCCTCGGGCAGGTTTATCTCTTCGAGGCGAAAGTTGTCACTGGGAAGGATGATTTGTTCTGTGGTCATAGTGGGTCTCCGGGATGTGCAGACATCGGCACATTGCCGCCCTCACATGCCCAGTGCAGCCAGCCTCGCAATTCGAGGTAGGCGTTGGCGGAAACCATCATTCACAATATATGCCCGAGCACAAAGGAACTTGCCGGTGCCGCCGCTTCCGTTCCAGCAGCACGAGTGACAGCAATTCGTAATCGGGCAGGCAAGCCAACCTCGGCCAGCTTGCCCACGAAAGGCGGTGCGTTGCCTCCCTCGGAGGCCCAGCACGTTCCATCCCTGTTTTTGGGTGCAAGTTGGGTGCAACTAGAAGGGCTATTTCTGAGCTAAGTGACGCCGGGCCAACAGCTTAGTTTTGGTTGCAAACCATGTGCTCCCACGGGCTCGCAAAGTGTAATTCTAGCGGATGATGATTGCGCTGAAACCGGACTTCGCAATGCGCCACGGAGAAAACGCAGCTACACTTGTGGCATCCTTCATCCGTTCTAATTCTCTGCTGTCCGGTTCGGCATTGCCTGCTGAAGATTCCCCCGCCAAATTAGGGGATTTGCCTAAATAGTTCCAGAGAATTCAAGAATTCAAGACTGGCTGGCGGAGGGAGAGGGATTCGAACCCCCGAGCCCCTCACGGGGCTAACGGTTTTCAAGACCGCCGGTTTCAACCACTCACCCATCCCTCCGCGCCAAAATCGTGGAGCTGGCGGGCGATCGCCTATCAGACTACCACAGTCTGCGAGCTTTCGACATCGGTCGGATGCACCTTGCCATGCCTCATACGTTGGCACAGCAAGGGCTGCGATACGGTATACTCCCCTGTTGAACCCTTCAGCTTCAGGAGGCTGCGATGCGTCGTGGCGCTGCGTTTTCGCACGTGTGCTTTGCCGTTTTCTTCATCTTGCTCATTCTCAGCTCGAGACCGATGCCCGCGGCCGGAGGGAGGAGAGCGAGGTCCGGAGGCGCCGACCCAAGCGCGACCCTCGACGGCTTCACCCCGGATTGCGCTCGCCGCGAGCGTGACTGGGAGAGCAAGTTCCGTGCCCTGCCCGATCCAGCCAAGCTACGCGCCTACATGGAGCGCATCGCCGCACATCCCCACCACATCGGCACGGAATATGACCGGGCCAATGCCGAATGGATCCGCTCGCTGTTCGCCGAATGGGGTTGGGACGTGCGTATCGAAGAGTTCGACGTGCTCTTCCCCACGCCCAAAGAGCGCGTGGTGGAGATGATCGAACCCACGCCTTTCAAAGCAACGCTTGAAGAACCGACGGTGGCCGTGGACCCAACTTCGAATCAGCACACCGATCAACTGCCCACTTACAATGCCTATTCCCGAGATGGCGATGTAACCGCGTCGCTCGTCTACGTGAACTACGGCATTCCCGAGGACTATGAGGAATTGCAGCGCCTGGGGGTTTCGGTGCAAGGTGCAATTGTGATCGCGCGTTATGGCCGCTCCTGGCGCGGGATCAAACCTAAACTCGCGGCGGAGCACGGTGCGGTGGGCTGCATCATCTACTCCGACCCGCACGAAGACGGCTATTTCGAGGGCGACGTATTCCCCGGTGGAGCGTGGAGGCCGCGCGACGGCGTCCAGCGCGGCAGCGTGATGGATATGCCGACCTACCCCGGCGACCCGCTTACGCCCGGTGTGGGCGCAACCAAGGAGGCCAAGCGCCTTACGCTGGCCGAGGCCAGGACCATCACCAAAATTCCGGTGCTGCCCATTTCTTATGCGGATGCGCAGCCGTTGCTCTCGGCCTTGCGCGGACGCGTCGCGCCGGAAGGATGGCGCGGCTCGCTACCCATCACTTACCACGTCGGTCCCGGCCCGGCCAAAGTCCATCTTAAAGTCACCGCCAATTGGAACACCGTCACCTTGCACGATGTGATCGCCCGCCTTCCCGGCAGCACTGCCCCGGACGAGTGGATTGTGCGCGGCAATCATCATGACGCCTGGGTGAACGGCGCGGAGGATCCGGTCTCGGCGCTGGTGGCTGAAATGGAAGAAGCGCGCGCCTTGGGCGAACTCCGCCGGCAGGGCTGGACGCCGCGCCGCACCGTCATCTACTGTGTGTGGGACGGTGAGGAGGAGGGCTTGCTCGGCTCCACCGAATGGGCCGAGGAGCACGCGGAGGACCTGCGCCGGCATGACGCGGTCTATATCAATACCGACGCCACCGGGCGCGGCTTCCTGGGCGCGGAGGGATCGCATAGCCTCGAGAAATTCGTGAACGACGTAGCGCGCGACGTCACCGATCCGGAAACCAAGCTGTCGGTGTGGAAACGGCTCCAGCTTCAGATCATCGCCACGGGTGATCCAGAAGAACGTGCCGAGGCTCGGTCGCGGGCCGACTGGCGGCTGGGCGCGCTCGGCTCGGGCTCCGATTACACGGTGTTTCTGGACCACCTGGGCATCGCCTCGCTCAATCTGGGATTTGGCGGGGAGGACGGCGGCGGGATTTATCATTCGATTTACGATGATTTTTACTGGTATACCCATTTCAGCGATACCGACTTTCGCTACGGACAGGCGCTGGCCCAGACGGTCGGCACGGCGGTGATGCGCCTGGGGGACGCGGAACTGCTCCCGTTGGACTTTGCCGCTCTTGCCGACAACATCCGCACCTATGTTGAACAACTCAAGAAGCTGCTGCACGACAAACAGGAAGCCGTCAGCGAGCGCAATCGGCAACTCGATGAAGGAGTTTTTGCCGCCACGACCGATCCCCGTGAACCGCTGACGGCTCCGTCGCGCGAGGAACCGCCACCATACCTCAACTTCGCTCCGCTCGATAACGGCTTGGAGGCGCTCACCCGTAGCGCCACGCGCTACCATAAAGCCCTGGCGGCCGCCCAAGCCAGGGGCTTGAAGCCGCTGGCCGACAGCCGGTTGGCCGAGATCAACCGAACCCTGACCGAAAGCGAGCGCCGCCTCGCCAGCCCCGACGGCCTGCCCCAGCGCCCTTGGTTCAAGCACCAGATCTACGCGCCTGGATTCTATACCGGCTACGGAGTCAAAACCCTTCCGGCCGCGCGAGAAGCCATCGAGCAGAAACGGTGGTCGGAGGCCGACACCGCCATGGTTCAAATCGGCAAGGTTTTCGAGGCCGAAGCCGAGTTGATCCGCCACGCAGCAGAAGAGCTTGAAAGGCAGTGACAAGTGTCAAGTGGCAAGGAACCAGCAAGCGGCCCAAAAGTGCGATGGTGCTTGGCGCATAGGCCCGGGGAAGCGCGGATATACTTAGCGCGAAGGCGGGGGGGCGATGACGATATTTTCTCCCTCGCGACGTAAGCCCAAGATTAAGCGAGCAGGGGTCTTCAGCGCTACGTAGGCAGCTTGGGCGTACGCATACTCGTTTTGCAATTCGCGCAGAAACACCCCGCTTCCGAGGGGCGACCGCATGTTGATCAGTCTCACGGGGCGTGGGGCCAGGGACGCCACCAGATCGGGGAGATCGTAGGCGCCCAGCACGCCCGGAACGACCTCGTCGGAAATCCGCCGGTGGATGGGCGTGCGCGCGATGGCGGCGTAGGACAGCAGGCCTGCTTCGATCGCCACGCCCCCAATCCGCGGATCGATTACTGCCGCGTGCAGCAAGTCCACGGCCACGGAGCCTTTCGCGAAGCCCAGGCACTCTCCGCCATCGAGCAAGCCCTTTTCGCGCAACAGGTCGATGCTGCGCACGATGTCATCCATCCTCACTCCCACCAATGGTTTACCGACCATGAGTGCCAGCCACGCAAGCCTCTCCTGCCGGAACCACGGATTGGCGTCGTCTTCTGCCCATCCCGAAGTCGACTCCCCGATGCCGGAGGGATCGACGGCCAGCACGGTATACCCGAGTTGCACGAGTTGCTCGACGTCGCCGCCGGGCGCGGCCGCCGCGTCCTTACCGGCCTCGTCCAAGTACAAGACAGTTTTTCTGGACATCTTGTCCGCTTGCGGCTCCGCCAGCAAAGCCGCAATCACGCGGCCCGGCGCGGCTTGGTAGGACAGGTGGGTAAGGCGGTAGTTCTGCCGCTGTGTCACTCCCAGAACCTTCACTTCGAGCGGCCCCGGCGACGCCTCATAGCGCGTAAGTCGCACAATCTCCTGACGCAATCTGGCTTGCAGGGCGTTCACGTCCGCTTGCCCGGTGAGCGGAGGGCGTGGAGGAGCCAGTTGCGCGAACCGCCGCATATTCAGCGTGCTGATGGTTTCACCCCCGAGTGACGTCGAGACTTGCCCGGTAGGTGTGGCCAGCAGGTTTTCTTCATATTCGGTTTGATACGCCGGCGGCGTAACGGTCTCTCCATTTCCCGCTTTCAGCCAGCGGTTCATCCAGGCATAGATGGCCTGCCGCTGCGGTTCGGTGGTGCCGTGGGGACCGGAATCGTATGCCGTCGAGATTTTCTCCGGCACGCCCAGAAGAGTGTACAGGCGGCGGCTCTCCTCAAAGGTTTTACGCGACCCGGCAAGGGGGAAGAAATCCTCGCTGGTGGAGCATATCA
>Ga0335071_10007211_pt1 | contig 11452 bp, 4 predicted proteins | sample Lox_Sample_15_FD_206724 | JGI IMG/M metagenome (GOLD analysis project Ga0335071, IMG submission 206724) | Soil microbial communities from Loxahatchee National Wildlife Refuge, Florida, United States - Lox_Sample_1.5 | ecosystem: Environmental > Terrestrial > Soil > Wetlands | place: USA: Florida...
AGTAGCCGGTAAAAAAGGACTTCATTCGTGTCCTGCAGAGCGCGCAGGTAGATATGCCGCTCCAGGTCGTCGTCTTTTCGCTCGTATGCCCCATAGGCCCGCACTACCTGCTCATCCAGCGTCTCAACGTGCGGCGGAAGCAGCCCATATAGCCCAAGCTCCGCGCGCTCGTCCTCGCTGAACGACGTGCCTTTATTCAGACTTTGCCGGTTGAGTAGATCCATCCCTCGCGGAGTCTCCCGACCTGCCGGCGCAACCGTGAGCGTTGTAGACATTTGCGAACCGTTCTTTCTCCGCCGCTGAAACCGTGGCGATCGTTGCGGGGAACGACCGTCGCCCTGCCACCATTCCCCAAGCACTCCCATTGCCAAAGTTCCACGCGCGCTTTTGGAACTACCCTTTGCGAGTCGTTTCCGCAGCCGTCGCCCTCGCTCCTTCCGCCGAGCTCGGCAGCGTGAAGTGAAAAGTTGCCCCGCGCCCCTCGTTCGGCGTCGCCCACAACCGCCCGCCATGTGACTCGACGATCGAGCGGCTGATCGCCAAACCCATGCCCGAGCCCTGCGGTTTGGTCGTAAAAAAGGCGTTGAAAATATGGTCCGCCTTCTCTGTCGGCAATCCCACTCCGGCGTCGCTGACGGAAATCCGCACTCGCCCCTCCGGATCCAACTCCGACTTCACCGTCAGCACGCCGCCTGTCTCCTTCATCGCTTCGATCGCGTTGAGCATCAGGTTCATGAGCACCTGCTGCAATTGCACCCGATCTGCCGTAACTTTGGGAAGGTCGGCAGCAAGATCCATGCGTATGGAAATGGAATAGCGGTTCGCTTCATTACGCAGCAGGACGATCATTTCACGCACTACTTCTTTCACATCCACAAGTCCTCGTTCCGCTGCAGCGCTCTTCGTATATAAGGACCTCAACCGATCGATGACTTCGGCCGCACGATTGACGTCCTGCACGGCCATCGTCGCTGCTTCCCGCGCCTCCTGCGCATCAGGTTCGGCCCGTGCTAGCCATCGGAGGCAGGTATCGGCGTTGATGATCGCCGCGGCGATGGGCTGCTTTAACTCGTGAGACAGGGAGGCAGCCAACTCTCCGAGCATGCTGACCCGGTTCACATGCACGAGATCTGCCTCCAGCTGGCGTAGTCTCTCGCGCTCTTCCTCGGCGCTCTTGCGCTCCGTCACGTCAAGGTGGGTTCCCACCACTTCAATGAGCTCTCCACTCGCATCGAGAACCGGATGGCCCAACACTTGGATGTGTTTAACTGTTCCGTCGCGCAGGATGATTCTGAATTCGACGGCGTAGTCTCTTCTGTCGTAGACCGCCTGCGAAACGTCTTTGAGCACCCTGTCGTGATCTTCCGGGTGGATTCGTTTCCGCAGCTCCGTGACACTGGGCAAAATGGCTTGCGGATCTAAGCCAAAGATTCGGAACATCTCTTCCGACAAGTAAATCATTCTGTCAGCAACTGGGTTCCACGCCCAACTGCCCGTGTGCGTAAGCCTCTGTGATTCCGCCAGATAAGCTTCGCTCCGTCGCAGAGCTTCTTCGGCCCGTTTTGCCCCCGTAATGTCGGTTACGGCCCCAACAAACTCGAGCTTGCCGGAATTATCGGTTTGGGCGTGACCCGCAACACGGACGTGCTTGACGGAACCATCCGGCATCAGCAATCGATGTTCAAAGCCTAGATCCTTGCGATCTTGCGACGCACGTTCGATTTCCTGTTTCACAAAGGTTACATCTTCCGGATGAGTCCGCTGCAGAACAAGTTCCACAGTCGGCATCACGCTGGGTTCGCATTGGAAGATGCGAAAAGTTTCCTCAGACCAACGGATGTCCCCGGTCTGAACGTTCCAACCGAAGCTGCCGGTGTGGCTCACCCGCTGCCCTTCGGCCAGGTAAGCTTCACTGCGGCGCAGAGCTTCTTCGGCCCGCTTTCGGTCGGTTATATCGCGAATCGTGCCGGAAATGAGCACTCCGTCGTGAGTTTCGAGCTGGCTGAGGCTGACCTCCACCGGAAACTCATGTCCATCCTTGTGCATGCCATACAGTTCCAACCCGGACCCCATCGGCCGCGTGCGAGCATCGGCCGCAAAAGCCGCGCGGTGTTCCGGGTGTTTACCCCGGAACCGCTCCGGCACTAACATTTCGATTTCCCTCCCCAGAAGCTCTCGTCGCTGATAACCAAATAGCTTTTCCAGTTGCACATTGACCAAAACGATTTCGCCTCTACGATTGACGACCGCGACCGGATCCGGCGCAGATTCCAGCAGACCGTGGAATTTCTGTTCGGCTTGTTTACGGTCTGCGATTTCCTTGAGAAGTTCCTGGTTCGTCGTCTGGAGTTGCGCTGTGCGTTCGATTACGCGCTGCTCCAACTCTGCATTCAGCCGATGCACTTCTTCCTCGGCCTGCTTGCGCTCGACGGCGTAACGGATGGCACGAACGAGCTGGCTGTCGGACCGTCCTTTGACAAGGTAATCCTGCGCACCGGTACGCAACGCTTCCCAGGCAAGGCATTCATCGTCTCGACCGGTGAGAACGACAATCGGTACGCTGCGGCTCGCTTTTTGGATTAGGGTCAGCGTTTCCATCCCCTGAGCGTCCGGTAGGCCGAGATCCAGCAGCACCACATCAAAAGGTTCCTGGCGCAGGAGTTCCATTGCCGAATCCAGACGCCCCACCTGCTGAAGCTGTAGAGTTCCGGCCGGCAACTCTTTCAGCATCTCGCGAATCAGGCGCACATCCGCCGGATTATCTTCGACCAGGAGCGTTTTCATCAGGCTTTCTCTCCGGGTGGCAGCGTGACCACGGCCAACCAGAATGCTTCAATGGCGCGGATAACTTCGAGGAACTGCTTCAAATCCACTGGTTTGGTGACATAAGCATTGGCGTGCAAATTATAGGAACGTACCACGTCCTCTTCAGCCTTGGAGGTGGTGAGGACCACCACCGGGATGCGCTTCAGGTTCTCATCCTGTTTGATCTCCGCGAGAACTTCCCGCCCGTCTTTCTTGGGCAGGTTCAGGTCCAACAGAATCAAATCAGGGTTCGATTGGAGGGCATATTGGCCCTCCTTGCGCAGGAAGGCCAGCGCCGCCACCCCGTCCTCCACGACATGCAGCGTGTTGAGGACTTTCGCCTCTTTGAGTGCCTCGCGGGTTAAACGTACGTCAGCGGGGCTGTCTTCTACCAGCAGGATGTCAATAGGGTTGACCGGGTTCATCCTAACTCCCTTCTTTCATTCGGAATCGTGAAATAGAAGGTGGACCCTGTTCCAGGTTCCGACTCCACCCACATGCGGCCACCGTGGCGCTCTACAATCTTTTTGCAGATCGCCAAGCCAATGCCCGTACCAGAATATTCTTCACGGCCATGTAGACGCTGGAAAATAATGAAAATCCGGTCAAAATACTGCGGGGCTATGCCGATGCCGTTATCGCGTACGCTGAACTGCCAGGCACCTTCCTGCCGTACCGCGGAAACGTGAATGCGGGGCTCTTCCTCCGACCGTCGGAACTTGATGGCATTGCTGAATAGATTCTGAAAAAGCTGCGTCAACTGCCTTTGGTCGGCGACAAGTGCAGGGAGCGGATCCTTCGTGATCACCGCTCCGCTCTCGGCGATGGCCAGCTCAAGATTTTCCTTTGCGGCTTGGAAAATTTCCCCCGAGTCAACTGACGCGAGCAGATCGCCTCGCGTGCCGATGCGGGAGAAGGCGAGCAGGTCGTTGATCAGCGTTTGCATCCGCGTTGCCCCGTCGACGATGAAAGTGATGAATTCGTCCGCGTCCGCATCCAGTTTGCCTTGGTAACGGCGTGCCAGCAGTTGCGAGAAACTGCTTACGGTCCGCAACGGTTCCTGCAGATCGTGCGAGGCGACATACGCAAAGTGCTCGAGTTCCTGGTTGCTGCGCTGGAGTTCCTCGGCATAGCGCTTAAGTTCATCTTCCGCCTGTTTACGCACGGTGAGGTCGCGCGTGATTTTCACAAATCCATTGACTCTTCCGCTGCCGTCCCGCAGGGCAGTGACAACCACATTAGCCCAAAACCGAGAGCCGTCTTTGCGCACGCGCCAGTCTTCGTCTTCAAATCGCCCTTCCGAGGTGGCTACTTGTAGTTCTCGCTCGGGTTTACCGCCGGCGATGTCGGCAGGCGGGTAGAACCTGGAGAAGTGCTGGCCCACAATTTCCTCGGCTCGATAGCCTTTAATTCGTTCCGCGCCTTTGTTCCAACTGGCGATGCGTCCATCCAGGTCCAGGAAGATGATGGCGTAATCCCGCACCGCTTCGAGCATGGAGCCAAAGCGCTGCTCGGCCTGTCCCAGTGCGTCCTCTGCCTGTTTGCGCTTGGTGATGTCCCGAGCCGCCGCAAAGATCCCGACCACGTTCCCATTTTCATCCCGATAGACGGAGGCATTGTAGAGGACCGACGTGATCCGGCCATCGCGATGTCGCAGTTCGAGAGGATAATCACGCACCCAACCTTCGCGGAAGACTTCCTGATAACCGGCCCTCGCCTTCTCTGGGTCCGTGAAGTAGTCGGAAAAATCCGTCCCAATCAGTATGGCGCGGGCACATCCGGTTACCGTTTCGGTCGCCGCGTTCACGTCGGTGATCTTGCCATCGGGGCCGATGGTCACCAGCGGGTCGAGGCTGGCTTCCAGCAGACTGCGGTTGTAGGCATTAGCTTGGCGCAGTGCCTCCTGCGACCGCTTGCGGGCGGGGATGTTGCTCTTAACTTTGGCAGAGCCGCGAGGCTCAGACGGTCGCATTGGCTTGTCCATGGAATTTAGCCAAATTAAACCAAGATTCTAAGCGGTACCAACTTCATTCCCGGAATGCTTTTGACTAGCATCACTGTCGTGCTATAGAAATTCATCTGGAACTATCCCTTGCCAGTAGTTTCAGCAGCCGTCTCCCTCGCCCCTTCCGCCGCATTCGGCAGGCTGAAGTGGAATGTCGCCCCGCGCCCCTCATTCGGCGTCGCCCACAATTTCCCGCCATGCGACTCCACGATCGACCGGCTGATCGCCAGACCCATCCCCGATCCCTGCTCTTTCGTCGTGACGAATGCGTTAAAGATTTCGTCCGCCTTCTCCTCCGGCAATCCCACCCCGGTATCGCTGACTGAGATCCTTACCCTTCCATCCCCTTCCACTTGCGTCCGAACCGTCAGCACGCCGCCTGTTTCTTTCATTGCCTCGATCGCATTCAGCATCAGGTTCATCAGGACTTGTTGCAGTTGCACGCGGTCGGCGACGATCTTCGGCAGATTCTCCTCCAGGTCCATCCTCACCGACACTCCCTGCCGGCTGGCCTCGCCCCGCAGCAGCACCACCATCTCCCGGACAATCGCATTCACCTCCACCGGCTCTCGTTTCGGCGGAGACTTCTTATACAGCGACCGCAATCGATCGATGATGTCCGTCGCCCGGCTCCCGTCTTTCGCAATGTTCTCCACCAACTCGCGGACCTCATCCAGATCCGGCGGGTTGTGCTTCAGCCAGCGCAGGGAAGTGTCGGCATTCGCAATCGTCGCCGTAATCGGCTGCTTCAGCTCGTGCGATATCGACGCCGCCAACTCGCCCATCATGCTCACACGATTGATGTGCGCAATGTCCGACTGCAGTTGTTCTGCGCGCTTGCGGTCTTCGATGTCGGTCGCGGTTCCCGACCATTTCACGATCTTCCCGCGCTTGTCCCGCAGCGGCACCACCCTCACCACGAACCACCGATACTGCCCATCCGCCGCGCGTCGAAACCGCGCCTCATAGTCCATCGGCTCGCCGCTCGCCAGCGCCGACTCCCATTTCGCGACCACTCGCTTCCGGTCTTCCGGATGCACTGCCTCCTGCCATCCCGACCCCGCCGCCTGCTCCACCGTCAGTCCCGTATAGTCCACCCAGCCTTTGTTTACGAACGTGCGATTGCCGTCCGGCTGCGCCACAAACGCCATCGCCGGTATCGATTCAATCGCCTCGCGAAACTTCTCTTCCTGCGCCCGCAGTTGCCCCACCCGCACCCGATAAAGCCCATAGAGCACCGCCAGGAACGCCGCCACGCACAGCGCGCGGAACCAGTTCGTCTGGTACCACGCCGGAGGGATCACGAACTGCAGCGCCGCGCCCTCTTCGTTCCACACCCCGCTGTTGTTGCACGCCAGCACGCGGAAGCGGTAGTGCCCCGGCCCCAGGTTCGTGTAGTTCTCGTGGCGATCATTCAGTTCTCTCCAGTCCGGGTCCACTCCCTCCAGCTTGATGCGGAAGCGCACCTTCTCCGGCGCCACCAGGCTGAGCGCCGTGTAATGGATCTCCAGGTTGTGTACCCGCGGAGGCAGGCGCAAGCCTTGGGTTCCCGGAGAAGCTGCATCGTACGTCTTGCCATCGGCGATGATTTCCTCGACGTGTACCGGCGGCGGTAATTTGTTGATAGGAAGGTGATGCGGATCGATGACGCTGACGCCATCCATGGGCAGGAACCACAATTTCCCATCCGGAGTCTTGGCGACCTGTGGGTCCCAGAAACTGGGACTGGAAAGACTCTTGACTCCATCCAAGCTATCGAAAACTGTGACGTGTATTGCCGGCGTTGTATTTTGACCATTGTCTATTGCAGCAGCCCAGTCGTTCAGTGCGGAGCGGTCAATTCGTACTAGACCGCACGCCATATACAGCCACCACGAATGGTCGTTGTCTTCGATGGTCCAGTGAACTGCGTCGCAAGGTAATCCGTTCTTGCTGGTGAGCGTAGCCACATGATTATTCTTCAGTCGGCTAAGCCCGCCCGCGGTCGAGACCCAGAGCGTACCGTCATCGTCGAATTGAAAGTCGCTGATTCGCCCCGTCCCGAGCCCATCCGCGGGTGTGTACGCTGCGAGGATCTGACCGTCTGAGAAATAGGCGATCCCGCCCCGGAAAAAACCAATCCACAACCCACCCCGCTCATGATCGGCAGCTAGGACGCTGGCGTTGTCCTTATGCCCGAGACTTGACCAGGGAATCTGTAGGACATCGTTTTTCGGCGAGATGCGAGAGAGACCAAATTCTTCGCTGACGACCCATACGTTTTCAGCAATGTCCTGGGTGATGGAGAGCTTCCATCCCCCAGGAACACCCTTTATTGAAATGAACCGGCCGTTTTCCAGGTAACCAATCTCGCGAAGTGTAGAAACCCAAATGCGCCCTCGACCGTCCAGAAAAAGAGAATTTGGGTTACTTCCGTTGAGTTTTCCGTCTCGCTTTGAACCTCCGGTCGACGGAATTGTGATTCTTCCATGATCCCATCGCTCCAATCCTTCAAGAGTGGCGAGCCAAACGCTTCCATTCTTGTCGGATAAAATCGATCCGACAACCGCTGTCTGCAAGCCCTGTTTCGCTGTCAGCGTGACCACCGCTTGCTCACGAAAACGGTCGAGCCCTTCGGTCGTTGACACCCAAACATTTCCTTCACGATCCTTGAAAATCGCATACGCTCGGTCACCAGAGAGACCGTCGGCCTTCGAAAACACATCCGTTCTTCCTTGATGTACGTGAACGAGTCCCAACCCCGTTGTTCCAAGCCAAAGAGAATCATTTCCGTCGCGAAACATTTTCTCGGCTAAAAAATGACCCGAAAAGCCGGGAAGCAAATACGGTTCTGCTTTCCCATCCACGAATCGGAAGATTCCGCCTCTCCATCCGACTAGCAGAGCGCCATCAGAGTCATCAGCGAGCGCTAGTATTCCCTGCGGTGCACCGGGCAGCGAAAAGAACTTCGGAGGCCCAGGCTTCCATCTCCACAGCCCGTCTACGACTCCCGCCCACAGATTGCCATTCCTGTCTTCATGCAAGGCAAAGACTCCGGGGCCTAGCTGTCCATCACCGCCAAAGCACTCTAGGCTGCCATTCCGAATCGCGCATATCCTACCTGCAGTCGGCATCCCGCCAGCGGCAACCCATATCGTGCCGTCTCGATCTTCCAAAACAGCGAAGATAAATTGCTCCTCAAGCTCAGGATATCGAGTAACCTTGCCATCCTTCCAACTCGCAAGGCCTTTGCTAGTGCCAATCCAAACTGTCCCATTTCGGGAAACTAGCAGACTGTAGACGCTACCGGGAGGTAGATGCTGATTTCCTGGTGGTTGCCAGGGGACGGCCCGCACCCCATCGAAGCGAATCAACCCAAATTCCGTGCCCAGCCAGAGATAACCGTCGGGTGTCTGGGCAATCGACTCTATCTCGCCCCTTACGAAGCCGTCGCGGACCTTCCATGAGGTGTGCGCGTACTGGCTGACATCAAGCGACGGATCCAATGCGAACGCACAAGCGCACCATGCCAGCAGGATGGCGATTGAGATGCATGTTCTCGTGTGCGCTCTTCGCATAAGCCAATACATCTTATTCCAGCTTATAAACGGCGTCAGTTGGGTACAGCTTGCTTCAAGAATGTTTTTGTAAGAGCACGGCTTCCGCCATGCCGAGCCAGTTGCAAAGAACGTTTTTCAAGGCCATGTTTTGAAGGGGCACGGCTTCAGCGTGCCGTTTGGGGTCGATATTTGTGCGGCTTTAGCCGCTGAGGTGTCAAAATTCCGACAGCTGCAAACGAATTGTTGACACCAAATGTTGACATCACACTGAACCCGCAGGTGTAAACTTGCGGCCACAAATGCAGCGTGGGGTGGCGAATGACTCGTTCTACAGCGGCCCTTTCAGCACTGCTCGTTACTCTCTTCTCCCTCGCGCCCTCGCCCGCACACGCCCAGGTAGAAACTGGCAGCATTCGCGGTTCCGTTACCGATCCCACCGGGGCCGTCGTCCCCAACGCAACGGTTCGCCTCATTGACGTCGATCGCGGAGTTCAAACCCAAGCGACGACCGGCAACGGCGGCTCTTATGCCTTCGCCAGCGTTCGTCCCGGCCACTTCCGCATGGAAGTCGAGAAAAGCGGATTCAAGCTCGCCCGTCTTACCGGAGTCACGGTAAATGTGCTGGATAATCTGGAGGAGAATCTCAAACTCGCCATCGGCTCTGCTTCTGACGTCATCACCGTCGAAGCCAATGCCGTGAATGTGAACACGACCGACGGGACTGTTGGCACTGTGGTTGACCGACACTTGGCCGAAAACCTGCCATTGAATGGGCGCAGTTTCCAGAGTCTGATCGAACTCACTCCCGGAGTCGTCGCAACCACGAGCAATTTCCTCGATAACGGGCAGTTCAGCGTTAACGGACAGCGTGCCGATGCCAACTACTGGATGGTGGACGGCGTAAGTGCCAACTTCGGACTCGGGCTGAACAGCGTATATGGCGGCAACGGAGTTGCCGGGGCATTGCCTGCGTTCAGCGTTCTGGGGGGAACCAACAGTCTCCTATCGGTGGATGCCATGCAGGAGTTTCGAACCCAGACATCGACATATGCACCGGAATTTGGCCGAATGCCAGGCGCGCAGATCTCGATCGTCACTCGTTCGGGCACGAACGAATTTCACGGAACGGCATTCGACTATCTTCGAAATGACGGTCTCGACGCCAACAATTGGTTTAACGGCTATACCAACAATCCCCCGCTTCCCAAAGCGGAAGAGCGCCAGAATGATTTTGGCGGTACTTTGGGCGGCCCGATTCTGAAAGACAGAACGTTCCTCTTTTTCTCTTATGAGGGTCTTCGACTTCGACTGCCACAGACGAAGTTGTCGACGGTCCCGGATCTGACCTCTCGTGAGAACGCTGTGGCGGGTGTCCAACCGTTTCTCAATGCATACTCCTTGCCCAATGGCCCCGATGATGCCGCAACTGGCATCGCGCAGTTCAACGGCAGCTACAGCGATCCTGCCTCACTCGATGCGTACAGCATCCGAGTTGATCACCGAATCAGTCAGAACCTGACTCTATTCGGGCGCTACAATGATTCACCGTCGAGCATCTCTCAACGTGCGGCAGCATTTAATGGTACCGCGGCGCTGAGCACCATCACAGATTCCGATATGCACATACGGACAGCGACGGTTGGAAGCACTTGGGCTCCCAAGCCCGATCTCGTCAGCGATCTCCGGTTTAACTACAGCCACGAGACTGCCACTGGCTCAGTTCATCTCGACAATTTTGGAGGCGCGGTTCCATTCACGCCGAGTCTTCCTAATCCATTCACGACAAATAACGCTAGCTTTGAGGGCTTTATTTTGGGATTACAACAATACGCCCTCTATGTGGGACAGGCCACTGACAGCCATCAGCAACAGATCAATCTGGTGGGTAGCGTTACGCTCCAAACCCATGCACATAGCCTAAAGTTTGGAGGTGACTTCCGGAGGCTCTCTCCAAACTTCAACAGGGGCTTATATTTACAATTCGTCGGGTTCCCTGATGTTTCGTCGGCTGAGAATGGAAGCCTGCTGTACAGTGACGTTGTTTCTAAGAAAATTCCCGACTATCTGTTCAAAAACCTTGGTCTTTATGCGCAAGACACTTGGCGTCTCCTCCCGCAGCTGACTATTACCTTCGGCCTGCGGTGGGATGTTGACGTCGCTCCCACCTCGACCAACGGGCTTAACTTCCCCGGTATAACCGGCTTCAATCCCAACGATCTCTCGACCGTGGCGCTCGCGTCCGGCGCACCGCCCTACAAGACTACCTACGGTAATTTTGCTCCGCGTGTTGGCGTTGCCTATCAATATTCTGAGAGTCAGGAGTTCCAAAGCGTCTTCCGTGGTGGATTTGGCGTCTTCTACGATCTTGTAAGTTCGGAGGCGGGAAATAGTGTCGGGTATTATCCGCAACAAGGATTCTCCCTAAACTTCGGGGGCACCTATCCCCTCAGCGCCGCGATCGCTGCCCCACCGCCCATTGTGCCTCCAACGGCTGCGAACAGTGTCCCCCTCTGGGGTTTCGACCCTCATCTCAAGCTGCCTTACACGCTGGAATGGAATGCTTCATTTGAGCAGGGCTTGGGAAAGCAGCAAATGTTTTCTCTGTCCTACGTCGGGGCCGCTGGGCGGCGTCTCCTGACACGGGAGTATTCAAACAACGTGCAGGGGAATCCAAACGCGAGCATCGTTTATTTGATCTTCAACGGAGGAACATCCAACTACGATTCGCTCCAAGCGCAGTTTCAACGACGGTTGTCGAGAGGGTTGGAGGCGCTCGCGTCGTACACGTGGGCGCACTCCATTGATGACGGTTCCGCTGCCTCTTATGCAGTCCAATCGAACGTTTTCGCGCCTTCCTCCGCCGCCGGTTCAAACCGCGGGCCCTCCGCCTTCGACATCCGTCACACATTTTCTGCCGCTTTTACATACGACATTCCAAGGCCCAATATCAACGCCCTTCTCGACCAGGTACTCCGAGGCTGGTCCCTCCAGAACATCGTGCAGGCTCGTTCGGCGCCGCCCGTCGATGTTCTCGACGGTGTCTACCAGTTCTCCTACTTAGATGGGTTTAACGCTCCGGTCCGCCCCGACTTGGTTCCAGGAG
>Ga0335071_10007212_pt1 | contig 11452 bp, 13 predicted proteins | sample Lox_Sample_15_FD_206724 | JGI IMG/M metagenome (GOLD analysis project Ga0335071, IMG submission 206724) | Soil microbial communities from Loxahatchee National Wildlife Refuge, Florida, United States - Lox_Sample_1.5 | ecosystem: Environmental > Terrestrial > Soil > Wetlands | place: USA...
GAAACGATGTGTTCGTGCACATCAGTGCCGTCGAGCGGGCCGGTCTTGCCGGGCTTGCGGAGGGTCAGAAGGTCACCTTCGAACTCAAGACCGACAAGATGAGAGGCAAAGTGAGCGCAGAGAACCTGTCACTGGCTTGAGTTGTTCGCCATCTCACGGATGTGCTGAGATGGTCGCAAGCCCGCTCGATCCGGGGATCGAGCGGGCTTTGCGTGTACCAGATCTGGATGGGAAGATGGCCGGAAAGAAAGCAGTTGAGCTCTCGCCCGAAAGCGTCACGCGGGCCAACAGGCGTCGTTTGACATTGGAAGAAGGAGCGCGAGCGATGTTGGATTTCGAGCAACAGGCCATTGCGGTTCGCAAGAACATGGAACGTCTTCGCGCCTTGAGGGAAGCCAGGCAAGCGCAGGAAGCAAGCGCTCAAGCGACGCTCCCGGACCCCGCAAAGAAGAAACGCAGGAAGGCGCTTTCGACATAGTGCCAGCATTTGCGAAGCAGCTTGGTCTGGATGCCTTGCAGCCCCATACCAACGCGAAAGATTGGTACCCCGGCCGCATTCACGGGCTACAACGTCCCGCTGCACTCGAAGCAGGTGATCGTACATGCGCCGAGGCGGGGATTTTGTGCGGCGTAGAGCGCTCTCGCATTCGCAGGGGTTGATTTTCGTAGGAGAAGGTGGGCCCGATGCGCAAGACTGTCCGGATCGTCCCTCACGCTGTGCCCTGCGCGGGGCAAGCGATCAATTTCGTGCTGGCGATCGGCTCGGTTCGGCAGGTGTGTCGGCTCCAGACGACGTTTCGGACGCAGAATCAGGCTTTCAGCTATTTTCACCGGCATCGTACCGAGTTCGAACGGGTCGCCCGTGCCAGGCTCGCGCGTGGCGAGGTCGAAGACGGTGTGATCGAGCTCACGATGCTCTAGGCGCGATGCAATCGGACGTCGGCGCTGCCGGCAGTCGTAGCATGACATCTTGCTTCGCTCAGGCGACTCGCCTGAATCGTTATTCTCAAGTTCGGACAGCGGCGGCTATCGTGCGTGCTGCGCGCGTGATATGTCTTCTGCCGCCAGATCGTGAGTCGGTTGCTTGGCGTGATGGCATGGGCCTCCGGGTCGGGTAGTGAAGCTTCCGCGATCGATGCTTCGCCCGGCCTCAGTAAACGAGGGACACTCTCATGCCTTCGCAGAAGGAAAGTGCCTTGCGGGCGCGTGCGCGCAGGCTCGGTTACGCCATCCATAAGTCGCGATCACGGTCGATCCACGAGGATAATCTTGGGAAGTATGCGCTCGTCAAGGACGACAGCAGTTATGTTGTGCTTGGTGAGCGCTTCGATGCCTTCCTTGAGGAGATCGCGGAATACCTGAGTTGAGCTGACGGCCGAACGCGGCAGAACCGCCGCCTCTACGCTCCTGAGGGCGAGTGATCTCTCAGACAATCAGACCTAACGGGCTGCGAACGGTCAATCGGGCTCGTGGCTCGAACAGGAGACGTGACATGGCCGATCTCAAGAGGCTGAATCAATTTGCGAGCATCGGTCGCGACTTCATTGGCCTGCAGTTCAGGCTCACGCCCGACAACGTGACGCGCTCGATCGATCAGCTATGGGTTCTCGGCTATTGCTACGGAGTCCTCGACGCTGTCAGGCAGACAGCCCAGCTGGAGGAGCGGGGCGAGGGGGTGGCCCTCGTTGCTGTCGGCTTCTTCCTCTTGATGGCAGATGAGGCCAAAGGTGCGGACATGATGCGGCAGGCGCTCAACCATCAGCGCGACCCGCGCTTCGCACAAGGTTCTCTGCAGGGAGGCAACGATATGGTCGCATGGCTGGCCGACACTGCAAAAGCTCCCACTGGATTGTCGAAGCATGTGAACGGGTCCCGGTCGGAGAACCAAGCGCGCCATCAGATCTCGATCGTCGGGGAGCAACCCTGACCGGAAACAACCGTGATTTCACCAGACCCGACAGTACGTTCCTCAAGCGAACCAGTCTAGCGCACTTGGCCGGCCGTGACGAAAACGGGCGGAGCGTCGGAGAAGCCAGATGCTGAGGATCAAGAGAGCAGGAGCCGTCATGAAGCTGAATTCAACGCAGATCGAGCAAACCCTCAGTCAGTTTAACGCCCGGGTGATCGCCGAGGACAATCCAACGATTGCGGAATTGAACGATTTGTTCGGGGACCACACCTTCTTTCTCGACGCCAGGGGACTCAACGTTCTGGAGTTGATCCAATTGCCCCAGATGGAGCCGGAGAGCGGAGAGGTGATAAATCTCGCGGATTGGAGTGATGCGACACTTACCAGGTTGCGCACGCATCGCCCCGAACCGACGGGCATTGTGATCCGGTTGAAAGAGACTCTACACTGATGTGGTCGACCCTCGCTCGTGTATTGTCGTCGTCGATGAACCAAGGTGACTCTACAGTTTTATCGACGAGCGTTTGAACAGCGGATGCGCGCCGATGTCGCTGGTTGCAAGCTGTAAGTCGGGGCCCGGCATTCGGTCACACTACTCCGCTTCCGGTTTGCGGCGGTCGTCGACCTTCGTCGTGACTGTTTGAAAGTTCTCGGCTCTGATTTCGCGAAACGACACCAAGCGCCGCTGTGCCTCGTCCCTAACACCAGCCGTACACACCGAAAGCTCTCCTGGAGAGTTCCTCGACCGACCTGGCGCAGTTTACATGCGGCGGGAGAGACCCGAACAAGCTATTGATCTTGTTGCGTTCTGGTGGGCGCACAAGGGATCGAACCTTGGACCTCTCCCGTGTGAACCACAATCCATAGTCCCTAGCCAACCTGAGCCAGCCATAGTAAAACGTAGATAAGCCTCTGCAATTCAGTGGCTTTCTCCATAGGCGACCACACTAGGCCATAGCTGACCAAACTACATTTTGTATGCCCCGGCTGTGCCCCCGCGCCATCTTCCCCTGGGGCACACAAATCGGGGAGGGTCTGTGCCCCCTCTGTTCTTTCGGGGGTCCTCCTTCCCGCTGGTGTGCCCCGAGTTCCTGACGAACCAGACCTTGTGCGAGGACATCTTCCGGGACCAAAGGGATCACATCCTTGCCGGCTCGGGTCAGCCGGTCGGCAAGGCCGAGCGCGTGCCTGGAGGATGGAAGGTGACTGGCGAATGGCCGTTTGCCAGCGGGTGCCAGAACGCCGAGTGGATCGGAGGGAATTGCGTCATGATGGAGGGCGGATCTCCCATCGATGCCTCGCACGGACCCGGCCCGATGACCCGCATGTGTCTGATGCCGGCCGAACAATGGGAAATCCGAGACACCTGGCACACAATGGGCCTCAGGGGCACCGGCAGTCACCATGTCGCGTTGACGGACGTGCTCGTTCCCGACGAGAACTTTTTCGAGTTTCCGTTTGGAACCTCGTTCGCACCTGATCCCATCTTCGCCAAGTTCCTTGAGCACATGATGCTGGCGCATGCCGCCGTCCCCGTCGGTATTGCCGAGGGCGCCATCATGGACCTCGTCAAGGTGGCGGGGTCCGGTGTCAAGCAACTGTTCATGACCACACCACTGGTCGAGACCGAGCGCTTCAAGGAAGGCGTGGCTCGGCTTGATGCCGACCTCAAGGCGGCGCGCGCACTGCTCGAGGCCGAGGCTGCCCGCGTTTGGCAAAATCCAGAGCGATCGACGGTGAAGGACATTAGCCGCGTAGCAGAGCAACGGCAAGCGGCGGTCTGGATCACCGCGGCCTGCGTGCGCGTCGCAGAAGGCTGCTTTGAACTCGCCGGAAGCAGGGCCGTGTATGAAACCTCGCCGCTGCAACGAAGGGTGCGCGATCTTCGCGTCGCGGCTCAACACGTGGCGGTCCATCCGCGCCACTACGTGGCGGCCGGGACCGCCATGCTTGCGCGCATGTCATGAGAGCATTTGATCCGGAGCGGGCCTCGCTCATCGTGCGAACGGTCCGCTACGGGATCGCTTCATCTGGCACCGCGCGAGAAGATCATGCGCTCGCGAGCTGAAGTTAAAGCTCAGCCCGCCGACGCGGTACAAAGATGCATAGCAATTCGATCCACCGGAAGTGGTACGACGCCTCCGACGATGTCCAGGGTCGTGAATCCGTCATACAAGAGAATAGACATACGCATCGGTGCAGTCTCCGCTCTACTATCTCGCAGCATTCTCGCGAAAGCCTGGGGCGGGGGACATGGCTCAGATCCCTCGTTTTGTGCCAAAGAGGCGGCTTAACGACGCCATTGTTCCGGCTGAGGAACGCCCCGCTTGCTGCCGGCCGGACTTGCAACTCAAAGACCGTTCGGTCTATATATTAGCGATGACCCACCAAGTACAGTTGCCCCGTGGCCGCCCCCGAAGTTTCGACGTGGAAGCCGCGGTCGAACGCGCAATGGGTGTGTTCTGGTCGCGCGGCTATCATGCCACGGCGCTGCCGGACCTTCTTCGTGCGACGAAGCTATCGCGCGGCAGCCTTTATGCCGCTTTCGGTGACAAGCACTCGCTCTTCCTGCGTGCGCTTGATCGCTACATTGCCGATGCCCTGACGCGGATGGATATTGAACTCGACCCCCGCAGAGAGCCGGTCGACGGCCTGCGCGCCTACCTTGCCGGCTACGTTGACCGCACCAGCGGTGCCAATGGTCGGCGCGGATGCCTGCTGGTGGCCACGGCCATGGAACTGGCTGGCCACGATGCTGAAGTTGGTCGTCGCATTGCGAGCTTCTTCAAAGTCATGGAGGCCAGGGTGGCGGGTGCACTTTCCCGTGCGAAGACAGCGGGCAGGTTGGCCGATGGTGTTGAGCCGTCAAGTGCCGCTCGAATTCTCGTCTGCTTTGTTGAGGGTCTGCGTGTGGTTGGCAAGACCGCACCGGTACGGGCCGCATCGCAAGCCACCGCCGACGCTCTTCTCGACCGCTTCATTAGGTAAACAACCCATGGACACCTCTGCTGTAGGCGCGCCGATATCTAGACTGATCGGTCTTGAAAGGGAGAATCCCATGTCTGCCATCCAGATCGTCTGCGCGGTGGGTGTTCCCTTGCTCTGGGGTTATCAGTTCGTGGCCATCAAAGTGGGCGTTGCTGAGTTTCCGCCTCTCTTCTTCCTCGCCCTGCGCTTTCTGGCGATCGCGCTGCTGCTTGTTCCGTTCGTCAGAAGGCCTACGCGTCAACAGTTCGGCCCCATCGCAGCCATTTCGATCTTCCTTGGTGGACTGAACTTCGGGCTCTTCTATGTTGGCCTTGGGCTCGGCTCGGGAAGCATGTCGGCGGTCGCATATCAACTCGCCACGCCCTTCACCGTCCTGTTAGCCTGGCCGCTGCTCGCGGAGAGGCCGTCTCTCACCACGTCCGCCGGAGTGGTGCTTGCGTTCGTCGGCGTGGTCGTGTTGGTGGCGGGGCCCGGCCTGTCTGCAAACGCGCTTCCGCTACTGCTCGTGGTCGCAGCGGCCTTCGCATTCGCGGTGTCGAACGTCCTGACGAAGCGCTACGGCCCCTTTGACCCTTTGATGCTGATGGGGTGGTCGGCGCTGCTCACGGTGCCGCAGGTCATGTTGATGTCGTTGCTCCTTGAATATGGACAGCTGGCGAGCCTTGTCGCGGCGGATGAGCGCGGTTGGCTGGCACTCGCCTACACAATTTTCATCGGAGGAATTGCTGGGTTTGGGCTTTGGTTCTGGCTGATCGCCCGTTGCTCGATTGGCCGCGTCGCACCCTTCGGTCTACTGCTTCCGGTGTTCGCCTTGATTTCGAGCGTGTTGTTCCTTGGTGACCGAATGACCCCAAAGTTGATTGTCGGTGGGTTGCTCGCGATCTCCGGCGTCGCCATCACACAAGTTAGACCGAGCGCTCGACCGATTTGAACCGGGAGTCGCGTCGTGGCGACTTCCGGGTTTGGAGCCTGGAGACGTAGTTGGATCGCGCACAAAAGGCGGTCCTGAGCTGGCTATCAAAGGGCGACCGAGCGAGTTGCGCCGCCATCCGAAAAGAAAACAACGCTTCCGACTGGTTTAGCGATGTGGCGGACCACTGACTCGAACCCCCGACAAATTATTGCACTGCGCCTTTCAATGCGCTGTCCTCGCGACGCGTGGCGTCAATGCGCTTCCGAGCTGGCGCGCCACGGCCGATGAAGATGGGCAATACTCTTTCGCCGTGGCGCTATCATGAGGCACTCGCCAGTTCGAGAATCTGTCCTGCCCCGCGATTAGACCGCCGAATGCCATTCGCCCTGAGGTCGGGCCAAGACGTGCCCTTGCTAGTCGGCAACCCCGATCTGCTCGAAATCTTGACGGATGTCCCCTAGAGCGGTACACTGCCCCAAGCTGGGGTGCGTGAATGATTTCCAGTTTCCGGGATGATTGGCTGCGCGCATTTTTCGTGGACGACGTTCATTCGCGAAACATCCCGCCGGACTTGACGAGCCGTCTTTTTCGCAAGCTGCAGATGCTAGACGACGCGACGACCGATCAGGACTTGCGCGTGCCGCCCAGCAACCATTTCGAGAAGCTGCGCGGTAGACTCGAGGGACTGCACTCGATCCGCGTCAATAGCCAATGGCGGCTCATCTTTCGATGGGATGGCAGCCGCGGTGAAGCATCGGGCGTCTATCTCGATGATCACAGTTATCGCTGAGGTGTTCCATGTTAATGACGAAGCGCAAGCCGGCGACTGTAGGAGAGATTTTGGTCCAGGAATTCATGGAGCCGATGGGCCTTACGCAGAGCGCGTTGGCAAAGGCCATGGGCGTGCAGCGCAAGCACGTCAACGAATTGTGCAATGACCGCAGGGCTGTAACAGCCCCGACCGCGCTCATTCTTGCCCGCGTGTTCGGCAATAGCCCCGATTTCTGGCTCAACGTGCAACGGCGAAGCGACATCTGGGATGCAATGCACTCGCCGCGCGAGCGTGAACGCATCAGGCGCGCCCGCCCTATTGGTGCGGCTGCTTGATGCCGATGCCCTGAGCATCGCGCCGAGGCTCCGTCAAGGGAGCGGGAAAGCGCGGGAAGAGGTGCCCACAAGCCGCCATATCGGGCTCTGGCGTAGGATGGCGCGCCTCTCAGATAAAACCACGAACCCGTATGTTATTGAAATTTCTATATAATCTTACTAGCGATTCAGCAACGCGCCCCTATTCCGGATCCCCCGACGAGCCAACGCGCAATGGATTGCTGGTCCCATGTCGACTCGTGGTGGGATAACGACAGTCCCGAAATCCAAGATTGGCGCACACATCGGGCGCCTGGCCGATGAGAATATCGTGCGCATCAGTCAGGCCGTCTCGTATTCCTTGGATTGGCGGCGTCTCCGAAACCAAACAATAGGCGCGGCGCATGAGGCACCAGGCGACCACGAATGGCGTTTACCGGATGCCGCGATGACCTGCGCGCCCCACGCTACGCCTCGCATCGCTACTTTCGGACACAAGGCCGCCATGGCGGGCGCTCAGGGCCTCTCCTGGCACCGGAGCGGCTTTCCACAGCCGGACGCAGGCGCACTGCGGCGGCGTACTTTGCCTTCCTGTCGTCTTGCCTTACGCTTTTGACTTGTGATTCCTCTGGGCGCTTGCTCCGTCGTCAGGCGCCACGCAGCCATGGTTTAGTATGCCTCACGCATCGTCGGCGCAGATGATGTTCCCTTTTGGCGCTCAGCCGGAAGAGGTGTCGCGCGAGAATCAGCAGGATGCGGCCGGCGGGCGGGACCGCCTTCTGCTGGCGGCGTTGGCCAATCCGGACCTCCGTTCGGGCTTTTTGGCACTGGCCGAAGAGGCCGTGCGCGCGCAGCCCGGCGACGGGCACATCCTGTTGCTCGCCGCCACCGCCGCGCTGCTGGACGAGGATGCGGCCCGCGCGCAGGTCTTTCTGAAGCGCTTTCGCAAGCGATTCGTCGAGATCGACGCCTGCCATCTGCTGAATGCCCTGGCGCTGGCGCATGAGAACCGGCTCGCGCCGGCGCGATCGCTGCTGGAGGCCCACGGGCTCACGGATTTGTTCAACGCTCTGCGCGTTTTTCCGGGAGGCGTCGCGCGTCGGGCGTGGCTCTCCCGTCAGTACGCCCGGATCTACGAGCGCGACACGCCGGCCCCGAGCAAGCGAGTGGCCCCTGGTCCGGAGCGAAAGGCCAAGACCCCGGCCAAGACCTCGACCAAGACCCCGACCAGGCCGAAACCCGCTGCGGAAGCGCTCGTTGCCCCGATCCGACCGCCTCCGCTGCCACGGATTGAGATCGATATTCCGTTCAGCGCCGAGTTCGACTTCCAGCCACTGTTGGACGCCATCGAGCAACCGCCGAACAGCGATGGCGCCTGGCATGGCTTGCGCGAGCGCTTTGCCCATCTCGCCCTCGCGCAAGGCTTCGACGAGTTGCTCTGCCTGCCGCATCTGCGCGGCATCGAAACCTTTTGGTACCAGGTCGAGACCGTCCGCAAGGTGCTCAAGCAGCATCGCGGTCGCGTTCTGCTTGGCGACGAGGTCGGACTGGGCAAGACCATCGAGGCCGGCATGATCCTCAAGGAGTATCTCCTGCGCGGGATCGTCAACAGCGTCCTGGTGTTGACCCCGGCCTCGCTCGTCGGTCAGTGGCAGGAGGAGCTCGAAACCAAATTCGACATTGCCTGCGCGACCACCCATGACACGCTGCTGCGCAGCGATCCTGAACGGTTCTGGAGCCAGGACCGCCTGGTCGCTTCGCTCGCCTTGGCGCGTCGCAGCGAGCATGCGGCGCACATTCTTAGCCGCAGCTTCGATCTCGTCATCGTGGACGAAGCGCACCATCTGCGCGACCGCACGAGTCAGGGCTACAAACTGGTCGATGCGCTCAACAAGCGCTTCGTACTGCTGTTGTCGGCGACACCGGTGCAGAACGATCTCACCGAGCTCTATAACCTGCTGACGCTGCTGAAGCCCGGCATCTTCAAGACTCTGAAGGAGTTTCGCGCGGCTTACATGACGACGGGCAAGCCGCGCCAGCCGGCCAACGCCGAGCGCCTGCGCGAGTTGATGCGCGGCGCCATGGTGCGCAACACGCGCGCGGTGGTCGCGTTGAAATTGCCGCGCCGTCACGCCGTGACGATTTGCACTGACGGTACCGAGGGCGAGCCGGCGGCCTATCGCGAGCTCGAGGCCGCGGTGCGGCGGCTGGCGGCCGAGGGAGTGAATCGGCTTGCGCTTCGGCATCTGCTCGCCGCGGCCGGTTCTTCTCCGGCCGCAGCAGCCGCCGCCGTTCGCCGCCTGTCCGGCCGCCACGTCGACGCAGGCTGGCAAGCGCTTGCGAAAAAATGGGCCGCCATCGGTGTTGGCGGCAAGGAGGCGGCGCTGATCGACCTGTTGCGACGGAACCCGGGCGAGAAGAAGCTAATCTTCGTTCACTACCGCGAGACGCTCGAGCATCTGGCTGCGCTCCTGGCACGCGAGGGCTTCGCCTTCGCGCGTTTCGAGGGCGCGCTCAGCGGCCCCGCCAAGGACGCCGCCGTTGGGGAATTCCGCGAGCGGGTGCCGGTGCTGCTGTGCACGGAATCGGGCGGCGAAGGCCGCAATCTCCAATTCTGCAACACCGTGATCAATTTCGACGTCCCGTGGAACCCGATGGCGATCGAGCAGCGCATCGGACGCATCGACCGCATCGGCCAGCAACGCGAGGTGTTCGTGTTCAACCTGGTGACCCGCGGCACGCTGGAGCAGCAGATCCTGGCAATGCTGGACGAGAAGATCTCGATGTTCGAACTCGTCGTCGGTGAGGTCGGAGCGATCCTGGGCGGCCTCGACGAGGATCGCGATTTCGCCGACCTCATGCTCGATGCTTGGCTGCACACGACCGAAACGGGCCGCGCAGAGGCGTTAGAAGAGCTCGGCCGCCGTCTGCAGGGGGCGCGCGAGCACCATGAGGATGCCAAAGCCCTCGACACCGCGCTGTTCGGTGATGACTTCGAGGCTGCGTGAGCCGAACCGATGAGCGAGCTGCGGGACTTTGTCGCTGATCTCCTGGAACGTCGCGGCGCCGCTGTCGAGGCTCTCGGGCCGGACCGGCTCGAGGTGCTCACGCCTGCTCCCCTGCAGCAACAGCTGGGCTGGCCTGAACTGACGCATCTCGGCTTTGGAGCGCAACAGGCCGCAGGCACGGTTGCGATCGCGCTCGAGGGGGACTGGCTCGACCATTTCGGCGCGCTGCTCGCCGACGAGGGACGATGGAGCGAACGGGAGCTTCGGCTCCCCACGCCGGTTCCGCCCCCGAGCGACCCCGAAAGGCTGCTTGATCGCGTCCTCGACCTGCCGAACGCGACCTGGCGGTTGCAGGGCATGTCGGCAACCTGGACCCGCTGCCTGATGCTCGTGTTCCGCCTCACCGCACTGTCGGATGAGAAACGAGAGCAATTGATTTGGCTTGGCTTCAACCTCGGGACCGGCGCGGTCATCAATGAAATCCTAGCGCAACTCCGTCCGGCGCTGGCGCAAGCGGGCGACTGGCACATGCCCGATACGGTGACCAGGCGCGCCGCCGGACCGGGATGGAGCTCCGCAGCGCTCACGGCGCGGCTGCGTCCGGTGCTTGAGCGCGAGGCCAGGGACGCGATGGAGCCATTCCTGCGAACGATGCGCCGCCGGCTGGAGCGCGACCGCGACCGAGTCCATGCCTATCACAATGACTTGCGCGAGGCGTCTCTGAACCGCTTGGTGGCGCTCGACCGCGCGAGCGGAGACCGCGGCGCGGCCGACCGGCGGCGCGAGACACTGCGGGTGGAGGCGATCGAGCGCGAATACCGCGCCAAGCTCGACGACCTGCGCCGCAACTATGCGCTGCGCGTCACGGTCGAATGGGTCCAGGCCCTCGAGATCTACGTGCCGGTGCAGCGCCTCGAGGTGCTGATCCGTCGCCGCAAAGGCGAGCGCATCATCCGGCTCGACTGGCATCCCTTGGCCAGGATGATCGAACGGCCGCTCTGCGAGGCCGGACCAGGCTTCGATCGCGTGCGGCTCGTGTGCGACGACAAGCTGCACCTGACCGACCCCGCAGGCCAAGCGCCTTGCACATCGTGCGGTAAGTTGTTCTGCCGCGCCTGCTTCCCGGATTCCTGCCCCCGTTGCCGTCAGACGCGCTGACCATGCCGTCCAAAAACCGACGTCTTTCGCAGCCTCACCGCTGCGGCCTCTTCGGCGCACTTACGCAATGTGGGTTCATCATGCTGGCTCTGGCGGGACCGCACCGGCTCCGTCAATCACCTCTAGCCGCCGGCGCCTATAGGACTTCACGCCGACCGCAAAGTTCGGGTCCCGAGGACGAAGGCCGGGCCATGGGGAATCAAATCAAAAGGACCCGGTCGCAGAGTTCGAAGTTTTGTTCTTAGTGGTGGAAATATGGCGCGCCCGACACGATTCAAACGTGCGGCGTTACCTTCGGAGGCGCTAGGCAACGGATCCGTCTCCGTCTCTGATGTGTACCCTTGTTCCGTCAAGGCGACGGAAGGCAAAACCATCAAATCTCTCATTGTA
>Ga0335071_10007213_pt1 | contig 11448 bp, 8 predicted proteins | sample Lox_Sample_15_FD_206724 | JGI IMG/M metagenome (GOLD analysis project Ga0335071, IMG submission 206724) | Soil microbial communities from Loxahatchee National Wildlife Refuge, Florida, United States - Lox_Sample_1.5 | ecosystem: Environmental > Terrestrial > Soil > Wetlands | place: USA: Florida...
GGTCCTGAGAAGCGGCGCGGCGTCGGCGAGCGCCCTGCGGGTCCGCTCCGCCTCGGCGCTCCGGTCGGCGCGGTCGCGCAGGGCGCGGACGTTCCGCTCCACCGCTGCCCGGATCTCGGGCAGGTTCACCGGCTTGTCGATGTAGTCGGCGGCGTGGAGGCGGATGGCGGCCTTCAGGTACTCCTTCTCCGAGTAGCCCGAGAGGAAGATGATCCCGCAGTGCGGGTTGCGCTGCCGGACGATCTGGGCGACCTCGATGCCGCCCATGCGCGGCATGCGGATGTCGCACACCAGGAGGTCCGGCACCCGCTCCTCCACCCGGGCCAGAGCGTCCATGCCGTCCCGGGCGGTGTCGACCCGGTCGATGCCCAGCTCGGCCCAGGGGACCATGCCCCGCAGCGTGTCCCGGGTCATGCGCTCGTCGTCGACGATGAGGGCGCTGAGCATCGCCGGGATTGTAGGCCAATCCGGCGCGGGGCGGAGGGCGCCCGCCCCGGGCGCGGCCTGGCCGGCGCAGGGCCTGCCGCCCGGAGGAATCCAAAGGCGATCGCAATCCCCTCGCGTTGAAACGCCCGGGGAGGGGCGGCTCTAATCCGCCCCGAGCGATGCGTGTCCCGAAGAGCGCCCTCCCGGTGCCGCGTGGACCGGTGCCGCCGCAGGGCCTCGGTCGCGCGCCCGCCCCGACCGCCCCCCGGCGGCTCCGGCTGCGCCTCACGCCCGCGGCGCGAAACTGGGTCCTCTACCTCATGTTCGCGCCGCTGGCCGCCTACATGGTGGTGTTCGCATACGTGCCCATGGCCGGCCTGGTGGTGGCCTTCAAGGAGTACAACTACCAGGAGGGCATCTTCGGGAGCCCGTGGATCGGGCTTGAGAACTTCCGCTTCTTCTACGAGTCCGGGAAGCTGCTCCAGGTCACCCTCAACACCGTCCTCTACAACGTCGTCTTCCTGGGCGCCTACACCGGCTTCTCCCTCCTCACCGCGGTGCTCATCTCCGAGATGCGGGGGCGCCGCTTCAAGAAGCTCGCCCAGTCGATGCTGTTCCTGCCCTACTTCATCTCCTGGGTCACCGTCTCGGCCTTCGTCTACAACATCTTCAACTTCGAGTACGGGCTGTTGAACTCCACCCTCCGGGCGGCGGGGCTGGAGGCGCTGGACATCTATGGCCACCCGGCGCTCTGGTACTTGCTCCTTCCCGTCTTCTTCGTCTGGAAGTGGGTGGGCTTCGGCAGCGTCCTCTACCTGGCGGCCATCACCGGCATCGACCAGGAGTGCTACGAGGCCGCCATGCTGGACGGCGCCAACGTCTTCCAGCGCGTCCGCTACATCACCCTGCCGCTCATCCGCCCCACCATCGTGGTGCTGGTGCTCCTGGGGGTGGGCCGGATCATGCGCGGCGAGTTCGACATGTTCTACCAGCTCATCGGGAACAACGGCACGCTCATCGACAACACCGACATCATCGACACCCTGGTGTTCCGCTCCCTGGTGGGCTCGCAGGACTTCGGCATGTCCTCGGCCGCCGGCCTGTACCAATCGGTCCTCTGCTTCGTGATCATCGTGATCGTCAACCAGGCGGTGCGCCGCTACGACCGCTCCCACGCGCTGTTCTGAGCCGAGCCATGATCCGTCCAGCCCGCGACGACACCACCTTCAACACCATCGCCTACGTGGTGGTCGGCTCGCTGGCGCTCTTCGCGCTCCTCCCCTTCGTGATCCTGGCCACCAACTCCTTCTCCTCCGAGCACGCCATCGTCACCAGGGGCTACTCGCTGCTGCCGCGCGAGTTCTCGCTGGGCGCCTACAGGCTCATCTTCGAGAACCCCGGCAAGATCGCCCGCTCCTACGCGGTGACCATCTTCGTCACCGGCGCGGGCACGGCCATCTCGCTCCTCTGCTCCTCCATGGCCGCCTACGTCCTCTCCCGCAAGGAGCTGGTCTCCCGCAACCGCTTCGCCTTCTTCCTCTACTTCACCCAGCTCTTCAGCGGCGGCCTGGTGCCCTACTACCTGCTGATCACGCGCGACCTCAAGTTGGGCAACAGCGTGCTGGTGATGCTGCTGGTGCCCATGTTCAACGTGATGAACGTCCTCATCCTGCGCAACTTCATCCAGAACTCGATCCCCGAGGCGCTGCTCGACGCCGCCCGGATCGACGGGCTGGGGCACGCCGGGATCTTCTTCCGGATCGTCCTGCCCCTCTCCAAGCCGGCGCTGGCCTCCATCGGCCTGTTCACCGCCCTGGCCTACTGGAACGACTGGTGGACCCCGATGATGTTCGTGCAGGACGAGCGGCTCTACCCGCTGCAGTACACGCTCTACCGGCTCATCTCCAGCGTGAACTTCAGCGCACAAATGGTGAACAACGTCCCCACCATGCACCTGCCCAAGGAGACGCTCAAGCTGGCCATGACGGTGGTGGCCACCGGCCCCATCGTCCTCCTCTACCCGTTCGTGCAGCGCTACTTCGTGAAGGGGATCACCCTGGGTGCAGTCAAGGGGTGAGCACCGGCACAAAGGAGAAGCAGTCGGATCCGTGACCCGGAGTCGCAACCCACCGATGCATCGGAGGACCACATGAAGCGCAAGATCGTCACCGCCTTGCTGTTCCTGGCCCTGGCCGGGACGGCCAGCGCCCAGGAGACCAAGATCACCGGCTACCTGCTGGGCGCGGCCCCGGCCGGCATGCCCGACGTGGTCTCGGCCCTGAACCAGAAGCTCAAGCCCGACCTGGGCGTCACCGCCGAGATCAACTACATCGGCTGGAGCGAGCTGAACTCGAAGTACCCGCTGGTGCTGGCCGCCGGCGAGGGCATCGACTGGATCTACACCGCAGACTGGTGCCAGTACGCCCAGCAGGCGGCCCGGGGCGCCTTCAAGGAGATCACCCTGGACATGGTCCAGAAGTACATGCCCAAGCACTACGCCGCGGTGCCCAAGCACGCCTGGGACCAGGTCAAGGTCAACGGCAAGATCTTCATGATCCCCACCTCGACCCCGGACCGGAAGGTGCCCATCTTCGTGATCCGCGGCGACCTGCGGAAGAAGTACGGCCTGCCCCCGGTGAGGAAGTTCTCCGAGATCGATGCCTACCTGGCGGCGGTGAAGAAGAACGACCCCGACCTCATCCCCATGAACCTGGACAACGGCTACGACCTGGGCCAGCCCTTCGGCGCCCTCTTCAACGAGCTGGTCCCGGCCAACTACCCCATCCAGATCAGCAACAACGCCAACGGCTCACCCTTCCTCGGTGAGTACGAGAACCCGAAGCGTGCCGTCCACAGCATCCTGGAGGAGCCCTACGCCGTCGCCTTCAAGAAGGCCGCCTCGACCATGAAGGCCTGGTACGACAAGGGCTACATCAACAAGAACCCCTTCGCCAACACCGTCCTCTCCCGCGACTCCTTCGCCCAGGGCAAGTCGGCGGTGGCCTTCGCCAACAGCCAGAACATCCAGGAGACGCTGGCCAAGGCCGACCAGGCCGGCTTCGAGGCCGAGATCATCCCGGTCCTCTCCAGGAGCGGCACCTACCCGGCCGACCCCTTCACCAACAACGCCGTGGCCGTGGCCGCCTCCAGCAAGAACGTGGAGAAGACCATGCAGTTCCTGGATCTGATCATGGAGGACCCAGCCTACGACTACCTGGTCTACTTCGGCGTGGAGGGGAAGAACTACGTCGTCGAGGACAACAAGGTCGCCCTCCCGCCCGGCGTCGCCGCCGACAAGAACACCTACCCGCCCGACGCGGCCGGCTTCTGGTTCACCAACAAGGACCTCTTCAAGCCGCTGGCCACCTGGTCGCCTGCCTACGTGGCGCTGCGCGGCAGCGTGAAGGGGATGCTCTTCAACTCCTACTTCACCGGCTTCACCTTCGCCCCCGACAAGGTGAAGACCGAGGTTGCCAACCTGGCCCAGGGCTGGACGCAGTACGCCAACCCCATGTACGTGGGGGCGGTCCCCAGCGTCGACCAGTCCTTCGCCACCCTGGGCCAGAAGCTCAAGGCCGCCAAGGTCGAGAAGGTGCTGGAGGAGATCCGCGGCCAGGTGGCGGACTTCTCGAAGGGCAGGTAGTCACGCAGGCGGCCCGGGACCGGGCCGCGCCGCCAACGGCACGGTGGCCGCCTCCCCGGAGCGGCCACCGCCGCCGAGCGGCTCGACCCGGCTCCCCGGCAGCGAGGAGAGACCGATGCCCGGCTTCGTGCTCAACGTCGTCCACCGCCCGGAGATGGTCCCGGAGTACGCCGAGAAGGTCACCGGGCACGGGAAGGCGGAGGACCTGGGCCGGAAGGCGCTGCTCACCGAGTCGCTGGACATCTTCAGGCTCCAGCAGGAGATCGCCCACCAGAACGGCCTGAAGACCACCATCCAGATGACCTACGCCAGCCTCTTCAGCGACGAGGCGGTGGCCATCGCCCTCGACCACCGGGCCCGGCACGGGGACGAGATCGGGCTCACCCTCCTGGGCCTGCCCTGCCAGGAGTTCCGCGAGCGCTACCGGACCAAGGACTTCTGCATCTGGATGTTCTCGATGGAGGACAAGCGGTCGATCGTGACCGACGTCTTCGAGAAGTTCCACCAGCGCTTCGGCTTCTACCCCCAGTCGACCGGCTCCTACTACATGGACGCGGAGCTCATCGCCCTGGTGAAGGAGCATTATCCTTCGGTGAAGTGTGCGGTGGCCACCTGCTGGGAGGAGGGGCCCAAGGCCTACCACACCACCAACAACTCCTGGTACACGCTCATGGACGGGGGCCCCTGGAACCCCTGGATCCCGTCGCGCCAGAACACCCATGCCCCCGCCGCCCTCCCGGAGGAGGACATGGGCGTGGTCGCCATCCCCCACCTCTCGCGCGACCTGCTGGCCTGCTACGACGGCAATGGCTCCAACTTCGGCACCCACCCGCAGAACGTGCTGCGGGGGATGATCTACCGGGACGGCCAGTTCCCTTACCTCTTCAACCTGGTCGACCAGTACCGGCACCTGGCCAAGTACAACCGGGGCTTCGCCTACAACATGATGTTCGTGGGCCCCGGATGGATGAACAAGATGGGGCGCTGGGAGGCGCCCTACGAGCTCTTGGTGAAGAGCTACAGGGAGGGGATGGCCTACTATGGCCAGCTCAAGCGGGAGGGAGAGCTCACCGACATGACCCTGTCCGAGCTCGCCGACCACTATCGCGCCACCCATCGCTACACCCAGCCCGAGTGCGCGCTGTGGAGGGACATCCTCTACGGCTCCGAGAAGCAGCTCTTCTGGTACTGCGACCCGTTCCTGCGGGCCTGCGTGAACATGGACCAGGGCGGCGCCGTGGTCGATCTGCGGCCCTATGTGGCCAAGCTCCGCCGGCCGGTGGGCATCGGGACGGGCAACGTGCACGACGCCTCCTACCCGTTCCTGGTGCAGGAAAAGTACCGGGCCGGCTACTTCACCCACTACGCCGGCGAGGGGACCATCCGCAGCGCCAAGGTCTGCTACCGCGGGGAGGAGGTGGACCTGTGCCTGTGCCGCACCAAGGCCCGCTTCTCCGAGGAGGGCGATACCCGCGTCCTCACCCTCGACCCGGTGGAGCTGGAGCTCCCCGGGCTCACCCTCAAGCTCCGCACCCGCCTGCTCTTCGAGGAGGGCAGCGCCGCCATCCGCTTCGAACGGCAGGTGCTGGAGATGAGCGACCCCTCCGCCGAGGTGGAGCTCACCGAGTACCTGGTGGCCTGCCACGGAACCACCGAGTACCCCCTGGACCTGACCGGAGTCCGGCTCACCGCCCTGGGCGCCGGCGGAACGCGGACCATCGACTACGCCTACCGCTGCCGCGAGGAGCGGGTGACCGCCGCCCGCGAGGTGTGCGCGGTGGTCCCCGCCGTGGAGACCCGGGTCTCGCTGGTCCCCGGCGACGGCCTGGCCGACGGCTGGGTGCGGGAGGGCTACGCCTTCTCTCCCATGTTCACCCTCGGGCTCACCCGCAAGCTCCGCAACCAGGAGACCTTCACGTCATGGCTCAGGCTGGCAAGGGCAGGCTGAACTACCGCTGCCCGTCCTGCTTCATGCGGGACCTCGACATCGACATGTTCTACGACCGGCAGAAGGGGGAGTACTACTGCCTCCGCTGCCAGTACACCGGCACCGAGGAGGACGTGCTGCAGAAGAACGAGATGGCTCGCTTCCGCTACCGGCGCCTGCTCGACCGGATCACCGAGTTCGACTGATGCGCCGGTTCCTGAAGGGCGCCGACGTCTCCACCCTGCACGAGCTGGAGGGGCTGGGCGCCCGGTTCCGCGACCGGGAAGGGGAGCGGGGCCTGCTCGACATCCTCGCCTCCCACGGCCTGAACGCCATCCGGCTGCGGCTGTGGAACGACCCGCGCTCCGAGGCGGGCGAGCCCTACGGCGCGGGCGGCAACGATCTTCCGGCCACCCTCGCGCTGGCGCGCCGGGTCCGTGCCCAGGGCATGGAGCTGCTCCTCGACCTCATGTACAGCGACTTCTGGGCCGACCCCGGCAAGCAGATCCCTCCCAAGGCCTGGCGCGGCCTCTCCCTCGACCAGCTGGAGCGGGCGGTCCACGACTTCACCCTCGAGAGCCTCGAGGCCTTGCGCGCGGCGGGGGCCCTGCCCACCCTGGTCCAGGTCGGGAACGAGCTCTCCAACGGGCTCCTCTGGCCCAGCGGGAGGAGGCCGGCCTGGGACGCCATGACCCGCCTGGTCATGGCCGGCGTCCGGGCGGTGCGACAGGTCTCGCCCGAAATCCGGGTGGTGATCCAGCTCGACAACGGCGGCAACACCGCCCTGTACCGCGAGTGGTTCGACGCCTATACCTCGCGCGGCGGCCAGCTCGACGCGATCGGGCTCTCCTACTATCCCTGCTGGCACGGGACCCTCGACGACCTCTCCCGCACCATGGACGAGATGGCCCGGCGCCACGGCAAGGACCTCCTGGTGGTGGAGACCTCCACCGCCTTCACCACCGAGGACTACGGCGCCCGCGAGGGACTGGGCCCGGCCGAGCGGAAGGGCATGGCCACCAGGCCCCACCTCCTGGCCAGGGTGGCGTACCCGCCCACACCACGGGGCCAGTGCGACTTCCTCCGCGACCTGGCGGCGCGGATCCGCCGTGTCGAGGGGGGCAAGGGCGCCGGCTTCTTCTACTGGGAGCCGGCCTGGCTCCCCATCCCCGGATCGACCTGGGCCACCCGGGCCGCGCTCGGCTACCTCGGCGAGACGGGCCCGGGGGGAAACGAGTGGGCCAACCAAGCCCTGTTCGACTTCGACGGCAACGCCCTCCCCGCCCTCGGGATCATCCGGGACCTCTGAGACCACCTTCGACGACTATGCGCGATCCCCTGCCCCAGCGTTACCCCACCCTCGGCGGCCGCCCCACCCTGCTCCACGGTGCCGACTACAACCCGGACCAGTGGCTGGACCGCCCCGAGGTGCTGGCCGAGGATGCGCGCCTCATGCGCCTCGCCGGGGTCAACACGGCGACCCTGGCGGTCTTTGCCTGGACCGCCCTCGAGCCCGAGGAGGGCCGGTACTGCTTCGACTGGCTGGACGAGACCTTCGAGCGGCTCCACCGGGACGGGGTCCGGGTGGTGCTGGCCACGCCCTCGGGTGCGCGGCCGGCCTGGCTGGACCGCAGGTACCCCGAGGCCATGCGCACCGACGCCCGCCGGGTCAAGGCGCTCCACGGCGTGCGCGAGAACCACTGCCCGACCTCGCCAGCCTTCCGGCGCCTGGTCGCGGCCATGAACGAGCAGCTGGCCGGGCGCTACGGCCGCCACCCGGCGCTGATCCTCTGGCACGTCTCCAACGAGCTTTCCGGCGAGTGCCACTGCCCGCTCTGCCAGGAAGCCTTCCGCGCCTGGCTCCGCCGTCGCTACGGCTCGCTCCAGGCCCTCAACGGCGCCTGGTGGACCTCGTTCTGGAGCCACACCTTCACCGCCTGGGAGGAGCTCGAGTCGCCCTCGCCGCTGGGCGAGTTCCTCATCCACGGCCTGAACCTGGACTGGCGGCGCTTCGTCACCGACCAGACGGCCGATTTCGTCCGGCACGAGTGCGAGGCGCTCCGGCGCCTCTCCCCGGGCGTCCCGGTGACCGTCAACATGATGGAGGCCTACGACGGCCTCGACTACGCGCGGCTCGCCGCCGACGTGGACGTGGTGAGCTGGGACAGCTACCCGGCCTGGCACAACGACCGCGAGAGCGAGGCCGAGAGCGGCATGCTCACCGCCTTCTCGCACGACTACTTCCGGTCCCTCCGGGGGGGCCAGCCCTTCCTGCTCATGGAGTCCACCCCCAGCAACGTCAACTGGCAGCGGGTCTGTAAGCTGAAGCGGCCGGGGATGCACCGGCTGCAGAGCGTCCAGGCGGTGGCCCACGGCAGCGACTCGGTGCTCCTGTTCCAGTGGCGGAAGAGCCGGGGCGCCTCCGAGAAGTTCCACGGCGCGGTGATCGACCACGAGGGGAGCGAGGGGACCCGCGTCTTCCGCGAGGTGGCCGAGGTGGGCGCGCTCCTGCCCAGGCTCGAGGGCGTGGCCGGTACCACCGTGCGACCGCGGGTGGCGGTGGTCTTCGACACCGAGAACCGCTGGGCCATCGACGACCTGTGGGGGCTGCGCCGGGACCGGCGCGACTACCTGCCCACGGTGGTGGCCCACTACCGCGAGCTGTGGCGGCGCGGTGTGCCGGTCGACGTGGTGAGCGAGGGCGCCGACCTGGGGCGCTACGCCCTGGTCATCGCCCCCATGCTCTACATGGTGCGGGCCGGCGTGGGGGAGCGACTCACCCGCTTCGTGCGGGAGGGCGGCTGCCTGGTCAGCACCTACCTCACCGGCTACGTCGACGATTCCGACCTCTGCTTCCAGGGCGGTTTCCCCGGCCCGCTCCGGGAGTGCCTGGGGATCTGGGCCGAGGAGATCGACGCCCTCTACGACGGCGACGCCAACGCGCTGGTCTGCGACCCGCGCTCCAGCCTGGGCCTCTCCGGCACCTACCCGGTCCGGGACTACTGCGAGCTGGTGCATGCCGAGGGGGCCGAGGTCCTGGCCAGCTACGGCGCCGACTTCTACGCCGGCCGGCCGGCCCTGACCCGGAACCGCCTGGGGAAGGGCGAGGCCTTCCACGTCGCGGCCCGCACCGGCGCCGACTTCCTCTCCGCCTTCACCGACCGCCTCCTGGCCGAGCGGGGCATCGCCTCCTGCCTCGGCGCCTCCCCGCCGGCCGGCGTGTCGGTACAGCGGCGCGGCGACGGCGTGGTCGACTACCTGTTCGTGATGAACTTCGGCCGCACCCCTGCCACCGTGGCCCTGGGAGAGCTCGGAGGCCTGGAGCTCCTCGGTGGGCGGCAGGTGTCGGGGGCGCTCGAGCTCGCCCCCTTCGGCGTGGCGGTGATCCGCACCGGCGCCGCGCCGGGGTGAACGCCGTGCCTCGCACCAGGCTCACCCTTGCCGCGGTCGCCTGGCCGCTCTTCGTCGAGTCCGGCCTGCGGGTGATGATCCAGACCGTGGACACCCTGATGGTGAGCCACGTGTCCGACGACGCCGTGGCGGCGGTGGGGGTGTCGGGCCAGCTCGTCACCCTGGCCCTGATGATGTTCACCTTCGTCGGCGCAGGCAGCACGGTGGTCATGACCCACCACCTCGGCGCCGGCGACGAGCGCGGGGCCGACCGCATCGCCGTGCTGGCCCTGGCGGTGAACGGCTGGCTGGGCCTTCTGGTCAGCGCCTCGGTGTTCGCCCTGGCCGGGACGGCCCTGCGCCTGATGCAGCTGCCCCCGCGGCTCCTGGGGCTGGCCACGCCGTTCCTCACGCTCATGGGCGGGACGCTGGTGCTGGAGTCGATGAACGTGGTCCGCGGCGCGGTGCTGCGGGCCCGGGGGCGGACCCGCGACGCCATGGTGGTGGCGGTGGGCCAGAACGTCCTCAACGTCGCCGGCAACTGCCTGCTCCTCTTCGGCCTGCTCGGCTTCCCGCGGCTCGGGGTGCTGGGGGTGGCGCTCTCCAGCGTGGCGAGCCGCCTCGTCGCCTTCGCTGCCCTCCACCTCCTGGTCCGCCGCCGGACCGGGGTGCGGATGCGGCCGCGCGACTGGCTGTCGTTCCCGGCCGAGCGCCTCCGGCGGGTCCTGTCGGTCGGGCTCCCCATCGCCGCCGAGAACCTCTGCTGGTCCCTGGCCTTCCTGGTGGTGACCTCCTTCGTGGCCCGCATGGGCGCGGGCAGCCTGGCGGCGCAGTCCTACGCCCTGCAGATCGCCACCTGGGCCACCCTGCTCGGCGCCTCGGTGGCCTTCGGGAACCAGATCCTGGTCGGCCACCTGGTGGGGGACGGCGCCTTCGACGAGGCCCACCGCCAGGTGGGCCGGAGCCTGCGAGCCGGCCTGCTCCTGGTTCTGTCGGCCACGGCCGTGCTGGCCGGGGTGGCCCCGCGGCTGGTGGGAGCCTTCACCCGCGATCCGGTCGTCGCCGCCTCCGCGGCCGTGCTCCTCAGGCTGGCGATCCTGCTGGAGACCGGGCGGACCTCCAACCTGGTGGTGATCAACGCCTTGCGGGCCACCGGCGACTCGGTCTTCCCGGTGCTGGTGGCCATGGCCTCGATGTGGCTGGTGCAGGTCCCTCTCGCCTGGCTGCTCGGGCTCCGGCTCGGGATGGGGCTCCCCGGGGTGTGGCTGGCGCTGGCCGCCGACGAGTGGCTCCGGGCGCTGGTCATGCAGCGCCGCTGGCGCCGCCGCGGCTGGCTGGCCCACGCGCTGCGGAGCCGCCAGGCTGCCCGGGGCGCGGGGCCGGCGCGGGCCTGACCGGCCCGCCCGCCCGGCGTACCATCGCCCGCGAGGAGGGCGCCGGACATGACCACCACCCTGGCCTTCGACGTCTACGGGACGCTCATCGACACCGACGGGGTCGTGACCCGGCTCCGCCAGCTCCTGGGCGAGGGGGCGGAGGAGTTCTCGCGCCGCTGGCGGGAGAGGCAGCTCGAGTACTCCTTCCGGCGGGGACTGATGCGGGCCTACCAGGACTTCTCCGTCTGCACGCGCCAGGCGCTCGACCACACCTGCCTCGCCACCGGCGCGGCCCTGTCCGGGGAGGATCGGCGCGCGCTCCTCGAGGCCTACCGCGCCCTGCCCGCCTTCGCCGATGCGGCCCCCGCCCTCTCGGACCTCCGCGCGCCCGGCCAGAGGCTCTTCGCCTTCTCCAACGGCAGCGCCGAGGCGGTCCGGACCCTGCTCGAGGCCGCGGGCCTCCTCGACCTCTTCCAGGACGTGGTCAGCGTCGACGAGATCGGCTCCTTCAAGCCCGACCCGGCGGTCTACCACCACCTCCTGCGCCGCTCGGGAGCCGTCGGCGCCTCCACCTGGCTCGTCTCCAGCAACCCCTTCGACGTCATCGGGGCGATCTCGGCCGGGCTGCGGGCCGCCTGGGTGCGGCGTTCCCCGGCGGCCGTCTTCGACCCCTGGGACATCCCACC
>Ga0335071_10007214_pt1 | contig 11448 bp, 8 predicted proteins | sample Lox_Sample_15_FD_206724 | JGI IMG/M metagenome (GOLD analysis project Ga0335071, IMG submission 206724) | Soil microbial communities from Loxahatchee National Wildlife Refuge, Florida, United States - Lox_Sample_1.5 | ecosystem: Environmental > Terrestrial > Soil > Wetlands | place: USA: Florida...
GTCAGCGGTTCACCGGGACTCCACACCCCGCATTCCTCTCGCTGAAGTGAACCTTCAAACCGATCGGATTGAAGTCGCCGATCGCTTTTTCAGCAGGCTCCTAGCGCTTTACGGCTCGGGATATCCAGGCGGCAAGGTCCTTAACAAAGCAGCTTTCACTCCGCCGCCGAAGGGCCAGCAAGGCAACTTCGGGCGCAACGTCCTTCGCGGCTTCGATGCGGCGCAAGCCGACCTCGCTCTGCAGCGGAACTTCCGCGTCACCGAACAAGCTGGCCTGCGTTTCCGCGCCGAGTTCTTCAACATCCTGAACCATCCGAACTTCGGCGCTCCCATGAACAGCCTGACCAGCCCTCTGTTCGGCCGATCCACGCAAACGTTGGCAAACAGCCTCGGGTCCGGCGGCGGCACTGGCGGTTTCAACCCCCTCTACCAAATCGGCGGGCCCCGCTCGATCCAGTTGGCGATGAAGCTGCAATTCTGATCCAGCAATCCTGATTCTTTTCCAGCGGAGTTAACGGCATGGCCTCGGGGGCCGGGCCCGGGTCCGCCGCCGAGTCAGACCTCGTCGTGGGGGATGGCGGAAGGATCGAATCACGCTGCGCTCAAACGAGTGAAGCCGCCATCCGCAAGGCGCAGCTCGGAATCTCACTGAGCGGCAGGATTTCCTCGGCCGCATCGAGCGCAATTGCTTCTTTCGGCATGCCGAACACAACGCAACTGGCTTCATCCTGCGCGACTGTGCGCGCTCCGGCCTGGCGCATCTCCAGCAGTCCACGCGCCCCGTCGGCGCCCATGCCCGTCAGAATGACGCCCACGACGTTGGAGCCCAGGTAGCGGGCGCAGGACCGGAACAGAACGTCGACGGAGGGGCGATGGCGGTTTACCGGTTCGCCCGTGAACACGCGAACCCGGTAATCGGCGCCGCTGCGCAGCACTTCCATGTGGTAGTTGCCGGGAGCGAGCAGCGCATGGCCCGGCAGGATGCGGTCCCCATCCTCGGCCTCCTTCACCCGGACGCGGCAGAGCGAATCCAGCCGGGCGGCGAACGAGCGCGTGAATTTCTCCGGCATATGCTGTACCATCACGATCCCCGGCGAGTCCGGCGGCAGAGGCTCCAACAGTTCGCGCAGCGCTTCCGTGTCTCCCGTTGAGGCGCCGATGGCGATTACCTGATGCGTCGTTTTCGCCAGCGCTTGGTTGATCAGTACCGGTGCGGGGCCGGCGGGGGCCTTTCGGCGAACTGCCGCAACCCTGGCCTTGGCGGCGGCCTTTACCTTCTCGACGATCTCGCCGGCCAGTTGTACCGTACCCTCCGCGACGTCCACTTTGGGTTTGCTGACGAAATCCACCGCGCCCAGCTCCAGGGCGCGCAAGGTCGTCTCGCAGCCGCGCTCGGTCAGAGACGAGATCATCACCACCGGCATGGGATGCGCCCGCATCAGCTTTTCAAGGAAGGTCAAGCCGTCCATGCGGGGCATCTCGACGTCCAGCGTCATGACGTCCGGCTGCAACCGCAGGACCTTGTCGCGCGCCATCATCGGGTCCGAGGCGGCGCCAACCACTTCGAGCGAAGGATCCTGGGAGAGGATCTCCTTGAGTAACTGCCGCATCACAGCGGAATCGTCCACGATCAAGACCTTGGTTTTACCCATCCGCGCCCTCCCGGCAAATGCTTCCTTCGAACCAGCTCCAGCGCCGGGCCACAACGGCCAGAGCGCGCTCCTCGTTGTCAGCCCGTGACCGATGCAGTCGACTCCGGGAAATGGCTCGGACCAGTGCCTTTCCAGTGCCGGTGAACATTCGTACCTTGAGGGCGTCCTGCCCTCCCAGGCGCTCTGCCAGTACCGGGATCCGTTGGGCTCGTAAGAACTGTCGAACGAATTGCTCGTTGGCCCGCGGCACGCTGAGGCGCGTCTCTCGCATCTGGAGCACGCTGGCGGCTCCGAAGACTTTGGCCTGCAGATACTTCTTCTCTCCGCCCAATTCCAGAATTCTTTGCATCAGCAGCGGCATGGAATGCTCTCCGTAGCGCGCCAGCGACGGGTCCCGCTGGCAGGGCCGCGGAAGCAGAAAATGATTCATGCCTCCCACACGGTTTACAGGATCGTAGAGGCAGGCAGCGACGCAGGAGCCGAGCACGGTCTCCACCACGACTGGCTCGCGGCTGGCATACATTTCCCCGATATGGATGCTCACGCGCTTCATCGGGCAGCCTCGTCATTCCGGAGCCGGTACACCGTGTTCCGCACCGTCGCCAACACCGAGTTCATCCAGTGCAGGTTCTCAGAATGGCCTACCAGGAGATAACCGGTTGGTTTCAGGTACCGGATCTGCCGGCGGATGAGCGTTTCCTGAGTTTCGCGATTGAAGTAGATGATCAGGTTACGGCAAAAAATGGCGTCGAAGGTGGTCTGAATGGGCCAATCCGCATGGATGAGGTTGATCTGCCGGAACCGGATCATGCTCTTCAGCTCATCCTTCACCATCAGCGCGCCACCGTCCTTGCGCCGGAGAAAATAGCGGCGCCGCAGGGGTTCCGGGACGGTTTCCAGCCGCTCGGTTTCAAAGACGCCCGCTTCGGCAGCGGCCAGCACCTTGGTGTCCACGTCCGAGGCCAGAATCTTGACGTCCCAGCTCCGGTCCGCGCCCAGGGCCTCGCGAACGGTCATGGCAATGGAGTACGGTTCTTCGCCGCTGGAGCACGCCGCACTCCAGATCCGCAAATGCTGCGCGGCGCCTTCCTGCGCCCGCGCGCGAGCCTCCGGAATCACGTGGTCCCGCAGGAATTCGAAGTGGTGGTTCTCCCGGAAGAAATCGGTCTTGTTGGTGGTGATGCAATTGATCACCTCCTGCCGCTCGTCGCTCTTCGGCGATTGCGCCAGCACGTATTGTAAGTACCGGCCGTAGGTGGAGATCCCTAACGTCCGCAAGCGCCGCGTGAGCCGGGATTCCACCAGGGCGCGCTTGGACGAGTCCAGATGAATGCCCGTCTCGGCCAGAATCAACTCTTGAAACTGGCGGAATTCGTCGTTCGTCAACAGAGCCGATTCCGCGCCGGCCTTGCGTTCCTGGACCGATCGCATTGCCGATGCCCCCTAGTTGGCGCCGGACGCTCCGGCTACTTCCTCCTCGGTCAACAGTTTGTCGATGTCCAGCAGCACGGCGAGCTTATCCGCAACGCTCACCACGCCGCTGATAAAACGCGTATCGGTGCGCGCGCCCAGATCCGGCGCCGGCCGCACGTCGCTCTGCCCGATGTTCAACACGTCGCTCACTGCGTCCACCACCAGACCCGCGATCTTCTCGCCCACCTTCACCACGATGATCACCGTGAACTTGCTGTACTCGATGGCCGGCATCCCGAACTTGGCCCGCAGATCCACCACCGGCACCACCGTCCCCCGCAGGTTCATGATCCCCTTCACGTGCGTCGGCGCATTGGGTATCGGCGTCACCGCCGAGTACCCTCGAATCTCCTGCACCTTCAGAATCTCGATGCCATATTCCTCGGCTCCCAGAGTGAAGGTGAGGTATTGGCTGATATGGCCGGTCTCGCCCGGCTGCGCTGTGGCTGTCTGTAGCTGTTCCATCGTCTTGTTCGCCCCCGGCCGGCTGCCGCTCAGAACTCCTCGAAGACTTCCTCCTCGTGTTTCGCCGTACCTTTCGCCAGGCCGGCCAGAGAAGCCGCGTGCGGATGCGCCGCCGGATGCTTCTCGGCCTTCCCGGGCGCGGGTTTGCTCCTCTTGCGCGCAGCCTGCTGACCCTCCAGCCGGAAGCGCGCCACCATGGATTGGAGTTGTTCGGCGCTGGCGCTGAGACCTTGGGCGGTGGAAGACATTTCTTCGGTCTGCGAGGAGTTCGCCTGCGTGACCTTATCCATCTGCATGGTCGCCTGGTTGACCTGGTCGATCCCCGTGGCCTGCTCCTGAGAGGCCGCTGCGATCTCGGCCACGATGTCGGTCACGCGCTTCACCGACTGCACGATCTCACCGAGAGTCTGGCCCGAACGATTGACCAGCTCCGAACCGTTTTCCACCTTCTTCACCGAGTCCTGAATCAGCCCTTTGATTTCCTTGGCCGCCGTGGCGCTGCGCTGCGCCAGGTTGCGGACTTCCGAGGCCACTACGGCGAACCCGCGGCCCTGCTCGCCGGCGCGCGCGGCTTCGACTGCCGCGTTCAGCGCCAGCAGGTTGGTCTGGAAGGCGATTTCATCGATGGTGGTGATAATGTCGGCGATGCGCGTGGAAGCCTGGTTGATCTCGCCCATCGCCGCTACGGCGGCGTTGACCACCTGTCCGCCTTTTTCGGCCGCTTCGCGCGATCCGGCCGCCAGTTGGCTGGCCTGCTTGGCGTTCTCGGCGTTCTGTTTGACCGTCGAGCTCATTTCTTCCAGGCTGGACGCGGTCTCTTCCAGGCTCGAAGCCTGCTCCTGCGCGCCGCTGGCGATTTCTTCCGACGACGCCGACAGGGCCTGCGCCGTGTCGGCGACATGCTCGGCCGCGCTCTTGACCTCGATCATCGTGCCGGCCAGTTGCTCCACCGTCGTGTTCAAAGATTTCTTGATGACCGCGAATTCGCCCGGATAGTCGCTTTCGATGCGCACCGTGAGACCGCCGGCCGCGATTTTCTCCAGCACCGCTCCCGTCTCACCCACCACCCGTTTCACCACTTCCAGTTGCTCGGAGAAAGCCCCGGCGAGCTGTCCTGTTTCGTCGGCCGCCCGGTAATCGACCTTCTGCTCCATGTCGCCTTCGGCCAGCTTCTGGGCCACGATCACCATCTGGCCCAGAGGCCGCGAGATGAGCCGCGCCAGTCCGAGCCCGAGCCCCATGGCCAGCACAACCGAGACGACAATGATCACGACCAGGGTCGTTCTGGTGGACGCATAGGCCGATTCAGCGTGTTCCACCGCGGCCTCCATCAGCTCCTGCTTCAGTTTCGAAAGCTCTTGCAGAAGCTGATCGCTTTTGGCCGAGTCCGCCACCAGGGCGGGCAATTCCGCCAGCGCCTCCTGGCGGTGGTTGGTCTCGAAGAGACGAACGATGCCGTCCTCTCTCTTTTCCATGTCGCGCGCCACCTTCTCCACCTCGGCCGCCTTCGCGCGGCCTTCCTCGGTTGCGAGCATCTGCTGGAACTTGGCGAAGTCTTGTTCGAATTCATGCCGGCACTTCAGCAGGTCCTGCTTGCCCTTGGCGAGCTCATCGGCATTCGCCGCCACCTGGATTCTGCGAATGGATCGGCCTGTGGCGGTCATGTCGGTGTTCGCCTGCTCGATGTACATCAGGCCCAGAGCATGCCGGGCATGCAAATCGCGCAGCGTGTCCTGGATGCCTCCCGCGCCGCGGATACCGAGGAATCCGACGCCGCCCATCAATATCGACAAAAGCCCGAAGCTCAGCATGAGCTTAGTCGCCGTCTTACAGTTTCGAAACCATTGCATTGTTTTGTCTCCTAGTTCGCGCCGGATACTCCGGCCGTTTCTTCTTCGATCTCCCAGCTCATGCCGCCAGTTCCGCCGCGCAATTTGAGCCAGCCCGGCGACGTCCAGGATCAGGGCCGCCCGGCCATCCCCCAGAATGGTCGCGCCCAGCACGCCCTCCACTTTGCGGTAGTGCGCCTCCAGACTCTTGATCACCACTTGCTGCTGTCCCAGCAGCTCGTCGACGAGTAGCGCAAACGGCTGTCCGGAGTGCTCCACAATCACGGTCAACCCGCGGCACGGATCGGTCACCTGGGTCGGAACGCCAAACAGCCGGTGCAGCCGCAGCAGCGGCAGAGCGCTTCCGCGGACCATCACCACCTCGCCTCTGCCCGCCACGGTCTTCACCTGTCCGGACTGCGGCCGGATGGACTCGCTGATCGCCACCAGCGGCAACACGTAGGTCTCCGCACCCACCCGCACCGAGAGCCCGTCCAAAATCGCCAGCGTCAGCGGGAGTTGAATCCGGACATGGGTTCCTTGCCCCGGTCTGCTGGCGATGCTGACCGAACCGTTTAAAGCCTCTACGTTGCGCCGCACCACGTCCATGCCCACGCCCCGGCCCGACAGATCGCTGACCTGTTCGGCGGTGGAGAAGCCCGGGCTGAAAACCAGGTCGCAGATCTGCGCTTCGGTGAGCGCATCGCCCTCGGCGATCAAGTCCCGTTCGAGCGCCTTCTGCCGGATGCGCAGGGCGTCCAGCCCGCGGCCGTCGTCGGAAACTTCCACGATCACGCTGCCGGCCTGATGGAAAGCCTGGAGGCGGATGAGCCCCTGCTCCGGCTTGCCCTTCGCGGCGCGCTCTTCGGCCGGCTCGATTCCATGATCGATTGAGTTGCGGATGAGGTGCGTGAGCGGATCGCTCATCTGTTCCACAACGCCTTTGTCGAGCTCCGTTTCTTCGCCGGCGATCTCCAGCCGCACGTTTTTCCCCAGCTGCATGGAAACGTCCCGCACCAGGCGCGGGAAGCGCCCGAAGATATGGCCGATGGGCAACATGCGCACACCCATGACGCGCTCCTGCAGCTCGCGGATGTGGCGCTGCATCTGGGCCAGTGCCTCCTGCAGTTCGGCCAGACGCGCGCTCGAAAAGTTGTCGGCGATCTGCTGCGCCATCGATTGCGCGATCACCAGTTCGCCCACCAGGTCCACTAGTTTGTCCACCTTGGAGGTGGCCACGCGGATGGAGGCGTCCCGCAGCACCACCGCGGTCGCGGCCACAGGTCCCGCCGGCGATGGCCCCGCCGATGCAGCCGGCGCGGCCGCCGCGCAGCCTCTTGTTGCGGATTCCGGCTCTACGCCGATCTCGGCACCGTCCTCCACAAACGCAAAAACGTCGCGGATTTCTTCCACGGTCTTCGCTGTCTGCAACCCGACGTTCCAGGCCACATAGCACCGCTCCGGGTCCAGCTCGGCCAGCGTGGGAAGAGCCGACAGATCCACCTCGGCCGCGGCCGATTCACCCAGCCGCGCCAGATCGCGCAAAATCAGCAGCGGGTCCATGCCTTGCGCGAAGATTTCCGGCGCCGGCCGGAACACCACCCGGTAGGCCGCCGCGCCGCCCGGCGCACGGTCCGATTGCCGGACCCGGGGAGTCTCTTCGATTGGCGACTCGCCCGTGCGCTGCGCCACATACAGCTCCTCTAAAATTCCCTGCATCCGCTCGGGCGCCGGGCCGCTGCCCGAGGCCGCCGCCAGCAACTCCCGCAGCACGTCGTTGGAGCGCAGCAGCAGGTCCGTCAGCTTGGGCGTCACCGGGACGCCGCCGGAACGCAGAAGGTCCAATAGACTCTCCAGCGCGTGCGTGAATCGCGAAACATCGTCCAGTCCGAACATCCCGCTGGCGCCTTTGATCGAATGCGCGGCGCGGAAGATCGCGTTCAGCAGTTCCGGATCGAACGACCCCTGATCCAGACGCAGCAGTCCCGCCTCCATCTCCGCCAAATGCTCGGCGGATTCCTGAAAGAAGGTTTCCCGGAAGCGGTTCAGGTCTACTTGCATTCCAGCTCTCCGTTCAAGGCAGCACCCGGGCGATGGTCTCCAGCAGCTTGCCGGGATGGAAGGGCTTCACGATCCAGCCGGTCGCCCCCGCCGCCTTGCCCTCGCGCTTCTTGGCGTCCTGCGACTCGGTGGTGAGCATCAACACGGGGATTCCTTTCGTCGTGGGTCGGCTGCGTACGTTCTTGATCAGCGTGATCCCGTCCATCACCGGCATGTTCAGATCGGTGACGATAATGTCCACCCGCTGCCCGCCCAGCTTGTTCAGCGCCTCCTGGCCGTTGGCGCCTTCCAACACGGTGAATCCGGCTTCCTGCAGCGTGAAAGCAATCATTTGCCGCATGGTGGCGGAATCGTCGACGATGAGCACAGTCTTCGCCATGGCTTTTCCTTAGAAACCCCGCCTGCCGTCGAGCAGAAGCCTCATACGGCGCGCTTCCGCGGAGCCCTGCGCCGCTTCCGGGGCGCTTGTGCTACGGCCTCAGCGGGTCCGGCGACGCCAAAATGCTCCGCCACTCCGGCCCATACCAGATACTGGCTCACCTCCGGTGCGATCCCGGTCATGCGAATCGATCCGCCGGCGCGCTCCAAGGCCAGCTTGAGCGCCAGCAGCACTTGCACGGCGCAGCCATCCAGATGCGCGGCTTCGGCGCAGTCGATCACCACGGCCCCGCCGCTGGCTGCCAGTTGCAGAGCCGCCTCGTGCAATTGCCGCGCCTGGTCAAGCTGGAGACTCCCGTGGAGTTTCAGCACGCTGTCCGATTCGTTGCGGGAGATGGAAACGCCCGCTTCCCCCGAAGTTACGTCCACTCTTCGCGTCCCCTTCCCGGCGAACCCCCTTCGAGCGGCCCGCGCACAATTGGCATATCGGCGAGATGGAAGCGGCTTTGAGCGGCGCACTTCGTCTCACGGTTTGCCGGGTTTGGGCGATATGAATGTGGTGTTAGAACCGTGCGCCTCGGCTCTATCTACGGCTGAGGCGGAACCGATTACGAAGGCTTGGGAGAGATCCCGGGAGGGTGCAGGTGCAAGTGCCGGTCCAGACGTTGCCGGAGATCCCGCGATGCCGCCAAAGCCTCGCGGCACTCAGTCGTCAGGCTTTGAAATGCCGAGCTGGCTTCTGGCATCCGGTATTGGGCGAGCCGTTCCCGTGCCGCCACCAGCCGCGCCGAATTCTCCAGGCAACTGGTTCGAAGATACTGGCACTCCGCACAAACGCGCATTTTTGCGCTATACTTCCAAAGACTGGGGGGAAGACCGCGAGCCCACGCAATCGCCGTGTCACCGAGCGCTTCCGTGCCGGCTTCGTCCCCAGCAAACCTCTGTTAACAGCTCTTGTAAAGCTCTAGTTTGAGTCAGGTTCGCGCCACCGGCTACTCGTAGATTTCCCAGGCCCCGGTATGCAATCACTTCAGTATTCCAAGCGACATCGCGGACCGAACCAGTTCGGCCACGGACCGCACGCCCAGCTCATCCATGATGCGGTATTTGTGAAATTCCACGGTCCGCGGGGATACCTTCAACGTGAACGCGATCTCCTTGACCGGGTGCCCTTCGGCCAATAGCTGCAAAACTTCGCGCTGCCGCGACGTCAGCCTCTCCACTCCCCGCGCCTGCTCGCGCGGGCGCGCGTCCTTCATTTTTCCGACCGTCTCCGCGATCGCGCGCGCCATGTAGGAACCGCCCTCCAGCACTCTGTAGATGGCCGGAATCAGCTCATCGGCCACCGAGCTTTTCAACACGTAGCCACAATTGCCCAGCTGGAGCGCCTCCAGCGCATAGCCGGCGTCGGAGTGCATGGTCAGGAAGATGATCCGGATCTTCGGACTGAAGCTGCGAATCTGTTTGGCGGCGTCCATGCCGTTCAGCAGCGGCATAGTCACATCCGTGATGATCACATCCGGCCGCAGCTCGCGCGCAGTCTCTACCAACGCGCGCCCATCTTTGACGGCGCCCACAATCTCGAAATCGGGCTGATCCAGCACCTGGCGAAGACCCGCCAGCACGATGTCATGGTCGTCGGCCAGCAATAAGCTCCAGGGCTTCATGACGCACGGGAGTCCAGAGGCACGTGTACCTCGATCTCCGTCCCCTCTCCCGGCTCGGAACGGATCGAAAACTCGCCGTTCACCAGCCGCACTCGCTCTTCCATGCTGACGAGTCCCAAACCGCCCCGGCCTCTGGCTTCCTCCAGTTTGAAACCGTTGCCTATATCCTCGATCAGGAGCGCCAGATTGGCCTCGTGGCGCGCCAGCCGCATGCGAACCTGAGTGGCCTGGGAATGCTTCGCGGTGTTGCGGAGTGCCTCCTGCGCCACCCGGAACAGACACAGAGCAATTTCCGGTGAGACTGAGCGCGGCACGTCGTTGGCCTGAAAGTCGACCGGAACGCCGCTGCGCTGCGAGAAGCTCAGGCACTCCTCCCGGAGCGCTGCCTCCAGACCGAGATCCTCCAGGATGGCGGGATGCAGCCGCCGGGCCATGCCGTGAACCTCTTCGGAAAGTCCGCTGATTCTCTGCCCCAGATCGCGGGCGCGTCCGTTGAACGTCTCCGGCGCCTCCCCGGATTTCGCGAGTGAGGAAGCCTCCATGCCCAGCGCCGCCAGCTTCTGGCTCAGGTCGTCGTGCAGGTCACGGGCAATCAACTTTGTCTCGGACTCCTGCATCGCCAGCAGCCTGCCGGCCAGGTCCCGCAGTTCGTCCTGTGACTTGAGGAGAGCCTCACGCGCTTTCCTGCGCTCTGTGATATCGGTAACGATACTGACGCCCAGCGGTCCGTCCTTGGTTTCGATATGGCTCAACGTAACTTCGACCGGGAAAATGGACCCGTCCTTGCGCTGGCCCGTGAGTTCCACGCCGTTGCCCATGGGCCGGTTCTGCGGCGCCGCGAACCAGCCGGCGCGTTTCTCCGCGTGTGGCGCGCGGAAGGCGTCGGGAAGCAGGCCCTCGATGGTAATCCCCAGCAACTCCTCGCGGCCGTAACCGAACATGGTTTCCGCCGAAGCATTCACCAGCACGATGCGGCCCGCCCGGTTGTGCGCCAGGATGGCCTGCGCCGCCGACTCCAGCAGCGCCCGGACGGTGGCTTCCTTCTCGCGCGCTTCGTCCTTCGCCTCCTGGCGCTCGGTGAGGTCGATGCCGGTAGCCACCACGTACTCCAGGATGTTGTTGCGCGTGACGCTGCTGCTCGACCAGGAGATCAGCCGCCGGCGGCCATCCTTGGTAATCCAGTAGTCCTGCCGCCGGTTGACCAGGCCCTTGCGGATTTCCTCGAAAGTGAGCTTCGCTCCGGAGACGTCGCTGGGAGCCAGCAGGAAATCCCAGACCGGCTTCCCCGCTACCTCCTCTTGTGCGTAGCCGGTCACCTCCTGGCAGGCCTGGTTGAAGCGCATGATCCGTCCCTGGGGATCCATAACCAGAACCAGCAAATCGCCGGCCGCCGCATCCAGGACGCCGGTCACCAGATTTTCTTCCTTGCTGGCCACTTCTTGTAACAGTTTCAGATCGTGGACGTCCACGAACGTGATCAACACGCCGTTGACCACGCGGTCCTTAGTCCGGTAGGGAGTGAGGCGAACGGAGAACCAGCGGCCGCTCTCCGCCTGTAGTTCCAGCTCCTTGTCCCGGCCATCGTCCATCACACCCGCGATCAAATCCTCCAAACCGGGAATAGTAAGGCCGGTGCGAATGTCGCCGAGCGGACGGCCGATGTCGCCGGGAAGCAGACGCAGCAGCTTTTCGGCGCTCGGCGTAAAGCGCCGGATGCGGCGGTCGCCGTCCAGCATCAGGATGGGAAGGTTGACGCCGCTCAAGACATTGTTCAGGTCGTCGCCGAGCTGGGTCAGTTCGGTGTTACGGTTCTGCAATTGCTCGTTGAGCGTGACCAGCTCTTCGTTGCTGGATTGCAGTTCTTCTTTGGCCGTCTCCAGCTCTTCGTTGGCGCTTTGCAGCTCTTCCATGCTGGAGAGGGCT
>Ga0335071_10007215_pt1 | contig 11448 bp, 10 predicted proteins | sample Lox_Sample_15_FD_206724 | JGI IMG/M metagenome (GOLD analysis project Ga0335071, IMG submission 206724) | Soil microbial communities from Loxahatchee National Wildlife Refuge, Florida, United States - Lox_Sample_1.5 | ecosystem: Environmental > Terrestrial > Soil > Wetlands | place: USA...
CTGCGCGGCAGCTTGTCCCAAACCTCGGCAGCCGGGTAGGTGGAATTGAGGAGGAAGACAGCGCCCGGCATCGCAGCTTCGAGCACGTTCATCTTCTCAAGGAAGCTGAAGTTGTGGCATGCAATGAAGCTTGCCTTCGAGATCAGATAGGTGGACCGGATCGGGTTCGGCCCGAATCTCAGGTGCGACGTCGTCATCGAGCCGGACTTCTTGGAGTCGTAGACAAAGTAGCCCTGCGCGTAGTTGTCGGTCTGATCGCCGATGATCTTGATGGAGTTCTTGTTCGCACCTACGGTGCCGTCGGAGCCGAGGCCGTAAAACAGCGCTCGCACGGTCTGCGGGTCTTCAGTTGAAAATTCAGGATCGTAATCGAGGCTTGAATGGCTTACGTCGTCGACGATGCCGACTGTGAAGTGGTTCTTCGCTGCCGGGCTCTTCAGGTTATCCAGCACTCCTTTCACCATCGCTGGAGTGAATTCCTTCGACGACAATCCGTAGCGCCCGCCGACCACCTTGGGCATCGCGAAGGGCAGCGACGAGGCATTCTCGGCGAGCATGGTAACCACGTCCTGGTAGAGTGGTTCGCCCGTCGCGCCGGGTTCCTTGCAACGATCGAGAACCGCGATGGACTTGACGGTCCTGGGCAGCGCAGCCACCAGCGCCGTACCGTCGAAGGGCCGGTAGAGGCGAACCTTCACCATGCCAACCTTTTCGCCCTGGCGCGTCAACGCATCCACGGCTTCCTCCGCCGCTTCGGCCCCCGAGCCCATCACGACCATTACGCGCTCGGCATCCGGCGCACCGTAGTAATCGAACAGGTGGTAGCTGCGGCCGGTGAGCACCGCCATGCGGTCCATTACCGACTGCACAATTCTCGGCACAGCGGCATGGAACGGCGTGCACGCCTCGCGCGCCTGGAAGAACACGTCGGGATTCTGCGCCGTGCCGCGAATGAAGGGCCGATCGGGCGTGAGGGCGTTCTGGCGAAAGGCAATCAGGTACCTGTCATCGACCATGGCGCGAATGGTTTCGTCGGTGATGGGCAGAATCTTGCCCACTTCGTGCGAGGTGCGGAAACCGTCGAAGAAATGAATGAAGGGGATCCGCGACTCGAGCGTAGCCACCTGGGCCACGAGCGCCAGATCGTGCGCTTCCTGGACGGAGTTCGAGGCCAGCATGGCCCAGCCCGTGGAGCGGCAAGCCATCACGTCGGAATGATCGCCAAAAATAGAGAGGGAATGCGTCGCCAAGGTGCGCGCCGTAACGTGCATGGTCGCCGGGGTCAACTCACCGGCAATCTTGAACATGTTGGGGATCATGAGCAGCAGGCCCTGCGAGGCTGTAAAGGTGGTTCCGAATGCGCCAGCCTGGACCGAGCCGTGCAGCGCACCGGCCGCTCCGCCCTCACTTTGCATCTCTTCCACAACGGGCACCGCGCCCCAAATGTTCTTCTTTCCCTCCGCACGCCACTGATCGGCCCACTCGGCCATCGGCGACGAGGGGGTGATGGGGTAAATGGCAACCACTTCGGAAAGGCGATAGGCAACGGATGCCGCGGCCTCGTTCCCGTCGACAATTACGGTGGGAACATCGATGGGAATCACACTCTTTTGGTCATTCATTCGCTTCGCTCCACAGAGCAGCCATGAGGGAATTCAGCCGCTACCGTGAGTGTCTTCGGCGAGGTGGTTTGGGGCAGTGACCATGGGCACAGGGAAGGCGAAAAGTTCCACATTGTGAAACGATGTTCACAGGGTGCAACTGCACATGGACGAACCGGATAAACGTGCGCCGCCCCCCGCCTGGCGCATGATTCGCCCCGCCCGGTCATTTTGGCGCGAACGGAATCTATACTGTTCCCGCAGTTTGATTAGCAATGGAAGACTTTCTCGTCGCAATCTTCGAAGTGATAGCTGAAGTGTTGCTCGAACTTTTTGGCGAGCTTCTGTTGGAGGCATTGGTAAGGACGATCGGGAAGTTCTTCTCCGCCGTCTTCAAGCCCGGCCCATTAGGCGCCGCAGTGGCCGCGGTGGCGCTTGGCGCCACAAGTGGAGCGCTCAGCCTGGCAATCTTGCCCCATCCCCTGGTGCATCCCTCGAGGGTTCATGGGATAAGCCTGCTTATCAGCCCCGCCATCACTGGCCTCGTGATGGCGCAGGTCGGGCGCTTTCTTCGCAGCCGGGGGAAGCAGACGATTCGGATCGAGAGTTTCGCCTATGGATTCGCCTTCGCATTTGCGATGGAGGCGATCCGCCTGATGTTCGCGAAATAGGTAGCGGCAAAAAATCTGGTCTCGGCATGTCGATTCGCCCCACATCACCCCGTCATTGGAGTGAGGCAGCCTGGGCGATCGAGACATTCGCTCCGTTGCCTACAATCCAAGAGAGGGAGACGACGATGCAATATTTACTGGCACTTCATCTGGACGAATCGGGCTGGGACCGGATGACACCGGAGCAGCAACAGCAGGGAGCGGCCGCCTACGCGGCCTATACCGAGGCATTGCAAGCGGCCAAGGTTCTGGTGAACGCGAACCGGCTGCGGCCTTCCACAACGGCAACCACGCTGCGCACCACGAACGGCAAAACGCAGGTTCTGGACGGCCCCTTCGCCGATTCGAAGGAACAGCTGGCTGGGTATTACCTGATCGATGTGCCCGACCTCGATGCCGCAATGACTTGGGCGGGCCGCTGCCCAGCTGCGCAGCATGGAGTGGTTGAAGTGCGGGCGATCTGGGGGATGTAACCCACGAAACCAAGAGTGCGACCTGGCCGGCACAGTCAGCGAGCGCCGGCCTGGCGCGATCCAACAGCCTCCTGCTGGTGTGTCGCAGTGCGCCAGCTCGCAAGCCAACCGATTTCCCCAAGAATCAGCGATGTGATGACTTTGAACAAATCATTTACCGCCAAGCTCGTCAAAAGCCCTAAACCGGGGGGCTGGACGTACGTAATCTGGCCGGAATCGGCCGCATTTTTCGGAACACGCGGGTTGGTCAAGATCAAAGCCACCGTCGACGGACATCCTTTCCAGAGTTCGTTTATGGCATTGGGCGATGGCAATCACAAGCTGCCTGTGAAGGGAGAGATCCTGGCGGCAATTGGAAAGTCACCCGGACAGACGGTGCGGGTGACGCTTTTGGAGCGGATCTCTGCTCCGAAGAGAAAGAAGCGAGAATAGACGCAGCGCCGATCATGCCCGCCACTCCGACGAATACGCCCGACAACGAATCTCTGGTGGAAACAGTCGCCCGACGCAGCCGAGCCAAGCTCGTGGCCTACCTCGCGGGAAGATTCGGCGACATAGAAGCAGCAGAAGATGCCGTGTCGGAGGCTTTTGCATCGGCACTGACGGCGTGGCCGGAGAAGGGCTGTCCATCGAATCCCGAGGCGTGGCTGTTGACCACTGCCCGGCGCAAGCTGATCGACCAGATTCGCCGCGGCCGCGAGATCGCCAGCAGCGACGAACTTGAGGGTTTGGCTGGAAGCCCAGCTGTGACGGAAGAAAACGAGCTTCCCGACCGGCGGCTCGCTCTGCTCTTCGCTTGTGCCCATCCTGCCATTGATCCGTCGGTGCGTGCACCCCTTATGCTGCAGGTTGTTCTTGGTTTGGATGCGGCACAGATCGCGGCGGCATTTCTTGTTTCGCCGGCTGCCATGGCGCAACGCCTGGTCCGGGCCAAGATCAAGATCCGCGACGCCCGTATTCCCTTCGCGGTTCCCGATCGCAACGACCTTCCCGATCGTCTTGACGCCGTTCTCAATTCCATCTATGCGTGTTTCTCCGAAGGCTGGACCGATCCATCCGGAACAGAATTCACGCGCCGCGAATTCGCCGAAGAGGCCATCTTTCTCGGCCGGCTCCTGGCAGAGTTACTGCCAGACGAACCGGAGGTCAGCGGCCTGCTGGCGCTCATGCTCTATACCGAAGCGCGCAAATCGGCCCGTCGCAGCGCAGCAGGAAGATACATTCCTTTTTCGCAGCAGGACACCGCCCTATGGGACGCAACCATGATCGAAGAGGCTGAGTCAGCCCTGCGCCGCGCCCGCCAGGCGAATCTCATCGGGCGCTATCAGCTTGAGGCAGCGATCCAGTCGGCACACATCGCGGGCGCACGCGCTGCTTCGCCACATTGGAAGGAGGTCCTTTCGCTCTACGACGCGCTCATGGAGCTGACGGGGTCGCCTGTGGCCTCGATCAATCGCGCGCTGGTGCTGGCTGAGATCGAGGGGCCGAGAGCCGGCCTGGCTGTGCTGGACGCGGTCAGCAGCGACAGGCGACTAGACTCGTATCAGCCCTACTGGGCAGCGCGTGCCAGTTTGTCGGCGCGCGCCGGACTGGTCGATGCTGCGCGTCACGCCTACAGTCTGGCAATCGGCCTCGAGCGCGATCCCGGGGTCAGGGAATTCCTCATGGAACGGTGCCGAGCCCTCGAGGATTGAGGGCGTGGCCGGCACCGCAATTGAACGAATTACTGCAGCTCGGGACCGGGCTTCGCAGCTCCTGCGCGCACCACCACGGTCCCATCGCTCAGGCCGGATGTGCGCGCGGTCAACTTGATTGTCCCCGCCTGCGGTGTCGTGCGAATGACCACCAGCGCCCGACCTTGGAACAGCTTGCGCCGGTCGCCTTGATACGGGGCGTCGTCCTGACCGTCGCCGTTTCCAACAGCGGCAATGGTTCCCGGCCCGCTGATCGAGAACTGCACCTCCTGGTCGGCATGCGGCTGAAGGCGTCCCTCGGCGTCGACTGCTTCCACGGTGACGAAGGAAAGATCCTGGCCATCCGCATAGACCTCGGGCCGGTCGGCAGTGAGGCGCAATCCAGCAGCGTCTCCCGCCGTTGTCAAAACGCTCTCTGCGACAGCGCGGCCGCCACGAATGCCCACAGCTTTCAGGGTTCCCGGGCTGTAAGGCACATCGAAGACGGCCTTGAATTCCTGCTCTTTGCCGGTTGGCTTTTCGCCGATCAGCTTGTCGTTCAGGAACAGCTGCACCTTCTCGGTGCCGGAGTACACTTCCACCTGCAGGTTCTTGCCTTCCTGCCCCGGCCAGCTCCAGGTGGGCAACGTGGGATAGGTCGCCCAGCCCACAGCGATGATCTTCTTACCTTCCGGTTCGGGGAGACGCACGGTGGCGTAAACGCGATCGCCGCCGTTCCAGAGAATGTCGCGATAGTATGACTGCGGCTTTCGGTATCCCGTCAAATCAAGATCGCCGCACGCGGCAGCGTGCCAGGGATATCCGTGAAACAGAACCTGCATTACCGCGGCCATCGCCGGGTCGGGCGCACCCTGCGACATTGCCGACATCATATCGACGCCATTCGCCAGGCCCGCGAAAAGCTTGTCGATCAAGGTCGTGTCTGCCATTCCGCCCATGATCTTTCCGGCGGCCTGCGCCTGCTCCGGAGTTCCGTAGGACCAGGCGCCGATGCCCGATTCGCCGAGGTAATCCATGGCTGTCCAGGTCAAATCGCCCAGGACAAATGGATTCTGTTTGGAGATTTGCGAGAGCGCGAATGCTTTGGATGGGTGCGACTCGGTGGTCAGCATGATGCGCGAGGGCAACTGCTTGTGGTCGGCCGCATAGGTCGGGATGATGTTGTAGTTGTAGCCGGTGATATCGAGCAGGGAGAATACAGCTGCCGCGTTGGGCGCTGTGGTGCTGCCGGGAAACGCCAGCGTCAGCGGCCGCGTGCTGTCGAGCGACCGCACCTGGTCAATCAGTTGTCTCGCGAGGACCTTGCCGCGCTCGACTTCCAGCTCAGGAATCTCATTGCCGATTCCCCAGATCACGATCGAAGGATGGTTGCGGTCGCGCAGGACCATCGAGGAGATGTCCTGTTTCCACCACGCATCAAAGTCGCCGGCGTAGTCGAATTTGACTTTGTGTGCCTCCCATACATCGAAGGGCTCGTCCAGCACCAGCAAGCCAATGCGGTCGCAGGCATCGAGAAACGCGGGTGATGGCGGATTGTGCGCAGTCCGCACCGCGCTGTATCCAGCCGCCTTCAGCAATTGCACTCTACGCTCTTCGGCGCGGTCGAATGCCGCCGCACCCAACGGCCCGTTGTCGTGGTGCACGCTGCCGCCCGAGAGTTTGACCGGCTTGCCGTTCAGCAACAGCCCTTTCTCGGCAGACCACGTGAGGGTCCGGATGCCAAATGGCGTTTCCACGCGGTCGACAACTTTGCCGTTTTGCTTCACCTCGGTTATTGCGCGATACATCGCCGGCGAATCGGGCGACCACAAAGCGGGATTCGCAAGGGTAATCTCCTGCGCTGTCTCGGTTTCTGTACCCGGTGCAACCGCGGTCTTTGACCGTGCGCTGCCGACTTTGTTTCCAGCTCCATCCAGGATGGTCGTCTCGATATTCGTCTCCGCCTGGCTGGCGGAATCGTTGGCGATTCGCGTGCGAAGCGAGATCAAGGCTCGGGACTCTGAGGCTTCTTTGGTGGTGACGAAGACGCCCCAATGCGCCACATGGGTCTCACTGGTCACCACGACCCGGACGTGTCGATAGATGCCCGATCCGCTGTACCAGCGGCTATTCGGTTGCGCCGAGTTATCCACGCGCACCGCCAGTACATTGGCGCTAGCAAGGTGCAAGCCCGGCGTCAGATCGAACGTGAAAGCCGTATACCCATATGGATGGGTGCCGAGTTTTTGCCCGTTCAGATAGACCGTGGCATCGCGGTACACTCCGTCAAATTCGACGCTCACACGCTTGCCTTGCCACCCGGCGGGCGCCTGGAAGGTCTTACGATACCAACCCGCACCTGTGGGGAAGAAGCCTCCGCCCGCGCCGCTGGGATTGTCTTTGCCTGGCCGGCCCTCAATGCTCCAGTCGTGGGGCAGGGTTACGTTTCGCCACGAGGAGTCGTCGAACGACGGCGTCTCAGCACCGGCAGGATCGCCCAACTGAAATTTCCAGTTCGCGTCAGCCGAAAGCACGAGCCGCTGCGATTCTGCCGCGGCGGCCCTCATTGAAATGGGAGTGAGCGATGCGAGCATCGCAAAGATCGCGACCAGGTTGTGCGACTGCATGTTCATGGTGTCCTCTTCCTTGCGGCGCGTTTGGCACCCTGCGCCGGTGTTGACTTCCGCGTCGGCGCCTGCGCCTCGGGAGCGCGCAATCCCAGCAGGAGAATGCGAGTGGTTTCGCGGAACATCCGATCGACCGGCTGCCCGTATTCTTGCTCGACTTTCTTGCCCAGGGACGCAAGACGCCGCTGAGCGCCTACGACGGCGTTGAGCACGGCGTGGAGCGTCAGGTCCGGGTCTAGGTCCGGTCGAAGAGAGCCATCAGCAACGCCTTCGCGGACCAGTTTCTTCAGGTACCCAAATCCCTGGGGATTGAATTGCGATTCAAGCGCAAGAAGCCGTTCGGCCGGCCAGTCATGCGCGTAGAGCGCGTCGAATTGCGCCAGGAAGCGAACCCTGGCCCGATTCTTCGCCAGTTCGTCCGCCAGGAACTCGAAGAGGCGGGTGATCCTGGCCAGCGCGGTTGGCGCCGCCTGGAGGTCGATCGCGTGCTCTGAGCTTTCTTCGAATGCTTCGTTCAGGATCGTCCAGACGATATCGTCCTTGTTTACGAAGTACTGATATACCGTTGAGGCGCGGAGTCCGCTGGCAACAGTTATCTCGGCCATCGTGACCCGCTCGATTCCCTTACCGTCGAACAGCCTTTGGGCGGCATCGAGGATGCGGCGGCGTTGCCGGCCGCGATGGGCATCGTAAGTCTTCGGCTTGGTTGGGGTGCGTTTTTTCCGCATGACGGGAAGGACAAACAAATTCGTAAGCATATTACGAATTTGATGGATGATTACGAATCTACAGATGACCCTCGATCCTGTCAAATCACGGTGCGTACTCGGCTGGCCGAGGTTCCGGCTCAGGAGTACCATGGCTGCATCTACCCCGAGAGGTCAGAACAAGCTGCCTTTGGCAGGCGGGCGCTTGTGTGCGCGGCGCCCGGCTCAAAGGGACGCGAATGGAGCACGTTGTGGAAGCAGAGTCGTGCGTGAAAGACCCGGCAAAGATTCGTCCGCAGAAGATCCGCATCGAGCAGCACACCTTCATGGGGGGCCTATGGTGCGCCGCCTGGCTCTTCACGATCGGCTACCTGCACCTGCATTTCTGGAGGGGTGTCCTAGCCATTCTGTTGTGGCCGTACTATATTGGCGTCCACGTGAGCACATTGATTCGATAGCTGGTGGGAATTCCGTGCAAGGTTTCCCTGTCGTGTCAGAATGACCTGGCTGCGCCGGCTCGAACCTACGGCAGGTTGAAGACTTCAATGGCCTTGTCATTGAGGATGGCTACACGCCGCCCCGATGGCGAGATGGCCACGTTCCCTCCGCCATCGAACATTGGCTCCAGGGGCGCTTCGAACTCGACCTTGCCGTTGGCTGTATCCATCACGCGCACCATCTGGCCCATCACATCCTCAGCGCCCATCAGCTTTTTGTGCCTGTAGTGGTCGGACGGGTGCATCAGGAGCAATGTTTCGCGGGCCAGCCGCCCGCCACCTGAGGCGGCCACCACGAGCGGCCAGGTTTCATTTGTCGCTGTCTTCACCTGCCACAATTGCGCGCCGTTGGCGGCCGAGACCGCGGTTAGCTTTCCGCCACCCTCCATGCTGCACGTACTCAGCAGCAGCTCTGTTTCGGTTACAAAGGTGCCGAGCGGCAGGCAGGTCGACCGCGGCCGGCCTACGTTTCGGATTCTGCCGAAAAAGAGATTCAGGATCGAAGTCCACTGGTCGCCGGTGGTGTGCGCGAACTCAACGTAGCCCTCCGCGTTGGCAGGCCAGTCTCTGGTCTGGCCGGCCCAGGGCACGCGCAGGGTCCGGATGACCTTGCCCGAATCGCGCATCATCGTGCGCACCACCAGAGTCTGCGGCGCGCCGGCACTCTGCGGGTCTGTGGTTACCGCTGCCTGGCCTGGCGAAGTGCCTGCCTCCCCGGCGCTTTGTGGCGCCGCTCCGGGTTCCAGCGAGTTCGCGATCAATATCGTCTGCGCAGGATTCAGTTCGATCCACAGCAATCGCCCCGGCAGCCGCAGGCTCGGCTCGGTCTTCAACGTGGCATCGCCCTGCTCAAGGCCATCGGAGTCGCGCAACAGAAAATGACCGTCCTTGAGCATCCACAGGTAGCGTGATTGGTCAGGAACAGTCCACGACGCCTGCGCCTCGATCTTCTGATCGTCGAGCGCCAACACCAGGGCCCGAATCTCTCGGTCCTGCTGGTTGCTCGCGGCATCACGCGCCACGAGACCGGGCTTTTGACAGGTGAACAAAAGCCGGTTTTCGTCGAGAAAATCCAGGCTAACGAGCGCGTGACGCCGCAGCAAGTAGTAAGGCCCGGGCTCGGAAAAACCCAGCACGCTAAACGAGACGGTCAGAACCGGAGCCAGACTTGGTTTTGGGGGATAGCGGTCGAAGACGGTCGGCTCCTGGTTCTCATCGCCTGGGAGCTGCTGCGGAAAAGGTACCCCGACCTGCGCCTTGCCACCGGCTGCCGCAGCCAGGACCAAGATGCACAGGACGAAAGACTGCGCGGCCCGGCGCAACGCATTGGGAGGAAAGGGCTGGCTGGCCATCATAATTTAGCTCTAATCCGCTTCTATTCTTACTCGGGCCGATGCTCTTTGTTGTAAAGATGACTTGCAAACCGCGCGATACGCGCACGCGGATTACTGCGCCATCGACGGAGCGGGACTCCCATCAGACCACACACTGACCCAGATCATGAATACGGTTGCGCGCTCTTCCGGGTCACCTGCCGCCATCACCGGCGAACCTGGCAGGTCGGCACCCCAAGTCTTGCCGGCATCGCCCGAAACAAAAAACATGAGATGCGGGTGCCAGTTGATGACCTGGTCGTTCAAGTACTGCTGCTTCGACATCATGTAGCACATGGCGCCCGGTTCCAATGCCGGCAGCTCTTTTCTATCCAGTGCTGACGCGATTGCCGCGACGATCTCGGACTTTGATTTCCCCGCCAACACGAGTCTGGTCTTCATCAGGTAGCGCGGAACATACGATCTTGCGGCCGAGGGATTGAAACAAATCGGAGAGCGGTTCTTGGGATTCCAGAAAACGGGATCATCTGTGGAGGCGCCCCAGCCGCGCTCCACGATGCACAGAAAGCCATTCGTCCCCTTCACGGCGGTCATGTACCCATCCCGCTTGAGTACCATTACTTCCGCTTCATTCGAAATCGACGGCGGAGCGGCGGTACGCGCCAGAGCGATCTCGGTATTCGCATCCGGGATCAGGTACTGTTCGAGCGGAGCCATCACCGGATACTGGGAATCCGCCGCCCGCGCCTGCGGGCCCGCGACCACCAAACCAACTGCGATCATGCACGTGGCGATTCTGGTGTGATTCTTCGGCATCGCTGGCTCTTTCCCGCTTCTAGATTCCGGCATACCACGAATATCCACCGTCGGGGTCGACGGAGCCCTTGCCGCTGCCGAACTTCTTGATGTTATCGGTCACAGTGATGTGGGTAACGAACTTCAGGCTCTTGTAACCGAGCTGCCGCGGCAGACGCAGCCGGAGCGGACCGCCAAACGGCACCGGAAGATCGCCGTCGTTCATCCCCATGGTCAGCAGGGTGTGCCGGTCCCAGGCATCGCTTATGTCGATGCTCTCCCACAGGCCCTCTTCCATCGCGTAATACACGACGTAACGCGACTGCGGCAGCACACCAGCTTCGTGCAACACACTGCTGAGCGGAGTCCCGATCCACTCGGCGATATAGGACCATCCTTCTTCGCACGCCACCTCGGTGATCTGGCTTGCGACCGGCATGGTCTTCAGATCGGCGAGCGAGAGCACCAGCGGATGCGCAACGGTTCCATCCACGACCAGCCGCCAGTCTTTGAATCCGCCGGCCTGCAACTTCTTGAATTGGTCCGTCGGCGGCGCGATGGCATTGGCAAATGGTTTCTCAGAAATCATGCTGCGCGGAAACTCGCGCGCGGGCTTGTTGGCCGTAAGCAATCGCTGGCAGGCGTAGGTCAGGGTTTCGCCAGGTCCGTAGACTCCGCCGCTATCCGGAGGGATGAGGCCGTAGCGCTTCGCCATCCGATCGGCGACAGCCAGCCCGCCAACGCCCGCAACCGCGGCAGCGCCGCCATAGATCAACCTACGCCGTGTGATCGGATTCATTGGCGCTCCTCGACATCTCGGGTGTATCCCGTGATCATGGCGCGCATCCGCTGCCAGAATCCTGAGACCGCGACCATGGTTACGTGGCCGATAAGGAAAAACAGCAGCAGCCACGAGACAACAAAATGAATGGTTCGCGCCGATTGACGTCCGCCCAGAAGCGCAGCCGTCCAGGGGAACTGAGCGGTAAACGTCGGCGACATCGCCAGGCCGGTCCAGATGATTAACGGGAAGAGGACGAAGATCACCACCACGTATGCCGTTCTCTGCA
>Ga0335071_10007216_pt1 | contig 11447 bp, 8 predicted proteins | sample Lox_Sample_15_FD_206724 | JGI IMG/M metagenome (GOLD analysis project Ga0335071, IMG submission 206724) | Soil microbial communities from Loxahatchee National Wildlife Refuge, Florida, United States - Lox_Sample_1.5 | ecosystem: Environmental > Terrestrial > Soil > Wetlands | place: USA: Florida...
CGCAGCGCGGACTCGATGCAGCAGCAGCAGGCGGTCGCGATCGCGCAGGCCTACCTCGACGAGATCCTGCAGCGCTGGGTCGTCGACCCGAACGGCACGCCGGCCAACACCGGCCGCGGCAGCTGGGACACCGTCGACCAGTACAACGGCCTCGCGGACGTCGGCGCCCACGACCAGTACGGCAACGCGATCGCGGCACTCGCGGGCTACAACGTCAACGTCGCCGTGACCGCGAGCGGCGGGCTCGGCGGCATCGCGAGCAGCGCCGCGAGGCGCATCGATGTCACGGTCACGCACGCGCCGAACGTGACCGTGGTGCTGACCGGCTACCGGGCGAGCTACTGAGATGGCTGCCGGCCACGCCACCACGGCGAGCGTGCGCGGCGCGCGCGGCATGACGCTGGTCGAGCTCGTGATCACGATCGCCGTCGGCTCGGTCGTGGTCGCGTTCATGGCGCTGTTCATCGTCGGCCCGACCAACGCCTACAGCGCCCAGACGCGGCGCGCCGATCTCGTGGACGAGGCCGACGGCGCGCTGCGCTTCATCGCCCGCGACCTGCGCTCGGCGCTGCCGAACAGCGTGCGCGTCGCGGGCAGCGGCAGCGTCGCGGCGATCGAGCTGCTCGCGACCGTCGACGGGGCGCGCTACCAGGACGGCGGGCCGCTCGGCAACCCGGCGCTCGAGCTCGACTTCACGCAGCCGGACGGGGCGTTCGCGACCACGGTACCGTTCACGCAGCTGGCGCTGCCGTGGAGCTCGACCAGCGCGTACCTTGCGATCTACAACGTCGGCGTGCCGGGCGCGAGCGCCTACGAGCTCGCCAACGTCATCACGCCGCCCGGCACGCGGATCACGATCAGCGCCGGCGCCAGCGCCAACCAGAACCTCGTGACGCTGAGCCCGGCCTTCCGCTTCGCCTGGGGCTCGCCCGGGCACCGCGTCTACCTGGTCAGCGGGCCGGTGACCTACCTCTGCGACGGCACCGCCGGCACGCTGACGCGCTATTCCGGCTACACGATCGCGAGCACCCAGCCCGCCTCGGCCGCGGCCCTGCTCGCGGCCGGTGCCGCCGCCGGCAGCGTCGCCACCGACGTCGCCGCCTGCCAGTTCTCGTATTCCGCCGGCACCGCGCACCGCAACGCGCTCGCGACGCTGACGCTGCAGCTGACCCGCAGCGGCGAGACCGTCGAGCTGCTGCAGCAGGTGCAGCTGGTCAACCCGCCATGAGCGGGCCCGCGCACCGCGCCACGGGCCGCGCCGGTGGCCGGGGCTTCGCGCTGGTGCCGGCGCTGTTCCTGGTCGTCGTGCTCGGCCTGCTGGCGGTGGTCGGCGTGCGCGTCGGCCTCGGCCAGCAGCAGACGGTGACGATGAGCCTGGTGCAGGCGCGGGCGCTGTCGGCGGCGCGCGCCGGCATCGAGTGGGGCGCCTTCCAGACGCGGGCGGCGTCGCCCGGCTGCGCTCCGGCGACGTCGCTGACGCTGACCGAGGCCGCGCTCGCCGGCTTCACGGTGACCGTGACCTGCGCCTCCACCAGCTTCACGAACGGCGCGACGCCGGCGCACGCCTACGTGCTGACCGCGACCGCGACCACCGGCCTCTACGGCCAGCCGGGTTATGCGCGGCGCGTCGTGAGCGCGACCTTCACCGACGCCAATTGAACGGGCCGGCGGGCCGCCGGCGGCGGCGCTCCGGCGCGCCGCCCCTGCGCCGCGGCGCGTAGAGTGTTGACGCGACGGGAAAAGGCGGTAGCTTCTCAGGGCCTATTAAGGGATTTCCCGGTAGGCCATTGAAGGGCCGGAGTGAACAATCGCTTCCCGCATGGACGCCTCCCACCCCCCTCGCGAGGATGCCCCTGCGGCCGCGGCCACCGCGCCGGCCGGCCGCCTCGAGGCCGTGGCCGCGCACCTGAGCCAGCGGGTCAGCCTGGTCGCGCCGGACGGCACGATCCGCACGCAGTACGGCGGCGCCAGCGTGTCGGGCTACGAGCCGGCGCAGCGCATCGGCCGCGACTTCTTTGAGCTCGCGCACCCGCAGGACCTGCGGCGCGCGCGCGAGTGGCTCGCGCAGCTCGCGATCCTGCCGCGCGGCGTGGTGCTGCCGGACCTCGAGCTGCGCTCGCTGCACGCGGACGGCTCCTGGCGGCGGCTGCGCGTTCGCGGCACGAACCTGCTCGCCGACCCCGCGGTCGGCTGCCTGCTCGCCGAGGAGCACGACGAGACCGCCCGCGGCGGCGCGGAGAGCTCGGCCGACAGCCTGCGCGATCGGCTGCACCTCGCGGCCGAGAGCATCCACATGGGGTTCTTCGACTACGACGTTGCCAACAACCGCCTCGAGCTCAGCGCCGAGTGCTACGGGATGCGCGGCTTCCCGGCGCCGGCGGAACGCGCGCTGTCGGGCGCCGAGGCGCTCGGCGAGATCCACCCGGACGACCGCAACGTCGGCCAGGCGGAGCTCGAGCGGGTGCTGCGCGGCCCGAGCGACGACTGGGACGCGGAGTACCGCGTCGCGACCGCCGGCGGCGACTGGATGTGGATCCAGCAGCGCGGCCACGTACTGGCGCGCGACGCCGCCGGCCGCGTGACGCGCATCGCCGGCGTGCTGCTCGACATCGACCGCCGCAAGCGCGCCGAGCGCGGCCTGATCCACAGCGAGGCGCGCTACCGCACGATCATCGCCATGACGCCGGGCTTCGTGCACGAGAGCGTGCTGACCGCGGACAACCGCATGCTGATGCAGTGGTCGAGCGAGGGCTTCACGCGGCTCCTGGGCTGGACCGTCAGCGAGCTCAACGAGCGCGGCGGCTGGAAGTCGATCGTGCACCCGGACCACCGCGAGGCCGCGGCCGAGCGCAAGGCCCGGGTGTTCGCCGGCGAGCCGGCGCACGGCGAGACGCGCCTGCTGTCGAAGTCAGGCCAGTGGCTGTGGTTCGACGTGACGCTGTTCCCGCTGCAGCAGCCCGAGACCGGCCACGTGCTGTCGTCGATGGGCACGCTTTACGACATCACCGCCCGCAAGCACGCCGAGGAGCTGCTGCGCGCCAGCGAGGAGCGCTTCCGGCTCGCGACGGACGCGGTGACCGGCGTCGTCTACGAGCACGACCTGGCGACCGACCTGATCAGCTGCTCCGCCAACGCCGTCGACCTGCTCGGGCTGCCGGCCGCGCAGCTGCAGAGCGTCGACTGGTGGGCGGGGCGCATTCACCCCGACGATCTCGAGTCCTGGCGCCTGGGCTCGAGGCCGGCGCCGGAGGCGCGCGTCGTCAGCACCGAGTACCGGATCCGGCACGCGCAGGGCCACTACCTCGACGTCTTCGACCGCGCCGTGGTGGTGCGCGACGCGCGCGGCGTCGCGGTGCGCCTGGTCGGCTGCGCCATCGACATCTCGCGCGTCAGGCACACCGAGCGCCTGCTGCGCGAGGCCGAGGCGCTCGCCCACGTCGGCTCGTGGGAGCTTGACGTCAGCAGCGGCGAGCTCACCTTCAGCGACGAGGCGCTGCGCGTCGCCGGCTCGGTGCGCGACGAATCGGGCGCGCAGCTGTCGTCGCTCTTCAACTACATCGCCCCGGAGAGCGCGCCGGCGCTGCGCGCCGCGATCGAGCGCGCGCTCGCGACCGGCGAGGGCTACAACCTCGACGTCGAGATCGTGCGCCGCGACGGCACGCGGCGCTGGCTGCGCACCAGCGGCCGGGCGGACGTCGCCGCGGGCCGCACCGTGCGCCTGTACGGGGCCTTCCAGGACATCGACGCGCTGAAGCGCGGCGAGGTCCGGCTGCGCGAGCAGGGCGACTGGCTGCGGCTCGCGATGGAGGCCGGCGAGCTCGCGGCCTGGCGCTGGACGCCGCGCGACGACCGGATGATCGTCGAGTACAAGAGCGCCGGCTTCAGTCCCGGCATCACGTTCGCAGCGACCCTGAGCGAGGACCTCGAGACGATCATGGCCGAGGACCGCGGCCCGCTGCGCGCCGGGATGCATGCGGTGATCGAGACCGGCCGGCCGTTCGACTACGAGTTCGGCGTGTACGACGACGCCGGCGGTCCCCGCTGGCTGCGGACGCGCGTGATCCGCGCGCTGACCGCCGACGGCCCGGTCGCGATCGGCACCAGCCTCGAGACCACGGCCCGGCGCACGGCCGAGAACGCGCTGCGGGCCTCCGAGGCAATGCTGCGTTCGGTCGCCGACAGCTCGCCGGACCTGATCGCGATCGTCGGCCGCGACCTCAGGGTGCGGTTCGTCAACCGGGCGCTGCGCGGCGAGCCGCCGGAGCGGGTCGTCGGCCGGCCGGCCGCCGACTACGCGGTCGAGCCGGAGGAGTTCGCGGCGCGGCTGCACGACGTGCTCGCGACCGGCCGCCAGATCCGCTTCGAGTCGCGCGGCGCGCGCGACGACGGCAGCGACGGGGTCTTCGAGTACCGCGTCGGCCCGGTGCGCGAAGGCGAGCGGATCGCCGGCGCGATCGTCTACTCGACCGACATCACCGAGCGCCGCGCGCTCGAACGCGAGATCCTCGAGATCTCGAACCGCGAGCAGCGGCGCATCGGCAGCGACCTGCACGACGGCCTCGGCCAGGAGCTCACCGGCATCGCGCTGATGCTGGGCGGCCTGTCGCAGTCGGTGCGCCGCGGCAGGATGCCGAAGTCGGCGGAGCTGCGCGAACTGACCGGGCTCGTCAGCGGCGCGATCGAGCAGACGCGCACGCTGGCCCGCGGCCTGTCGCCGGTCGCGCTCGACGGCGGCGGCCTGGTGCACGCGCTGCGCGCGCTGGTCGCGCGGGTGCGCGACATGTACGGCCTCGACGTGCGCTTCCGTGGCCGCATCAGCCCGCGCGTGACGCTGGATGCGGCGGCGACCGGGCACCTGTACCGGATCGCGCAGGAGTCACTGACCAACGCCGCGCGCCACGCCGGCGCCCGCACCGTGCTCGTGCAGCTCAACGTGCGCGGCCGGCGCGTCGCGCTCGCGGTCAGCGACGACGGCCGCGGCCTAGGTCCCGGCGGCGGCAACGGCGTCGGCCTCAAGATCATGCGCTACCGCGCCAACATGATCGGCGGCGACCTGCTGATCGGGCCGCTGCGCAACGGCAAGGGTACCCGGGTCGCGTGCGTCGTCATGCAGCCCGCGCCCGAGCCGGCCGCGGCGCCGCCCGCGGAGCGCGACAGTGCCTGAGATCCACGGCCCCGCCGCCGTTGCGCGACCGCGGCCACGTTCCAATCCAGATGCGATGATGATGGCAAGGAGAGTCCCATGACGAGCACGAGCTTTACACGCAAGGACGGCGCCGGTTCGGCGCGGGCGCGCCACCGGGTGCTGATTGTCGACGACCACCCCATCGTCCGGCAGGGGCTCAGGCGGCTGATCGACCAGGAGGAGGACCTGATCGTCTGCGGCGAGGCCGAGAGCACGCGCGAGGCGAAGGGCGCGATCCGCGAGCTGAAGCCGGACGTCGTCATCGTCGACATCTCGCTCAAGCAGGGCGACGGCATCGAGCTCGTCAAGGATGCGCGGGCGCACTACGCGAGCCTGCCGATCCTGGTGCTGTCGATGCACGACGAGACGATCTATGCCGAGCGCATGCTCTCGGCCGGCGCCAACGGCTACATCATGAAGCAGGCCGCCAGCGACCAGTTCCTGGTCGCGCTCAGGCGCGTGCTCGAGGGCGGGATCTACGTCAGCGAGGTGGTCGGCAACAGCATGATCCAGAAGTTCGCCTCGGGCGGCGCCTACATCTCGGCGAACCCGATCGACCGGCTGTCGAACCGCGAGCTGCAGATCCTGCACATGATCGGCCGCGGCCTGTCGACGCGCCAGGCGGCCGAGGCGCTCAACCTGTCGATCAAGACGGTCGAGTCGCACCGCCAGCGCATCAAGCGCAAGCTGAACCTCGCCACCGGCTCGCAGCTGGTCCAATATGCTGTGAACTGGTTCTCAGGCCGCGAGGCGGGTCCCGCCTGAGGGCCCGCGTTTCCGGGCGAGGAGTGTGAGGGATTCCCTGCACTCGCAAGCTCGCAATCAAGTCAGGGTCGCCGGCGGACGATAAGGAGGGTGCGAAGACCACCCTTCGCGTTCCTCTATACGACGGCGACATGCGGGCGATCCCCGACCGACTCTCGGCATCCAGCCCCGCTCCGGCCACGGAGCTGCTGACGATCCTCGCCGCGGCCACCCGCGACGCGGTCGCCGGCCACCTGGCCGTGGACGGGCGCGACGGCCGGCTCAGGGTCGCCGTCGCCAACGACTCGTTCGGCGCCCAGACCGGGGTCGATGCCGCCGAGCTGCGGGGCGTCGAGCTCGCCGAGGCCGGCACGCTCGGGCCGGCGCTCGCGGAGGTCGTGGCGCACTGTGACTGCGCGACGCCGCTGCGCCGCCGGGTCGCGTACCGCGCCGGCACCGCGGTGGTCGCGGCGGAGGTCGTCGCGACCCGCCACGAGCTCGCCGGCGAGGGCCCGTGGTTCGTGCTGGTGGTCCGCGAGCACGAGGAGGCGCCCGCCGAGGCGAGCGCCGGCGACGAGAGCGAGTGGCTGAAGCGGGCCGCGGTCGCCTCCGGTGCCGGCCACTGGCACTGGGACCTCGCCGCGGGCCGCGTCTGGTACGAGCCGCGCCTGAAGGCGCTGCTCGGCTACGGCGCCGACGACATCAACGACACCTTCGCGGCGCTGCAGGCGCTGATCCACGACGACGAGCGGCCGCTGCTGCTGCAGGCGCTGCGCCTGCACATCGAGCAGCGCGGTCCCTTCGACCTCAAGCTGCGCATCCGCCGCCCGGACGGCGAGTACCGCTGGTACCGGCTGTGCGGCGCCGCGACCCGCGATCCGTCCGGCCGGCCCGTGTACCTGTCCGGCCGGATCGAGGACATCAGCGCCGAGCGCCGCGCCATCGACAGCGTGCGCCGCTCCGAGGAGTCACTGCGACGCACGCTCGACGGCCTGTCGTTCTCGGTCGGCGTGCTGAACGCCAACGGCGAACTGGTCGAGATCAACCGCGCCTGGCGCGAGTTCGCCGGTGACCGGGCGCTGATCGGGCTGCGCTACGGCTTCGGCGAGAACTACGCGCGGCTGTGCCGCGAGGCCGGCGAGCGCTGCTCCGCCGGGCCGCTGGCGGCCGGCGGCGTCGAGGACGTCATCGGCGGCCGCAGCGCCGGCTTCGAGCTCGACTACCGGATCAGCGCCGACGACGGCGAGCGCACGCTGCAGATGTCGGTGCGACCGCTGGACGTCGACGGCCGGCGCGGCGCGATCGTCACCCACAAGGACATCACCGAGCTCGAGCGGGCGCACGGCGCCGCGCGCGCGACCAAGGAATTCTTCGAGCTGATCCTCGACTCGCTGCCGCTGAACATCGCCTACGTGAACCGGCGCCGCGAGTTCGTCTACGCGAACCGCGGCTACGAGGAATGGTTCCAGCTGCCGCTGGCCGCGCTGCAGGGGCGTCGCCTCGAGGAGATGACGACGCCGGACAACTACCGGCAGATGGCGCCACGCATCGAGAGCGTCCTGTCGGGCAGCACGGTCGAGTACCTGGCGCGCAGCCGCCGCGGCGACGAGGAGCACGACCTCGCGGTCAGCTACCTGCCGCACCGCATCGACGACGAGGTGGCCGGCTTCTTCGCGGTGGTGCAGGACGTCACCGTCGAGCGCCGCCTCGAGCAGGAGCTGCGCCACGCGCAGAAGCTCGAGGCGATCGGCCAGCTCACCGGCGGCATCGCCCACGACTTCAACAACCTGCTGTCGGTGGTCATCGGCAACCTGCAGCTGCTCGAGCGGCCGCTGAAGGGCGACGCGCGGCTCGGCGCCCACATCGCGACCGCGCTGCGCGCGGCGCTGCGCGGCGCCGACCTGACCCGCCGGCTGCTGGCCTTCGCGCGCCAGCAGGTGCTCGAGCCGCGCGTGATCAGCGCCGCGCGCGCGGTGTCCGGCACCGAGGACCTGATCCGCCGCACGCTCGGTCCGGCCATCGAGGTCGGCAGCGAGCTGCGGCCGGACACCTGGCCGATCTACGCCGACGCCGCGCAGCTCGAGTCCTCGGTGCTCAACCTCGCGATCAACGCCCGCGACGCGATGCCGGCCGGCGGACGGCTGACGCTCGCGACCTGCAACCGGACGCTCGCCGAGGACGACCCCGACCGGCACCCGAAGCTGCCGCCCGGCGACTACGTCGAGATCAGCGTCACCGACACCGGCCTCGGCATGACGCCGGACGTCGCGAAGCGCGCCTTCGAGCCGTTCTACACCACCAAGGAGACCGGCAAGGGCACAGGGCTCGGGCTGTCGATGGTCTACGGCTTCGCCGAGCAGTCGGGCGGCGTCGCGACCATCGCCAGCACGCTCGGTCGCGGCACGACGGTGCGCATCTACTTCCCGCGCTCGCAGATGCCGGGCGCGATCGTCAGCGACGGCGACAGCGACGCCGGCGAGCTGCCGAGCGGCACCGAGACGGTGCTGGTGGTGGACGACGACGCCGACGTGCGCGCCACCGCCGCCTCGGCGCTGCGGGTGCTCGGCTACCGCGTGCTCGAGGCGGGCAACGGCCACGCCGCGCTGACGACGCTGGCGCGCGAGGCCGACGTCGCGCTGCTGCTCGCCGACCTGATCCTGCCGGGCGGCATGCCCGGCGCGGAGCTCGCGGCGCGCGCGTTCGGCGTGCACCCCGGACTCAAGGTGCTGCACACCTCGGCCTTCTCGCAACCCGGCCTGCGCGAGCTGTCCGCGCCGGCCGGCACCGATCTCTTGCACAAGCCTTATGCCATTGGCGAGCTGGCGCGCAGGGTGCGCGCCGTGCTCGACCGGGAGACGATGCATGGACACTAACTCGAACCGGCTGCTGGTCGTCGACGACCAGCCGGACATCCTCGACTTCGTCGGCCAGGTCGGCGAATCCGTCGGCTACGACGTCCGGCTCGCGAACGACGCGAAGCAGTTCCGCGAGGCGGTGCGGTCGTTCCGGCCGTCGCTGATGATCCTCGACCTGCAGATGCCGCAGACCGACGGCATCGAGCTGATCCGCGAGCTCGGTGCGCTCGGCACCCGGGCCACGATCCTGATCTCGAGCGGCATGGACCAGCGCGTGCTGCAGAGCGCGGAGCAGCTCGGCGTCGCCCACGGGCTCAACATGGCCGGCTTCCTGCAGAAGCCCATCATGCTCGCCGATCTCGAGGCGATCCTCGGCCAGCACCTGAAGTCGCCGCGAGTGCCCACCGAGGAGGAGCTGCGCCGCGCCATCGACCGCGCGCAGCTGCTGGTGCACTACCAGCCGAAGTGCGCGCTGAGCGACGGCCGCTGGGCCGTGGTCGGCGTCGAGGGCCTGATCCGCTGGGAGCACCCGGAGCTCGGCCTCGTGTATCCGGACGCGTTCATCCCGCTGTCGGAGAAGACCGGGCTGATCGCGGCGCTGACCGACTTCGTGCTCCAGGAGGGGATCCGCCAGCTCGGCGCGTGGCGCGAGCAGGGCACCGAGCTCGACCTGTCCGTGAACCTGTCGCCGCACCTGGTGCGCGAGCTCGACTTCCCGGACCGGCTGTCCGAGCTGATGAACGCGCACCGGCTCGACAACTCGCGCCTGACGCTCGAAATCACCGAGACCGCCGCGCTCGAGGACCCGGCGCGGACCCGCGACATCCTGACGCGGCTCAGGGTCAAGAGCTTCGGCCTGTCGCTCGACGACTTCGGCACCGGCTTCTCGTCGCTGACGCAGCTGTACCGCATGCCCTTCAACGAGCTCAAGGTCGACAAGTCGCTCGGCATGGAGCTGCACCAGAGCGGCGAGGCGCGCACCATCGTCCGCTCGCTGGTGGACCTCGCCCACAACCTCGGCCTCAAGGTCTGCACCGAGGGCGTCGAGACCGCACCGGCGCTGCAGTTCCTCGAGGTGGCCGGCTCCGACTACGTGCAGGGCTACTACCTCGGGCGACCGGTCGTCGCGAGCGCGATCCCGCCGCTGGTCGCCCGGCCGCCGGTGCTGGCCGCCGTCGGCTGAGCGCCGCGGCCCTTTAAACCTTCGCGGCCGTCGCTGCCTCCAATCCGGGTACGATCCGGATGGAGGCGGGCATGCAGGCGGCGGCCATGGCCGAGGCGGTCGATTTCCCCGAAGCCGGGGCCCGCGAGGCCTTCGAGGACGCGCGCGCCGTCGAGGCCGCCGCCCGCGGCGACCGGCGCGCCTTCGAGCGCCTGTACCGGCGCCACGTCGGCCGCGTCCACGCGCTCTGCCTGCGGCTCGCCGGCCACCGCGAGACGGCCGAGGACTGCGTCCAGGAGTGCTTCGTGGCCGCCTGGCGCGCCCTGCCGACCTTCGAGTCGCGCAGCCGCTTCTCCACCTGGCTGCACCGGATCGCCGTCAACAGCGTGCTGGCGAGGCAGCGCGGCCTCGCGGCGCGGCTCGAGAGCTCCGCCGGCGACGACGAGGGGCTCCTCGACCGGCGCGCGGTCGAGGATGCGCCGCCGCTCGACATCGAGGCCGCGATCGCGGCGCTGCCGGACGGCGCGCGGCACGTGCTGGTGCTGGTCGGCCTGTACGGATTCAGTCACGAGGAAGTCTCGAGCGAGCTCGGCATCGCCGTCGGCACCAGCAAGGCGCAGCTGCACCGCGCGCGCCGGCTGCTGGCGACGCGGCTGGGCCTCGCCGGGGAGGGCACATGAGCGAGCAGGAAGGAACGCGCCCGGGCAGCCTCGATGCGCGACTCGCGGCGCTGCCGCGCGAGCTGCCGCCGGCGCGCGAGCTGTGGCCCGGCATCGAGGCCGCGATCGGCCGCCGCGCGCCGGCGACGCGCCGCTGGCCGCTGGCGCTCGCGGCCGGGATCGCGGTCGCGGCGCTCGGCGTCGTGCTCGGCGTGCGCCTCGCCCGCGTCCCGCCGCCGGCCGGAACCCGCGACGCCGTCGAGACCGCGGGCTCGGCCGGCTCCGTGCTGGTGGCCGCGCGGCTCAAGGGCACCGAGGACGCCGACTACCTCGCGACCCGTGCCGCGCTCGAGCGCACCTACCGGGAGCGGCTGGCGCTGCTCGCGCCGGCCACCCAGGCGCGCATCGAGCAGGACCTGGCGCTGATCCGCAGCGCCCACGAGGACATCCGCAGCGCGCTGGCGCGCGACCCGGGCAGCCGGGTGCTGCTGCAGCTGCTGCAGAGCACGACCGAGCAGGAATTCACTCTCTACTCCACCGTAGGCCGGGCCACCGAGCCGTTCGTACCGAGGACAAGCACATGACGACGCCGATCCCTTCCCCGAGGCTGCTCGCGGTCGCCGCCGCCGCGCTCGCGACGCTCGCATGGCCGGGCGCGGCAGGCGCCGCGACCCGCTCGATCGAGGAGCACCGGCCGGCCGACGTCGCCGGCCAGCTCGACATCCAGAACGTTGCCGGCCGCGTCGAGGTCGTCGGCTGGGACAAGGCCGAGGTCGCCGTCACCGGCACCGTCGGCTCCGACGTCGAGCGCGTCGACGTCACGAGCGCGGGCACGCGCACCA
>Ga0335071_10007219_pt1 | contig 11446 bp, 12 predicted proteins | sample Lox_Sample_15_FD_206724 | JGI IMG/M metagenome (GOLD analysis project Ga0335071, IMG submission 206724) | Soil microbial communities from Loxahatchee National Wildlife Refuge, Florida, United States - Lox_Sample_1.5 | ecosystem: Environmental > Terrestrial > Soil > Wetlands | place: USA...
GACCCGGACACCGACGAGGTGGCCGCCGCCCTCCACCGCGAGCCCCAGGACGTGGCCGAGCTCCTCCAGCTCCTCTCGCCCCACCTGCCGGTGAACGAGGAGCTGGCCGCCTCCCCGGAGGCGAGCGCGGACGAGGCCCTGGACCGCGGCGAGGTGGCCCGCCGCCTGGCGCGCGAGGTGGCCGGCCTGCCCGAGCGGCTGCAGGTGCTCCTGGCCCTCTACTACGACGAGGACCTCACCTACCGCGAGATCGCCAAGATCCTGGGGGTCTCCGAGCCGCGCGTCTGCCAGCTCCACTCCGAGGCGGTGAAGCGCCTCAAGGCGGGGCTGTCGGGGGGGCGGGCGGTGGAGGCCTAGGCGAGGCCCAGGCGCCCTCTTCCTCTGGGCGCTTCTCCCCTGGGCCGAGCCCCGGCCGCGGGGCCGGGCTCGGGGTGAGGGGACCCGGCGCCTCGCTCACCTCTTGGTGTTGAACCGCAGGGTGGCCAGCTCGTCGAGGGCCTTGCTCTCGCGGCGCTCGCGGTCGGCGTCGAGCTCGGCCCGCTTCTTCTCCTGCGCCCGCCGGATCACCTCTGCGCTCCGGTGCGCCGCGGTGTAGCCGGTCCGCGCCTGCTGCTCCCTGCGCTGCGCGGCGGCGAGGTCGGTCTCGGCGTGCTGTACCCTCCGCAGGCTCTGGAGGTGTGCGAATTCCTCGAGGACCCACAGCTCGGCGGCGCCCGGGGCGCGATCGTCCGCACGGGCCTGCAGCCGCAGCCCCGCCAGCCGGCGCGCGGCCAGGTCCCGGCCGCTCTGGGCGCGGGCCAGATCCTGGAGCGCGGTCTCCTCGGAGCGCTCCCGGACGTTCACCAGTCGGTCGAGTCGGGTCTTGGTCGGCAAGCGTCGCTCCTCCGGGCGAAGGCCTCCCCCCCCACCGGGCTTTCATGCGGCGTGCCGCCCGGCGACCGGGGAGAGCGCCGGTCTCCCACCCCCCTTTGCACGGCCCGGGCCGCGTCGCAGGCCTGACGGTGGCACGCCCCCTGCTCTGTGGCCGGTCAGGAGACGGATCCATGGCGGATGGCATCTACGTCAGCATGTGCGGTGCGGTGGCTCGGACGGAGCAGCTCGACGCCATCGCCGACAACCTGGCCAACGCCCAGACCCCGGGCTTCAAGGCCTCGAGGCCCGCCTTCGAGAGCTTCCTTCCACCGGGGGCCGGGCCCGCTTCCGACAAGCACTATCCGGCAGCGGTCGGCACCGGCTTCGACCTGCGCCCCGGTCCCACCCAGCGTACCGACAACCCGCTCGACGTCGTCCCCGGCGACGGTCTGTTCCTCCAGGTGCGGAGCAAGGCGGGCACCGTCGCCTACACCCGCGACGGCCGGATGACGGTGGACCCGGATCGGCGCCTGCTCATTGACGGCCTCCCGGTCCTCTCCAGCGATGGCCAGCCCATCTCTCTCCCCCCTACGGGCGCCCCCCGGGTCGACGCCAACGGCTCGGTCTGGGTGGGAGACGAGCCCGCTGGCCAGCTGGGTCTGGCCCGGCTCCAGGGTCCGGTGGACCGGGTTGGCCCGGCCCTGCTCACCCCCGGCGCCGGCGGCCAGGCCGTGCCCGCCGAGGACGGCACCGTCCGGACCGGGCAGGTGGAGCTCGGCAACACCACCCCCATCGAGAGCGTGGTCCAGCTCATCTCCGCCCAGCGGACCTACGACGCGTCGATGCAGGCCATCCAGACCTACAGCCAGCTCAACCAGCGCGCGATCGAGGTCGCGCGCGCGAAGTGAACTCGAGGAGTCCAGGATGCTCCGCTCCCTCTACACCGCGGCCACTGGAATGGAAGCCCAGCAGCTCCAGATGGACGTGATCGCCAACAACCTGGCCAACACCGGCACGGTGGGCTTCAAGAAGGTGCGGGCCGAGTTCGAGGACCTCCTCTCGGAGACCTTGCGGGGTGCCCAGGCACCGGACCCGCGCGGCGGCGCCAACCCCACGCCCCTGCAGTGCGGGCTCGGCGTGAAGACCGGCGCGACGACCCGCAGCTACAGCCAGGGGGACCTGACCAACACCGGAGGCCCCCTCGACCTGGCCATTCAGGGCGGCGGCTTCTTCCGCGTCCAACGGATCAACGGCGACTACGGGTACACGCGCGCCGGAAACCTCCGCGCCGACTCCACCGGCCGCCTGGTGACGGTGAACGGAGAGGCCCTCGACCCGGAGATCACCCTGCCCGCCGACACCACCCAGGTGACCATCAACGCCGACGGGACGGTGCTGGCCACGGCTGGCTCCAACACCACCCCGCAGACGGTGGGGCAGATCTCGCTTTACACCTTCCCCAACTCCGGCGGCCTCGAGGCGGTGGGCGGCAACCTCCTGGTGGCCACGGCGGCCAGCGGCGAGGCGACCGCCTCCAAGCCCGGCGAGGGCGGCACCGGCGCCCTGAGCCAGGGCTTCCTGGAGGGCTCCAACGTCCAGGCCGTCGAGGAGATGGTGAACATGATCTCCACACAGCGCGCCTACGAGCTCAACACCAACGTCATCAAGACCGCCGACCAGATGCTCCAGAAGGTCACCAGCCTCCGCTAGCCCATGAACTCCCTCGTCGCCATCTCCCTCGCCGCGCTGGCTCCGGCCGGGCTCGCCCCGGACCTCTCCGACCTCGCTGTGAGGGCCGTCGTCGCTGCCCTGGCCCTGCCGCACGCCCGGGCCGAGCTGGTCGAGGTGCAGGTGACGGCCGGCCGAGGCTGCCCGGCGGACCGGGCCGAGGCCTTGCGGCCGGTCACCGGCTCCGGCGAGGTGCCGCTCCGGCTCCTCGGGACCTCCCCGGACGGCCACCCCTGCGAGGCCTATGGCTGGGCGCGGGTGCGGGTGGTGAGGGCCGGCCTGGTGGCCACCCGCGCCGTGGCTGCCGGCGAGACGCTGGAGGGTGCGGTGGAGCCGGCCGAGGTCGAGGTCCGGCCCGGTCACGCCCCGTTCCTCGGCGAGCTGCCCGGCGGTGCTCGGGCGGCGCGCGCCCTGGCCGCGGGCGCGCCGCTCTCCAGCGCCGACGTGCGGGAGGGTCCCGCGCCGGGCGAGCCCATCACCGTGGTGGTGCTGGGCGAGGGGCTCGAGCTCTCCCGCGAGGGCCGCGCCCTGCCCTGCACGCCTGGCCGTGGCTGCGCCCTCCTCCCCGGCGGCCGCCGGGTGGAGGGACGGCTCGAGGCCGGCCGGCTGGTCCTGGAGACGCCATGAGCCGCGCTCCGCTCGCCCTGTCTCTCGCCCTGGGCCTGTGCGCCTGCGCCGGCCCCGGCGTCGACCACGTGGCCAAGTACCAGCCCAAGAACCGCGACTACCCCGCCCCGGAGGCGAGCGCCCGGGCCACCGGCGAGACCACGCCCGGCTCCCTGTGGCAGGACGCCAACGCCGGCGCCCTCTTCACCGACGCCCGCGCCTTCCGGGAGCACGACCTGGTGGTGATCAAGATCGAGGAGATCGCCGACGCCAAGCGTTCCTCCGACACCGATCTCTCCCGCCAGAACGACGCCACCGGCGGGATGGGCGTCACCTCGACCTCGGCCGCGAACTCGGTCACCAAGAGCATCCTCCCCACGCTCTCCGCCCAGCACACCAGCGACAGCACCTTCAAGGGGTCCGGCTCCATCGCCCGCACCGAGCGGCTCATCGCCACCGTGCCGGCGACGGTGAAGAAGGTCCTCCCCAACGGCAACCTCTTCGTCGAGGGGCACCGGGTGGTGCTGGTGAACAACGAGGAGCAGCACTTCTACATCTCGGGGGTGGTGCGCCCCATCGACATCGACGGTGACAACAGCGTCAAGTCCAGCCTGGTGGCCGACGCAGAGATCGAGTTCACGGGCAGAGGGGTGATGACCGAGAACCAGCAGAAGGGATGGATGCAGAAGTACCTCGGCTGGATCTGGCCGTTCTGAGCGCCCCATGCCCAAGCCCTTCCCTTCCCCTCGCCTCCTCCCCCTCGCGGTCGCGGCCCTTCTGTGCCTGCCGATGCCGACCCGTGCCGCGCGCGTGAAGGAGCTCACCGACGTGGTGGGCATCCGCGAGAACCTCCTCTTCGGCTACGGCCTGGTGGTCGGGCTGGCCGGGACCGGCGACACCGACCGGGTCGCCTTCACCGCACAGTCCATCGTCGGCATGCTGGGGCGGCTGGGCATCCGCGTCGATCCCAAGCAGATCCAGGTGCGCAACGTGGCCGCGGTGATGGTCACCGCCCGCTTGCCCCCCTTCGCTCGGCCGGGCACCCGCATCGACGCGGCGGTCTCCTCGCTGGGGAACGCCCGCTCGCTCGCCGGCGGCATCTTGCTGGTCACGCCGCTCACCGGCGGCGACGGGCGCGTCTACGCCGTGGGGCAGGGGCCGGTGCAGGTCGCCGGCTTCGAGACCTCCGCGAGCGGCGCCGGGGTCAGCAAGAACACCCCCACCTCGGGGCGGGTGGCCAACGGCGCCACCGTCGAGCGGTCGGTCGACTTCAGCCTGGGGACCGGACCGGTCACCCTCTCCCTGCGCCGCCCCGACCTCACCGACGCCGCCCGCATCGCCGCGGCGGTGAACGCCAAGCTGGGGCCGGGCACCGCCCGCGCGCTCGATCCCGCCGCGGTGGAGCTCACCGTCCCCGAGGCGCGCAAGGCCGACGAGGTCACCTTCCTGGCCGAGGTGGAGCTCTTGGAGGTCCAGGTGGACCAGCGCGCCCGGGTGGTGGTCTCGGAGCGGACCGGGGTGGTGGTGGCCGGCGAGGGCGTGCGGCTTCGCCCGGTGGCGGTGGCCCACGGCGGTCTGAGCGTCCGGGTGCAGCGCGACCCGGTCATCTCCCAGCCCGAGACCCGCTCCAAGGGGCAGACCGTCACCGCCAGCAAGGACTCCGTCGACGCCGCCGAGGCCACCGGCAGCGCCATCGCCCTGCGGGCCACGGCCACCGTCGAGGACCTGGCCCGCGCCCTGAACCTGCTCGGCGCCTCGCCCCGCGACCTGGTGGCGGTGCTCGAGGCCATCAAGGCGGCGGGCGCCCTCGAGGGCGACCTCGAGGTGCTGGAGTGAACCTCGGACCCTCCAGCGCCGCCGCGCCCGACCCGGTCCTTCACCGGGCGGCGCACGACATGGAGGCCCTCCTCCTCCGCCAGCTCCTGCGCTCGAGCGGCGTCTACGACGGCGGGGAGGGGCCGGGCGCCTCGGTCCGCGCCGACATGTTCGCCTCCGCCCTGGCCGACGCGGTGGTCCAGGCGGGCGGGCTGGGGCTGGCCGACACCTTGGAGCGCACCCTCTCCGGCGCCGCCCCGCCCGTCGCGGCGCCGCTCCCGGCCACGTCGGCCGCCGGCCGTCCCCCTCCGCCCGCCGGCCTCCTGCCGGTGGCCGGCCACGTCACCAGCCCCTTCGGCCTGCGCCGCGATCCCTTCAGCGGCGAGGTCCGAGAGCACGATGGCGTGGACCTGGGAGCCCCCGCGGGCTCCCCCATCCGGGCCACCGCCGACGGGATCGTTCGCAGCGCGGGGCCGCGCGGCGGCTACGGCTTCGCGGTCGAGGTGGACCACGGCAACGGTCTCACCACGCTCTACGGCCACGCCTCCGAGCTCCTGGTCTCGGCCGGCGACGTGGTCCGCGCGGGCCAGGAGATCGCCCGGGTGGGCAGCACGGGCAGGTCCACCGGCCCCCACCTCCACTTCGAGGTGCGGATAGGTGGGCGGCCGGTCGACCCCGGCCGCGTCCTTAAGGCCTACGCAGCCCGTGTCGAAGCAGATCTCAGGAGCGGACCCTGACCAAGGAGGTCGCCATGAAGGTCAAGGACGCCAGCGAGATCCGGCGAGTGGACGCTGCCCGGCCAGCCGGGGTCAAGTCGACCCAGCTTGCCAGCCCATCCGTCGTCCCGGACAAGGTGTCGACCGACTCCAGCGCGCAGGTGGCCGCGGCAGGCGCGGCGACTCGCGCAGTCGCAAGCCAGGACCAGTCGATCCGGCTGGAGGCAATTGCACAAGCGGTGAAGAACGGTACCTTCCAGCCCGATCCGGAACGGATCGCCCAGAGGATCCTGGACGACGCGGAGATCACCGCGATGCTCCAGACCATGCTGAGCCGCGGCTGAACGCTGCAAGGGGTAGGCGATGCTCGAGGAAGCCCTCGCTACCACGGTCGAGCTGCGAAGGGCCCTCGAGGCGGAGGTGGAGCGGGCGCGCGCCGAGCGCGAGGCGCTGAAGAGCCTCGACTCCGATCGGATCTTCGCGAGCGCCGCGGCCCGGGCCGCGTTCAACGCCGAGGTGGCGCAGCTCGAGTCCCAGCTCGCCGCCGCGCTGCGGCGCGCGGCCGGACGGGTCGGCGCGGCCGAGGTGACCCTGGCCGCCCTGGCGGCCCGCAGCCCGGGAGAGACCGCCGCGCTCACCCGCGCCCTGGCCGACGTCCGCGCCCTCGCGGCCGCCCTGGCCGAGCTCGATCGGCTGAACCTGCTCATCGCCGGCCGCGCCATGGCCTGCGTGCAGGCCTACCTCAACGCCCTCCAGCCCGCACCCTCGGCCTACGACCGCCGCGGCATACGGACCGCTGCATCCCGCAGCGGCACAACCTGGAGCAAGGTCTAGGGGCACCCATGGTCGACCTCTTCCACATCCTCTCCATGGGAGCGTCGAGCCTGGACGCGCAGACCGGTGCGGCCGCCACCAACGCCAACAACCTGGAGAACGTCGACACCCCCGGGTACGCGCGTCAGATGGCGCGGCTGGAGCCCTCCCTGCCGTCGGAGCTGGTGGGGAACACCTACGTGGGCAACGGGGCCACCTTGGGGCAAGTCACCCAGGCGCGCGATCGCTTCGTGGAGGCGCAGCTCCCGGTGGCATTCGGGAACGCCGCCAGCTCGGACGCCACCGCCAAGGTGCTCGGGGCGGTCTCGGTCCTGGACCCCCAGGGATCGGGGGGGCTCTCCAGCGCCCTCTCCGGCTTCTACTCGGCCTTCTCCGCCCTGTCGCAGAATGCTTCGGATCCCAGCCTGCGCCAGGCCGCGGTGGCGGCCGCCGGCGCGCTGGCCCTGTCCTTCCAGCAGACCCGCGGCAGCCTGGAGAGCGCTCGCAGCGGCGCCGATCAGAGCGTCGCCGGGGACGTCTCCGAGGTGAACAGCCTCGCTTCCCAGGTGGCCAGCCTCAACGGCCAGATCCGGGCGGCGAGCGCCTCCGGGGCACAGCCCAACGACCTTCTCGATGCCCGCCAGAAGGCCATCGACCAACTGGCCCAGCTGACCGGGGCCACCGTGGTCCCGACCAGCGAGGGCGACGCGTCGCTGTTCCTCCCCGGAGGGGCGGCACTGGTGTCGTCCCTCCAGGCGGCGACCCTCTCCGCCGTTCCCGATCCCTCCAACAACGGGCACCTGGCCCTCAACCTCAGCTTGGGCGGGACCACCTCCTCGGTCTCCCCCGGCGGGGAGCTGGGCGGCCTCCTCTCCGCGCGCGACGGCGGGCTCGGCTCGGCGGTGTCCGGGCTCGACACCCTGGCATGGGACCTGGCCGGCGCGATCAACACCGTGCACCAGGCCGGCGTCGATCTCGACGGCAACGCAGGCCAGGCGCTGTTCACCGTCAGCTCGGCCGCGGGAGCGGCCGCGCAGATCGCGGTGAACCCGGCCATCGTGGGCGACACCGACCTGCTGGCCACCCGGACCACCGGTGGCACGGGGGACGCCAGCAACGTCCTCGCCCTCTTGGCCACCTCGTCCACCCCCCTCTCCGGCGGCCAGGATGCCTCGGCCACCCTCGCGCAGATCACCAGCGCCTTCGGGGCCGCCGCGCAGAGCGCCTCGGCCGCCTCCGAGGCCGACGACGCCATCAAGACGCAGCTCGTGACCATGCGCCAGTCCACCTCGAGCGTCTCCACCGACGACGAGCTGGTCGAGATGCAGAAGACGCAGCAAGCGTACGCCGCCATCGCCAAGGTGATCTCCACCACCGACTCCATGCTGGACACGCTGGTCCAGATAACCTGACCGAGCCATGCGCGTCACCGACACCATGTTCTATGACCGGGCCGAGGTCGACGGAGCGGCCGCCCGCAGCCGCCTCGACCAGGCCACCGCCACCGCCTCCAGCGGCCTCCGCGTGGTGCAGCCGGGAGACGACCCCGGCGCGGCCGGCGCCCTGGTCTCCGAAGGCGTCAACATGCAGCGCATCGGCGCCATCGCCACCGCCGCCGGGCGGGCCGCCGACGAGGTCACCGCCGCCAGCGACGCCCTGGGCCAGATCCAGACCAGCCTGGCCCGGGCCAGCGAGATCGCCGTCCAGCTGAGCAGCTCGCAGTACGGCGCCTCCGAGCGGGCCGGGGGAGCGGCCGAGGTCCAGGCGCTCATCTCCACCATCCTCTCCGACGCCAACACCAAGGTGGGGGACCGCTACATCTTCGGGGGCACGGCCGACTCGGCCCAGCCCTTCGACGGCCTCGCCCTCGCCGCCGACGGGACCGTCGACGCCAGCACCGGAACCTACCGCGGCGCCGCTGATACCCGGCAGGTGGAGATCGCACCGGGCGTGGCGCAGGACGCCAGTCTCCGCGCCGACGTGGCCCTGCGAGGGGTCGGCGGCGGGGTGGACGTGATCGCCACCTTGACCAGCCTGGCCAATGCCCTCTCGGCGAACAACGCCGCCGGCGTGGCGGCCACCGTGGGCCAGCTCAGCCAGGGCGTCAGCCAGGTGTCCACCGCCCAGTCGCAGGCCGGCACCTGCCTCGACACCCTCGACACGGCCGTCTCCGCCAACCAGGCCGCCTCCAGCGACGCCCAGAAGCGCATCGCCAACCTGGGCGACGCCGACGAGATCCAGTCGGCCAGCGACCTGGCCCTGGCCCAGCACGCCCTCGACACCTCTCTGACCGCCATCTCCCAGAGCTTCAAGTTCTCGCTGGTCGACAAGCTCTAGCCAACGTGTTCCTGGAAACGGCCACCACCTTCTTCACCCCCGGCAAGTACCTCGCCGACCCGGCCGCCGTCCGCCGGTCGCTGACCGCGGCCCTGCGCTGGCGCTTCCTCCGGGCCCTCCCCGGCTCGGCGCCCCCCCGCACCTTGGAGGCGGCCCGGCTGATCCCCGTCCTGCTCCATGCCAGCTTCCAACACCCGCGCCTGAGAGCGGACGCGCCCGGGGTGGCCGGGCTCCGCTACCGGCGGGCCTGGGCCACGCTGGCCCGGCGCTTCAGCCTGCCCCCCCCTTGGCGCGCCCAGCGAGACGCCCCCCGGGTGGAGGCGGTGCTGGCCCTGCCCGGGCCCTCGACCCTCTCGTTGCTGGTGGTCGCCGCCCACGACATCTCCCGGGCCGACCTGCGCGCCGTCGAGGAACGGGTGGGGATCGCCCAGGAGGTGATCGACGCCGCCGGGGCCACCTGCGGCCTCCGCGTGGTCGAGCCCGCCTCGCTGTCGCGGGATCCCCTGCTCTCGCACCGGCTCTTGCTCTTCGGCGCGCTGGCCGCGGGGCACCTCTCCCCGAGCGCCTGGGGCTCGATCGAGTCCGCGGCCCGGCGTCCCATCGATCTCCGCGACCTGGTGGAGCTCGCCGCCGAGGCCCCCGGACACCTCCCCTCCCTGGCGCTCACCCTGCTGTGCGGCGGCACGGCATCTTCCCCGCTCGAGGTGGCTGGCCAGCTCATCGAGCAGGGGACCACCGCGCGAGAGCTCGCCGAGCCGGCGCTGCTGTGCACCTCCTGGGTGGCCGCGTCGCGGCCCGCGCATCGCGCCCTGCTGGAGCGGGCGCTCGAGTTGGCCTCCCCACCCGGGAATGACGGTGCGCTCGAGGGGGACGCCGGGGCGGTGCTGGCGCTGGGCAACCTCCTGGCCCTGCCCCTGGCCCGGGCCGTCCGGTCCTCGCGGCGCGCGGGGCTGGGACCGATCGAGCGGGCTCGCTGGCGCGAGCGGGTGGGCCCGGACCTTCCCCGCGCCCTCCGCGCCGCGCTGGGCGCGCGGCTCGCTTCCGGGCCGGGGCTCCGCACCGAGCTGCACGCGGCCGGGCGGCGCCACGAGGTGCGGCTGGCCGGCGGCGCCGTGCTGGGGCGTGGAGGAAACCCGGCCCAGGCCAAGGTGCGCGCGCTCTCCCTGCTCGCCTCCTCGGCGCTGGACCCGCTGCTCACCCACGCCGAGCCCCCCTGGAGCACCGTGGCCGCACGGCTGGCCCTCCCTCGCGAGCAGCCGGTCCTCCTGCTCCTCGTCGAACCGGCCACCCCTTCGGGTCCGCCCTACGACCCGATCAACCGCGGCCCCGAGCGGCGCCTCGGCTTCCCCGGCGGCCTGGCCGTGCGCCTCGCCCCCGGCCGGCGCCCCACCGCCCGCGGCCTGACCGCCCCCGAGGTGGTCGAACGCCTGCTGCGCGAGCTGGGGGAAGGGACGCGGGTGGAGGTCCTGGCCGCCCGAAGCGAGGCCCAGCCGGTGGCCGCCCGGCTGGCGCAGGTCGCCGAGCTGGTCCGCGACCGCGGCGCCCTGCCGGTTGCGGTGGAGGCCGGCGGACAGGTGCTGCTCGTGGGCAAGCGGTTGTTGCGGTTCCGCCTGGACCGGATCGCCTCGCGTCCGCGGATCTACCTCGCCGACCCCAACTCTCCGGATCTCGCCCTCTCGCCGGGGGAGCGACGGTCTCTCGGGCTTTCGGGGGCCGCCGTGATCCAGTGCCGTGCCCAGGCGCTCGACGCCAGCCGGGCGGCCGTCCTGTACTCCGATCGCGCCCAGGGCCAGCTCCGGGAGGTGGTGTTCCTGTCCGACCTGGAGGAGCACCTGCGGGAGGCCCGGGATCTGTTGCAGGCGGCCGATCCCCGCGCCGTGCTCGCGGTCCACCTGGCCGACGGGCTGGAGGAGGCCCTGCGGCGCGCCGGCCCCCCGGGGCCGCCCCTCTACCTGTCGGTGCGGGCCCGCCTGCCCTGGGATGTGCAGGTGGAGGTCGAGGGAGACTGGTACGGCGGCTCGACGGGCCAGAGCTGGCGCGACGCTGCCCTCCGGCTCCTGGTCCGCTGGCCTCGAGGGATCGATGCGCGCCTGGCCGTCTCCAAGGTCAGCGCCGTGGCACACGGCAAGCGCCAGGGTGGGCTGTTGGCGCTCTACGCGCGGTCGCTCGTCCTCAGGCGCACGCGCGCCCACCTCGTCCGGATGCTCCGCTCTTATCAGCGCCCGCGGGTGCGCCGAAGCGGAGGGTGAAGGCGTCCACACCGGTCGCCTCACCACCAAGGAGAAGCAGAATGTCTCTTTCCATCCGCACGAACATCGCATCCCTGGAAGCCCAGGTGAACCTGGACTCGACCCAGAACGCCCTCAACAGCTCGATGGCGCGCCTGTCGTCGGGCTACCGCATCACCTCCGCCGGCGACGACGCCGCCGGCCTGGGCATCAGCACCAAGCTGGAGGCCCAGATCGCCAGCTACGGCCAGGCCGCCCGCAACGCCAACGACGGCGTCTCCGTCATCCAGACGGCCGAGGCCGGCCTGAACCAGGACTCCAACATCCTCACCCGCCTCCGCGAGCTGGCCA
>Ga0335071_10007220_pt1 | contig 11445 bp, 8 predicted proteins | sample Lox_Sample_15_FD_206724 | JGI IMG/M metagenome (GOLD analysis project Ga0335071, IMG submission 206724) | Soil microbial communities from Loxahatchee National Wildlife Refuge, Florida, United States - Lox_Sample_1.5 | ecosystem: Environmental > Terrestrial > Soil > Wetlands | place: USA: Florida...
GCAGCCAGCCGTAGACGGTGCGCTGGTACATGTGGAAGAGCGTTTCGAATGCGCTGTTGAAGGTCTCCGGATGGCCGTTCCGGAAGTCTTCGAGGACGGTTCTTGCCACGTCCTGCATCCGCGCTTCCCCCTTCATTGAGGCTTACCGGCATTCGAGCAAGAAGGTTACATCGGATGGAAGAAGTCTGTCGCAATGCGCAGGGATGCTATTCATGGAGCGAGTTGAACAAGCTCGAAGTAAAGCGATTTTGACGGGAAGAACCCCGTCACGGGGCCGCTTGACAGAGGCATGCCGCGGCTTTATGGTGGGCAGCCGGGGGCGAATACGTTTTCCGGCGGTTACCGAGACGCACGGGAGAAGTTTGCCCGCAGGAGAAAGTGCGATGAGGAGTCTTGGAGTGCGAGCGATATTGGTTGGACTGGCGGGCTGTGGACTGGCGCTGACGGCATGGGGACAGGATGCCCAGAAGCCGGCGTACCTCGACACGGGTCTGACGCCAGAACAGCGAGCGGCAGATCTGGTCCACAGGATGACGACGGAAGAGAAGGTGAGCCAACTTGTCAACCAAGCCCGTGCGATTCCGAGGCTGAGTATCCCCGCCTACGACTGGTGGAGTGAGGCGCTGCACGGGGTGATCAACGACGGGGTGACGGAGTTTCCTGAGCCAGTGGGTCTGGCGGCGACGTTCGATCCCGAGGCGATCCACACGATGGGTGAGGCAATCAGCGTCGAGGGACGCATCAAGCACGTGCAGGCAGTTCGCGAGCATCGGGAGAACATGTTCTTCCAGGGGCTGGATTTCTGGGCGCCGAACATCAACATCTTTCGCGATCCACGCTGGGGCCGCGGGCAGGAGACCTACGGGGAAGATCCGTACCTGACGGGGCGCATGGGCGTGGCCTTTGTGACCGGCATGCAGGGGGACGATCCGAAGTACTATCGCGTGATTGCGACGCCGAAGCACTATGCGGTGCACAGTGGTCCGGAGTCGACACGGCACACCGCGGACGTGGCGGTGAGCAAGCACGACGAGCTGGATACGTATCTGCCGGCATTTCGCGCGGCAGTGACGGAAGCGAAGGCCGGATCGGTGATGTGCGCCTATAACGACATCAACGGCGAGCCGGCGTGCGCGAATCAGTTCCTGCTGCAAGATCAGTTGCGGGGGAAGTGGGGTTTCAACGGGTATGTTGTCTCGGATTGCGGGGCGGTGGTGGACATATACCGGAACCATCATTTCAAGCCGACGCAGCCCGAGGCTTCGGCGATCAGCCTGCAGCGCGGCATGGACAACGAGTGCGTCGATGGCGGCTTCCTGGTGAAGGACGACAGCGACTACCGGGCGTATTACGACGCATTCAAGCAGGGGCTGCTCAAGGAGAGCGATCTCGACACAGCGCTGGTGCGGCTCTATACGGCCCGGATGCGGCTAGGGATGTTCGATCCGCCGGAACTCGATCCCTACTCGAAGATCAATGAGAACGAGCTGAGCAGCCCTGCGCACCGGCAACTGGCGCGCAAGATGGCCGACGAATCGATGGTGCTGCTGAAGAACGACGGTATTTTGCCCTTGAAGACGAGCGGTCTGAAGATCGCTGTGGTTGGGCCGCTGGCGAATCAAACGCGGGTGCTGCTGGGCAACTACAACGGACAGCCGACGTACACGGTTTCGATTCTGGATGGCTTGCTGAAAGAGTTTTCGGGCGACGCGATTACTTACGTTGCGGGCACGCAGTTTCTCGGCAACGAGACAAGTCAAGCGCCTGCGTCGGCGTTGACTGTGGATGGGAAGCCCGGCGTGAAGGTGAGCTTCTCGCAGCTCGACATGAGCAATATCAACAATCCGGAAGCAATGAAGCCGGTTGCGACGCGGATTGAGCCGACGATCGACGCTGGTGCCGAGCCGCTGCCTCCGGAGACGGCCAGCGTACATCCGCTGGTAATTCGCTATGATGCGATGTTTACCGCGCCGGAGACGGGCGACTACGACCTTGGATTGAAGGGAAGCGGATTCTTCCGAGTCACAGTCGATGGGAAGAACGTGACCTCGGCGTTTGACAACAATCCGGATCAGGTGAAGACGGGCCAGGTGCATCTGGAGGCGGGCAAACCGGCTGCGCTGCACATCGATTACGCGCCGCCGGAGACGGGCCGGCCCGATCTGACGCTGGTGTGGTCGAAGGTGGATTTGAGGCCGCAGACCGCGGCGATCGAAGCGGCTAAAAACGCGGATGTTGTGATCGCCGTTCTGGGGATTACCAGCGAACTGGAAGGCGAAGAGATGCAGGTGAGCGTGCCCGGCTTCAAGGGTGGCGATCGCACAAGCATCGATTTGCCCAAGCCGGAAGAGGATCTGCTGGAAGCGTTGAAGGCGACAGGAAAGCCGGTAGTTCTGGTGCTGACGAACGGCAGCGCGCTTGCAGTGAACTGGGCAGAGAAGCATGCGAACGCAATTCTGGAAGCGTGGTATCCAGGCGAAGAGGGCGGAACGGCCGTTGCCGATACTCTCTCGGGGAAGAACAATCCAGCGGGCCGTTTGCCGGTGACGTTCTACACCGGCGTCGATCAGCTGCCGCCGTTTGAGGATTATGCGATGAAGGGGCGCACCTATCGCTACTTTGAAGGGAAGCCGCTGTATCCGTTCGGCTATGGGCTGAGCTACACGTCGTTCGCCTACAGCGATCTGAAGGCACCGAATGGGGCCCTGCAAGCGGGCGATCCGGCGAGCTTTGAGGTCAAAGTGACGAACACAGGCAAAGTGGCTGGTGACGAAGTGGCGCAGCTTTATCTCAGCTTCCCGGATAAGGCGGGCGCGCCGCTCCGCGCGCTGCGGGCATTCAAGCGCGTGCATCTGGCTCCGGGTGCGTCGCAGGAAGTGTCGTTTGAGTTGAGGCCACGCGACCTGAGCATGGTGACGGCTGCGGGCGAACCGATCGTCGCTGCTGGAGACTACACGGTCTCAGTCGGCGGTGGGCAGCCAGGCACCACCGCGCCGGTCGTGAGCGGCAAGTTCCACATCGACGGAACAAAGACACTTCCTGAGTAGTTTCCTCCGTTGTACCTTTGGGCGCGTTCGCATTGTGGACGCGCCCTTTCTTTTTCTGTGGTGCCTTGAACTGCGTCCGATTGACGGCTGTGTGCGGCTGGAACATTTTGCGAGTACGTGGTGTCTACAGAAGCACAGTGGTTCCGAAGGAGATGAGCGAAGGGCCGTGAACGGCGGCGCCCGCGCCGCGTCTGGCGTTGCGCGCTTCAGATCGCGCGCTCGTGCGCCTCCCCTTCGGCGCAACTGCAGAGCTCGTGGCCTGACCGAGCGAGCAGGCCGCGAGCAGGAGGCGAACTGTGTTTGAAGATTCCACTTTCGAATCAACAGGCAGAATCCAGACGCGCAGCAAGGGCTGGATGGCAGCAACGTTTCTCTTCAACGGGTCCATCCTTCTCGGATTGATCCTGATTCCCTTGATTTATCCCGAAGCATTGCCGCGACAGGTATTGAGTTTTCTGGTGACCGTGCCGCCTCCACCGGCGACTCCACCGCCAGCGCCGAAGGAGACACGGCAGGCATTCCACGGCAGATCGGAGATGCAGGGCAGCGTGATGTTGGCGCCTCAGATGATCCCGCGGGAACCGTTGATGAACGCCGGCCCAGAGCGTGCGCCCGGGGGACCGATGATGGCTTTGGACGATGGAGCCGGCGCGCCGAATGGAATCGGTGTGTTCGCGAGTCATCGCACGACGATAGTGCATCCCGATATCGGGCCGGTGCGATTGCCGTCTGTGCTGGTGGCGGGTCTGGCGCTGTACAAGCCGGCGCCGCCGTATCCCGTGATTGCGCGCGAGGCAGGTGTGCAGGGGACAGTAGTGCTGCAGGCCATGATCTCGAAAAATGGAACAATTGAGAATCTGCGCGTGGTAAGCGGGCCGGCGTTGTTGCAGCAGGCGGCACTGGACGCGGTGAGGACGTGGCGTTATCGGCCATACCTGCTGAACAATCAGCCGGTGGAGGTGGAGACAACGGTGAACGTTGTGTTTACGCTGGGCCGTTGAGTTTCTCGCGGGTCAGCTCGTTCCATTGCGCGATGGTGTCGGGCATCGGCGGGCTGACCACACCGGGATGAATGCGGGCCAGAGCTTCCTGCGGATTCACATTGTCATTGGCATCGCGCAAGATGCCTTTGACCCAGCCGATGGCGGCAAGGCCTCCGTGGCCGGTGAAGCGCTGCTCGATGTAGAACCAGCGGTCGTCCCAGCAGACGAGGCGTGAGCCGATGGTGAAGGCAGAGAACAGGGGAAGAGATCGGCGGTAGGTCATCCAGACGGCGCCGATGAGAGGTTGCCAGCGCGAACGAATGATGTGTTCGAGCAGTCGGCTGCGGGCAAGGAGATGCATCCGTGCGTAGTCCATGAGGCTGAGGTAGCGCGCGTTGTTCATATGCAGATTGAAGTCGATGTCGTTCGGCCAGACGTGCATGCGGATGCAGTCTTCATCGAGAACGCCCATGAGAGGGAGTGGATGGATGTGCTGGCGGATGGCCAGGGCAGGGATGCGGACGAAGCTGATGAAGTGTGACAAGACGCTTCCTGGAGTCAAGTTTAAGAGCATAACGTGGCTGGCGCTGTGACGGTCTTATCGGCGACAATCGCAACTGCTATGCGAAACCTTTCACGCCGGAATTTTCTGAAGACTGCTTCTGCTGCAGCGATCGCTGCGGCCGCTCAGGGCAATGCCGCCCCCAACCGTTCGCGTGTGTATGTTGCTTCGAATACAGAGAACGGAATCCTGGCCTACGACTGGAATTCTTCGACGGGGGAGCTGACGGCGGCAGGCTTGGGAGCGAAGGTGCCGATGGTGGACTGGCTTCTGTATTCGCCGAACAGGAAGTATCTGTTTGCGGCGTGCGAGGTGGACAGCTTCAACGGCAAGCCGACGGGCGAGGTGGCGAGCTTTGGCGTGAAGGACGGCAAGCTCGAACCGCTTTCGGCCCGGAACTCGGCGGCGAAAGGAACGTGCCACATCGGGCTCGATCACACAGGACGCGTGCTGCTGTCGGCTGACTACGGTGGCGGCGCTGCGGCGAGCTTTCTGGTGACGGAGGGCAAGCTGAGCGAGGCCGTCTGGACAGAGCATTACACGGTGCACGGACCCAATCCGGATCGTCAAGAGGCCGCGCATGCGCACTTCTGCTCATTCTCGCCGGACAATCGGTTTGCCTATATCAACGATCTTGGCGGCGACATGATTCATATCTATCGCCTCGACACGGCGACAGCGCGACTAACGAAGGCCGGGGCATATCACGCGAGACCCGGAGTGGGACCGCGGACGCTTCACTTTCACCCCAACGACCACACGGCATATTGCATGGACGAGCTTGCGTCCGCGGTCGACGTGCTGGAGTGGCACAAGGCGGACGGCGGCTTTTCGCTGGTGACAACGATTCAGTTGTTGCCCGAAGGCGAGAAAAGTTCGGTGGTGTCGACCGGGTGCGACACGGTGATCACCCGCGACGGACGGTTTGTGTATTTCGCAAACCGCGGAGAAGATTTTCTCTACGGATTCAAGGCCGATGCGAAGACTGGAGCGCTTACGCCGATCAAGCGGTTCGGTTGTGGAGGCAAGACGCCGCGTAACTTCGTGCTCGATCCGACAGAACGCTGGATGCTGGTGGCAAATCAGAATTCTGGCTGGGTGAGTGTGTTTGCGCGGGATGCGAAGACCGGTGAATTGGCGGAACAAGGGAAGAACTATCCCGCGGCGACGCCAATGCGGATTCTGTTTGCGTAAGCGCGGGGCCAAAGCCCCTATCAAGAGTGGCTCTTCGACTCCGGTCACGCGCCCATGAGAGCAGGACGGCGGACGGCTACGACAGGGATTGCCTCGGTCTCTTTTATGGCAGCCGCTGCTACTGGGACGCGCACGAGTTCCCAGGCAGAACGATCTTTGAGCAGGCGTGAAACGAGGGCGGTGTGCATGGCATGGCCTGCGCGCTCAGCGACGACGTGACCTTCAATGCGGTGGCCGGCGAGAGCCAGATCGCCGATCAGGTCGAGCACCTTGTGGCGAACGAACTCATCCTTGAAGCGGAGTGGCCCGTTCTCGGGTCCTTTGGGCCCAAGAACGATAGCGTTTTCGGAGCTCGCGCCGCGAATCAGGCCCATGTCGCGCAACTTCTTCTCATCGGCTTTGTAGCCGAAGGTGCGTGCACCGGCGATCTGTGTACCGTAGGTGTCGGCTGCGAGGTCAACACTAGCTTCTTGTTTGCCGATGGGGGCAGGGAAGTCAATCGAGTATTGGATGCGATAGCCAGAGCCTGGATAGACGCCGATAAACTTGTTGCCTTCGCGGACTTCGACGGGTTTGAGGACCCGCATGTATTCGCGGCGGCGGCGTTGTACGTGGATACCCGTTGTGAGGATCGCGTCGATGTAAGGTAGAGCGCTGCCGTCGAGGATGGGGAGCTCGAGGTTGTCCAGCTCGACGATGACGTTATCAATACCTATGCCGATGAGGGCAGAGAGCAGGTGCTCGGTGGTGGAGATGAGCACGCCTTGGCGCATGAGGCTCGTGGCATAGCTGACTTTGGCGACGTTGCGGCCGATGGCGGCGATTTCGAAGTCGTCCAGATCGGTGCGGCGGAAGACGATACCCGAACCTGCGGGAGCTGGGAGAAGGCGCATGGAGACGGGCACGCCGGAATGAAGGCCCACACCCGTGAAGGCAAGGGGTTCAGCGAGCGTTTGTTCCATGTGAGTCGAAGCGGACAGAGGGCCCTCTCTTGCTGTGGAAATCAGGCAATCGATAGATTAGACGGGAAATGAGAAATCGCTCTGTGGCATTTTTGCCACAGAATGGAGTTGCTCTGCCACTCGCCTTGAAGGCGAAGAGGCCGCGAAAATCTCCGTAAATTATTCAAAAATAGCATGTTAGGTGATAGCGATTGGAGGAGCGAACAAGTGGGCGGGTTTCGCGCTCGCAACTTCCATGACCCCCAGGGAAGATCGGTACGCGTGGCACCTTTTAGAATCGAACGCGGTGAATCGAACAACAGCGAATGACAATCAGGTCCCAGTGCGAGCGCTGCTAGCCGGCGCTCGGGGAAAAGAGCGCGCGCTCCTCGATCTGACGCAACGGCTCGTGAAGGCGGAGTCGCCGTCGGATGACAAAGCGAGTGTGGACGGGTGTATCGCGCTGGCTGCCGCGCACGCGAAGACATTAGGAGGGCGTGTGCGGTTGCATCGCCAGCGAGGGTTCGGCGATGTGCTGGAAGCGCGGTTTGGGCCGAAGACGAATGCGGGTCGCTTGCTCCTGCTTGGGCATCTCGATACGGTGTGGCCTGTGGGCACGCTGAAAAAGATGCCGTGCCGGGTTCGAAATGGACGATTGTGGGGACCGGGGGCGCTGGACATGAAGGCGGGGGCGGCGATGGCCTTTACGGCGATCGAGATTCTGACGGAAGCGAATCTGCTCGGGCGCGAGGTCGTGGTTCTGCTGAACAGCGATGAAGAGATCGGGAGTCCTGTGTCACGGCCGATCACGGAGCGGTTGGCTTCGGAGTGCGAGGCGGTGTATGTGCTCGAGCCGGCACAGGGGCTGGCATATAAGACGGCGCGCAAAGGCACAGGCAATTGGCGCATCGATGTGAAGGGCGTGGCGTCGCATGCAGGCGTCGATTTTGAAAAGGGCGCGAGTGCGCTGCTGGAATTGTCGCGTGTGATGCAGATGGTGAGTGGATGGACGGATCTGAAGCGTGGGCTGACGGTAAGCGTAGGGATCGCTGGAGGGGGCAGCAAGACCAACGTGATTCCCGCAGGGGCGTGGGCCGAAGTGGATGTAAGAATTGCGCGGAAAGCCGATGGCGCGCGGATCGAGGGCAAGTTCGGGCTGTTGCGACCCGTGGACAAGCGCTGCTCCCTAATGGTGAAGGGCGGAGTGAATCGGCCACCGATGGAGCGCACGGCGGGGACGGTTAAGCTGTATCGCAAGGCACGTGCATTGGCAGCGGAGCTCGGGTTAGGGCTTGAGGAAGCGGCGACGGGTGGCGCATCGGACGGGAACTTTACGTCGGCGCTTGGTATTCCGACACTCGACGGCATGGGAGCGGTGGGCGAAGGAGCGCATGCAGATCATGAGTCGGTGGTGATCGAGCATCTGGCGCCACGGACAGCGCTGCTGGCGGGTATGCTTTTGGGTTAGTCCGTAGTTCACAGAAGCCGGACGCTGCTCATTGATGCCATCGTCCATGCGATTCAAGCCGGTTCGCGATGAGGACGAGGCGAATGCGCTTTAGGGATTGAGCGCGTAATCGACGACGAGGAAATAGCCAGCAGTGGCGAAGCCGATGAGCGCCACGGTCCAGCGCATGGCGCGCTGATTGATTTTGCGGCTGTAGTGTGCGCCGAAGTATCCGCCGATACCGGCGACGATGGCCATTTCGACGCAGAAGCGCCATTGGACGCGGCTCGCGGCGACGAATGTGAAGGCGGGGATGCCGATGGAGACGACTGCGGTGACAACCTTGAGGGCATTCATCTCATGAACGTCGTGTACACCGCAGATGCCGAAGAGGGCCATCACCAGGAATCCGCCGCCAGCGCCGAAGTAGCCGACGTAGACGCTGACAATCACCATGCCGATGAGGAGCCAGGTGTTGTAGCGCTTGCCGCCGGAGAGTGACTGCAGCCATTTCCCGAGCGGGAAACTGAGCACGAACATGACAGCCGCGAACAACAAGAGCCAGGGAAGCAGCTTGCGGAACATCGTATTGCCGGTCTTGAGCAACAACTCGCCGCCCAGCCAACCGCCAAGCCCGGCAGCGATGGAGAGGGGCACGAGCTTCCAGCGATACTCGCGGAGCAGCTTGCGGAATGCGACGAGCGACGTGAGCTGGCCAGGCCAGAGGGCAACGGTGTTGGTGGCCTGCGCACTGACTGCCCCCACACCGACTGCTGTGCTGCTGGCAATGAGTGCCGGGAGGGAGAGGAACGAGCCACCGCCTGCGATGGCGTTCAATACTCCCGCGAACAGAGACGCGGCAAGGAGCCAGAGAAGATGGAGGTAGTCCACGGTCCTGACGTACATACCTCACTTTAATGGCGCAGCACATAAAGTCGCATAAGGCTTCACACATTTGGAGGAGGTTGAGCGCAGTTATGTGCATTGAGGCGCCCTGATACACTCCGAGGAGAAGCCAACCGGAGTCTCCGTCTCATGAAGCATGTTCTTGTCTCCTCCTTTTTGTGTGTGGCGATGGCCGCGTCTTTTGCTCAGACCGCGCCCAAGCCGGCAGCGCCTGCGCATGCTACCGCAACGGCGAAAGTCGCGGGTTCTTCAGTTGCGGCGTCGAGCATCTATAAGCTGCCAGCGGGCATCCCGCGCGGCCGCGGACCGATCAAGACGGAGTTCGCCCTGCGTTATCAGGATTTGAAGATCGGAACGGGCACCGATGCGGCGCCTAACAAGATCTACAAGGTCCTCTACACCGGGTGGCTTGCGTCAGACGGATCCAAGTTCGATTCGTCGGAGGATCATCGCCAGCCGCTGCGGGACAAAGACGGCAAGGTGGTATTGGGGGACGATGGGAAGCCCAAGCTGGCCGATGTGCAGCCGATCAGTTTTGTGCAGGGATTTGGGCGGGTGATCCCGGGCTTCGATCAGGGATTTGAGGGAATGAAGGTGGGAGGCAAGCGCAGGCTGTTCATCCCCTGGCAGCTGGCGTATGGCGCGCGTGGACGACCGGGTCCTGACCCAGCGCACCCCGGTATTCCGCCGAAGGCCGATCTAATTTTCGATATCGAGCTGGTGGATGTGGTGGAGCCGCAGTTGCCGCCGAGCCGTCCCATTGCGAACCCGGTACATCCGGGAGCGTCGTTGCCGCACATGCAGCTGAATCCACCGCCGGCTGAAGCGAAACCCGCTGCACCGGCAGAGAAGCCGGGTGAGCCGGCCCCGCAGTCAGGTGCACCGTCTGGTTCCGCTCCGTCGAGCGCGGCACAGCCGGAGACGAAGCCTGCAACTGCGCCGCCCGCGGAACAGCCGCAAACGGAGACGAAGCCGCAATAGGTTGGACCAGGCGACGCCGGCGGGCAAGTCCGGTGTTGCCGCAAGCGACTGGCATGCCCAGCTTCGTTTCGCAGGAGCGGTTCGCGCGTTTAACCGAGCTTGGGATGTTGCTTGTGGAAGTCTGTCGCCTGTTGATAGGCGTGCCCGAAAGATGCCAACCGCGCGTCGCGATAGTGACCAGCGAGGAACGTGAGTGAGACCGGCGTGCCGGGACCGCCGATGTCGTCGTTTTCGCCATCGTCGATACTGGGCGGTTTGGGCGCATCCTCTTCGCGAAAGCCGTTGGGGACGATAAGTGCGGGATGGCCGGTGAGATTTGTTGCAACGAGCTGCTTGCCGGTGGTTGGCGCGACGATGATATCGACCTGATCGAAGAGCGCCGAGACTTGTTGAACGGCCAATGTGCGGGCGCGATTGGCCTGGATGTATTCGACAGCGGGATAGAAGCGCGCAACGCGGAACACGTTGGGCCAGTCCTCGGGGCCTTGCGCGGTCAGAAGCTTGTCGCGCCCGGAGAGGGTCAGATCATCAAACGCGGCGCCAGCTTCCGCGCTGAGTAGGGCGGACATGGCGCCGTAGGGGAGCTTTGGCAGTTCCACGGGAATCAGCTTTATGCTCATCGAGCGCAGCCTATCGAGTGCCGCCAGATCGTACCGCTGGTCGTAGGTACGACGCGCCTGGGCTGCAGCTTGTTCCGCGTTCCGCTTCTCGCGGATCTTTTTCTTTTCGGGAGTTTCATTTGCGGGAGCTTCGTCGGGTTTGACCGGGGCAACCGGATCGAATTCGCTCTTGAGATAGCCGACACGAAGCGAATGCCAATCGCGGCCTGTTGGCCAGACGAATTTGGCCGGGACCACGGATGTATCTTTGCCGTCTGGACCGACGATGGCTTGTAAGACAAGGGCGCAGTCTTCCGCAGAGCGCGCGATCGGACCAAGCTTGTCCATGGTCCAACTGAGCGCCATAGCACCCGTGCGCGGAACGAAGCCAAAGGTTGGGCGCAGCCCCGTACAGCCACAACGGGTGGAGGGCGAGGAGATGGAGCCCAGTGTCTCAGAGCCGATGGCAAAGGGAACACATCCGGCCGCGACGGCACTGGCGGGCCCAGCGGAGGAACCGCTCGATCCTTGATTTGGATTCCACGGGTTGCGGGTGCGGCCACCGTACCAGACGTCGCCCATGGCGAGCGCGCCAAGCGTGAGCTTGGCGGCGAGCACAGCGCCCGCCATATCGAGGCGCTGCACGACCGTTGCGTCTTCGTCGAATGTCTGGTGCTCGAATCCAGCTGCGCCCCAAGTGGTGGGATAGCCTTTGACGGCGAGCAGATCTTTTGCGCCCCAAGGAATGCCATGGAGCGGGCCGCGGTATTTGCCGGCAGCGATCT
>Ga0335071_10007221_pt1 | contig 11439 bp, 5 predicted proteins | sample Lox_Sample_15_FD_206724 | JGI IMG/M metagenome (GOLD analysis project Ga0335071, IMG submission 206724) | Soil microbial communities from Loxahatchee National Wildlife Refuge, Florida, United States - Lox_Sample_1.5 | ecosystem: Environmental > Terrestrial > Soil > Wetlands | place: USA: Florida...
CGGCGCGAGGGGAAGATGTGGATCGGATCGTTGGGCTGGAGATTGGGGCCGACGATTACTTGCCGAAACCGTTTAATCCGCGGGAACTGGTGGCGCGAATTCGGGCAATTTTGCGACGGACGAAACCCGTGAAGGCGGCGGACGCGGCACCAGAGATGTTGACAGTCGGCGATGTCGAACTCGATCCCGCTACGCGGACGGTGATGAGGGCGGGGCAGCCCGTGGATCTGACTTCGGTGGAGTTCAATTTGTTGGAGGTTTTGTTGCGGGAGGCGGGGCGGGTGGTTACGCGCGAGCGCCTGGTGAATGCCGTACTGAGCCGGAAGTTCATGCCGTTTGACCGCAGCATCGATATGCATGTGAGCAAGGTGCGGCGGAAGTTGGGCGACTCGGACGAGAACGGGGACCACATAAAGACCATTCGGGGAGTCGGATATATGTTTGCTCGGCCGCACGCGGCCAAGGTGGATGCGAAGGGAAAGAAATGACGGGATTTAGTCATTGAATCATTTAGTCATTGAGTCATTGAAAGTCAAAAGCAAGGGCGAGAGATTTGGTTTTCAATGACTGAATGTCTAAATGACTCAATGATTAAATGCGGGAATCTCGGGACTTCGTTTTGAGTTTGCCGCTGCGTGTTGATCTGCTATGAAGAGCCTTTTCCTACGAATATTTATTTCGTTTTGGGCGGCGCAGGCGCTCTTCATTATTCTTGCCATCCTGATCACGATTGCCTTCAATCGCAGCCCGCATAGCATTGAGAGCCGGGCGCAGGAGGTGATTGCGGAGACTGTGAACGCCTACCAGACGGGCGGGGAAGCGGCGGCTCGGACTTACCTTGAGGGCGTGCGCAACAACGAGCGGGTGCGCGCGTTTGTTTTCGACGAGAACGGGCAGGAGCTCGGTGGTCGGCATGTTCCGCCGTGGATTGAGGATGCTCGGCGCAATGTGCAGTTTCATCATGGTTGGCTGGATAGTTTGCTGCCTGACCGCATTAAACGGCAGGGGCTGACGCTGGATGGGAAGCGGTACACGCTGGTGATTGAGGTGCCGCCGGGCCCGCGAGTCTTCTTTGGGCCGCATGAGATTCCGGGGCTGGGCATTCTGATTTTCGTGATTTCGTCGGGACTGGTTTGTTATCTCCTGGCGCGGTCGGTTACGAGTCCGGTGACGCGGTTGAGGAAAGCAGCGCAGAGTCTGGCAGCGGGCGACCTGAGCGCGAGAACTGGGGCACCGGACGGACGATCAAGCGATGAGATCGGGGAGTTGATGCTTGATTTCGATCGCATGGCGGAGCGGTTGGAGATGCTGGTCGACTCACAGTCGCGGTTGCTGAAAGACGTGTCCCATGAATTGCGTTCGCCGCTGGCGCGGCTGAGTGTGGCGCTCGGATTGGCGCGACAACGACAGACGCCAGAAATTGAGGCGCAGCTTGATCGAATTGAACTTGAAGCTGACCGTTTGAATCAGCTCATTCAGAGGTTGCTAACGATCGCGCGACTGGAATCGGGCGCGGACGGGCTGCGTAAAACGAGCCTGTCCCTTCGCGAACTGGTGGAGCAGGTGGTGCACGATGCGGAATACGAGAATGCAGGACGGCAGTGCCGAGTGATGGCTGCCGGCGATGATGAATTTCTGATGGAGGGAGACCCGGATCTACTACGGAGCGCAGTGGAGAATGTGGTGAGAAATGCGACGCGCTATACGGCGCCTGGAACCAAAGTTGAAGCACGGCTGCGGCGGGAGAAAGGTCCAAAGGATGAGGAGTTGGTGCTACAGGTGTGCGACTCCGGGCCAGGAGTTCCTGCAGCGTCGCTGACAAAGATTTTCGAGCCGTTCTACCGGGCGGACGATGCCCGGAATCGGCAGACGGGCGGGGCAGGACTTGGGTTGTCAATCGCGGACCGGGCTATCCGGTTACATGGCGGACGCATCAGCGCATCCAACCGGAAGGAGGGTGGGCTGGAAGTGGAAATACGGATTCCGATCAACGGTGCGGTAGAGGGTCGAAGCGCTGCTGAACGGGCCATCGGGTGATCGGGCCATCAGTCTGAAAATCGGCTGTGCCTTCACAATCAGCCCGATGACGCTATGATGAGATGAGACGACTACGGGGTCCGCTCCTTGCTCTTCCCGCGCATTCCTGATACACAAATATATTTCACGTAAAGATGGGAATTTTGAGATCGGGCAATGGGGACAGTCCAACTACGCCCATCCTCACACGGCAATAGCACCGCGTTAGGATGGGGGACCCTCGATTTTCAGGAATGGACGGTTGGCCCGATGACCCGATGGTGAGATGACCCGATCCTAGGAGAGTGGATGTTAAAGAAAACAGGTTTAGTATTGGCGGTGCTGGGGATTGCTGCCCTGAGCACATTTCTCATGAGCTGCGGCAGCGGAAGTGATCGGCCGTCGGGACTTTTCTATGTCGTGAGCCAGTCGCTCCTCAATATTAGTTCGTACGCGGTGAACTTGAACAATGGCGACCTGTCGCTGATCACGAATGATCTGGCCGACACATGCGACTCGAGTACATCGTGTGGGCTGCCGCTCACCATGTCGGTGGATCCGACGGGGGCAACCGCGTTTGTGCTGAGCCAGGGTGCGATCTCTGGGTTTACGGTGAATTCGGACGGGAGTTTGTCGAAGCCGACGACAGCGGCGACGATGCCAACCGGACAAACCGCGCTGGCGATGTCGTCGACGACGGCCGGAGACATGATGGCGGTGATCAGCACGGGGTCGGGGAATCCGACGGATTGTACGCAAGATGGACAGGCCTATGATCCGGATACGAACGATTGCCCGTTGATCTCGATTTACAGCACGACTCCGGGTTCGACGAGCGCGACACTGACCGGGAACCAATGTGTTGCACTAGGTGGGCCCTGTCCGTACGTTCTCAGCCGGATGCCTACGTCGGTATCCATGCTTAATTTCACTTTTCCCGGACAACCCTCGAAAACACTGTTGCTGTTGAGCAGCAATCGGGATTTGACATCCGCGCACAATGACAGCGAAGTGAGTATGTTTTTCGTGGACTCGTCCGGAAACCTGACCGAGCAGTTGTCCTCTCCGTATTCGGCGCAAGCGCCAAATCCGCTGTCAGTGAAAGCGGTGAATACGAATCCTTCCGACCAGAACACGGGTGGCGTTTTTGTGTATGTGGGGAATCAGGCGGCGGTGACGGGCTCGGTGAGTTCGTGGGAGGTGTGCACGCAGGTTGACTCGGTCTGCAGTTCCGCGGATGTGACGAACAGCAATATGAGGGTCATCGGGAAGGTCATGTCGGTGGGACAGAATCCGACGTCGATGCTGGTGGATCCAACGAATAGCTTCCTGTATGTTGCGTGCTACGTGGGCAACAACGTATATGCGTTCAAGATCACGACGGGAACGGGGATCTTAAATCCGAACTCGCCGGCACTGGAACCGACCGGTGCTGGGCCGGTGGCGCTTGCGATGCACGCCAGCGTGAATAATACGAACGAGTTTCTTTACGTGTCGAACAACACGGCGAGCACGATTTCAGGCTACACGGTGAATCTGACGAGTGGCGCGCTCAGCAACCCTATGGCGCCTTTCATCTTTACGCCGGGGAATCCGTATGGAGTCGCGGGAAAGTGAGAGTATTGAGTCATTGAATCATTGAGTCATTTAATCATTGAACCCAATTCAAATGCCCAATGACTAAATGACTCAATGATTCAATGACTCAATAACCTCAGGTTGGCATTCTCAGAATCAGATAGCCGCCGATGAAGCCAAAGACGAGGTTTGGCGACCAGGCTGCGACCGTCGGCGGCAATTGACTTAGATTTCCCATCGCTTCAAACAGCCCTGAGATCGTCCAATACACAACACCAATTCCTATGGCGGTAGCCACGCCTGCCAGGGCTCCTCGCTTGCCTGCCGAGAGCGCAAATGGGATCGCCAGGATCGCCATCACCAATGTAATGAGCGGGTAGGCGATTTTCTTCTGCAATTGCACGCGCAAGCGCACTACGTCGAAGCCACTCTGCTCGAGGTCGTGAATGTAGCTGCGCAGTTCGTCGTAGTTCATCTCCGACGACTGCTTGACTTCCTTTTTGAAATAGGCCGGCGGTTCGGTGAATTGCGGGAAAGTGGTCGCTTCGAATTTCCTGTACTCCTCGATGGCAGGGCCTTTCAGACTGCGCTCCCAGCCTTGCTCGTAGACCCAGCGGTTCATCTGCCCGGACCAGCGCGCACGGGTCGCGGAAACACGGCGCGTGATCTGGAGCGTGTGCGGATCGAACTGGAAGACCGAAATGCCACCAAAGGTGTCGCGGTCGGGATCGAAGAGCTGGTAGTAGTAAATATCGGAGTGCTGTCCGAATATCCACTTGCGATCGGGACGGAGGTAGGTTTGCGGGGGCTTACCTTTGATGCGATTGCGCAACTCGTCCTGCCGCTTGTTGGTGTAGGGGAGATAGAACTGGTCGGATAAGAACAGAACGCCAGCGAGCATGACAGAGGAGACAACGACCGGAATGATAATTCGATAAAGACTGATTCCGGTCGCCTTAATGGCAATGATTTCGTTGGATCGGGAAAGCAGCCCGAATGTGACGAGGACGGCGAGCAGCATGCTCATGGGAGCGATCGGGTAATAGAGAAAATAAGGCGTGACGTTGAGCAGATATTCGCCGACGGTAAGTACAGAGATGCTGTTGCGCAGGATATCCCCGAGAAGTTCGAAGAGCGTGAAGACGAGCAGCAGCATGATGAAGGCGCCGCCGATCATGGCGAGATAGAGCAGGAAATCGCGCAGGACGTAGTCATCGAGGATGGTGGGGAATTGGATCTTGAAAAGGCGCCAGCTCCTAAGACCGCGGCGAGAGCCGGCACGATGGCTGCGGCGATCTTTAACAAAATGCGGGGCAGCGAGTGTGCGGGAGTTGCGCGGGGCGCCATTGGCGGGGATAGCCAAAGACGAAGTATCTTCCGCAAGGATTTTAGGTTTCTTGAGGCGTGCCCACGAGAGGCTGATCGGCCGGCGCTCGGATTGCCAGAGCAGGAACGCTCCGCCAACGAGGAAGAGAAGATCGGCAAGCCAAACGCCGGCGGGTGGCGACAAGCGGGCCTGGCGGGCAAGCGAAACACCGATCAGCGAAAGGGAGTAGTAGAGGAAGACTAAAAGAATAGTGAGGACGAACCCGCTCGATTTACCGCCTTTTTTCGAGGAGAGACCGAGCGGAATTCCTACCATAGCAAGAACGAGACAGGCCGTGGGAAGCGCAAAGCGGCGGTGAAATTCGATAAGGGTCCAACGGCGGGTGCTGGCGGCGGAGGTGCGGGCGACGCGGAGCAACTCCGAAACCTTCATCGCTCCGAGCGTCGCTGGTTCGGCTTGTTGATTATTTGCCGACTGGGGAATCTGGATGGGGATGTCGGTGGTGTCGAAGGTGGAAATCTGATAGCGATCGGGATTGACGGGATCGGTCTCGTGGGTCGAACCGTTAGTGAGATGGAGGTCGAGGGAATCAGGCCCCTGGCTGACGAGAAGGCCTTCTTTAGCGAGAGTAATGCGGGGAGCGGAAGGATTCGAGAGATCGGCGAGGAAGACGCCCTTCCAGATGGCGCCACCGGACATCGCTTTTACGTCCTCGACATAGAGAACGACCTTAGGAAAGCCTTCGTAAAAGACCCGGGGCTGGACTTCGAAAGAAGCCTGCGAAGAGCGGAGCCGGTTTTGAAGTTCGTCGAGCGAGGCGAGAGAACGGGGCGCGAGATACACGCTGTTGGCAAGCGCGAGCAGCCAAGCGATAACGACGAAGATGGAGCAAACACGCAGGAAGGACCAGACGCTCAGTCCGCTGGCGCGCATGGCGGTGACTTCGCTGTCGGCGGAGAGGCGGCTGAGGCCGATTAGGATGCCGACGAGAACGCCCATGGGGACGGTGTAGGTGAGGGCGACCGGCACGGTGTAGAAGAAGATTTGCGCGATGCTGGGCAGGGGAGCGCTGTTGCGGACGACGAGTTCGAGGATGCGTCCTAAATCACGGGTGAAGAGGATGAAGGTGAAGACAGCGGCGCCGATGAGGGCGTGGGAGACGACTTCTCCCAAAATGTAGCGGGTGAGGATCCGCATCCGCGAAGCTCTAGCTGATTGGAGGATAGCATGGAAGGAAGCTGTGGGATTTGCGGAGACGCGACTGGGTCACCGGAGATCGCTAAGGGCTCCCGCTTACGGGTCACCCCCCAGGGCCAGTGGGGCCAACTTGGTGGCTACTGGCTAACACCTTCAAAGGCTTTGCGGCCTTCCGGTCGTCAAGAGATCAGGAAAAAAGAAAGGCATCCTGCGATGCAGGATGCCCTTCTGTTGCGGGAGGGTTATCTCGTTACTTGCCCGTGCCCGTCAGGCTCACGCTCTGTGGGCTGTCTGGGGCGTTGTCTGTGAAGGCAACGCTGCCGGTACGGGTGCCAACTTGCGTTGGAGTAAAGCTGACCTTGATCTCGCAAGTCGCACCAGCGTGGACAACGCTGCCGTTCACGCAAGGCGTAACTTTCTTGGTCTGCTTTACCGGGAAGAGCGCGAAATCGCCAGTGGCGGAGATCGTGCTGATGTTCAGATCAGCATTGCCGGTGTTGGTGAGGATGACTTTCTTCTTACCGGCGGCGGTCGTGCCGACGAGGATCTTGCCCCACTTCAAGGAAGTTGGAGACAAACTGACTGCCGGACCTCCGCCTCCGCCGCTGCAGCCGGGGAAGCTGAACGATCCGACTTGGGTGCTCCAGTCGAATTGCCCGGTTACGAGGTAATACTCGGTGGTGTACCAAAAGGTGCAGCCATCCTGATCGATACGCATGGAGCTGTAGTCACCCCAGCGATTAGCGGTTTGCTGCTGCGAGCCTGCACCGGCCACAAGCTGTAACTCGGGTTCGAGAGTGCCCGCTGCGTCGGAAGGTACACGTCCGGCGACGAAAATTGACGGAAACATCGAAGACCCGCCTGGGCAGCTGTTGCCGCAGGACTCGCTATAGCCGACGAGGATGTCTCCCACCTTGTCGCGAGTGAGTGAGCCCATCCAGCGCCAATTGCCATCGGGAGCCCACGTGCCCTGTTGGAAGACGCTGACGCCACTCGTGGTAACTACGCTGGTAGGGGCTGTGACTTCCATCCAGCGGACGCCGTTCTGACCGCCCGAAGCAGTCACGTCCCAGTTCACCAGCCAGTGCTGCGAACCGGAGCCGCCGTCGTTTGAATAGGCGAAGCGGTACATCATGCGATCACCCAGAGAATCGACCTTGTCGGTGACACCCTTTTGCGGAACGCAGGCACCGCCATAGCTGCCGTTGCAAGCGGGGGTGAAGCTGGCGATGGGAAGCAGTTGGGAGTTGCCGTCTCCGGTGAAAGTCGCGCCCTTCGACCAGTCGGAAGGGTTGTTAATGTGGGCCGAGTAGAGGGAGACGTGAGAGGTATCCACGTCGCCAAGGCTGCCGATGAAGAACTGATCCTGGCCTGACGGCGGATTGGTGGCGGAATCCTGGTCGGCGGGGAGCAAGCTGTCTTCGCTGCTGGTGTACTGATGGCAAATCTGTTCGGCGGAGGAATCGCCGGCGAGCATCTTGGTGCGGTTGTAGACGCAGACGAGGGGCCCTACAAAGCTGCCGGTGCCGAAGTTGTTATTCGCCTGGCCGTAGTTGGTCGGCCAAATTCCCCACTTTGGATAGTCTGGGAAGCCGTTGCCAGGGATGCCGAATTGATACAAGTAGTAGGTGCCGTTGGCGTCACTCGTGGTGGAGATTGCGACGCACACACCGTAGGGAGAAGAGAAGACGTTCTGGGTCAGAAGCCAGCGATGTGCGGTTACGTCCCACTGCGCGATGATGTCGCCGTCGTTATCGGTCTTGCACAACGGATTTCCCTTGAGGCTGGACCAGAGCATGTTGCCCTCGATGGCGGGCCCGCAGGTGTAAGGCGAGGTCTTCGAGCAGACGGTGTAGGAAGTATTCACCCATTGCACAACTTGAGTGTCGCCGACGGCCATGTTGGTGTCGGGAGGAGCGTCAGGAACGCTGTAGTTCGGGAAGCCGTTGCCGACTCCGAGGAAATTCGCGCCGATGGAGTAATTTGCTTGCGGGCCATTGGGATAGTTCTGTTCGGCTGCGTCGACCATGCCGCCGGCAGCATGCTTAGCGATGCGACGGACGGGGTTCGCTTCATGAAAGCCATAAGACGGAGCATGAGGCATCTTGGCAAGTTCATCCAGGCGAACTGAAACGCCGAATGCTTGCGGATGATTAACTTTGTCCTGGGCAACTAGCGGCAGGCTGCAAGAGAGCACAGCGGCAGCGGCCAGGCACAACATCATAGCGATAGGCTTTCTGGTCATAATTTTTGGTGGGTCCTTTTTTACGGCATTGTTCGCGTGGAGAAGGCGAACATCGATGAAGTTAAACACACTACTATACAGAATACAACTATTAACACCGTAGTTAACTGCAAGACTTTTCACCCATACTGCAGCGGATTTCGGCCTAGGTGGGCCTGGACAGTGACAATGTGGACGTTAACCAAGTCGTAAACCGGAAAACCAGCGACGATCGTCGTGATACACTCCGATTTCGTTCCCCCGGACGAGCACGATAGTTGGTGCCCCTTGTCCGGCCCAGGCCGATTTAGGCTCAGAGCGAAAACAATTCCAAATTCATGCTTCCCGATAAGCTCTACGAACTCAACGCTGAGAGCGTGCGCTCACACGACGAAGTGCTGACCACCCGTTTAAAGCTCAGCATTAGCGTGTTGGCATTGCTGATGTGCTGCGCGGGAAGCGCGCTGGCACAGCACACTGCCGTGGTGAAGAACGGAGTTGGCGGGAGAATCGAGACTGACTTCAACGCTGCGGACAAGGCGACGGAGATGCGAACGATTGGGCCCGACGGCAAGCTCCAGCAGAAGGTGAACTATGAATACCTGCCCGGGTATTACGTGCCGCAGCAAACCGATACGACGTATTGGCCGAACGGCAATCTCCGCAAGGTGTCGCGACACACGTATGACGAGAGCTCAAACTTTACGGGTGAATTCATTCAGGTATTTGACGAGACGGGCAAACAGATATCCGGCCACAAGCTGATCCACGAACCGCGGAAAGGGACGTACCGTTGCGCGGAATGGGATGCGATGGGGCGGGGCTATCGTGCACGCGCGTGTCCTTCCGGTGAGGAAGAGGGCTCGGTAGGCGGCGGTGGAGGTGCAAAAAGATTCACTTATGACGAGGTGATGAAGTATCTCGAGCTTGCGCGGAAAGGGACGGCTCGGGAAACAACCGGAAGCGGCGCAGCCGCATCGCCCGCTACGGCACGAAATGAAGTGGGACTCATTTTGCCTTCGCACTTTCGTCGGGGAGGACGGGTCTCAGGAATCCTCGTTCAGAATTCGGAACAGTACGATGACATACCTGACGTGAACGTTACCCGCATTCGAGTGCCCTTTGAATCTGGCGGGGAAGGATCGCGACTGGCGGGCTGGCGGTTCGAGGCGCCGGGCGAGGAACCGCGGCCCGCAGACGGGCCGATCACATTCATCGTGCCAGCACACGGATCGCTGAGGATCACGCTTCGGCAAAATGCGAATGCGGGACACTCCGTATCAAAAGAGCTTAGTTTCTCCCAAGCTCCGACGAAGGGGGCGTCTTCCACGCCTTCGTTCGAAGCGCCAGCGCTGTGCATGAAAGGAGAGCTTTGCGCCGTCAGCGGAGGTTTCAGCGGCGACAGCAGCAAAGACTTCGCGGCCTTCGAAGAGCGGGCAGCCACTATCGTTGCGGAAACAGAAGACGCTGCCTACATCCGCATTCCAGACCCGACCGAGCCTGGACCGCGCCCATTGTTCATCGCGGCCGGTTCCGGCGAGGAGGCAAAAGTGGCCGCGTTTCCAGTAGTGGTGGGCCGGCTGTCGATTCGGGATAACGGCCGGGAGGTACGAGCGGGAGAGACGGTCATTACTTCTCCGATGCTAGAGGGACCCTCCGGAGTGGCGGATCCGGTGTGGGAGGTGAGGGATCTCTCTAAGAGCAAAATGGAGCGGGCGCGCCAGTTGGTTCCTGGATTCACGCTGAACGGAAAATTATGCGAGGGGCAGGAGACTGAGCCGAAGGTGGAACGCGAGCAGGAAGTGGGCGACACGGAGAAACAGGAAAGCGAAGAAGAGAAAGGGAAAGAAAGGGACGACGCAGGAAAAATCCTGCTCGTGCTCAAGAATCTTGCGCCGAAGGAGACATTGTTGCACGGTGCCCATAATGACACTGTCGCATTTTGTCTTGGCGACGAAGCGTTCCAGCGGGGCGACTTCAAGTACAACCTAAGAGTCGACGCACGTAAGGCGGGCAAGATTACGCTGCAGGGCTCTGTGATTTCGTTTCTGGCTCCTGTCGCCGGACAGGAGTTGAGGGTCAAAGAGACACAGTAGCCGACCCGGTCGACCGCGCGGTACTAGTGCGCCGTGAAGTGCTCGTTTTCGCTTAGTTTCGATTGTGTCCAATGTTCGAGTTCGGGTTCCTGCCCATGAACTCGTTGGTTTCGGTTTTCTTCTCAGCGAGTAATACTCGCAGCCTTGCGATTAAGGCGACTAGTTTTTCCGAATCATTCTCGGAAGCGATCTTCGAACATAATTCCCGGATACTTTCGGCTTGCATAGCGCGCAATTGTAAGGAACCGAACGTTCGATGTCTCTACAGCGGCCTCTCTAGCGCTTTAGTGGTGCAAAAAACAACAAACCTCCAGGTCCAGAGGCTGGCATATGAAGGCCCAGGTCGGCAAGCAACGAGCGCCTGGGGAGCCTGGGCTTTGTGACGGGCTTACGGGTACATCAAACCTGACAGCACATCGGCATTGGCACCGATTGGTCCCAAGGCATATGGCGTGTGCGGAATGTCCACACCCGGGCGATACCATGCTCTGATCAAGAACACATACGCAACTCCCGGGTTGAGCAGTCCGGGTGGAATCGTGATTGACATGTTTTGCGTTAAGAGGCGGGCAATCTGGGTATAGACGGTATTGTCGCCGTCGCTGTCTAACTCGTAAACGTAAACACCATACAAGTGGGCGGTGCCGGCAGAGGGTGGCGTCCAAGCGACTACGGGTGTGAGTCCCATACCAGTCTCGTTCGCGAAGAAGTTGAATCCGCCAACCGTCGGATTGGTGACGGGACCGATCAAGGCTGCGATTGGATTGCTCTCGGAGGGAAGAATCGTTGTATTGCCGTTGAGATAGCAAAGAATCGAAACAGGATTAGTGGTTCCTGGCAACAGGTAGTTTGTCTCGGTGAGGTACTGGTAAACAGAAAACAGAGGCCAATTCTTCGGAAACGGATTCCCATAGGGCACGTCGCCGAAATCCTGATTGACCGTCAGCATCGGGGTTTCTCCGGTGCCCAGGCTGTAGGCAACGAGGTCGGGACTGGCAGTG
>Ga0335071_10007224_pt1 | contig 11436 bp, 11 predicted proteins | sample Lox_Sample_15_FD_206724 | JGI IMG/M metagenome (GOLD analysis project Ga0335071, IMG submission 206724) | Soil microbial communities from Loxahatchee National Wildlife Refuge, Florida, United States - Lox_Sample_1.5 | ecosystem: Environmental > Terrestrial > Soil > Wetlands | place: USA...
CTGCATGAGCTTGGCGATGGACTCCTGCGGCCGCGTTATTACTTGGACATCAGCTCGTTTCGGTTTCATGGTCGTAACTCAAAAAGATTGCGTTTGGTTTCGCGCAAGCGAATGGTCTCCAATTTCGGCCACTCGCCGGGAAATGTTTCCTGCCAACGTGATTGCAGCCGGTCCTCAATCACGCGAATGATATTCTCCGACGTCGGCACCAGCGCCTGGAACTCCGCCAGATCGACGTTCAGATAGCGATGGTCAAAATCCTGCAGTACTTGCTCGGACACCAGCCTGTCGAGCGCCGGAATCTGGACCGACTGGCCGGACGTTGCGTCCACCGGCCCCGCTGCTGTCACTTCCAGAACGTAGTCGTGCCCGTGGCCGTGCGGATTGCTGCACTTGCCGTACAGTTCCCGATTCTCATCCTCACTCAATTGGGAGGAGTGAAGCCGATGCGACGCGGCGAAGCGGTAGCGGCGCGTCACTCGCATCATGACCGGTCTCCCGCGTAGTCCACGTATAAATCCTCGGTCTCGTACAGACGCACGTTGTGCAGCCGCGCACGCCCGTTTTCGAAATGCGGCGCAAGCCGGCTCCAAATCTCAGCCGCGACGTTCTCGGTGGTGGGAACGATTTTGTCGAACGGCGGCACTTCGTAGTTCAGGAACCGGTGGTCCATCGGCTCGATCACGGTCTGCTGGATCACGTCTTTCAATTTCTTCAGATCGTACACCATCCCGGTCACGGGGTCGGGCTCGCCTTCCAGCGTCACCTCCAGGACGTAGTTGTGCCCGTGGCCGCTCGGATTGGCCGCCGCGCCGTACAATTGCCGATTCTGCTCCGCGGTCAGCGACGGCTGGCAGCAAACGTGCGAAGCAGAAAATTCCGCCCTGCGGGTGAGTAACATGCCCATCTGGTTGGATGCTCCAGTTCGGAGACAGGATGCTCTACTATTATAAGAGAGCGGCGGAGGAATTTTGCGGAAATGACTCATTCCAAGGTAGATCTGGCCATCAAGGGTGCGATCGGGGCGCTGCTCGTGGCGCTGGCGGCCGTCATCGTCTGGTCCATGCAGCAGCACGTCGTCCAGGTGGGGGACAAGGCCAAGGACTTCACCCTGACCGCCGACAACGGCACCCAGGTCGCGCTCAAGGACTATCGCGGCAAGGTGGTGGTGCTGAACTTCTGGGCCGCCTGGTGCCCGCCGTGCATCGAAGAGGAGCCCTCATTGAACGAATTTGCCAAGATGCTGAAGGACCAGGGCGTGGTGGTGCTGGGCGTCAGCGTCGACCGCAATCCGCAGATGTACGACAAGTTCATCAAGCGCTTCCAGGTCTCCTATCCCACCGTCCGCGACCCGGAGGAAGGCACCAGCTACGCCTACGGGACGTATCAGTTCCCGGAAAGCTACATCATCGACCGCGGCGGCAAGGTTGTGCGCAAGTATCCGGGCGTCCCCGAACGCGACGGCCAGGTAATTCCCTGGACCGACCCCGAGCTGGTGAACTTCGTGAGGTCGTTGCTGTAATGCCCATTCCGGCCAGCGCGCAGGCGGCTATCGCCAAGCTCCTGGGCTCGCGCGGCTACCTGGACCGGCCGGAAGATCTCAAGCTCTACGAGTACGACGGCAGCATCGATAAAGCCATGCCGGAGCTGGTGGCGTTCCCGCGATCGGCCGAAGACGTGGCCACGCTGGTGCGCATTTCCCATGAACATCACATCCCCATCGTGGGTCGCGGCGCGGGCACTGGCCTGAGCGGCGGCGTGATTCCGCGCGCCGGCGGCATCGTCATCTCGTTCGCCCGCATGAACCGGATCGTCGATATCGATCTTCCCAACGAACGCGCCGTGCTTGAGCCGGGCGTCGTGAACCTGGAGATCACCCAGGCGGTCGAGCAGCAGGGTTATTTTTACGCGCCCGACCCTTCCAGCCAGAAGGCCTGCACGATTGGCGGCAACGTTTCGGAAAACGCCGGCGGGCCGCACACGCTGGCTTACGGCGTCACCACAAATCACGTCCTGGGCATCGATACCGTTCTGCCTGACGGAACGCCCATGCACACGGGCGGCAAATCGCCCGACCTGCCGGGCTACGACTTAACAGGACTGCTCACCGGGTCGGAGGGCACCATGGTGATGGTCACCGGCATCAACGTGAGGCTCATGCGAGCACCCGAGCTGGTGAAGACCCTGTTGACCATTTACGACTCTGTGGACGACTGCGCCGATACCGTCGCCGAAATTACCGCGCGCGCCATCACGCCCGCCGCCGTTGAGATGCTGGACGGCGTCATGCTGCGGATGGTAGAGGAGATGTCGCACGCCGGCTACCCCATGGATGCCGCCGCCGTGCTGCTCATCGAACTGGAGGGTCTGAAGGAAGCCGTCGAAGAGCAGATGGAGCAGATCGAGGACGTGTGCAAGCGCTGCCGCGCGCGGGAGGTCCGCGTTGCGCGAACGGCGCTCGAGCGCGAGTTGCTGTGGAAGGGCCGCAAGAATGCGTTCGGAGCCGTCGGCCGCGTCAGCCCCGCCTACTATGTGCAGGACGGCGTCGTGCCGCGAACGAAAGTGGCGCCCACGCTGCGCGAGATTCAGCGCATCTCCGAGAAGTACGGGCTGACGATCAGCAACATCTTCCACGCCGGCGACGGCAACCTGCACCCGCTCATTCTCTTCAACCACCATGTTCCCGGCGAGTTCGACCGCGCCAAGGAGGCAGGCGAGGAGATCCTCAGGTTCTGCATCGCCCAGGGCGGGTCCGTTACCGGCGAGCACGGCGTCGGGATGGAGAAGATGGAGCTGATCGGCGATCAATTCCCCGACGAAACCATCGAGATGATCTCGCGCTTCAAAAGCCTGTTCGATCCCGAGTGCCGCCTGAATCCCGGCAAGATGCTGCCCACGGGCCGAGGCTGCATGGAGATCCGTCAGCCCGCGGCGATGACGATCTAAGGCTGCGATTACTGGATCGCGAGCGTCGCGGTGTTGCTGACCCGCGTTCCTGAAGTCACGACCACCGGCGCGGACGCGCTCGCCGCCAGGCCTGCCGGGATCACGCAGTTGATCTGGTCCAACCCGACGAACCCTGGTGCCGCCCCGGCAAAGCTGACCGGGCAATCGACGCCGGCGACCGTGACCGTGGGCTGTTGCACTGCGTAGTCCAGTCCGCTCTTGGGCGACGTCGCACCGAGTCCTGTCGCGAATAACTCGACGTAGTCGCCGGGGCGCAACGGTTTCGTTGATGTCACTATGCTCTGTTCGTTTGCATCGACAGCGGCTGCCGCCCCTGAGCCGGACCCATCCAGTGTGAAGATCGCCGGCGCCGCAGCCTCCACCAGGATGTTCACCGAATGCTTTCCCGCGCTAGTTTGCACGGTGAGCTGCGCCAGGCCGGATAGGTTGCCGGGAAGCACGGCGTTGATCTGGGTTGCCGACACGTAGTAGACCGAGAGCGCCGTTCCGCTCACGGCCACAGTTCCCGACGCCAGGTTGGAACCATAGATCGCGATTAACATGCGCGGCGCCAGTTCCAGGGGGAAAGTAGCTGCAGCCGCCGGTAAGACGCCGGCAATCAGAGGCCCGGGCTTCGCGGTATAGGCTTCCGTGCCGCCCGCCGGCAGAGTGACACCGTCGGTAACATCGTCAGCGCCGGACGTAATTGCCAGAGACACCTGACCGGCCGTCAGCATGTCCACGAAAGCCAATTGATCGGAAGACGTACTGAGCTTGTGTGAATTTGCCGTCGCCGAGCCGATGTTGAGAACTCCATCGTTTGCGTCGTGCGCGGCCACAATCAACCCACCATCCTTCGAAAGAAACACATCGTCCTCCGCCGCGGTCCCCACGCTTTGCCAGGCGTCGGTGCCGCTCAAGAACGAGACGATGATCTGGGCCGATTCGTGCGACGCGGAGTCGATATGGGCGATGCCGCTGGCGCTACTCGGGCAAACGCCGAGTTCACTGACCAGGCCGCCGCCCGAGATATGGCAGTAAGGCAGCACGCGCGTGCGGCCCGGCCCGTAGAATCGCAGCGCCGCGCTGGTGAGCGGCACGACGCCATCGTCGAACTGAGCGGTGCCGCTCAGGAAGCCGGTGCCCGCGTTGCCTGCGGCGGCGATCGCGTCCACGCCGCGCAGGTCGTCGGTAGCATCATTCCAGGTGGCCAAGTCGAACAGAAAGGCGCTGCCGCTGGCCATTTCGTCCACCTGCTTGACCGCCGGAAGCACCGCGGCGACCGGCGTACCGAAATTCGGGGTCGCCAGAAAGACTGCCTTGCGGACGTGTGTGGCCGCGGGCGGCTGAAAACCTCCCGCGTTTTGCTTTCCGCTTAAATAACAGCGCAGCACCAGGCCGCCCATACTATGGGCTACGATGTCCACTTGATCGACGGGTTGGCCGTCGGTGTACTTGAGACCGGAGAGAAAATTTCCGAACGACCAGGCCAGATCTTCGATGCTGGACGAAGCGGGTAAGCTGCAGGTGCTGAAAAACAGGCTGACTTCGCCTTTCGCTTGGAGCACTTGGTCGGCAATACCGAACGTATCCGCGAAGGTTGTGGGGCAGCCTTCGAATTGATACCCGTTGATGAACACAACCGGTGGAAGCGTGCTGTGAGGGATCGGTGATCCGGCCGGAATCAGCTGAGCGTGTAGCTCAAGCGCGGCGAAGAGTAGGACAACCAGACCGGCGCGCATCAACGCGTCGGAACGGGCTGCAATGCGCGGCTTTCGATGATGCGGTCGATCATGCCGTACTCGAGCGCCTGGTCGGGCTCCAGGATATAGTCGCGATCCACGTCGCGCGCGATACGGTCCACCGGCTGGCCGGTGGCGTTGGCCAGAATCTGATTGAGCGATTCGCGCATGCGCAGGATCTCGCGCGCATAGATGTCGATGTCGGCTGCCTGGCCGCCCAGTCCACTCATGGAGGGCTGGTGGATCAGGATCCGCGAGTGGGGCAGACTATAGCGCTTTCCTTTAGTACCGCAAGCCAGAAGTACTGCCGCCATGGAGGCCGCCTGGCCGACGCAATAGGTCACGATGTCCGGCTCGATCAGGTTCATGGTGTCCAGAATCGCCAGGCCGGCCGTGATGGAGCCACCCGGCGAGTTGATGTACAGCGAGATGTCCTTCTCCGGGTCCTCGGCCGCCAGAAACAACATCTGAGCGATGATCAGATTGGCGACATTGTCGTCGATGGGCGTGCCCAGGAAAATGATGTTCTCCTTGAGCAGGCGCGAGTAGATGTCGAAAGCGCGCTCTCCTCGCGAGGTCTGTTCCACCACCATCGGCACCAAAACGGAATTCTGCATGGAATCGGCTCCTTCTTGAAACTCCATAATACCGCGACCCTCGTGTCTCTACATCGTTAGCATGAAGATATGGAAGACCGATTTCTGGTAGGACGCACGGCCGTCGTCACTGGCGGCACTCGCGGAATTGGCTTTGCGATCGCGCACGCTCTGGCGGCTGCCGGCGCCTCCGTGGCGATCTGTGGACGATCGCAGTCCGCCCTGGAGGACGCCGTAAAGCGCCTGAATAGCACTCCAGGGAGTAAAGTGATCGGCCGGAATGCCGATGTAAGAAGCAGCACAGAGGTAGCCGCATTGTTCGCTTTGGCGGATCACGAATTAGGGGGCCTGGACGTTGTCGTTAACAACGCCGGGATAGGAATCTTCCGAAGCGTAGCGGACCTAACTGAGGAAGAGTGGCAAAAGACCCTGGAGACGAATTTGTCCGGAGTGTTCCACTGCTGCCGGGAGGCGGTCGCCAGGATGCGCAAACGTGGTGGAGGTTACATCCTGAATGTGGGTAGTCTGGCCGGGGTGAATGCCTTCGCTGGTGGGGCAGCTTACAATGCGTCGAAGTTCGGATTGAACGGATTCAGTGAAGCGCTGATGTTGGATCATCGATACGACAACATACGCGTGACTCAAATTATGCCGGGAAGCGTCGATACAGAATTTAGTTCCAGATCGGGGCAGTCCGATTGGAAGATAGCTCCCGAGGATATCGCGGAGATCGTACTCATGCTACTGAGAATGCCAGAAAGGACTCTGGTGAGCCGGGTCGATGTTAGGCCATCCAAGCCTCGCAAGTGAGGCAGCTTAAGGGTCCCTGAAGTATGGCATGCAACTTGCTCTAAGAAGATCGGGAGCGGCAATGAAAGGGGCCCAGAAAATGTTACGGGTTAATGTTCCTTTAGATCCGACCAGAACCGGGCGTGAAGCCGAGGCGCTGGAAGGAAACCTGCGCCGGATGATTGTAGGCCAGGAGGAGGCGATCCAGCAGATTGTCAACATCTATCAGATGCATCTGACTGGAATGTCAGCCCCCGGCCGCCCCATCGGCAACTTTCTCTTTCTGGGACCGACCGGAAGCGGCAAGACGCGGATCGTCGAGGCGACGGCCGAAGCGCTCGTCAAGAATCCTCGTGCGGTCATCAAGATCGACTGCGCCGAATTCCAGCACAGCCATGAAATTGCCAAGCTGATCGGCTCACCCCCCGGATACTTGGGCCACCGGGAGACCCATCCGCTGCTCAGCCAGGAAGTGCTCAACCAGTATCACTCGGAAACCATGAAGGTGAGCTTCGTCCTGTTCGACGAAATCGAAAAGGCCAGCGATGCACTCTGGAACCTGCTGCTGGGCATCCTGGACAAAGCCACCCTGACGCTCGGCGACAACCGCAAGGTCGACTTCTCGCGCGCCATGATCTTCATGACCAGTAACCTGGGAGCTTCCGAAATGAGCTCTTTGATGAATCCGCGCCTGGGTTTCAACGCTCCGGAAGCCGCCCGCCAGTCTCAAAATGGGACAGTCGACGAGAAACTGAACGGCAAGATCACCCGCAGCGGAGTGGAAGCGGCCCGGCGCAAATTCACCCCCGAGTTCATGAACCGCCTGGACAAAATCGTCACCTTCCGGCCGCTGGGCTCCGGTGAACTGAAGCGGATCCTGGACATCGAGCTGAACATGGTCCAGCAGCGGATCTTCAACACGTCGCCGGAAAGGTCCTTCGTGTTCAAGACCAGCGAGGACGCCAAGGAATTCCTGCTGCGCGAAGGCACTGACATCAAGTACGGTGCTCGCCACTTGAAGCGCGCCATCGAACGGCTGCTGGTCCAGCCAATGTCTAACCTGATCGCCACCGATCAAGTCCGGGGCGGCGACTGCGTGAACATCGACTTCGACTCGGATGGCAACGCGCTGACATTCATTAAGGAAGCCGAAGGCCTGGCCATTCACGCCATGGCGGATCTGGTAGACCGCTCGATTTCGATCCCGGCATTCGCGATGGCCAACGGCGCCTTTATCGAGTCGGCCAAGACGCAGAGCGCACGCTCCTCCAAACGCGCCTGACGCTGGGAGCAAGCTTTGCTGGGTCCCTGGCTGGGACTAGCTGGCGCACTCACCGCGGCCGAGCTGGAGTGAGTACTCGACGTCGTCGCCCCAGTCGCGATACATCTCTGGAAAGGTCTCGGCCGGTTTGACCAGATCGTTGGTCATCAGACGGAAGGTCTCCACTTTATTGCGCAGCACGTATTGACGGAACTTCTCGCCATTCTGGCGGTTGGCGATGAAGTGATCCAGCACCCGCCGAACCGCCTGCGGAGCTAACCGGGCCGGGATGCTCTGCACCGCCGTCCCAAAGCGCATAATGCCTCCCTCATCGTAGCCACCACCGAGCAGCATCAGATAATACGGCACTTCCTTGCCGTCGATCTTGCGTGCGTTGCCGTAGAAACCGATATCGCCGATCCAATGCTGACCGCAGGAATTCGGGCATCCACTGACGCGAATGGCCAGCTTCTTCACTTCGGGGTCCGAATAGCCTTGAACCGCGTCGGCCAGCGCCGCTCCCAGGTTCATGGATTTCGTGAGGGCCAGGTTGCAACTGTAGGCTCCCGGGCAGGTGGTGACATCGTCGATCTCGTGCGCTCCCGCGCCCGCCAGCCCAATCTGGTGGAGCGCGGCATGAACTCGCCGCAGAATGCGAAGCGGCACGTAAGCCAGCACCACATTTTGATCGACGGTAACGCGTAACACGCCCTCGCCCGCCGTACGCGCCAGGTCCGCCAGGCCATGCATCTGGCTTCCGCTCAGATTGCCTTGTTTAACCTTCACGGTAACCATGGCATAGCCCCGTTGCTTCTGTTCGCGAACGTTGGTCTCAAGCCAGAGCTCGTAGGCCGGGTCGGAATGGCCGTTGGAACCCAGCACGGGAGGCAGGTCAGAGCCTGTTCCCAGTGGTGGTGGCGCTGATTGAAAACCACCAAAGCCATCCGGAACGACCTCGGGCGTCGGAATGCCGCCGTTGGTGAGGATGTCCTGATATTCCTTCTCGATTTGCTCCTTCACCCAGTCCCAGCCGCGCTCGCGAAGAATGAACTTTAATCTCGCCTTGTTCTTGTTCTTTCGGTTGCCGTGCTTGTTGAACAGGCGCAGCACAGCCTCGCAACGATTCACCAGCCGTTCTTCGGGAACGAACTCATCCAGCAGCTGCGCCTCGGTGGGCAGCGGACCCAGCCCGCCGCCTACCACCATGCGGAAGCCGCGCTTGCCGTCACGGATCACGGCACGCAGTCCTATATCGTGGATCGCGCCGAGCATGCAATCTTCCTTGCAGCCTGAAAATGCAATCTTGAACTTCCGGGGCATGCTGTCGGTCAGCTCTCTGTGCAGGAAGGCGAATGCCACCCTTTGCGCGTAGGGCCGAACGTCGAACACCTCGTCCTCCAGCAAGCCGCTCAGCGGGCAGGCCGTAACGTTGCGCACCGTGTTGTAGCAGGCTTCGCGCGTCGTCAGCCGGACGTCCGCCAATTGATGTAGCAGCGGCGCCACCTGTGGCAGCGGCACGAAGTGATACTGAATGTTCTGGCGCGTGGTGAGATGGCCCTTACCGCCGGCGAATTCGTCGGCGATGTCGGCCAAACGATCCATTTGCGCGGCCGTCAGCATTCCCCCGGGAATCTTGGTGCGGATCATGTGCACGCCCACCTGGCGCTGGCTGTAGACGCCGCGGCGCAGGCGTTGGGCGCGGAAATCGTCGTCGGAAAGGGCGCCTGCTATGTACTTCTCGGCGTAGGAGCCGAAAAGGTCGATGTCGGCGCGGACGGTGGCGTCGTACTCGGTTTCGACGGCAGTTTGCAAGCTGCGGGACAGGGGGGACACGTCGGCGATCATGCATTTACCCTTATGTCTATAGAGATTACTATAATTGAGATCTAATTACAATCTGTGAGGTCGCGGCCGGCGTAATAGTCCATGCTGTAACGCAGCGAGCGCTGGCCGGGAGGCACGCATGTGATTGATTCGCGGGAGGTTCTCCAGAGACGGCGGGCGGATACGGTGCGGTCCAGTTCCGGATAGGTTTGCCAGACGAGTCGAACGACGGACAAGGTCATCAGCAGGCTCACGAACGCCATCGCCAGCGCCCGGCGGCCGGTCTTCTCTAAAACCGCACACGCAACCGCGGCGGCCAGGGCGGGCAGAAGCCAGGCCGCCGGCAGAAGGGACGCCGTATGAGAGATACCCACGAGCAGCGCCTGGGGAAGGGTCTCCTGGACTGCGGGAACGATCCAGAGCGATGCGGCGGAAGCGGCGAGTAGAGCGATGATGCCGGCGCTGCGGTGGCGCGCCTCGGTGATGGCAATTCCGAGCAGTGCGGCCAGAGCCGGCAGTAGCGGCAACAGGTAGCCAGGCAGCTTGTTCCGCGAAACTGTGAAGAACACCAGGCCCCAGACCGTGCAAACTGCCAGAAACATCGCCCGGCGGTCTCTATAAAGAGGTTTCTGGAATAGCAGCAGAAGCAGCGGGCACCAGGGGAAAAAGCCGGCGACGAGCACGGGCAGGTAGAACCAGAATGGCTGCTCGTGTTGCAGCGAATTGCTGAGGAAACGGGCGAAGTGATGTTTCCAGAAGAATTCCTCTACGAAGGGCGCGCCGTTGCGCAGCGTAACGAGCACATACCAAGGCGCGGCGATCACGGCCGCGGCGCCGACGACAAGCGCGAGGTCGCGGATGCGGGACCGAAAGAACCAGAGCGCGGGAAGGAAGAGAGCGAATGGCACGAGTCCTTTGGCCAATACGGCGACTCCCAGCAGCACGCCGGAGACAATCGGCTGGCCTGTGAGGAGGGCCAGCATGGAAGCGGCAAACGCGGCGGACATCGGAAGGTCGGTGACCGCGACGCGGCTGAAAGCGAGCCAGCCGGCGGAAGTCGCAAGAATGGTCGCTGCGGAAAAGGCAGCGGCCTCGCCGAACTCACGCCGCAGCGTGATGAAGAAGTAAACAAGAAACGTGACGCTCGCGAGCGCCACCGGCAGCCGTGGAGCGACTTCCGCGCCCAGGCCGGCTTTGAAGCCTAGGGCAGTCATCCAATAGAGCAAAGCCGGTTTTTCGAACCAAGGCTTGCCCCAAAGGCGGGGTGTGATCCAGTCGCCCGAGTCCGACATTGCGCGTCCGACGGCCGCGTAGCGCGGCTCATCGGGGCCCAGCAGTCCGGTGCGGTTGAGCCCAAAGAAGTAGAGGAAGAAAACGGCAATCGCGACGAGGAGGAGAAGCGCACAGCGCTGCCAGGGCTTGAGCGAGGGCAAGTCCCAGTATAGTGGCGATCTCAAGGATTGGTTCGAATCTGGGAGAGCAGGATGCGCGCCTCTTTTTCCAAGTCGCCGTGTCCTGTGGCGACTTTCTCCAGTTGCTCTTGTGCGCGTTTGGCGTCGTGTTCGGCGATCAGTCCTTTGGCCAGGTAGAAACGCGCTCGTTCCAGGTAGGGACCGTCGCCCGACTGCGTCACGGAGCGGAGTTCCTCGATGCCGGAAATGCGCTGGTTGGTGAGCAACAGGCAGATTCCCAGATAGAACCGGGCCTCCGCGGAGTTGATGGCGCGAAGCTTTGGAATCGCGCCGGAATAATCGGCGTGTGCGTAGTGCTGCATCGCCTTGGAGAACGGGACCGGATCGGAGGCCACGGGGACGTATACCGGCGCCGGAAAGGCGGCCAGAAGCTCATAACGTTCGTCGGGGATATTGTCAACAGGGCGCGGCTTGGCGTTGGCCGTCCGCCCCATGCCCGCCTCCTGCCGCGATTCATGGGCGAGCCAGGTGAACACTCCAATCGCCACGCACATAATACAGGCCGTGAAGCCGTAGATGCCGATCCAGAAGCGATCCTGAGGTTGGATGCGCACGAAAAAAACCGTTGGGTTAGAGCTACTGAACTACAGCGTAGCAACTCAAACCCAACGGTTCGGGGCCCACTGGCGGGGCTAGAAAATGATCTTCAAGCCCAACTGGATGGCGCGCGCGCCGCCCGATCCGAGCACGGGGTTGGAACTGACTACGTCGGGCGTCGCCGGACGGAAGCCAAAGCTGGCGCCAGCGTCGGCGGTGGGATCGGTGAAGGTGTTGTCGCCACCCGGGCCTCCAAACGTGTTAGCGAT
>Ga0335071_10007225_pt1 | contig 11436 bp, 10 predicted proteins | sample Lox_Sample_15_FD_206724 | JGI IMG/M metagenome (GOLD analysis project Ga0335071, IMG submission 206724) | Soil microbial communities from Loxahatchee National Wildlife Refuge, Florida, United States - Lox_Sample_1.5 | ecosystem: Environmental > Terrestrial > Soil > Wetlands | place: USA...
CCGAATTCAGAGAAAAACGATATCAGGCGTTAGGTCCGCCAAGGGGAGTAAAATATGCGAACTTGGAGTTGGACGTCGGAGGTGGTTGTGAATCTGGAAGACATGTCTCTCGGGGATTTCGTGGAGCAGATTCTCGTCACGCTTGGGGAGGAAGGGATGCATTTTAAGGACGAGCGCCCTTGGCATGAGTTCCTCTACCGGCTCAAGAAGAATCCGACCCTTGCCGAAAAGCCAAGCTTTCTCGGTAACCTCTTTTTTGAATGGAACGGCCCCTATCCCCGAAGTCAGGAGCTCTCAGAGTTCCTCCATGGCCTCCACTGGACAGGTTGCTTGTCGGCGCCGAACGCCTCCTACGATACCTTCACGACCAAACCAGAGGTTCGAGCGATCTGGCAGGGAGTACCCATGGAACCGAGGGCGCGCGCATTCCTAGACGCAGTAAGCGAAGAGGCTAGGAGAGAACTTGTAATAAATGCACGCTGACCTTGCAAAGAACTATCCGAAGCTAGCCGAGGTTACGGGCGCACTAGAGGAACTCCTCAAGAGGGAGTACCCGTCCTATTTTGGACCGGCGGCCACCCACCCGTTCTTTCCTCTCAAGCGTTCAAAAGTCATTCACGACAGCCTCTGGGGAACGAACGCTTTTACATGGCGTGAGATGGCTCTGATCGATAGCCCTATTCTTCAACGGCTCCATAACATTCACCAGACCGGGCTGGCATATTATGTATACCCCTGTGCACACCACACGCGCTTTGAGCATTCGCTCGGCGTATGTGTTATGGCGTCCCGGGTGTTCGATGCACTTCAGCGGCAGGAAAGCGAACGCTTCCTAGAAATAGCCGCGGCTGTCGCCCCGGAGAAGAAGAAGCCCCACGAGGCGTTTGCGCAATGGCGAACGGAACTCAGGCTGGCGGCCCTGTTCCACGATGCCGGGCACAGCATGCACAGCCATACGTCGGAACTTGAATATTCGAAAATTCCGCTCCTTCAGGACGCCGCGAAGGAGCTAAGCAGGTTCGTGGGAGTACCGAAAGGAGCTGGCGAAGTCATCTCATTCTGCCTAAGTCGAACCTCCTGCGTTCGAGATTTATTGAGGCGAGCGCAAACGAAGCTCCGCGAACCCCTTGAAACTGACGAAACGATCGATTTGGATAACGTTTCGCTTCTGATCGTTGGACGCACTAAGCATCCCGAGCTTCAGTTCCTCGGGGATATCATCTCGTCGGATCTCGACGCGGATAAGCTTGACTACCTGCTCCGAGACGCGGTCGCGGCAGGGCTTCCGCTACGGTATGACCTTGAGCGTTACCTCTATACGGTCCGGCTCGCTCCGACTCCTTTGGCGGATGACGAGGGCATGCTTCAGGAGATGTATCGGGCATTCGGCGTAGAAAGGGACCGGCAGGACCCGGATGAAGATTCCCCATACCCCCACTATCGGGGGAACATATTGCAGCTGAGCCGCCAAGCCGCGAGCACAATAGAGCAGATCATAATTTGCAAGTTCATGCTGTTCAGTTACATCTACCATCACAAAAAGGTCAGGGCGGCCGAAGGAATGCTTACCCGACTAATACAGCGCAGAGTGGCTAGATGGCGACGGGGAGGGAAAGGCGATGTTTTTCTCATCCAGCAGTTCCTTTTGATGACGGATCAATCCCTAGAGTCGAGCCTCTTAAACCTACCGGAGCCAGATATAGCCGAGTACAAGAATAGGGTAGCTACGCGCCTCCTCCCACGAGTTGCGTTCAATTTCACACCCCGGACCATGTGTCCCGAAGAGGGGAAGCTCAGCAACTTCTTGTCGCAACTCCAGAAGCCGGAAAGAATAAAGAGCTTGAGCGAGGCATTCGAGAAGGCGCTGGCGCAGCATCTTTTGAGTTTGCGGCCCGACTTGGGCACAACGTCAAAGGCTGCTCTGGCACGGGCCGGTGTCTGGTTTGATGCACCGAAGCCTCCAAAATTCGACAAGCTTGAGAGGCTCTTTTATGGGAGCGAGGAAAGCGAACTAGCGGTCACCGAGGTGTTTCCGATCTCCTCATGGATCCAGGCATATATTACTTACCGGTACAACATTCGAGTATTTGCCTTTTCGGAGTATCTTAACGAGGTGAAGCAATCCGCAATTCATGCGTGCAAGGTTGTTCTGGAAATCGAAGACGGCCTTGCGGGTGGCGCAGGTGGCAGGGAAGCAACGTGAGTTCTTCCACTCAAAGCGGGTGCCCAGTTGCTGGAACCCCCACGGACTTCAACCGGCGGGGAGCAGTTCATGCAGCATCGCGATGAGTCGCCATAAAAGGGATCTCGCGCCGTCCATTCGCCGGGCTGGCGCGGCGCAACTCCTGGGGGGATTTTTGGGTGGCGCGATTTCCCAGGGTCTCACCCTGGGCTAATTTCGTGTCGCCGTTCCGGGGCGCAGCCGCTACACCCTTCAGCTCGGAGCATCGAGTGCGCAGGCGCTACACCCTTCAGATCGAAAGATCGAGCGCGCAGCCTTAGGATGATTCACTCCGGAAGGATTCGGGTAGAGGAGATGATTTCCTCCCCGGTCCCCAAGTGCGAGGGACCGGGGGCACCCTCTGTGGTGGGGGAACTCACATCCTAGAAGCTTAGCCCGAGCCACCGGCCTGGGCGTTGGGGTGAACGGAGGAAGGGACGAACGTCGGGACAACGTGCGGTCGCTTGACTGATTCCAACAGCAGAGAGAGACTTCCAGTCGGAGGAGAAAGATATGAAGCGTAATCGTTTCTTCTGGTCTGCCGGATTGGTTCTCGGGTTTTTGGTTCTTCCAATGGTTGCTGTGGCCCAGCAATCCTTCAAGTGTGAATCGAACAACGGCCGCCGCAATTACTGCGGAAACTACGGTGAGGGTCAGGTGCGGCTGGATCGCCAGATCAGCGGATCTCCCTGCGTGGAGGGCCAGACGTGGGGTGTGGACCGGAATGGGTTGTGGGTAGACCGCGGCTGCCGCGCTTATTTCGCGATTCGCGAGTCAAGGCGCGAAGGCGGAGCTTACCGCGACAACGATGATCGGCGCAACAATGGCGGATGGTGGCAACGGGAAGAAGGCGACACGTGGCCTCCGCGAGGAAACTGGCGCGGCAGCGACTGGGGGTCAGGCGGCGCTTGTTTTTATACGGACACTAACTACGGCGGCAGCTTCTTCTGCCTGCATCGCGGAGAGGCGCGGGAGTCTCTCGAAGGATTTGGCGACAGGATCTCATCTGTGCGGATGTTTGGCGGCGCACGGGTGGTGTTGTACGACGACCGGAATTTCAGTGGCGCCAAGGACCGCATCGACGGAGATGTTGCAGACCTGAGGGCTGTGGGCGTCCGGCAGAAGCCTGGGCATACCTGGAATGATCGTATTTCTTCGATTCGCGTTCGGTAGGGAGACAGTCCACCGCGATCCGGCGGGCGCTCCAAGCAGCGGTAGACGATGAAGACAACTGAAGATGATGAATTGCAGAGACTCCGCTTTTTGAAATCGCTTCAGGCCGCTCGGCACGACCCCTCTTAGCCTCGTCCCGCTCATCGCAAAAAACGCGATGAACGGGGCGCAGCCTCGACTCTTCCAGGCGGCATCTTGCGGCCGTTGACCGGGCCAACTGCCCGCGCCGCCAAATTGTAGCTTGACCCTGCAAATGTATGTTGGTAGGATTCACTGACATTGGGAGCTTCCCCGCTCCACTCCCAGGCTAGCCAAAATCCCGACAGGAGGATCGACATGAACTCACGCTACGTGTGGGCTCTCGTGGCAGCGTTCCTTTGTCTGCCGATCTATGCAGCCGGCCAAGTGGTGCAAGGCAAGGCCACGTTTCAAACCTTCAGCGTCCCCGGGACCGCCGTCGGACTTTACAACCTCTCAGTGCAACAGATCAGTGACACGGGTTTCGTTTCCGGGACCTTTACGATCAGCTCGTCACCATTTTCGGCTGAGGGGTTTCTACGCAGCCCCAACGGGAAGACCACGATCCTGAATGATCCCAAGGGCAATTCGCCGGTCTTCGGTCCCTATACCTACGGAGTCGGAGTGAACGCCTTCGCCACGGTGTCGGGATTCTACTGGGACTTCACCAATCTCATTTTCTCAGGGATGTTCTATCAGAATGGCAACTTCCACACCTACAACGTGCCGGGGTTGCCGACGGGCTCGTTCACGTACATCTATGGCCTGAATGACTTGGGCGCGTTTTGCGGCTTCTATCAGGTGCCGCCTGGCTACACCATCGTGCCCTACGTCAACTTCGCCGGAAAGATCGATACGAACTTCAATCTACCGGCGTCTGTCGAGACCCTGCCATATACGGTCAACGATCTGGGGCAGGTAGCGGGCTCCTGGTTCGACAGCAGCGGCACGGAACACGGCTTCGTTCGCAATCCCGGTGGAAAGATCATCGAGATCGACGTTCCCGGAGCGGGCTCCAGCGGCACCTCCGCGGAGGGAATCAACAATTTTGGATGGGTGTCGGGTCACTTCTTCGATGCTCCCAATAACTACGAGCACGGCTTCGTGCTCTCGCCTCAGGGCGTTTTTTACCAGATCGACGTGCCCGGGGCCGCAACCAACTTTCCGCAAGGAGGCACATCAGGCGGAGCCTTGAATGACGAAGGCGTCCTGGTGGGCCACTTTGACCCTGCGGACCTGAGCCAGCCAGAGCAGGCCTACATCGCCACGCTCAAGTTCTACCCAAGATATTTCACTCACTGACGCGTTTCAGAACATTGTTGGCAGTTCGGGCACCACCCGGCTAGTCCTCCAACGGCGATGGTTGCCCCAGGTGCCTTGTCTGCCGGGCAGAGGCACCTGGGATGCCTCAGACCCAACCCCGTTTTCCCGGCGGGGCAGCGCCTCGCGCCGCGGTCCTTGCGGCCGCGGCGGACGAGCGAGGGGGCACTCATTTCTCGAGACGGGGCTCGCTTCGTTCCCGGTAACCGGGGCGGCGCGCCAATGTGCCTTCGGCCCTACATGTTCTGGGGAACGGATAGATCGATCACCTGGCCTTTGCGCCAGATGTGGAATTTTCTGGCCGCTCCACTTTGGAGTAGCTGCCTGAAGAGCTCCAGATCGTTAATCTCCGAATCGTTGACCTGGAGGATCACGTCACCGCTCAGCAAGCCCGCCCCTTCGGCCAGACCACCTTTGTCCACGCTCACCACCAGAAGACCCTTCGGCCTGGGTAGATTGAGTTGAATCACATCATTATCAGTGACGGTGCGAACCTGGAACCCGAACCGTTGGGCGGAAGGAGGCGCGGACGACGCGCCTTCGGGAACTGAGACAACTGATCCAACCGGGTGGCGGGATGCCGCGGAGGTTTTCTGTAGCAGTTGCGCAGCGGCCGCATCCAGGTTGGCATAATGCAGGTCGAAAGTCACGGGTTGGCCCTTGCGGAGCGCCTCGATATGAACCTGGCCATTGCCTTTCCTGAGGGCGTCGCGGAAGTCCTCTTCACCAGCGCAAGACTTACCGTTGAAGGACCGCAGAACGTCGCCAACCTGAATACCGGCCTTTTCTGACGGCCCATTCGTGAGCACCCACCCAACTGTGCAGGCTAATTCAGGATGTTTTTGTAAATCCTTTGCCGACGTTCTTCTCCCCATATATATACCCGGGGAAGTTTCGAGGCTTCCTCCGCTGGCTACTACAAGGGTAGCCAGGGCATCGACAAGCCCTTCAGCGTCTTTCTCGGTAACAACACATACCCAATTTTTCGGGCCAAGCTCGGCCCCTTGGGGCGCGACGCACCAGGGCGCCGGCATTCCCTTTTGCTCCATGTACAGTATCTCGAAGTACTTTATGCCAGCGAAGGGGACGGAGGTGACTATGTCGTCCTTATAGGGGGTGGAGATCGGCGCAGAATATCCACCACCCCAGGACCAGAACCACTTGCTGTCCTGAATGACGCCGCTCTTGCTGAAGGAGAGGTTGATTCCAAGCTGATTCACGTCGGCGCTCACAAGCGAATATCCTCTCGTCAAGCCGACACTAGTACCTCCAATTTTCCCGAGGACTTCCATGGGCGCAAAATGCGGCGAGAAGAACTTCACCTGATTTGAAGCGTCGTCCACGCTGGGCAAAAGATGGGGTTCGTACGCGTAGTATTCGTTCTTTGCCTCTAGTGGCAAAGACAAAGCAAGACCCAGGCAAAGAATTGCCATTGACAAAACGCCCTTGCGAAACATGAATGAGCACCCCTCTTCGTAACCTGAGCATTCTGCGCAGGTTGAGCTTTGGTTGCCGAACCGATGCCTCCGGTGTTGCTGGGTGAACGCGTGAGCTCGACGAAGCTAACAGAGATTCTACTCCGAGGTCGTCGTCGGATGGCCCGTCCGACTTCTCTTCTGAGCGGCGGCCGTACCGGCTCTTATACTGAAGCTTCCATGTCCTACGCGGCGGCGGTAGATCAATTGAATGCCATGGTTCCGGAGCTGGCTCCTCAGCCGGGGCGGCCGCGGCGCAAGTTCTCGCTGGACGAGATTCGTGTTCTGCTCGGCGAACTCGGCAATCCGCAAGAGAGCTTCAAGTCAGTCCTGATCGCCGGGACGAATGGAAAGGGGTCGACGGCGGCGACGCTGGCTTCGATTTTGAGCGAGTCGGGCGTGCGGACGGGGCTCTACACTTCGCCGCACCTGGAGAGGCCGAACGAGCGAATTCGCGTAGAAGGAACGGAGATCGCCGACGAGGCGTTCGCCGCCGAATTTTTCAGGGTTCAGGAGACGGCCGAGCGGCTGGTGAGGGCGGGAACGCTGCCGCAGCATCCGAGTTATTTCGAGGTGCTGACGGCGCTGGCGTTCCTGCATTTTACCGCCGAGAAGGTGACCGTGGCCGTGCTCGAAGTGGGCATGGGCGGGCGGCTGGACGCGACCAATGTCGTGGAGCCGATGCTCTCGGTGATCACCGACATCTCCCTTGACCACATGGAGTGGCTGGGACCGACGATTACGGCGATTGCGCGGGAGAAGGCCGGAATTCTGCGGCGCGGGGGAACGCTGGTAACGCTTCCGCAGCATCCGGAGGCGAACCAGGTGCTGGGCGAAGTGGCTGTGGAGCTTGGGGTGACGGTGGTGAGCGCGGCGGGGCTTGTGCCGCCGGCGGCTGCGCGGGGCGCCTACCGGGTGGAGGTGCTGGGCGAGGAGATCGTGGTCGATTCGCCGCTGCAAGGGGCCCATCAGCACCGGAATCTGGCGCTGGCGATGGCCGCCGCGGTGGAACTCAAGGAGCGCTTTGGCTTGCCGATTTCGCTCCAGGCCATCGAGAGCGGCATACGAAAGACGCGCTGGCCGGGGAGGCTGGAGCGGATTGAAGCGGGGGGCGTGCGTTGGATTCTGGACGTGGCCCACAACCCAGCGGGCGCGTGGGCGCTGCGGGCCGGGGTGAAGAGCGCGCTTGGTGCGCGACCGCCCGGGACGCTCATCTTCAGTTGCCTGCGGGATAAGCCCGTGACCGAGATGGCGCAGATCCTGTTTCCGCTCTTCGACCGGGTGATTGTTGTGCCGATCCACAGCGCGCGCGGCGTTCCGCTTGCCGAATTGAAGGAAGCAGCGCGGGGCGCGGGCGTGCAAGCGGAGGCGGCCGAGTCAGTGAGAGAGGCGATTGAGCTTGCAAAAGCGGCGGGAGGAACGGTGGTGGTGTCGGGCTCAGTGTACCTGGTGGGCGAGGTGCGGCCGCTGTTGGTGGCAGAATCGGGAGGTGTGCGGTGAGCCCACTTCGAAGGCGACCGAACCCCATGCCGCGGTTCTATCGCTGGCAAACCAATCTCGTCCAAATGCCGGCTTTCGGCCTGGCGACCGCGGTGTGCGCGTCGCTGGCGCTGGCGGTTTCGCTGGTGGACCGGACGGGAAGGACGCAGCACCGGATCGCACGTGTCTGGGCGCGGCTTTGCGTCTGGATCTCGGCCTCGAAGCTGACAGTGCGAGGAGTGGAGAACCTGGCGCGCTGCCCAGTCGCGGTCTACGCCTCAAACCACACCTCGTACATGGATATTCCCGTCGTGTTTGCGGCGCTGCCGTTCCAGTTCCGCATATTGGCGAAGGAAGAGCTGTGGCGGTGGCCGTTCATTGGGTGGTATCTTGCGCGCTCGGGACAGGTGCCCATCGACCAGGAGAATCGGCAGGGCACGCAGTCAAGCCTGGGTGCGGCCGTGAAGGCGCTGCGGGCAGGCATGCCGCTGTTCATCTTTCCTGAAGGCAGCCGCACACCGGACGGCGAGCTGAAGGAGTTTCAAGCGGGCGCTGCGTACCTGGCAATCCGAGCGCAGGTGCCAATTGTGCCGATCGCCCTGAGCGGCGTGTACGATCTGCTGCCGATCCACGCGAGCCATTTCTATCCCGGCGAGTTGGCGCTTACGGCGTGCGAGCCGATCGAGACCAAAGGGATGACGGTGCGGCAGACCGCGGAGCTGACGGCGCGGGTGAGAGCGGCGATTGAGGAGAGGCTGACGCAAAGGGAACCGGTGACGACGGTATCTCCGGCGCGGGTTCGTTGAGAATCATTTTCCCTGAAGCGCTGTTGGTTTTCAGCCGCTACGCGACAGGAAGGCGCGGTTCAGTCGCAATACGTCTCTGAACCCTTGGCCAGTTCAGCGAAATATTGACTATCGCTGCTTGATAGCTCAATCCAGTCATTTCCGTGGCCCGTTATCTTAACTTTCAGATGATCACGCCGCAGGAACCGATTCCTGAAGCGCCCGAAGAGAGAAATGGCTAAAAACAAGGTGCAAAATACGAAATACTCGACAAATGCTCGCGAATAGACCCATGTCGATACCGAATGGAAGATACTTCGCTGAGCGCGGACCAGGAGGAGTATTCCCCATTGGGACAAATAGCACGTGCTTACGAATGTGGCTCCGAGCATTAGGACAAGCGAAACCCATGCCCGCACTTCTAAGCCGATCAAGCAGCGCATGCAGACCGGTGCCTTAACCATAGGGTTGGATCGCAACCACTTACGGTAGGGCAGAATAAGCCGGGTTGTCCATCGAGGCTCTTCTTTCCCACATCGAATGCATGTTGGAGGGAAGGTAATTCTGTTGCGCTCAAAGCGGTCTTTGAACATAGCTTTGCTCCGGGATGTACAAACAGATGGGCAACTGGAACTTTTCAGAATCTCATCTCTGCCTTCTGGTGCGGAAGCAGCGCAGTACACTGATCTCAATGACCGTGCAAATCGCCATTCCGGTGCCAACCAGCAGCGACGAGGAGTACAACCAGAGATCCCTCGGGCCATATTTGATCGCGCTTGAGGAGTCGGGCGCGCGGGCTGTTGTGGTGCCTCTCGATGAAAACCCGGAACAGATAGGCAGGCTGCTTCGCGAGGTGGATGGGGTTCTGCTGCCCGGGAGCCGGTTCGACATCGACCCGCAAAGATATGGCGAAAATCGGATTCCCGAGTGCGGGGAGGCAGACCCGGCGAGGACGGCCGTGGATGAGCTGCTGCTGCAGGATGCCTTCAACATGGAGAGGCCGATTCTGGCCATCTGCCACGGCGCCCAATCGCTGAATGTGTGGCGGAGCGGATCGCTGATCCAGGATTTGAAGACCGAGGTGAATCACCGGCCCGGTCGTGAGGTCGTGCGAGCCCATGCAGTCCGGGTTGCGGCTGATTCCCGGCTTTCCGGCCTCATGCCTGAAGGAGATACGTCCGAACCGGACGTGAATTCGAGCCATCATCAGGCGATCCGCAGGGCCGGTGACAACCTTGTGGTGACGGCGGTTTCGCCGGTGGATGGTGTGATCGAGGGTGTGGAGCTGGATTCCCCGACGCATTTTGTGGTGGGGGTGCAGTGGCACCCGGAACGGACTTATGCCGAGAGCGAGTTCTCGCGGGCGATCTTCGGGGCCTTTGTCAACGCCGCTCGCGAGCGGCAGTCAAGAGCTTGATGAGGGCAGAGGGCGAAGTGAACGCTGAAAGGGCATCCGGCGCAGGGGTTCGCCTGAATCTATTGCTTGAGGAAACGGGGCAGGCTCCTCTGGACGCTAGCGGGGTGGGAAAGTTCGAGGACTATCTTTCGCTTATTCTTCGCTGGTCAGCGAGAGTGAATCTTACGGCTGTTCGCGATGAGGAAGGCATTCTCTCCCGGCATTTCCTGGAGTCGATTGCGTGCGCACGGGCACTTCCGGAGGGGATTCGAAGCCTGCTCGACTACGGCTCCGGAGCCGGATTCCCTGGACTTCCAATCGCCGTCTGCCGCCCGGAGATCGCAGTGACTCTGGCCGAGTCGCAGGGGAAGAAGGCGGCGTTTCTGCGGGAAGCGGTTCGGACGCTGGGCGTGGCTGCTAGGGTGCACGGGGGGAGAGCGGAGTCGCTGAGCGAGAGCTTCGATTGCATAACGATGCGCGCCGTGGACAGGATGCCGGAGGCGGTAGTTTCCGCAGCGCAGCATGTGGGCCCGTCAGGCTGGCTGGCGCTGATGACGACGAGCGGCGACCTGGCGGAGTTGCAGGAAGCGGCGGGGACTGGTTTCACATGGAGAGGTCCTATGCCGCTGCCGGGAAGCGAAAGCCGACTGCTGGTTCTGGGCAGACGGCGTTGAATTGTGCGCTGAATTGTCTCAGTATCCTTTGAAGACGGGCGCGCGCTTTTGCAAGAAGGCCTCGATGCCCTCATGATAATCATCGCTATCGTAGGCCTCGCGGCGCAGGGCCTGAATTCGCTCGTAGGTTTCCGGAATGAGCGGGTGGGCATTGGTGAGAACGCGGATCTGCTCCTTGAGGACGCGAAGGACAAGGGGAGAGTTGCGTGCGATTTTGTGAGCTAGGTCCATCGCCAGGGTCTCCAGCTCTTCGCGCTCGACGACGTGATTGACGATGCCGCAGGCCTCCATGCGAGTGGCGGAAATCGGCTCAGCGGTAAAGAGCATTTCCTTCAGGAGGTGGACGTCTGTAACCTTCAGGAAATTCAGCGAGCCATGAATGTTGTAGGGAACGCCGATTTTGCCGGGAGTGGCAGCAAAGGTTGAATCCTTGGCGGCTATGACAATGTCGCAGCCCATGACGAGTTCGCAGGCGCCGCCCCAGACGGTGCCTTCGACCATGGCGATGATAGGTTGCCGGCAGTGTTCGATCTCGCGCACGACCTGGCGGAGGGGATCGTTGTAAGTGAGCGGGTCGCGACCGTTCAAAGGAAGCTCATGAACGTCATGGCCGGCAGAAAAGATCTTTGCCCCCTTCTTTGCGCGTATGATCACCACCCGGATGGGGGACGAGGGGTCCTGGATGGACTGAAGGGTTGAAGTGATCTCGTCCAGAAGACTCTTGCTAAGAGAGTTGACCTTGCCGTGGTCCATGGTAATGATCCCGATGGCGTCATCGACGATTTCAAAGTGGGACTCCATAAAGGCGGACCTCCGAGGAATGATTGTTTCGGAAGATCATTTTAAGGCTTACGTCTGAAATAAGCATTAAGCGTGAAGTTGTTCCACGTGGAAC
>Ga0335071_10007226_pt1 | contig 11436 bp, 11 predicted proteins | sample Lox_Sample_15_FD_206724 | JGI IMG/M metagenome (GOLD analysis project Ga0335071, IMG submission 206724) | Soil microbial communities from Loxahatchee National Wildlife Refuge, Florida, United States - Lox_Sample_1.5 | ecosystem: Environmental > Terrestrial > Soil > Wetlands | place: USA...
GGTCATCGTGCCGGGAACGGCGATTGTGACCTTGTCCAGGTCCTGGGGAGTCATGGCGCGGCTTGAGACCACCATCGGCCCGTAGCCTTCTCCCACGCTGCCGCCGCAGCCCATCAGCGTGTAGTTCTGCTGGACATAAGGATACGCGTGGAAGCTGATGGCGCTGACGTCGTAGTAGGCTTCGTTCTGCGCCCGGCGATTCAACGTTTCAATGTCAGTAAGCGTGTGCGAAAAGCGGTAGCCCGGCACGCGGACCTTGTTGGTCGCCAGTCCGTAAAACATGAAAGCGTCATCGGAATCCGGGCTGTGCGCGATCGTGATCTCGACGACTCCGTTCTCTGCGGACTTGCTCTGCTGGCTTGTGCTCACTGAGGCAACCAATCCTTTCCTGCGAAGAAAACAAACGATGAACGTGACGCCTGCCGTCCGCGGAGGAACCGCTTCGCCGCGGCTCTCCTCAGGCGCTGTTCAAGGGCCCAGCTCCAGGTTGGTCTCATTTTCTGCTTCCGAAGCTTCTCGTGCAGTATCACGCAGCAGCCTGTGCTGGTGAAGAATATGCATGGCCACTGCTGCTGCCGCCAGCAGAAGCACGCACAACGAAACCAATAGGGCGACTATCAACCAACGCATGGGGTCAACAGCCTCAGAATACCAGAGTGGTTTGTATTGCGCGCTGGTGTTTCTGCGCTCAGCCTACAGGGCTCACAGATTCGCTTCCATCCAATCGAGATACGCCCGGCTCCCCCGTTCCACTTCAAGCACGAGAAACTCCGGAGTCTCGTAGCTGTGCAGATCCTTGAGCCTCATCTCGAGCGCCTCGATTTTCTCCGCGTTGGTTTTGATCACAAGCAGCGCTTCGGCTGCCGTCTCGACGCGTCCTTGCCAGTGGTAGATCGACTCGGCTCCTGGCACAATGGTCGCGCAGGCCGCGAGCCGCTCCTCCACCAGCGCGTGGCCCAGCCGCCGTGCATCCTCGGCCGTGGCCGCTGTCGTCAGTACAATGCGGGCGTGGAGTGCTTCGCTCATTTGGCCTGGCCCGTGTGGAGGGCTGTCTGCTGAATCATAGCGCGCTTCGGACGAAATGATGCAACTATCGCGATGGTGCGGACTTGCGGGTTCTCTGCCGGCTAGGTCAGTATGGGACTTGCGGCCCCATTTCTTTGCATCTCTGGAAAGGAGGACACGCTGTGAGCGTTATCAAATTTGGAACCTCTGGCTGGCGGGCAGTTGTGGCCGACGAATTCACGCTGGCCAACATTCGCCTGGCGGTGGCCGGCATCGCCGCCTACGTCAAGATCCAACCGGCACCCCACCGCGTCCTCGTTGGGCGCGATCCCCGCTTCCTGGGCGAGAGCTTCGTCGATGAAGCCGCGCGCGTGCTTGCATCGGCCGGCGTCACGCCCATCGTCATTCCAGAGGCCGCGCCTACCCCCGCCATTGCCTACGCGGTGCGAACGCTGAAGACCTCAGGAGCCATCAACTTCACCGCCTCGCACAATCCGCCGGAGTACAACGGCATCAAGTTTTCAACGCCCGACGGCGCGCCCGCCCTGCCTGAAGTGACTAGCCAGATCGAAGCGCAGATTGCCGCTCGGCAAGCTGCCGGACCCGTCGCTTCAAAACAGGCGTCCTCTGCAAATCCTTTTGAGAGCACCGATGTGAAACCCGCCTTTCTTAAGCGGCTGACCGAGCTCGTCGACCTCAAGGCGATTGCCAAATCGGGCATCAAGATTGTCTATGATCCGTTCTGGGGCGCGGGGCGTGGCTATGCCAGCGATCTGCTCCGCGAGGCCGGTGTCCAGGTTGAATGTGTGCACGACTATCGCGACGTTTTGTTTGGCGGCCACGCGCCCGAGCCTGACGACCACTTGCTCGGCGACGCCAAGGCAAAAATGAAAGACACCGGCGCTGCGCTGGCCATCGCTACCGACGGCGATGCCGACCGATTTGGCATCGTCGACGGCGACGGCACTTTCATGCAGCCCAACTACATCATCGCCCTGCTCTTCAACTACCTGGTTGAAACCCGCGGCTGGCGCAACGGCGTCGCCAAGAGTGTGGCTACGACGAACCTCGTCAACGCGCTGGCCGAGCACCACAAAGTCCCACTCTACGAAACTCCGGTGGGCTTCAAGTACATCGGCGAACTGATCAACGAGGACAAGATCGTGATCGGCGGCGAGGAGTCGGCGGGGCTAACGATTCGCGGCCACGTGCCCGAGAAGGACGGGGTGCTCGCCGGGCTGCTTACGGCCGAGATGGTGGCCACCCGCGGCAAGAGCCTGGGCGCGCTGCTAGGCGAGCTTTTTGCCAAAGTTGGTTCCTATTATCCCGTGCGCGAGAACTTCCGCTTGACCCCGGAGATCAAAGCCGCGTTCACTGAAAAGTTGAAGGTCGATCCCACCGAACTCGATGGCCGGCGGGTGAAACAAGTGGTCCGCACCGACGGGCTGAAGCTCATCTTCGAAGATGGCTCGTGGGTTTGCTACCGGCTTTCGGGCACTGAGCCGGTGGTTCGCGCCTATACCGAAGCTCGCAGCGAGCACGATATGCAAGCTCTGCGGTCGGCTTCGGAGAAGTTTGTACTGTCGTAATCAGCTTGCCGTCGTTGTGGCTGCAAGAGTCTGGTTTTGAAGGGCTAGCCGCGCCGCGAAAGAGACCATGAACGGCGGGGTTCAGCCGCCGAGGGATGCTTCTCGTATGGTTGTGCAGAAAGAAATTTCGATGTTCGCTCCGAAAGAGCCCGAAAATCCCTCAGCTGTGACCTTGCCACTGCCGCTGCGCCATCGCCTGATCAACTGGGCGCAACGCGTGTGGCGTCCGGCGGGAACGGCCGCTGCCATCCTGCTGGCCCTGCTTTTCACCTGGCACGTGATTCACGGCAAGCACGGGATCACTTTTTTGCATCAGAAGCACGCCGAAGACCGCGCCCTGCAAAACGAGATCCGCGAGCTCCAGCAGGAGAATGGGGCGCTCCACAGCCGTATCGAGCATCTCAAGTCGGACCCCGAATCGATCGAGCAGGAGGCACGCAAGCGCTTCCACTACGCCCGCCCGGGCGAGGTGATCTACACGCTGCCGGCTGAGGGCGCGCAATCCTCGAAATAACCCTTTGTACGCCCAAGAAGCGGCGCAGAATTCTATTCGGCTGCCGAAGCCGATCCTGCGGGATGGCTCCAGACCGCTCCGAGGATGCGATAGAGATATGCAACGCGTTCGGGTATATCGGTGTCAGGCGAGGCCCGCTTTGCCGGGTCCCACCATGCCATCGGCGCCTGGACGATGTCGTACCCCGCATCGTGCATCAAGGCGATGCTAACGCGGTCGCGCTGCTCCCTCTCTCGTCTTTCAATGTCCATTGGGCTGCCGCCGCTGACAAGCATGCCGAAACCGGCATATGGCACAATTGCTGCTGCGACCTCTGAGGCGTACGCAGCTTTGATTTTCCCCTCTGTGCGGTACTGCTGCCTTTCGATTACGCAAGCGATGCCATCCGCGAGTACGGCCGCGAGCTGAGAACCGCTCTGCAATCTTTCCACCACCTGGCGCGGGACCAGGATAATGCCGTTGGGCAGCGCCAGCGCCTCAGCGAGAAGTTTGGTATCGATCAACTGAAAGCGGAATTCGAATTTAGCCGGATCGGAAGCGGGGAGAGCGCGCTGATATGCGGGCACGAGACTGCTTCCAACTTTCTCAATGCGCGCTTGCATTTCCTCATCCTTGTACGGCGGGAACTTCTTCGCATCTAAGCCAACTGTAATCGCGTCCTTCAAGTAGTTTTGTCTTGCATCCGCAGGGACGGCCGACGGGTCGTATTCATTTTTCGCGCGCAGCTTTTCCTCTCGGCCGCCGAGCGCATTGGGACCGATCTGCGCGGAGGCGGCGAGCAGCACCCCTGCCGCATTTAGTTTGCCTTTGTATCTGATCCAGATTCCTGCTTTCACGTCCGCCAGCGATTGTAAGGGCGGATTCCACTCGATTCTCGTCTTGGCAGTGATGCGAATCCGGAAGCCGTCCGCGCGAACGGTGAGGCCGGGTTGCTGTCCTCCGGCGGCCTCTTCAGTTGGCGCTGCATCAATCACGGCCGAGCCGGAGACTTCGCCGAATCGTGACGTGCGCTGTTTGTCGATGCGAGTCGCATAGACGGCATTGATTCTCGTGTCCGACTGAGTGTATTGAATGGCTAACATGTCCCCGACGTTGGGCGCCTCGCCTGGACAATTCACGACCGCTACTTTTTCGTCGCCAATTGGCTTCGAATCGCTGCCGAGTTTTGCGCGGCACAGGATGCGGAAGCCATTGACGTCAAAATCGGAGGCGGAGACTGCACGAGTTACATAGCCCGTAAGCACGGGCGCATTCTGCCCGTGGCACGCAGCAGCACATCCGGCGAGCAGGCTGCAAAGCAGCGAAAGCGTTCGCAATCTCATGATGGGTCGAACGAAATTATACGCCCTGTGTATCTCTGGCCCCGATCCCTGTTCCCTCAGCCCTACTTTCTCTTCTTTGCCGGCTTGGCCTTGCCCGCTTCCGCCTTGGGCTCATGGGTAATTGGGATCTGCCCGATGTCCGGGCCGATGCGCTTGACGCTGGTGTCGATCATTTCGTAGGTGATCGTCCGCGGGGAGACGGGCCGCGTGATTCCGGTCGCGGGATCGGTGCTGACTCCTCGATCGCCCGCCAACTGGAAGCTGAAGGCCGGCACGCTCGCCTGGCCAGCGGTCACGGTGAAGACTTTGGCGGGCAGGTAGCCCTCGATCGGGTGCAGGCGGAACCCGGTTTCGTAGCGGTGGTGATTCCGGCTCCAGGTGAAAACCCGCACCTGGTCGAAATCGAAGGCCAGACCCGACTTGGGGGGCGCCATCAGCGTGAGGTATTCGGGCACGACGTGGTCCGGCGTATTCGCTTCGGGGTCTGTGACCTTGGTCAAAACGTAAGCTCCCACGAATCGCTGGCCTTCCGCGTAGGCTTCAATCTCTTCGGGCACGTCCACATCGAGCCGGCTGGCGAGCAGCCACCCGATATGGCCCTGCGCGTCGCGGGCGAGCCACCAGTCCTCCAGGATCGGGGAGGGAGCCGCTGCGGTGCTCTGAGTCGCCGCCGACGTCTTCCCGCCCTGATTCGTTGCAGAGGGGGTTTTTGGCGTCGCCGCAACGGGTACGGAGCCCTGCACCGGTGTTTTGGCGGCACTCGCTTTTGCCAGCAGATCCACCTTCGAGTTGCCGGTGAGCAGATAAAAGTGCTCGGTCTCGCGGCCGGGCGTCAGGTGCATGTAGAGGTCGTCGCGCAGGACTGCGGTAGCCGCCACCGGGTCCTGCTTATGGGCGGCGGCCAGCTGCGCAAAGGCATCGTAGGTTTTCGCGTCGATGACCGCATGCTCCTCGATCCAGCCCACTTCTTTCTTCTGGGTCTGAACCTTGATGAAGCGCCGCCCCTGCTCGAGCACTTCAAGCGGCTGGCCGTTGGATACCTGGGCCACGCGGTCGCTCACGGCGGCTACGCGATCATGCAGGTAGGTTTGCCGCGCGCTGACCCAGACGGTCTCATGGCCGAGGCGGCCGGAACGCGAACAGCCCGACGCCAGCGCGACGAGGACGACGGTCAGCACCGTAGCGAGCCGCGTGGCGCGGGAGCCGGGGGTAGCCGTCCAGCGAGGGGTCAGCAGTTTTGGACGAGAGAGGGACACCGTGAAAGAGAGTTCGAATTGAGGATAGCAGAGAACAGAGAACAGAGAACAGAGAGCAGAGAGCAGAGAACAGAGAGCAGAGAGCAGAGAGCAGGGAACAGCGATCAGGGAACAAGGGATCGAGGGAACGAGGGACCCAGGGACCAAGGGACTGAGGGACAAAGGTATTAAGAGACAACGGCCCGCTGACTCGCTGACCTGCTGCTTTTTACGGCGCGGCGACGATGGCTATCGGCGAAGCGCCTGTATTCGCCGTGTTCTGCGCATCGAGTTTGCCGGCGGTCGTCGCGTCAAATGTGTAGGGGGCAAAGTACGGGTTGCCCAGCGAGTTGACGGCGAAGAGAAAGGTGCTGGTATTGTCCTCCGCCAGGCCGATTGGCAGTTTTCCCGCTGCAATGCTGCTGCCCGCGGCGATTGTGAACGCGCCGCCGCTTGAGGTAATCGCAAAGCTGTTGATGGTGCCCGCGGAGCTTTGGCCCGCGCCGTCGGCAACGTAGATGAAGCTGCCTGAAGCGTCGGGAAGGATGAAGCTGGGCGAGAGCTGCCCCGCTGCAATGGGTGAACCAGTGGCCTGCGTCAGCGTGGCGCCGAGCGAACTGTAAACGAAGGCGCGCAAGCCCCCCGAGTTGCCGGCCGAGTTGCCTAGAGTCTCGCCGATGTAAAACAGCCGGGGCGCGGTCGACGGGTCAACGGCGACGGAGAGCGCCGCGCCGCCCGAGGTCTTTGGGGCGATCGTCGTCGCAGTGGAGCCCAGAGGGTTGGCGCCTGAAACCACGCCGGCATTAAAGGGCACAACAACGGTACCGCCAGTGCCCAGGGCGACAAAGATATTGGCGTTATCCGGCGAGACTGCCATCTGGCCGGATTGCACCGACGCGTTCGTCACAGCAAAGGTGGCGGTCTGTTCGGTTCCTGTACTCGCGCCAGTTGTGGGGTTGATTGGAGCCGCTCCCATCGTGACCCCGCCTGTGGCTTGAATCGCCTCGATTAGCCAGGAGTTGGTCGTGTCCACGCCGATCGCCAGCGCCGCTGCATCGGTGGTCACCTGTTTTGCCGTGCCGAGGACGCCGCTTGAAATGGGGTACGCGTAAACACCCGCTGTCGTGCTTACAAAGAGCAAATTGCCATTAGGCGAGATTGCCATCGCGTTTGCCGAGGCAGGCAGCGTCCACGGACTTCCCGTGATCGACGTCAGCGTACCCTTGACGATCACTTCGCCCACGATCTGAGGCGTCGTTCCGTTATTGAGGATGTAAAAATTACCGCTCGTGGCTGTAGTGCAGTTCGCGGTGCAGCCGCCGCTTCCGCCGCCGTTCGGCGCTTGCCAGAAGTCTCCGCACCCGGCCAGAAAAACTACCGCAACCAATCCCATCGACGTCCAGTGCATGAATTTCATCGCGGTTCCTCACCTTCGTTGGAGGTTTCCGGTTGAAGACGCGTTTGTCGCTTTGCAGGCACTCCCAGAGTATCGCTTCGCTCCCGGCACTGTCGCTTGCCTGAAGCGCGTGCACCGGCCAAATTCGTAACCCAAGGTCAAGATCGGTGCCGCAGGAGCGCGCACCGCCGCTGAATTCTCAACTTATGAGACGCGGAGCGGCGCTAAATCGCTTGCAGAAACGGCGAGCGCGGGTCAGGAGACCCGCGCTATAGCCGGCTGGGAAGCCGGGGATACAGATGGAAGACTGGGAAAGGGAAGGGGCCTTGCTTAGACCTTCAGGGTTTCCTCGCCCTTGTGCCAGTTGCAGGGGCACAGTTCCTCGGTCTGCAGCGCATCGAGTACGCGCAGCACCTCTTCGGGGTTCCGACCTACTGACAGGTCGTTTACGCAGACAAAGCGAATGATGTTTTTGGGATCCACGATAAAAGTAGCGCGCAGGCAAACGCCGGCCTTCAGGCTAAGGATTCCGAGTTGTTCGGAAAGGTCGCGCTTGATGTCGGAGATCATCGGAAAGGGCAGATTCCTTAAGTCAGCGTGGTTGTTGCGCCATGCCAGGTGCACATATTCCGAATCGGTGCTGCCGCCCAGCAGTTGCGTGTCGCGGTCGGCAAACTGCTTGTTCATCTTGCCAAAGGCCGCAATCTCGGTGGGGCAAACAAAGGTGAAATCCTTTGGCCAGAAGAAATAGACCTTCCACTTGTCGGGATAACTTGCTTCGGTCAAGGTCTGAAAGGCCTTCTTCATGTCTGTGTCCACAACGGCGGTCAGCTCGAAGGCGGGGAACTTTTCTCCTACTGTCAGCATGGATGCTCCTTACACGGTTCTAATAAATCGTTTGCACGGCCGTGAAGGCCGCAAAGAATGAGAAGAAAGAAAGCCTGCGTTCTCGAGTCGGCTCACAGGAGTCTGTGCTCATAAGATGCTGCAACCCGGGCCAGGGATTCGTAGCTTGTGAAAAGCGAAACCGCTATACCGCGATGCGAGAAATGATAGCTTGCTTCAAGCCTAATTTGGCTTCATTCCCGGCGGAGACTTGCGCCGGAAGCGTTCGTCGACAGGTTGGCGTCCCTGAAACCCGGACTCTGTTGTGTGCCAGTGTTCGATGGCGGGCTCGCCCATTCGCCAGCACAGAAGAACCACCTGATCGTCGACCCGGCAGGGGAAATCCAGCAACCCCGTCTCCAAATCCTTGACCTGCACGCCGATGGCATCGATCTCAGCCAGACTCTCCGCCGCCAGCTTCACATTTTTTTCCAGCTCGGCTTTCCGTCCGGCTAGCGACACCGGATCCACCCGCATTCCACCCGAATGAAAGATCTTCCGCACAAGTTCCGCGAGGCCGCTTTCCACCTCTTCGGCGGCGCGCTTGCCCTCGATGGCTCGCTTGAGCAGCGACTCCACCACCGGCAAAAGGGACTGTGCTTCATCGAGAGTGAATGTCTTCATAAAGCTCCGGCCTGATCCAAGAATACGACGAAAGAAGAAGCAGTTCTACTCCGCTTCGAGCACCAGGCACTTGAGGTATTCGGTTTCCGGAAGATTGAGGACGACGGGATGGTCCGGCGCCGCGCCCCGCCGCTCCAGGAGTCGGACCCTGCGGCCCGCGTCGGAGGCGGCCGAGGCCACCGCCGCTTCCAGGTCCGCCCACCCCACGTGATGCGAGCAGGAACAGGTGACCAGCAGACCGCCAGGCGAGAGCATCTTCAGCGCGCGCAGGTTCAGCTCTTTGTAGCCGCGGAGCGCTCCCTCGACGGCGCGCCGAGTTTTGGCGAAGGCGGGCGGGTCGAGGACGATGGCATCGAACCGCTGGCCGGAATCCGACCAGTCCCGTAGCACTGCGAATGCGTCCCCCTCCACCCAGTCCACGTCGGCTTCGAGGAGCGCCCGGTTGGCGTCGAGGTTCCGTTCCGCGACTTCAAGCGAAGCCCTGGACGCATCGATTCCCGTCACTGCCCGGCAGACTTGGGCGAGGTGCAACGCGAATCCGCCCTGGTAGCAGCAAACATCAAGCGCCCTTCTCGTTCTGCCGAGTTGCCGTGCCCACTCCCGCACTGCTGCGTAGTTTGCGCGCTGGTCCAGGAAGGCTCCGGTTTTCTGCCCGGCGTTGGCGTCGTAATGGAAGACAAGCCCATTGAGCCGGAATTGAGTGCTCTCCAGCGCCTTTCCCTTGCCGGCGCGCCACAGGGCATCGGCGGGCGGAGCGGCGAGCCCTTCCAGTTCGCGCACCCGCGGGTCGGGTCTTTCCCAAATCGCCTTTGGCGCGATTTCACCTCGGATGGCGCTGACACATCGCTCGCGCAAGCCGGCCGTGTCCAGTCCCCGGGTCAGGAACTGGAGGATCACGATGGGGCCGTACTTGTCTGCGATAATCCCGGGGAGTTCATCGGCCTCACTGAAGCAGAGGCGGCAGGAGTCGTTACTCTCGTCGAGCAGAGGCTTGCGCCTTCCGATGGCGCTGCGGAGCCGGGCTTCCAGAAGATCGAGCCACTGGGTCTCATCGAGCGCTTCACGCGAAACCATACGGAGCGCGATTTGCGAAGCGGAGCTGTAGAGGGCGGTTCCGAGTAGAATGCCGCGGTTGTCGGCAACAGGTAACAGCGCGGGAAGGGTGTCTCCGGCATCGCGGGGAAGGGTGATCGACTCGAGATCTGAAGCGTAGACCCAGAGGTGACCCGAACGCAGGCGGTCGGCGGCCCGGCGGGTGACGATGGCTCCGTAACCCGGCGTAGCGGGCTCAGCCGTGCCTTCCTTTTCGATTTCCATTGCTGGATGCGCTTTCGCCATTGCGCTCCTCTGCGTCTGCATCTCGTTCATCTTAACAAGGGAGCAGATCAGGTAAATTTCTAAGCCGCGGCGGAGATCTTGGCCGTCAATTGGATTCCCAGGGAATTCATAACGGCCAGCGTCGTTTTCAGCGTAGGATTGCCGCTCCGGCTGAAGGAGCGATAGAGCTGTTCGCGGGAGAGCCCTGTCTGGCTGGCAATCTGGGCCATTCCTTTGGCGCGGGCGACAACGCCCAGCGCGTGCGCAATGTAGCCGACATCGTTGGTCTCAAAAGCGTCTTCCATGAAGACCTTGATCGCCTCGTCGGAGGTCAGAAACTCGGCAGCATCGAAGTTTGTCAGTTTTTCAGTCTTTTTCATCGGTCCATTTCTCCGCCAGCTTCTTGGCTGATTGGATGTCCTTAGTCTGGGTGCTCTTGTCTCCGCCGCACAACAGGATGATGAGGGTGTTCCCGCGCTTTTGAAAATAGATGCGATATCCGGGGCCAAAGTGGATCCGCAGTTCAGAGATTCCCTGTCCTACCGCCTTCACATCTCCCGCAAGACCGAAGGCAAGGCGCTCAAGGCGGGACGCAATCAGAACCTGTGCTTGCTGATCCCGAAGTCGTGATAACCACTTTCGGAATGTCTCGGTTTGCTTGACTTCGAACATCGAGCCTCGTGTAGTCTATAAACTACCATGCTTCATGCCTCCGCTTCAAGCAACGCGGCTGCATGATCAACCAGCCTATAATGAATCATGGCGACTGTCCGGCAGTCCTCACCGGCAGAGATTTCCGTCGGGTCCGCTCCTGCCGCCGCGGGAGTGTCGGCCCCTGTCCGCCTACTGAAAGAAAAGCCCATCGGCGAGCGCTTTGACGCACTTCTTCGCCAGGTTCACGCCAACCGGCCAACCGACGACACAAAGCTGATTCGGAAAGCATGGGAGTTTTGCGTCAAGCATCATGAAGGCCAGGTGCGCGCCTCCGGCGAGCCGTACATTATTCATCCTCTGCAGGTAGCCGAGGTTCTGGCGGAGATGAAGCTGGACGCGACCGCCATCGCAGGCGCCCTGTTGCACGATGCAGTCGAGGACACCCCCGCCACCGCCGAAGAGATCGCCAAAGAGTTCGGCGACCAGGTTGCGCACATCGTCGAGGGCGTGACGAAGATCGACAAGATTCAGTTCGCCAATCGCGAAGACCGGCAGGCCGAAAACGTGCGCAAGATGCTGCTAGCCATGGTCAGCGATGTGCGGGTTGTGCTGATCAAGCTTGCCGACCGCCTGCACAACATGCGCACCCTGGATCACCTGAAACCCGAGCGCCAGGAAGCCATTGCGCGGGAGACGATGGAGATCTACGCTCCGCTGGCTCACCGCCTGGGCATGGGAAAGGTGCGTGGCGAGCTGGAGGATCTCGCATTTCGCTATACCGACCCGGTCAGCTACGAGCGGGTCGGCGCTGCGGTTGAGGCCCGCCGCAGCGAAGGCGAGCAGTTCCTGCGCAGCGTAGAGGACACGCTTGCCGAGCAGCTCCGCGAGCACGAGA